>JAESFO010000156.1_pt1 | contig 165425 bp, 136 predicted proteins | sample 9269421 | NCBI WGS metagenome assembly JAESFO01 (sample SAMN14502839, study PRJNA617101) | algae metagenome | isolation source: Nostoc desertorum CM1-VF14 and co-occurring heterotrophs from rocky... | place: USA: Clark Mountains, San Bernardino, California | collected 2000-06-05 | reverse complement strand
CGCGGTGGAACCACACTGAACCCTTCCCGAACTCAGAGGTGAAACGCTGCTGCGGCCACGATAGTTTAGGGGTAGCCCTACGCAAAAATAGCTCGATGCCAGGTTCTATTCTTTAAAAGAAAAGCCTCCTCATAAATGAGGAGGCTTTTCTTTTGAAAAAAGTTCTAGGTGTGGAAATGGAAAATTTGCAGTAATGGATAACGCCAAATTTCATATACTCTGCTAGATATTGCAGAAAAGTAGGGAATGTCATTTGATGTGATTAAATATGCTGTTGATATATTATTGGCATATGTTTTGGTGACTTGCTTTACTAGATCATTTTAATTCTTTAAAATATGACAACAGTTGGTGAGAATACTTATTGTGTTTATTTACTTCAATATTTCTTTTACATTTTATTGTTAATTACTGCCCTAAAAGTAGCTAAACTTTATATTCGAGAATATAACCTATATTTTCACTATTGCTTAGAAAAACGTAATATCTTGCTTCATGATTACTTAATTTAAATGTCATTACTTATACCATTGTAGTAGCAGCTTAAAAGACTGATATTAGAGAAGTAGTTTAAAAATATAGCTGGTTTGTCTACTAAATGAATAAAAAATGGGCTGCTAAACGACTTACAATCAATCTCACATCAGGTGAGGCACAAAAGCTTGAACAATACTGTTCAATGACGGGGAGACCAGCAACGGATGTGATTCGGGAGTTAATTCGCTCTCTTTCTACTCAAGAGGAAAAAGTGTCTCAAACCCAGTAAATCATACTGAACGAAAAACAAAATCATGATAAGCACATCTCAATTCCTGAGTAAAATATAGTGCTTCACAGTTATCAGTGATTTTCCTGTAAACAGGTGCTATCTGGTAGTAACTAAACACAATCCAGATGTGATTCTGTTCATTGAGTCATGCATAATATGGATGGCTTTGAGCTAATAGTTCACCTACAAGCATCTGCTAATCTGTTCTATTTTTATCGTCTTGAGTGCCAGCGTATTCTAGGAAAATCATTAGCGGAGTTTAGAGGCAGGGGCAACAGCATTCCTGCCCAAACCCTTTCAAATCGACGAATTACTCAATAAGCTGCGGATCGCTCTTGGGAGTGGATGTATGCTCAATCTCTATCTCAGCAGCCCGGCCAATTTGGGTTTTCCATGCTACTTTCGACCCTTCTCCGTCAGGAGGAGGGTTACAGGTGGAATATTACCCGCCCAAAGTAGCGATCGCCACCCTGGAAGTAACGATAAAAAGTTTTATGTCAGTTGAGGGACACAATATTATTTACATTGTCCCATCCCATAGATCAGTAATGGCTTTGTCAGAACCTACCCTTTAGATTTACATACAGCAGTGTAGCGATCGCCTCTTCGATAGCTAAAAATCTAATGAGAGAGTGCGTAAGCGTAGGTTACCGTAGATATTACTTCTTTTCAATCGCGACGGAAATTTCTTTTACGTTGTTTGTGCCTTGCGACTTCTTTGCGCTTGTGTTTTTCCAAAGGTGTTTCAAAGTGACGATGCTTTCTCATGTCTGGAAAAATACCTGCTTTAGAAACTTCCCTTTTAAAGCGACGTAAGGCTGACTCAATCCCTTCATTTTCGCCCACAAATACTTGGGTCATTTTCATCTCCTACTTAATTGGTACTGGGCAATTTCAAGCCATCCAGTAGACCGGAGAGCAAAAAGGGCAGATAATGATTCTGCCCTTAAGACGTTAAAACTTAATTTTTAATCTTAAAGCTTAGTAGCGTCCTCGAGAGTATCCACCACCACCGCCGCCGCGACGGTCACCACCAAAGGAACCACCTCTATCTTCCTTGGGTTTAGCCTTGTTAACTTTGAGATCACGTCCCATCCACTCAGCACCATCAAGAGCTTCAATGGCAGCTGTTTCTTCAGCTTCTGTACCCATCTCTACGAAAGCAAAACCACGTGGGCGGCCTGTTTCACGGTCAGTAGGCAACTGAACCCGTTTTACAGAACCATGTTCGGCAAAAACAGAGGTGAGGTCTTCTTGTGTGACCTCGTAGGATAGATTACCTACATAAATTGACATGCGTTATCTCCAAAATCATAGGTGTGTAGAGATTTAGATTTCGGAGACAAGCTTGTTAAGACCAAAAGGGAAAAGCCTGTCAATACTAAAAACAAACGCTGTAACCGAATTTTATTCTCACTTAATTACCTTAGCACATCATTCAGTTCTTAACCCATCCTAAAAAAGGAAGTAATAAGAGTCAGTGATCGCCTTACAAACTTCTCAAACATACTCTAGGTGATGAATTCATGGGCAGTTCCGACATTGAGTAGCAGATATTCCCCAAATAATTGCAAAATAAATGCAGTTCGTCATTGTTACTACCTGGAAATGCCGAGTACACTTGCTGACGCACAAAATTTAATTTCTGATCTGATCGCCCGCTACTCAGAGCGTGTAGATTATCTAATGATTCGCCTTGAAGAAGCAGAGGGAACTGATATCTTGTTGCGTGGCGACAAGGTAGAAACCCTTAGTGAAGGCATCTCTATTGGTGGACATATTCGCGCCTGTTATAAAGGTGGATGGGGTTTGAGCTGCTTTAATCAGCTAGCGACAATTAAGGATCGGATAGAAGAAGCGATCGCGGCTGCGCGGATGGTTGGTGATGAAGAAACTTTACTTGCACCCATTGACCCGGTGCAAGCAGTATGCGTTCTACCCCTAAAAGGCACAGATCCCCGAAAAATCCCACTCTCGAATAAGAAACAATTGTGCGATCGCTATACTGAATTGCTCAAAAGCGTTGATCGCCGGATTACTACTACTTCGGTGCGTTACGGTGACAGCGCCCAAAAAGTGATCATCGCTACCTCAGAAGGCACTTTGATCGAGCAATCTTGGGTGGATATGGAAATGCGCTTTGCGGCTACCGCCAAAAATGGCGAAACCGTGCAAACTGGACGGGAAACTACTGGCTCTCGCAAAGCTTACGAAGATTTAACTGATTTAGATGAACAGGTCAAAAGTGCAGCTCAAAGAGCGATCGCAGCTTTATCTCTGCCATCGGTGAAAGGCAATACTTATACCGTAGTCATTGATCCAATTTTAACGGGTTTGTTTGTCCACGAAGCTTTTGGACATCTTTCTGAGGCCGATATGGCTTACGAAAACCCCGATCTGTTGGAAGTTATGACCATTGGGCGGCGGTTTGGTCCAGAAGAACTCCAAATTTTGGATGGTGCTGCTCCTGAGGGACATCGCGGGAGTTATTTTTACGATGATGAAGGCACGCCTGCTACTACTACTCAATTAATTAAAGATGGAGTTTTAGTTGGACGTTTACATTCTCGTGAAACTGCTGGCAAATTGGAGGAAGCGCCTACAGGTAACGCTCGCTGCCTCAACTATCACTTTACTCCCATTGTGCGGATGACAAATACCTGGATTGAACGGGGTAAAACACCAGTCAAAGATTTATTTACCGATATCAAAGAAGGAGTGTATGCCCGTAATTGGTTAGGTGGGATGACAAATGGAGAAATGTTCACCTTTAGTGCTGGGGAAGCGTGGATGATTAGAAACGGCAAAATTGCTGAACCTGTACGGGATGTAACGCTTTCGGGGAATGTATTCCAAACATTAGCGGATATTGAGGCAATTGGTGATGATTTTTACTGGGATGAATCCGGTGGTTGTGGAAAAGGAGGGCAAAACGGTTTGTCAGTAGGTTGTGGTGGCCCTAGTCTACGAATTCGAGATGTAGTGGTTGGTGGGGAAACGTAAACACCCGCAGCGATACCCAATATTTTGGGTATCGCGGCAATTAATCAAAAAAATCAATTTGTTAGCCAGAAAGCGACGTTACGCACATAGGTTTGAATATCTTCTAAGGCACGTGGTTCTTTTTTCATGCCATCTTTCGGTAATTTTTAAATCCCTCAACATCCCTCCTAAGTATGAAAAAAAATCACAACTCTAGATAGTAGCGCTGGTAGTTGAGGATGACTAATCTAGATAAAGGTGATTCGATATTCACTCTGGTTTGATTCACTACACCAATCCTCCGTGGCGCGTGCTGGGGATTTACTGCCTGTCTGAGTAAACTGAATAGCCTCGATTAAACGTTCCTTAACACAGCGACAGATATGAAAGCAGATCAACTCCTGAAAAACTATGCCGCAGGTGTCAGAGACTTTACTGGTGTCAACTTGAGCGAGGTAAACTTAAGGCAAGCCGATCTCAGTGGCGTAATTTTAGATAGAGCAATTTTAGATGGAGCTAATCTGAGTCACGCTAATTTAGCCCAAGCCAGTTTGATTGAAGCAGACTTAAATGGAGCAGATTTGAGCAATGCTAACCTCGGTGGTAGCAACTTAAGCGGAGCTATCTTGGATGGAGCTATCTTGGATGGAGCTATCTTGGATGGAGCTAATTTGAGTCAGGCTGATTTGACGGTTGCTAAACTGATTGAAACTAACTTGAGTGAAGCAGATTTGCAAGAAGCTAGTTTGATAGGAGCGAATTTAGATGGAGCCGATTTGAGCGGTGCAGACTTAACTGTAGCCGACTTATCCCAAGCAAACCTCACCCAAGCAGATTTAAATCAGACAAATTTGAGCGGAGCAAATTTGTCTGGAGCCAATATAGAAGGAACAATTCTGGATGAGAATGTGTAATATTCCCCGTCGCTAAATGAAGTATCGGCTATCACGACGGGATACAAGCTCGACTTTATCTAAAATTAAAGGCTATGCGTTACCCACATCTTTCTTTACAATCTTGAAACCCTGGTTTTATAACTATTTTCAAAACTGAGGGGTTAGGCATACTTGACAAATTTGTGTTTAATACTTTCGCTCAAGCTGCGTTTTTATTGAGAATCAATAACGAACGAATAGGGTTATAAAAACCTGAGTGAAGCTTTCGCAAATCTTAAGAAAAATCCGGGTAATGCATAGCCTGCTAGCGTTGGGGAGTAAGCCTTAAAGTCTTTCTTTTAGAAGGAGAGAGGCTTTGAGGGAGGTGAATATTTATTGCATCTAATTCTATAAAGCAGGGCCGGAAGCTCTAAAAGTTCAAACTTTTTTGGAGCGGAGCTTTCCGTTCATCAGAAATTCTCCTTGAGAGCGGAACGCTGCGCTAACGGGAGTAGTCTTGTCATTACACATCGCTCTTGGCTAAGGGAATGGCTGTGCGGCTAAGACAGCGCCCTAAAAAAAATATTTGGATTGCTCTGAAAACTTGGAACTTCAAACTTAGAACTTGGAACGCCGAGATCAAAATATATAACTTGTGTGTACAGATTATCTGCTTACAAGAAAAAGTAATGTGGATATATTTTTATAGACAAAAATACTACTTTGAAAAAGTTTGCTACAAGTAGTGTTATTTATGATTGTCATAATTAAAAAAATTGACTCTCAACTATCAATGGTGAACTCTACCCTCGTCGTCACACTCTATGTCAACCCTATGACAGGGAATGATACCAATACTGGTTCACGGTTGAGTCCGTTTAAAACCCTCACCCGTGCTTTAAAAGTAACCAGAATCCTTACGAAAATTCATCTTGAATCGGGGACTTACAGCGCTGCTAATGGTGAGGTGTTCCCACTGATCGTCCCTGAAAGAGCGACAGTGGTGGGTAACGAAGCGAACAAAGGTATAGAGATTGTAATTTCCGGGAGTGGCGAGTATCAAAGCCCCAGCTTTGGTATGCAATATATCACGCTTCTCTTACTAAATAATGCCAGTCTTTTCGGTGTAACTGTCACGAATAACTCAGCCAAAGGTACTGGTATCTGGATTGAATCGGCTGCACCTACTTTAGCTAACAACACTTTGAAGGACTGTGGGCGGGAAGGTGTATTTACTGCCGGCACTGCCAAATCGGTAATTTTAGATAATATCTTTGTGCAAAATACTGCTAGTGGGTTAGTAATGGCGGGTCATAGCCAGGGAGAAGTACTGCGGAATCTATTTGAAAGAAACCCTTTAGGCATAGTAATTAGTGACTTTGCCGCCCCTGCGATCGCAAATAACAAATTATCAGAAAATCGTACCGCGATCGCACTTTCTCGCAACGCCCAACCTATACTGCGTCAAAATCTGATTGCTAAAAATACTCAAGGTGGTCTATTAGTCAATGGCAATGCGATCCCTGACTTAGGTAATACCGAAGATCCCGCCAATAATATTTTTCGTGATAATAATGAATTTGATTTATACAATGCCACTACACAAAAGCTAGTTTCCGTAGGTAATCAATTAAATCCTGCTTTAGTCAAAGGCTTAGTCGAATTGATCCCAAGCAATGAAGTAGCGGTTAACACCAATTCCTGTGATGATCCAACAGAATCTCCATCGCAAAAACTCCCCACGTCTCTTCAACTAGATGGACATTGGGCAGAACCATTTATTCAGGCATTAGTCAGCATGGATTTAACTCATGCTTTTGCCAATGGAAGCTACCAGCCAGATAAACCTATGACTCGCGCCCAGTATGCAACTCTGGTAACGATCGCTTTTAACCCATTTCCCAAAATTCCAGCCCCTGATTTTACCGACGTACCTAAAGATTTTTGGGCTTATAGCGCTATCCAAATCGCGGCTAGTGGTGGCTTTGTTGGCGGATTTAGCGATCGTACTTTTCGCCCTGAGCAAAGTGTGCAACGACTACAGGTGATTGTCTCCCTCGTAAACGGGTTGGGACTACCAGCTGTTGAGAGCGATGTTTTAGAAGTATATAGCGATCGCCATACCATTCCCGACTATGCCCGGAAAGCAGTTGCCACTGCCACACAAGGAGGAATAGTTGCCAACTATCCAGATCCCCAACTACTTGCACCTTCACGTCCGGCAACACGCGCCGAAGTTGCAGCAATGGTTTATCAAGCATTAGTCGCTATTGGGCGAACATCTGCAATTAAATCAGTCTATGTGGGGTTGCATTCCAGGAGTTGATAAGTAAAATAGGAAACACTGCCTATTGGCTCGCTAACCCGTGGGAAAAAAACCATGTAGTTAAAAGCACGCTAGGCTAATATGCGATGGGTGACAAATCTTAGACCTATTGCCTAAAGCTAATAGTTCCATGTTAACAACACTTCCAGACACCTCTGCCAACTTAGCGATCGCCTTATTAATTAACTATAGTTTCGATCTCAGTGGCTATACTGCCAATGAGCTAGTTGAGCGTTGGCAAATGCAATACCCGCTTAATTGGCTACACCTGGCAGTGATTGAGGCACTATATCAAGGTCGCTATAAAGCTGTTTCCGTGCAGCAAATTTTAGTATTTTGGCAGCGCCGGGATCAGGCTACATATCATTTCAACATGGAATTTGAACGGATGATTTGTAGCAAGTTTCCTCAAAGTTTAACCTCATCGCCTGCTCCAGCTTTACCGCTAGCCAAGAAAAACCCTATTGTAGAGAAAGTTACGAGTCCTGAATTACCACCTGCTAAGATTCGCAACGGCTATCAAAAAAACAATACTGCAACTCTACAACTGAAAAGTTACGAACAAAAAACATCTTTAGGTGAAGAAAGTAAAGAGGAAGCTAGGGACAATAAAACTGTCCTGAAGTCTCCCCTTTCTGGAAAATTTGCTTCTTCAGCAACGCTTCAGTTATCGTCTGCTGTCAGCCAAAGACAAGTTTCACAAGAAATACCGCCTTCACCATCACCAATTCCTCATCAACGAAAGCCAAAACTGCTCCCACCTGCTCCTATTCATGCCCCAATCGGGCAGTTTACTCCAGAAGAAAGCGGTAGCTCTGAGTCTTTTACATCTAAACTCAAAGCGATGTCTGGCGAACGGAATAGGCTAGTTGGGGGGAGTGGGGAGTAGGGATTGGGGAAGAAGAGCAGGGGGAGCAGGGGGAGCAGGGGAAGAAGGGGAAGAATAACTATTTATTGATTATTGCCTAATGCTCAATGCCTTTTAGATTTTTACTCTGCAACTAACTGCTTAAAACGCTCATCATCGGCAATATCATCAAAATCTAGGTCAGTTGCTGCGTCTTCTTTATACCTGGGATTAAGTTCAATTGCTTGTTGTAGAGTTAGCAAAGATAGTTCAACTTGTCTTTGCAGTGCGTAACAGGCTGCTTTGTTGTAATAGGCACTGGCATAATCTGGCTTAATTTCTAACGCTTTGTTAAAACTAGCGATCGCTTCATCATCGCGTCCCAATCTCACCAAAGTATAACCGCGTTTATCCCAGATTTTGGAAGAGTTGGGTTGGAATTCCAAGGCTTTATCAAAAGAAGCTATTGCCTCTTCGTATTGTTCCAATGTTACTAAAGAAAGACCGCGATTTAACCAAGCGACTGCATCATCAGGCTTGATTTGTGTAGCTTTATCAAATGAGGCAAAGGCTTGCTGATGCTGTTGTAAGTTCCCAAACGCAACGCCGCGATCGCACCAAGCTTGATGATAATCTGGTTGAATCTCAATAGCTCTATCATAGGAAGCGATCGCATCTTTGTAGCGTTTTAACCTTCCGAGAGTTAGACCTCGTTTTAACCAAGCCACAGGGTTATCAGGTTTAATTTTAACCGTTTGGTTGTAAGCTGCGATCGCATCTTGATAGCGCCTTTGGGAAAACAGTTCATCTCCCTGTTTTACATACTCATCAACAGTGAATTCTGGTTGTTGTGGCTGTTCCTGTATTTCTTCCTTAACTCCATGATTCACTACCTCTAAGATAGATTCAGGTGTAATTTCAGTTAGTTCTTGAAGAATAAGATCCTTTCTTTCTTGGGCATCTAATTGTAACTCAGAGAGTTGCGAGACAAACTCAGTTTCTAATCTTTCTAACTTCTCCAAAATGAGAATTTTTTGTTGTTGAGCATTCCATTGTAAATCTGAGAATTGCGAACTAAATTCAGAACCAGACTTTTCCAAATTCTCAATAATTAGCTCTTTGTGTTTTTGAGCATCTACTTGTAATTCAGATAATTTATCAGCAAACTCTGACTGCAATACTGTTAAATTCTCAATAATTTTATTTTTTTGTTCTTGAGCATCTGCCTGTAATTCTGATAACTGAAATTTAAGTTCTTTATCTAATATTCCGAAATCGCAAAGTGTGATATCTTTTTGTTTTTGAGCCTCTACCTGTAATTCTGATAATTGAATAGTAAATTGTGACAGTAATTCTGTTAAGCTTCCAATAGCTATATCCTTTTGCTTTTGAGCATCATATTGCCATTCAGAAAGTTTAGATGTGAACTCAGACTTTGATATTTCTAAATCAGCGACGGCTAGTTCTTGCTGTTGTTGCACACCTAACTTTAAATTAGATAGTTCCTCTGCCATAACAGATGCTAATCTCCCTAAATTTTCCAATGCTATATCTCTTTTTTGTTTAGCATCAAGCTCTAACTTAGATAGCCCAGAAGCAAATTTTGACTCTAAAGTTTTTATATTCTCTTGAGATTTCTTTAGTTCAGTTTCTAATCTACTTAAAACCTGTGCTTTTGCGAAATCTAGCTCAGATGTGACGACAGATATATTTTCTTGTTCGCTTTTAATTTTTTGTTGTAAAGCAATCGTTTCCTGTTCTAATTCATAATTAATTTTTTTAGCTTCTTGAATAACATTTTCAGCCTCTTGCTTAACATTAGTTAACTGATTTTGTAAATTTTCCATTCCGTGTATTTGTTGCATTGCTCTATCAACAATTTCACGGATTACCACGCGTCGCAGAAGCCAAAATAAAGCAATAATTGCGACTGGAAATAGACTTAATATAACTAGCCAGATATTGATTAGAATAGTTGTACGGTTAAAAGCCCTCTTTAAATCAGATTGAACTTGCTTTTCGGCTCGTAATCGCGTCAATTCTTCCCGTTCCTGATTCGATAAGACTGGAGTAGGAGTTAGTGCTGGGGGGGCTAATGGTGCAGATTGTCCGCTGGCAATAGTAGCAGGTAGCACTAAAGGGAAAAAGACAATAGTGCTTTTTACAATTAAAGCGAAAATAGCTTGATTTTTGCTCTTCATAACAACCATCTGAGTCTGTTGGTCAGTTTTTGAAGCGGCGTGCCTCTTTCCAATCTATAACAGAATTAAGTAGTTAAATGTTGTAGAGGCAGTGAAAAATGCTTAATAATCCTTAACTAATGCGTTCCCTCGCCTCTTAGTGTACGTAAAACTTCAGTGGTGGAGTGCAGTCAACTTTTTAACATTCTTTTTGTGAGGTATTATTATAACATTGCTAAGTTGTAGCTACTGCCAAAGACTTCAAAAACCATGCAGCACAAATAAAACTTATCAACCTGTGGATGACAGATTACAGGAACATCGACGCTTTCTTAAACTATTCACTGAATTAGGTTTTGCTTTTGTTCCTACAGATGACAGCATACAAAGTGCAGGTTTGCTTACTTCGCACTAACATTAGATTATCTATGGTAAGCAGATTACTTGTTGTAAAATTTACTTAACAAAGGCGGTAAAAATGGGTCGCATAAATCCTTATACACTGCAATTGCAGATTACCCGAATGTTTGAGCAAGGGCAATCATTTTTTGCCACAACCAAAGTACAAGAATGGTTAAAAGAGCGCAAACATAATCCCGAAGATTATGACATTATTTTCCATAAAAAACCTGCGCCTCCTGGTTCAAAAGAAGTAATGGTAGTCGAAATTGAATTACGCCGCAAAGATGGGCAACCTGTAGATACTTGGTTGCAGGAACAAGCAAATCTCCATGCCTGATTTTAAGAACTAGCAATTTTCAATTTAAATTCATATTATCTTAACAGAATTTACCAAAATAGAGCGCTCCGAATTTCGGAACGCTTTTTGTTTGTTATCTTTGTATTGATCGGATCGTAAATGTTTTTAAATTCATCAAAATGAAATCAAATCAGCGCTGGGTTTTTGCATTTTGGGTTTACTTTGGGATTTTGATGTCCATCTCTATGGCAGCCTATCTGAGAATCATCCCAACAGAAATATCAAAATTTCCATATTATGATACGATTTTACATTTCCTCTTGCTAGGAATAGCTGCTTACTTGGGCCATTTAGCATTGAACAAACGTAAAATTCAAATATTCAACATATCTCTGCCACTAGCATCATTGATTGTGATGGTTTTTTGTATATTGGATGAAATGATTCAATTACTTATACCTTATCGCAGCTTTGATTTAGTTGATTTAGGCGCTGATTTATGCGGCATTGTGTTATTTACATGGTTTGCAGAAAGACAAAACTTGAACAAATCTGAAAAACCTCAACCTTAAAAAACTATCTATATAGATAGGCAAATTCTACTTCTGCCTCTGCGCTTTTAGCTCTCCTATAGTAGCTTGCAGTAAGTTACTACGTGGGTGTGTTAATCAAAATCACCCAATTAGGTGAGCCTAATGGATGAGGTAGAAAAAACACAAACTATCGTATCTTGAGGTTATAAATGATTACTCGGGGAACCAATTTATAGCCTCAAAGCTTAGGAAGTGGATGATGTCTAGAAACCAAATTATTGGAGATTCAAAAAATCATTTTTTTGCCAACTTTGGTAAGCGTTTCTTTGCCTGGATGATGGCTCAAAGTAGTAGCACGTATAATAAAATTTTAGGTGATGTCTACGACGGGCTACGCCTACGCAAACGTTCTCTTTTTTCTAGTCTCGAAGGTAAAGTGTTAGAAATTGGTCCAGGAACAGGCCCTAACCTACCCTACTACCCTAAAGATATCCACTGGATAGAAATCGAGCCAAACCCACATATGCATTCCTATCTCGAAAAACAAGCTGAAAAATTGAGCTTAAAAATCGACCTCAGAATTGGTAATGCTGAATGGTTGGATGTTGAAGACAACAGCATAGATACTGTTGTTAGTACTTTAGTTTTGTGTTCAGTGTCGAATATAGATTATACATTACAGGCAATTTTAAGAGTACTCAAACCAGGTGGACGCTTCTTATTTATTGAACACGTCGCCGCACCTCAAGGAACTGTATTGCGACAACTACAAAGCACAATTAGTCCGATTTGGAAAGCGATAGGTGATGGTTGTCATCCAGATAGAGAAACTTGGATTGCCTTAGGAAATGCTGGTTTTGCCAGTGTCCATTATGAGCGATTTGATGCAAAATTACCGATTGTTAGTCCTCATATTATCGGCGTAGCAATAAAATGAAATAAATTTTTATTCCAGAGTTTGCTTCTAAACATTCTTTCTAAATTTGTTTTGAAACATTCTCTAAATAAGAATACTATTTATTAAGGTATATTAACATATTTTGGTAGCGGGCACTTCTACATTAAACTAATAAGTTAATTATTTATTAGTTATTAGTATGCAAAGAAAGCTTGGTTATATTAGATTTTTAGTTATCATAGCAACTTTAATATTATTTGTTTCTAGTAGTTTAAGACATATTTTATTTAAATCTACCGCTCTTGATTTAGCTCTCTTTGACCAATGGGTATATTTGATAAGTCAGAATCTACCCCCAATATCTTCTTTCTTTGGATTTCATGTTGTAGGCGATCATGCAGCTTTTATATTGTATCCAATAAGCCTACTATATAAAATACATCCCAGTGAATATTGGCTATTTTTAGTTCAAGCTCTTGGTTTAGCTTTTGGATGTTTACCGATTTATTTATTAAGCCTACAAGCAGGATTATCTATACCCTATTCAAGAGCAATAAGTTTGTCTTATTTACTTTATCCTGCTTTATTTAATACTAATTTTTTTACTGATTTTCGTCCAGAAAGCATAGCAGTTCCTGCATTATTGTGGGCGATGTGGGCAGCAATAGAGAAATGTACTTATCAATTATTTTTTGCTATCGGGTTAGTTTTAATTTGTAAAGATAGCTTAAGTTTAACGGTAATAGCTTTTGGTATTTGGCTGCTATTACAACATCGAAGAGTTTATGGATTAAGTTGTATTATAATAGGCTTGTGTTGGTATATTTTTACTATTGGTTATTTAACACCTTTTTTGAGAGGTGGGCAAGCTGGGGGAGTTGTGTTTTATGCTTCTCTTGGTAGTTCTCCAAAGCAAATAATCATAAATATTCTCAGTAACCCTAATTTAATTTTAGGCAAATTTTTGTCTCCTGATGCATTATTTTATTATTTTCTTCTCTTGTTACCAGTATTTATTGGATTACATTGGAAGCAGATACTAGTTTTAATACCTGCTTTACCTATGTTGTTATTAAATATTATTTCTGATTATGCACCACAACGAGATTTAGTTCATCATTATTCATTACCAATTTTCCCTTTTATTATTGTATGGTTAATATACTCTATCAAAAAATATCAGCAAGAAAAGAAAAGGCATTGGTTGAAACCTAAAATATTAATATTTTCTGCTATTATTTCTTTTTTTGTCTTAGCTAAATACGATTTTTTTGTAACGCGTTATTTGCCAAACTTGCCTAATCTTCCTGCTTTATCTACTGCTGTTAGTCTAGTTAAAACTAAGGAAAGTGTTTTAACTACAGTGAATATTGCTCCTCATTTAGCTAAACGTGAAACCATTAAGCTAATTAGTAAAGATCGTCCGTCGGAAAAGTATAATGAGATTTTCAAGTATATACTTGTAGATTTAATAAATAATAAATCTGATTTTATTCCTGATTTAATATATCAACTTAAAAATAATTCTACTTTCAAACTTGTATATGAAACTGATGACGTTTTTTTGTTTGTAAGGATATGAAATCTGACTATAAGAATTCGCTTTAACTTTTTAACGAAATTAGTTAAAAAAGTAAAAAGCAGAAGGCAAGAAGTAACGGTAAAGAAGGCTCTTTACAAATATTAGATTTGAGAAAATCTCTGTATTGTTTACCCTCGTAAGTATCGCTCTTCTACACCGATGTTGCCCTGCAAGCCGCCTGTGTGTACCAGCAGTAAGGAATTGCCTTTACGAAAAAATCCCTGCTTTAGTAAATCCATCACTCCGTAAAACATTTTGGCCGTATATACATAATCAAGGGGTACGTCATGTTCCTCCTTGAACTGTTGGCTGAATAGTAGTAACTCATCGTTCACCTTTGCATAGCCGCCAAAGTAGTAATCACATACCAATTCCCAGGAAGCGGGAGAACTATATGGCGAGGGTAAACCAGAGGCGAGGTAATTTGTCAATAGATTTTCGATTTCTTGTGCGAGAAATGCCCCATTTTTTAGAACGGGAAAAGCGATCGCTCTTTGTCCTTCATGCAACGAAAGCGCAATACCTGCTAATGTGGTAGCTGTACCGCAGGCTACGCATATATGATCAAATGCCATCATATCAGCAATTATCTCTGTGCAGCCGCGCACACCATTTAAATTACTCCCGCCTTCGGGAATGATAAACACTTCACCAAAATGTTGTTGCAGATATTCCTCTAACGCTGCTGTGTTGCGCTGTCGATACATCTCCCGGTTCAGGTACACAAGCTGCATACCCTGTTGGACAGCAAAACTCAGCGTTGGGTTTAATGGTAGCCTCTCTTCTCCACGAATTAGACCAATGGTACGAAAACCGAAAAGATTACCAGCCGCAGCAGTTGCATAGATGTGATTTGAATAAGCGCCACCAAAAGTAAGCAGCCTTGTGAAATTTTTTTGCTTGGCCTCTAAAAGGTTGTACTTCAGCTTAAACCACTTGTTGCCGTTAACCAAAGGGTGCATGAGGTCGAGGCGCAGCACATACAGATCAACACCAGCGCGACGGGTGATTTCGCTGTTGATTTTTTGTATGGGAGGAAGAAAAAATATTAACGACATCCGCAACGATTTTAACTTATTATTTGCATTTTTCTCACATTCATTATTGATGATAAACATTGAGTAATTCCAATGGTAAATCAATTTAAATGAAGAATAAAACTTTCTGATGATTAGCTTTAGAAATTGGCATTTTACTAATTGGATATTTCAGGTAAATATAAGAAACATAACGCTCGCTTCACATAATAATCTTTTTGGAGAAAACAAATGGTTGCACTCATAGAGCTTACTCAAGTTACTCCTAACCCAGGACGTTTGACAGTTCAAACTGTTGAAATTGCCCCTCAAACAACTGCTATTCGTTGCCTAGACTGGGATAGAGAACGTTTTGATGTCGAGTTTGGCTTACAAAATGGTACAACCTATAATTCTTTCTTAATTCAGGGAGAAAAAGTTGCTTTAGTTGACACATCTCACCGCAAGTTTGAGGAATTATATCTTGAGATATTGGCGGGATTAATTGATCCTGCTAAAATAGATTATTTGATTATTAGCCATACAGAACCCGATCACAGTGGCTTAGTAAAAAATATTTTGCAATTAGCTCCATCCATTACTGTTGTTGGTGCTAAGGTAGCTATTCAATTTTTAGAAAATATGGTTCACCAGCCTTTTAAATCAATGCAGGTGAAAAGTGGAGAGCGATTAGATTTAGGCAACGGACACGAATTAGAATTTATCTCTGCACCTAACTTACACTGGCCCGACACAATCTTTACTTATGACCATAAAACTTGCACTCTCTACACCTGTGATGTGTTTGGGATGCACTACTGTGATGACCACACCTATGACGAAAATATCAGCTTACTTGAGGAAGATTTTAAATATTACTATGATTGTCTCATGGGGCCTAATGCCCGATCTGTCTTGGCAGCTTTAAAGCGGATTGAAAAGTTAGAAATAGGAACAGTTGCTACAGGACATGGCCCTTTACTACAACAATATATTCCAGAATGGCTCGGACGGTATCAAAACTGGAGTTTAGAGCAAGCAAAAACAGAGACTTTAGTGGCTCTATTTTATGTTGAAGATTACGGACATAGCGAGCATTTAGTCCGTACCATAGCTCATGGATGTGCGAAAACAGGTGCGGCGGTAGAATTAGCTCCTCTCAATAGTTCTGATCCTCAAGAAGTTCGAGAATTAGTTGCACAAGCTTCTGGTTTAGTAATTGCAATGCCACCGCAATCTTCGGTGATGATTCAAGCTGCTTTAAGTACAATTTTAGCTGCTGTTCACAAGAAGCAGGCAATTGGTTTATTGGAGTCGGGAGGGGGAGAAGATGAACCTGTTTATCCTTTACGTAATAAGTTTCAAGAACTAGGATTAACTGAAGCTTTTCCTCCTATATTAGTTAAGGAAATTCCTACCCAAGCAACGGAACAGCTTTGTGATGAAGCGGGAACAGATATGGGTCAATGGTTGACCCGCGATCGCACCATAAAACAAATCAAATCTATCAATACCGAGCTAGAAAAAGCTTTAGGTCGGATTAGCACAGGATTGTATATTATCACCGCCAAAAAAGGAGAAGTTAAAAGTGCAATGTTTGCTTCTTGGGTGACACAAGCGAGTCTTGAGCCTTTAGGAGTAGCGATCGCAGTATCCAAAGATCGAGCAATTGAATCTTTGATGCACGTTGGCGATCGCTTCGTTCTAAACGTTTTAGAAGAAGGCAAATATCAAGGATTAATGAAACATTTTCTGAAACGTTTTGCTCCTGGTGCAGACCGCTTTGCTGGAGTAAAAACATATCCAGCGAAAAATGAATCGCCCGTTTTAGCGGAAGCTTTAGCTTACATGGAATGTGAAATTACTAGCCGCATGGATTGTGGAGATCATTGGGTAATTTATAGCACAGTCCAAACCGGAAGAGTTGCCAAATTAGATGCACTTACCGCCGCCCATCACCGCAAAATTGGCAATCATTATTAAATAGGGCATTGGGCATGGTTATTTTCCTTGTCCCCTCATCTCCCTCATCTTTCCAATTTCTAACTCCCCACTCCCAACTCCCAACAACTTATGTATAAATCTGTTGAAAATACCCCGATTACCATGTACGAAATCAATCGTGGGCGCGTTGTCCGAAGCTTGGAATTTATCCAAGATATAATTGTAATTTCTTTGTGTATCGGTTTATTTAGCTTCATGGTGCTTCAGGTAAGGGATATGTTTCTTTCCTTGCTTCCACCTCTAGATTTTCATGCTGTTACTGCCGATATTCTCTTTTTACTTATCTTAGTTGAGCTATTCCGACTGCTGATTATTTACCTACAGGAACATCGAGTATCTATTGGGGTGGCTGTTGAAGTTTCCATCGTTTCCGCCTTGCGAGAAGTTATTGTTAAAGGTGTTTTAGAAACAAGTTGGAGTCAAGTTTTAGCAACTTGTGCCTTTTTATTAGTTCTGGGAGTACTACTATTTCTCCGAGTTTGGCTACCCCCTACCTTTGAAGGTATCGATCCAGAACAAGAAGTCTCTAAACGCTATAGAAACCGAGTTAAGTCTGAATTAACACAAACCAATGGTCATTAAGAATAGGGAGTAAAATCTTCTGCCATTTCCAATGCCCAATGCCCCATTATTAACAGAGGTTATTATGTCTGTTGCAACATTAACACCCAACCATAGTAGAGATGTACAAGTTGCTGAAATTGGTAAAAATACTCTGATTCTACGATCGCGGACTTGGGACAGATTAAAATTTGAGGTTGAATATTCCCGCCAACGGGGAACTACAGCGAATTCTTATCTAATTCAAGCTGATAAAAAGGCTTTAATTGACCCTCCTGGCGAATCTTTTACCGAAATTTACCTTGAGCAACTTGCACAAAATTTAGATTTCATCTTCCTCGATTACATTGTTCTCAGTCATGTCAATCCGAACCGCAGAGCAACCTTGCAAGTATTACTCTCTCTGGTTCCTCAAGCCACTATAATTTGTTCTCGCCCCGCCGCCAATGCTCTCAAAACCGCCTTTCCCGAATTAGAATCACGTATTCAAGCGGTGCGATCGGGGGATACTCTAGATTTAGGACAAGGACATCATCTATCATTTGTCACCGTACCAACTCCCCGGTGGGCGGATGGACTTTGTACTTATGATGCTGCAACAAAAATTCTCTACACAGATAAACTTTTTGGCGCTCATATTTGCGAAGATACCTTGTTTGATGAAGATTGGAAGGGGTTAGATGCGGAACGTCGTTATTATTTTGAATGTCTCCATGCTCCCCAAGCCAAACAAGTTGAAGTAGCCTTAGATAAACTGTCAGTTTTGGGAGCCAGATGTTATGCCCCTGCACACGGCCCGGTTGTCCGTTACAGCCTCAGCCGTTTTACTTATGATTACCGTCAATGGTGCCAAGGACAAAAATCTCAAGAGTTGAGTGTCGCTTTGCTTTATGCTTCTGCTTATGGAAATACAGCAATTATGGCGAATGCGATCGCTCAAGGTTTAATCCAAAATGGAGTTAATGTAGAATCAATCAACTGTGAACTAGCCGATTCTGCCGAGATTAACCGCATTGTAGAAACTTGCGATGGCTTGATTATCGGTTCACCCACTTTAGGCGGACATGCACCTACTCAAATTCAAACTGCTTTAGGAATAGTTCTCTCTGTGGCGGCTAAAACTAAGTTAGCAGGGGTATTTGGTTCTTACGGTTGGAGTGGCGAGGCAATAGATTTAATCGAAAGCAAGCTCAAAGATGCTAATTATCAACTAGGATTTGAAACACTTCGGGTACGTTTTAGCCCTACTCCTGAGATTCTTCAGCAGTGTCAAGAAGCAGGTGCTTCCTTTGCCCAAAACTTGAAGAAAACCAAAAAACTGCGTTCTTCCCGTCAAGTTGTGACAGAAACCCATGTAGATCGTACCGAACAAGCGGTGGGGCGGATCATTGGTTCTCTGTGTGTTGTGACAACTCGTGATGAAGAAACTCACAAAGGGGTTTTAACTTCTTGGGTATCGCAGGCAACTTTTAACCCGCCAGGAATTATGATTGCGATCGCTAACGAGCAGAATGCAGATTTAATGCATCATCCTGGTGATAAATTTGTGCTGAATATTCTCAAAGAAGGAAGAAATGTCCGACGCTATTTTTCTCGTCACAGCACTTTAGGCGATAATCCCTTTGCAAACCTTGACACAAAAACTGCTCTTAATGGTTGTTTGATTTTGAATGAGGCATTAGCCTATTTGGAATGTACGGTGCAAAATCAGCTTGAATGTGGCGATAGATGGTTAATTTATGCCGTCATCGATCACGGTGAAGTGTTGGAAAATGAAGGTGTCACTGCTTTAGAACATCGTAAATCTGGCAGCTATTATTAATCTGACTTTTTAGGGTATCTGCAAAACCTCTCTCGAAATCTCTCTCCTTTTAGGAGAGAGATTTTGAATTTTCCCCCTTCCCGCGATGAATTGGGGGTTAGGAAGTTTTTCGTGAGGGACTTCCTTCCAGAGAATAAAATATACAGTTCATACAAATGATAATTATTCTCAAAGGGAGAGAGCAGTTGCTGTCGGCAACTGCTCTCTCCTAACAAAATATATGCAAGATAAATGTCTGCACTCAATCCCAAACAAGCAGTAATTAGAGTAACTGCAACGGCGATGTGGTCAGTTGGTTGGCAGTCACATTAATAACTACTGAAGCGGGTCTGATTGAATCAGCCGCTTCCGCTTCAATAGTTATACAGTTATTTCAAAAATTAAATAAGATTGATTCCTATGGCTAAAAATGCCTCACTAAGTTGATATTACTTACTGCACAATCTGATAACACCCATTGGCATTAGGAGGCGCTGTTTGTGTTGAGGCAGTTGTGAGTAGCAGTGAGTTAGGTGCTTGTCCTAAGCCATTACCTGTAGCAATTACATCAAAAATGACTCCTTCCGGGACTTGTTGATTCGCAACTTCTACTGTGATTGGTGGGTTGAAGGCATTATTGATCAATGGGTCAAATTGGTCAGGTAGAACTGGATTGAAGTTATATGTACCAGCCGTAAGTTCTGGGTAAGGAATAGCAGTTTTGGGTGTTAGGTCTGTGATACGAGTTTCATCCACATTTGGGCTAGAGGATTTGCTAATACGGAAATCTATAACAGCGCTAGTTTCCGAAAAGCGATACCAACGTCCTTTAAATTTACCTGGATTAGGCTGTGTTAAATCCTCTGGAATCACAAAGGGTGATTGATTAAATAATGGTTGACCTGAGGGACCTTGTAGTGTTCCTGTGATCGCTACTGTATAAGCACTATTAGGCGCTCCTGTAAAGGTTCTAGAAGCAATTGTACTGGAAGTACCAGATTGCACAAAACGTACATTAATATTTCCTGGTATTACATTTACATATTTACTAGCTTGACGAAAATCTACATTCTCCAAAACTTTTTGACCGTTGACAATCACATCAACTGGTGATGCAGTAGGAACCGCAGCGTTAATAACTCTTAATTTGGCAGGGCATCTATAAGGGTTTAGAAGAGAATCTAGTAGGCTTAGGCTTCCAGTGGGCAATTTTTGTGAAGGCTCTGTAGATAGTTGAGAATAGGCTAAACCTTTGTATGGATAACTAGTCAAACTAATTAAAGATAATGTCAAAGCACCTAAGAATAATCGTCTTGTTAGAAACATATCTTCCTCCTATCGTGAGACAAAAATAACAAATGATCAAGCTTTGTTTTGCATAAAAAATGATGCGATAATCATCACAAAGATTTTTTATGTATGGGGATATAGATGCAGGTTTTGTCAACGTAAAAGACAACGGGCGCACAATAACGTTCGCCTCAAGACATTAGACTTGGGCAGAATATTATTGCAGCAGCACATATAGTGGCTGGCTTCAAGTGTCCAACATGACAAATGCTTTGGTGGAGGCTGCTTGAAGTTTATTGATAGCGCACTTCATGGTTCTAATATTTCACGATTTTTAGGAGAATGCAAGGACAGTTAAGACAGTTAATAGCTGCCATTTAACCATTCAATAATATGTTAGTTGCTTGATAAGAAAATTATATGTGTAGTTATATATATAGGTAGTTGACATAGTGAGCAGTATTTACTTCTGCACCCCAAACCGCCGCATCATCTCCTGCAATTCCACCGCCTCCCCATCCGGCGTGTACACAACCTCACCCGACATCGCAATCACAATTCTCTATGAATTCTGAGTCTCATAGCTAAAGTCCACTTAAGTAGACTTCAGCTATCAGCCCTGAACTTCAGTTCTGGGCGGGATGTCGGTGAGTGTGATGGTTTCACTTTAACAAAGCCTTACAAGGAGAAAGGCTTTAATTTTTCCCCAACCCTTGTAAAGAAGCTTGCTCGGTAGTTAGATTTTCAGGAACTTTACCCATTATCGGCGAATCTTAGTGCCAGTCCCCCATACCCAATATCGTGATCTAAGATTGTTGGGTATTCTATAAATTGCGATCGCCACTATACCGATGATCGAAGTTGAACATTTAAGTAAAATATACGGTTCCACCCCAGCGATCACTGATGTCACTTTTAGCGTCGAGCCTGGGGAAATTTTAGGTTTGTTGGGCCCCAATGGCGCTGGTAAAACCACAACCATGAGAATTTTGGCTGGTTATTTACCGGCAACTAATGGAAATGCGCGGATTGCTGGCTATGATGTCCATGAAAATTCCCTAGCTGTACGCCAACGCATTGGTTATTTACCGGAAACACCACCGTTATATCCAGACATGACGGTGGAGGGATTTTTGCATTTTGTCGCCCGAATTAAGGGAGTATCAGCAGGCGATCGCCCCAACAAGGTAACAGCCGCTATCGAACGCTGCAACTTAGAAGATAAGCGGCGGGTGATTATTCGCAAACTCTCTAAAGGATACCGTCAAAGGGTAGGAATTGCTCAAGCGATCGTCCACGATCCACCAGCAATCATTTTAGATGAACCCACCGTTGGACTCGATCCTCGACAAATAATTGAGGTGCGGAATTTAATCAAAAGCCTTGCTGGTACTCACACAATCATTCTTTCCACGCACATTTTGCCAGAAGTGAGCATGACTTGTAGCCGCGTCGCCATCATCAATCGCGGCAAAGTTGTGGCCACTAATACACCAGAAAACTTGATGACTCAGTTGACAGGCGGCTCAGGGTATGAATTAGAGATAGAAGGAGAAGCTGCCCTAGCGAAACAAGTATTGCAAAATGTCGCGGGTGTGAGTCTGATAGAATCAATTCCGACAACCGGAGGTCATCAACCGCAGACAAATCGCGCTTACCTGCGAGTGATATCGCAACCGGGAAAAGAACCAGGAAAGGATATTGTCGCAACATTAGTGCGTGCAGGCTTTGGTTTACATGAACTGCGGCGAGTAAACGCTACCTTAGAAGATGTATTCTTGCAACTAACCACAGAAGAAAAGAATTTCGAGACTGAGGTAGACTTAGCAGCAGACAAAGAAGGAGAAGCAGCGTAAATGGGTGTAGTGCTGAGTAATATTATTGCCATTTATCGCCGAGAGTTGCAGAGTTATTTTGTATCGCCTTTAGCTTATGCGATCGCAGGCATATTTTGGTTCATCGCCGGGTTATTTTTCGTGATGATTTTGCTAGGGCCAGATGGCATTTTGCTAGGAGTCGCGGCCATAGATGCACAAGGGCAACAACTCGGAGTGCCAACACCGCCGATAGATGTCCCCTACGAATTTGTTCGAGCATTTTTGGATCGCATGGGCTGGCTATTGTTATTTATCCTGCCAATTCTCTCGATGGGACTCTATGCCGAAGAACGGAAGCGGGGCACTTTGGAACTATTAGCCACCTCACCAATCACCAATTGGGCGGTAGCTATAGGTAAGTTATTAGGCGTGCTAACATTTTTTACTACGATGGTTTTACCCATGCTAGTGTTAGAAGCGATCGCCATCAGTGGATCAAATCCACCAATAGCATTCTCAATTCCCCTGCTGGGTCATTTTGGATTAATCTTGCTAGCAGCAGCAATTTTATCTGTAGGAATGTTTATTTCTTCATTAACAGATAGCACAATTCTGTCTGCCGTCTTCACCTTTGCAGTAATTTTATTATTGTTATTGATTGATTTAATCGCCAAAATTGTCCCTGGTCCCGTGGGCGAAGCATTAGGTTATCTGTCGTTACTGAAACATTACAACACCTTAATTCAAGGGATTTTTGATACCAGCGCCTTGATTTTATTTGCTAGTTACATTTTTTTGGGCATCTTTCTCACTGCTCAATCAATTGATGCACTGCGCTTTCAAAGGCAATAGTCATTTGTCATCTGCCAACTGTTCTGATAATTGATAAACCTGTAATTCTTGGAAACGCTTTGTTGCCATTTATTCAGTTATCCACCTAATTTTTAATCACTCAATTTTCGTGCATATATTTTTAATTGTCACTATTTGTAGACAAATGACCAATGACAAATAAGATGAAGATAGTTGCAAAAAATAAACTGTGGAAATATCTGTTTTGGTTGGGCCCGTTCCTTATTGCTGTCGGCTTAACAATTGGGTTAGTCTCTGAACAGTGGGGACTAATTACATTAGCATTTTTGATTACAGGAATTGTGATCAGTGGGTTGGGGGTAATATGGCAAAGCTACCAGAGTAGTTGGTGGAAACGTCGTTCTACACAAGCTGGGACTAATGCCTTGGTGGCAACTTTGGCAGTGTTGGCAATTTTAGGATTGATTAATTTTTTGGGAACTCGTTATCACTTGCGGGCAGACTTAACAGAAAGTCAATTGTTTACTCTTGCGCCCCAGTCACGGGAACTGGTGAGAGTTTTACCACAGCCAGTTAAAGTGTGGGTGTTTGATATTAACCAAAATCCCCAAGACAGAGAACTGCTTGAAAATTATCAGAGACAAAGCGCAAAATTTCAATTTGAGTACATCGACCCGCAAGCTAGACCAGGACTTGCAGAAAAGTTTGGTGTCAAAGATTACGGAGAAGTTTACCTAGAATCTGGCGATAAACGGCAATTAGTGCAAACAGTAAATCAAAATGAGCGCTTGTCAGAAATCAGATTAACTAGTCGCCTGCAACAACTAACAAGTTCAACCACAGCCAAAGCTTATTTACTTCAAGGTCATGGCGAACGTCAACTTTCTGCTGGTAAAGGTGCGATATCACAAGCGGTTCAGGGATTAGGCGACAAAAATTTCACAACGTCACCGTTAAATTTAGGAGAAACTTCTAAAGTTCCTCAAGATGCTGCTGTAGTGATAGTGGCTGGTCCCAAGCGAGGGCTGTTTGAAGGCGAAGTGAAAGCTTTGCAAGAGTATCTTAATCGCGGTGGTAATTTACTGCTGATGATTGATCATAATACCGATTCCAAAGTTGACAGCTTGCTACAAGAGTGGGGTGTTCGTCTAGATAATCGTTTAGCAGTCGATATCTCTAGCGAAAGCGTGGTAGGACTTGGCCCTGCTGCACCCTTAGTCACAGAATATGGAGAACATCCGATTACCAAAGATTTCGGTAACGGTAATTCTTTTTATCCGGTTGCCCAACCACTGGAAATTACCTCTGTGCCTGGTGTTCAGGCTACTCCACTGCTACGAACCAAACCCTATCCCAGCAGCTGGGCAGAAAGCGACCTCCAAAGCGAAAAGTTGGAGTTTAATGAGGGTAAAGACCTCAAAGGGCCTCTAACCTTGGGCGTTGCCTTAACAAGAAAACAATCACCCAAATCTGCTTCCACTCCTCAAGCTACACCGACACCTTCACCCCTACCATCACCAACCACTCAAAGCAAGGCTTCCCCCACTCCCCCTGCTCCGACTCCTTCCCCCGCTCCCTCATCTCAAACAACCACCGAGTCCCGTTTAGTGGTTTTAGGAAATTCTGATTTCGCCACCGATGGCTTGTTTCAACAGCAATTAAATGGAGATGTATTCCTCAACTCAGTTACTTGGCTGAGTCAACAAGATCAACAACCCCTCTCCATTCGCCCCAAAGAACCGAAAAATCGTCGGATAACCCTAACAACCGCACAAGGCAATCTTTTAATATTGTCATCTCTGTTGCTTTTACCTTTAATTGGGTTTGCGATCGCAGTTATTATCTGGTGGAAACGACGATAAGAGAAAGTTAAGAGTTATAAATACTAACTCTTCGCCAATGATAAATGACAAATGACAAATGATTAAAAAATGAAATTGCCGAGAACGACTTTAATTTTGATACTGCTAACGCTGGGTTTAGGCAGTTTTGTTTACTTCTATGAAATTCGGGGTGCGACTGTACGAGAAGAAATGAAGGAGCAAAAGCAGCAAATTTTCTCTTTTGCAGAAGATGATGTGCAGTCTTTAGCAGTTAAAACAAAAAAGCTTACTCTGAATTTGGAACGTAGCCCTGAATCTAGTAACCCTAAGTGGGTAATTAAATCTCCGATATCAGGCCCAGCAAATGATGCTATTGTTTCTTATTTGATGGATTTGTTGGTCAAGGGTAATAGCAATCAAACCTTATCAACTCCAGTAAAAGAGCTTGGAGAATTTGCTCTAGATCAACCCCAAGCAACTATTAATATCACCCTAAAAAACCGACAAAGCCATCAGTTTATTTTAGGAAAATCTAACTTTAACGGGCGTTTCTTGTACGCTCAAGCTGACCCAGCTACTAAACCTGATGGAAATATAAATGTGCTGTTGGTATCTACAGATTTTGCAAATGCCGTGAATTGGGAACTATCAGAGTGGAAACAACCTGTAGATAATAGTCAGAAACTACCTCCGCTCACCATTCCTAAACCGACTCCGGCAAACAGCAAATAATTAATTTAAAATCTGGCGATATTATTATGACAAATCCGACAGCAACATTGCTAATTTCTTGCCCCGATCAACGGGGACTGGTGGCAAAATTTGCTAATTTCATCTATTCTAATGGTGGCAATATTATCCATGCAGACCAGCATACAGACTTTGCTGCTGGGTTATTCCTTACGCGCATTGAATGGCAGTTAGATGGATTTAATTTGCCGCGAGAATTTATTGCCCCTGCATTTAATGCGATCGCTCAACCATTAGGCGCGAAGTGGGAAATACGTTTTTCTGATACAGTACCACGCATTGCTATTTGGGTAAGTCGGCAAGACCATTGTTTATTTGACTTAATTTGGCGACAACGCGCTAAAGAATTTATTGCTGAAATTCCTTTAATTATTAGTAACCATTCTAATTTAAAGGTAGTTGCAGAGCAATTTAATATTGAATTCCAGCATATTCCCATCAATAAAGATAATAAAGCAGAACAAGAAACCCAACAATTAGAATTATTACGCAAGTACAAAATTGATTTAGTTGTATTGGCTAAATATATGCAGATTGTTAGTGCAGATTTTATTAGTCAATTTCCACAAATTATTAATATACATCATTCATTTTTACCAGCTTTTATCGGAGCAAACCCTTATCATCGAGCTTTTGAACGTGGTGTAAAAATTATTGGTGCAACTGCTCATTATGCCACTGCTGATTTAGATGCAGGGCCAATTATTGAACAGGATGTGGTGCGAGTTAGCCACCGTGATGAAGTTGATGATTTGGTGAGAAAAGGTAAAGATTTGGAGAGAGTTGTATTAGCAAGAGCGGTGCGATCGCACTTGCAAAACCGTGTATTAGTCTATGGTAATAGGACAGTGGTATTTGAGTAATCTGCTAAAGCCGCAAAGTACGTCGGTAAGGGCAGGCATTGCCGTGCCCCTACAGCATGGTCTATTTACGTAGTTTACCGCCGTAGGCATCGCAGGATAATTAAGAAAAGCCTGAAAACTTCCTCAAGCTCGTTAATTCACATCACAATGCATTTGTACAGTGCGTAAATCCTAATTTAGAAGTAATTAGGAATCAAACTGTACTAATATCGTTTGATAGCTAAAGTTAGCCCATCGGCGATGGGGACAAGAGAGAGAGTAACCCGTTCGTCATGATGTAACTTCTCGTTGAGTGCCCGAATTGATTGGGTGCTTTCATCTTGATTTTGCGGATCAGCAACTTGTCCTGACCATAAAACATTATCAATGGCAATCAATCCACCTGGACGAATTAATTTCAGCGATCGCTCATAATATCCATCATAATTTTCTTTATCAGCATCAATAAAAGCAAAATCAAATGTCTCGGCTTGTCCAGTTGCCAACAGCTGATCTAAAGTTTCTAAAGCTGGTGCTAATCGTAGATCGATTTTATCGGCAACCCCGGCTTCTTGCCAATACCGCCGGGCGATCGCAGTAAATTCTTCACTCACATCAGCAGCGATAATCTTGCCATCAGCCGGTAGTGCCAAAGCTACAGAAAGTGAGCTATAACCTGTAAACACTCCAACTTCCAGGGTTTTCTTAGCTCCAATAAGCTGCACCAAAAGTCTCATAAACTGCCCTTGTTCTGGTGAAATCTGCATTCCACTTCGGGGATGGCTGGCGGTTTCTTGGCGCAACTTCAAAAGAATCTCCGGTTCTCGCAGCGAAACGGATAAAAGGTAATTATAGAGTTGGTTATCAAGACCTATAGACTGTTTTGGCATGGTAGATGAGATAATTGGAAGAATCTACAGTTATACTATCGTCCAAGAGTAGTTTTTTAGAAATCCCAATTGAGCTTAATCTCTATCAGCAATAATTTGGCTCCATAGTTGGGGATAATCAATTATCGGCTTTTGATTTAAAGGGCGTTCAGCTATTATCTGCAAAATCGGATTAGAGTTATCGTAAACAATCCAGCGATCGCACAAAGGTAAGTATAATTCAATTAAGTTCTTTTTTGAGCGTTCGTAGCGACGGCGAATAGTAGCTTCTGGGATATTGTGACCGCCACTTTCTACACGTCTGCGTACTCGTGCGATCGCTAGTTCGGGGCTTTGTAACCAAAAGTAAATTAAGTTGATAATATAACCTTTTATTTTACATTCTCTCAAAAAGCGGGCAAAGTTGCGTGCAGCTAAAGTTGTTTCACTCATCAAAATCAGCTTCAGCATTCACCAAAGTTTCTAGTCCTTCTAACATTAATCGTCCGGCTTGGCTGGCTACGGATTCCGGGAGGAGAAAGTCCGCCTGCTATTTCATCGGCGTTGACGTATTCAAATACTTCTAGGAAGTAGGGAAGGATTTGCAAGGCGGCGGTAGTTTTACCAGAACCGTTTGCACCGCCGATAATGTACAGGTTGGGCATTATTCTAATGGTAATTCTAATTGTGCAGATGATTGGGGCTGAGATTTGGTCATGGTGCTGTAACAGGCGAACAATTTGGAAATTTAAAAACCTGCCAAAATGGCAACCTCATTCCAATTAACCAAGTTAAATTGTACAAAGATAAACGACTTCAAGGGTTTTGTTATCAGGGGCTACCACGTAAGTAAATTCCTTTTGTAAAAACACTATTTACTAAGTGATTTACAAAAATAACTATTTCTACTACAGCAGTTTGCAGCTAAATGAAGTATAGAACCAAGGATTCACAAATCAAATTATTCTTCTCCCTCCTGCCTCCAGCATAGCTGCCTCCTGCCTCAAAACTAGTGACTTTGTACCTCATGCAAAAGAAAACTGCTGTAATTATTAGCAGAGGGTTTTTCTAGGCAAATAAATATTAATAATTAGGTTTGGCATTTGCTGCAACAGGAATATTAAATGCGTATGGGCGTTGTTGAAGTACGCATTAGCCCCCAAATAATGGGCAACGTCTGTATACATTCCTGTTCACTTCAGTAGCAAATGGCAGAGTGGGAGTTTGAAAGCTGACTGATATGCTTCCTCCCACTCTCTTTTTATAAAAAGGCGTCAGAAAAACCCACTCTTTTTAAAGATGGATGGGAAACGCCCGAACGCGGTTGACGGTTAACAGTTAACTGTCAACAGTCTTTCGTTCTTTTAAGGTTGGGATGAGCTTAACAATCAGTATCTCGCAGTATCCCGTAAAAACTCAATAATCGCTGCATTCAACACTTCAAAAGCACCAGTTGAGGCATCATGGTAGCAGTTAGACAAAATTTGTAATCTAGAATTGGGGATATGCTGATGTAATTTTTCACCATGACTAACAGGAAACCAACTATCTTGCTCACCCCACAAAACTAGTGTAGGACACTTAATTGCACTCAGGTTATTTTGAATTTTGGTGAGCATATTTGGCTTCTTTTCTTGCCAATTATCAATTTCTCGCGCTGCTATTTGTAAGTCTTCGGCGACTTTCGCAACCGTACCAGGAAATTCAATAAACGGGTAAGTTATCCAATAAACATCTTCCTGTGTCAAAATTGACGGATCAAATAATACCCCACGCCTTTCTATTGCCATAATTTCTCTCAATAGAGGTGCAAACAAATATGCCAGACGTAGATAGTCAATTGTATAGATTATTTCCAAGGGAGTTTGGGCAAGTACCCACATAGCCCAATGGGGTAGACGTTCGGCAAAAACAGGTACGTTTACTACTACAAGCTGCTCGACTAATTGCGGGTTTTCTTGAGCAAGGGCAAGGGCAATTAATCCCCCCAGAGATTCAGCCACAATCACTGCGGGTTCATCACATAATGCTTCAATAACTCTTTGAAACTCAATAACTTGATGACCATTGTGTTCTCTACGAGACAATGGTTTTTCGGAAAAGCCAAAACCTTTAGCATCAAAACAAATTACCCGAAAATATTTAGATAATGGTGTTATGCTATTTCGCCAATTATAGCTCCAACTACCCATCCCATGTAGTAAAATTAGCGGTTTACCTTTACCTTTTTCGCCATAAGCAATTTGTATAGGATATCCTTTAGCATCAGTAATAACTAGACTTTGCCGCCCTTTAGGGAAAGTAGCTTGCCACCAATCTTTCATTCCGTTATCAATAAATAATTGAACCAGTTCTAGAGGTTTAAGTAAAGAGCAACTAACAAGCAGCAAGCTTTGTGCCGATGTCTAAATCCGAGTTGCAAAACTTAAGTAGTAATTACGAATTATATCAAATCCATTTATATCAAAATTATTCCTCTTTCGCCTCCCTCTACGCCCTCAGCGTGTTTGGGGTTTTTTAATCATTCGGATGCTACCAGATTTGATATTACAAATTATTTTAACCGCCTGCTAAAAAATTCCACAGCATTCTAATTAGTAATACTGGCAATGCTACTAAAACAATGGCAATCAGCAACAATCCAACTAAAACGGCAAAGATAAACCACTTATTCGCACTCTTTTGCTGGCTTGGAAACTTTAAGTAGTCTTCTAATAGCTGGATATTATTAGTGTTAGCTTTCCAGGTAAAATCAAAAAAATCTCCTAAAACTGGGACAGCGCCTACCAAGCCATCAATAATCACATTCAGAACCATTTTGCCTAAGGTGGCTCTAGATACGCCTAGCCGTGCTGCTTCTAGGATGATGTAGCTAGAAAACATGATTCCCAAAAAATCACCACCAATAGGTATTAATCCTAAAATTGGATCTAGACCAAAACCAATCTGCGTACCGGGAATGGTAATAACATTATCCAGCAGCCGACTTAACTGACGCAGACGCTTCAAAGTGGGTGCTTTGGCATCAGGTTCAATCATCGAAAACCGAGAAGGAGAATCAGGCATCAAAGCGATCGCTAACTTTGTATTGAATCGTTAGACATTTTACTCCCCTACTGAACTTTTGCAAAAATTTCCTCAGGGATTTATAACGATAATTTACAATTTAATCTCTTTTATCAGATTCTGACTGTGCTTTTGCCGCATATCTTCGCCGACAGTCACGTTCAACTGATCGCCAATTAACAGAACAGCAGCGCTCATCGATAGCCAAAGCATTAAAACTATCACAGCCCCTACTGCACCATAAACTTTATTATAATTGCCAAAATTCGCCACATAAAGCCGAAATAGGGCAGATAATATTGCCCAGAAAACAGCTGCTAAAATTGCTCCAGGCATGATTGGTGTGCCTGGGTTCCACTGGCTAGGACCATAGCGATAGACAAAGCTAAAGGCGATAGCAACAATACTTAAAGCTAAGGGCCAGCGTAACAACTGCCAAAGATACAACAAGAAGATCAAAGAATCATTTCCGCGCACTACCATTCCCAAAAGTAGATCGCTGGTAAACACTAAGAAAGAAGCCAACACTAAAAGCAACATGGTACCGACTGTTAATCCTAGAGAGACAAGTTTAGCTTTCCAAAAAGGGCGTATATTCTCTGGAGGAATTTGATGGATTTGGTCGAAGGCGGTCATAGCGGTATTTACCGCCCCAGAAGCAGTCCAAATTGCTAATATAAAGCTCAGAGAAAATAAACCACTGTTTCTAGAATTGGTAATTTCTGTGGTAGCGAAATCACGGATTAGAATCAGGGCTTCTTCAGGCAAAACTTGACTGAGTTGTGCCGCTAGCTGTTTAAAGGTAGCTTGTAAAGATTCTGCCAATAAACCAATGGCTGTGAGGACAGCAAGAACTGCTGGAAAGAGCGACAATATAGCATTGAAGGCAATTTCCGAGGCAAGTCCCATCAGTCGCCTTTCGATTGTTCTGGCAAAAGTTTTTTTGAGTGTGCGCCAATTGAGGTGGCGAAAAAAACGGAAAAAACGAGGCTTTGGCATAACTCAAGAGTTAAAACTGGCGAGTTTATTAATTACTGTGCCAAATTTTGTGTAGCGATCGCATTTATCTTTTTAACGCAAGAATACCGAATGGGGAGTAGGGGAAGCGGGAAGCAGGGGAAGCAGGAGACGAATAACTAACTTAATTAATACCTAGTGACTCTTGACTAATGACTAATGACTAATGACCATTGACTAATAACTAATGACTATTAATTTATGAATCAAAATTTAACACAACAGTGGTTAACAGAAATTCAAACACTCAAAGAGCAGATGGCGGGACTTCAGAGCGATCGCGATGTAGCTTGGGAAAGTGCCCAAAAATGGCGTCAGCTTTACAACACAGAAGCAGAACAACGTCGCACAGATGCCCAACTTTCCCAACAGGCGATCGCATCCCTTAGGGCAGACTTGCATAAACTCCGGGGACTGGAGGTTGAGACACTAGCTGCTGGGACACCTGTAACAGCGATCAAACAAGAAATAGAACAACTAAAATCTGTGGAGGACTTGCAAGCTAAACTCATCGCTGTAATCAAAGAACGCGATCGCCTCTTGCAAGCTTTGAAAACTGAGCAGGATAACCACGCTCAAACCCGCAATAGCCTGACTACTGCCCTGGGTGATGCTATTGATAGCTTGACACAGGAACGAGCCAGAAAAGAAAAAGAGAGTAAATAAAGAGTTTGTAGTAAGCTCCTTAACCGACAAAAAAAGGATACAGAGCAACTAAATTTATTTATGGGGATTATTAATTTTGAATTTTAAATTTTGAATTCGGAGCAAAGCGACGTGATGCTATCCTTCTATTGGCTGAATGCCAGATGCAATTAATGTCTCTATCGACTTGCTATCTAGGGGTTGGGAGAAAAAATATCCCTGTGCGTATTTACATTTCATTGCTCTAAGTCGTGCCAGTTGCTCTGCTGTTTCTATGCCCTCTGCTATTACATCTATATTTAGACTTTGTGCTAGGGTGATGATCGCTTGGACAATTTCCAAGTTTTCCCCATTAACACCAATCTTAGTAACAAAAGAACGATCAATTTTCAAGGCATTACTTGGAAAGCGGTGCAGGTAACTTAAGGATGAATAGCCTATACCAAAATCATCTAAATGTAATTGGATGTTCATCTTTTGCAGTTGCAATATCATAAAAGTTGCTGATTGAATATTTTCCATCAGTACGCTTTCGGTAATCTCCAGCTTTAAATTGCTGCCTTCTAGACCAGTCTCTTGGATAATTTGGTTAATTTGTTCAATTAGCTCAGGTTGTAAAAACTGTTTAGTGGAAAGATTTACACTGATTGTCAAGGGTGGGTCACTAGGAAATTGTATTTGCCAAGCGCGCATCTGCCGACAAGCCTCGCCCAGTACCCAATAACCAATAGGGATAATCAACCCAGTTTCTTCTGCTAGTGGAATAAAATTGTCTGGAGGAACTAATCCCAGTTGTGGGTGCTGCCAGCGAACAAGAGCCTCGAAGCCAATAATTTTGTAAGTTTCTAACAAAACAATTGGCTGGTAATAAACCTGAAACTCCTGGCGTTCAACTGCCCGCCGTAGATCCATCTCTAACTCTAATAGCTTTGTTACTTGGCTATACATGGTTGAGTCAAATATCTCATGGCGTGCCTTACCCAATGCTTTAGCACGATACATTGCTATGTCAGCGTCGCGCAGGAGTTCCTCTGGTAGGCTGTAACTACCCGTGCTTAGGGCGATGCCAATACTAACGGTAGTAAATACCTCATATCCACTGAGTTGGAATGCAGATGTTAGAGCTTCGTGTATTCGCTCCACTACGCTTATTACATCATTGATGTTGTTGAGATCATCAAGCAAAATTGTAAACTCATCTCCCCCTAGACGGGCAACTGTATCTCCAGCACGCAGACAGTTCTCCAGCCTACGTGCAAGGGCAGTTAATAGTTGGTCACCAATCATGTGGCCAAGACTGTCGTTGACAACTTTGAAGCGATCTAGGTCTAGAAACAGAACAGCAAATGTATAGTCTGGACGTCGTTTCGCCAGCATAAGCGCACGTTCTAGCCGTTCCATAAATAAAGCGCGATTTGGCAGACCGGTTAGTACATCATGAAAGGCGTCATAAATTAATTGCGCCTCTGCAAGTTTTAGAGCAGTAATATTACGAGAAATACTTAAAACAAAATATACTGAACCATCGCTAGCTAATTCAGGCACAAGACGGGTATGGTAATATCTTGTTTGGGAAGCGATCGCTAAACTGCATTCAAACTCTGTTTCTTGCTTAGTTTCAAAAACTTGCTGAAGCTTGCGATCGCATATCCAGCAAAATTCTTCTGGCAAATTTAACTCTGCGTTTGTTTTGCCGATAAATATTTCGGCTGATATTCCTGTAATCTTTTCAATAGCTGGATTAACGTAAACGTAGCGCAATTTAGTGTCAAATCTGGAAATAATATCAGGTGCATTTTCAACTAGTGCTTTAAATTCTTGCTGGCGACGCCCTAGTGCTTCCAATATCTGCTTACGTTCAGTGATATCCTGAAAGACACAAACTGCACCTGTGATGTTACCGTTGTCATCTTTAATCGCTGCAATACTATCATCAATTGGGATTTCTGCACCGTTTTTAGTAATAAGTATTGTTTCTTCTGGTATATCTACACTAACACCCGATTCTAGGACTTGTGTTATCGGACTTTCAATTATTGTCCGATTTTTTTCATGAGTAATATTGAATACTTCTGCTGTTTCTTTACCAAATGCATCTGAATAATTCCAACCCGTCAGTTCTTCTGCAATAGGATTCATAAAAGTCACAGATCCAGATGCGTCGCTAGTAATTACAGCATCTCCAATACTTTTAAGTACAGTAGTCAGCCATTGTTCATTCTGTTTTAATTTTTTTTCCGTCCGATGTTTAGAAAGAGTAATTTCAATAGTGAACTTTAATTCTTTTTCTTTGAAAGGTTTGAGAATGTAGCCAAACGGCTCTGTTCCCTTTGCTCGCTCCAATGTTGATTCATCTGCATTAGCAGTAAGATATATTACTGGAATATTAAAAATATTATGAATTATCTGAGCAGCCTCCACACCGTCCATCTTCCCTTTGAGATGAATATCCATTAAAACTAAATCTAGAGAATTATCTGCTGCTTTCCTAATTGCTTCTTCTCCAGAATCGGCAAGCCCCATAACAGTGTATCCAAATTTTCTTAGCCGGCTTTGTATATCCATTGCTACGATGATTTCATCTTCAACAACTAATATATTTACTGGATTCATGAGTTTTTTAACTTATAACTTTAAGAAATTTTATTCGGAAATATAATTTTATACTTCACTCCGTTATTGATGCTAAAATCGATATTGCCTTGTAGCTGATGTGTTAAACCTTTTACTAATCGTAGACCTAATGATTCTGTAGATTGAAAGTCAAAATCTTGGGCGAAACCGACACCATTATCATTGATAGTAAGTGCAAATAAGTTTCCTTCTATGGAGGAAAAATTAATACAAATTTCTCCCGGTTGTTTTTCAGGAAATGCATATTTTAGGGAATTTGAAATAAGTTCATTGATAATTAAGCCGCAAGGAATAGCTGCATCAATGGCTAGAAAAACCTCCTCAACGTTTATTTTCAAGGTAATAGTGCTGGAATTAACGTTGTATGAATAAAATAAATTAGTTACTAAATCTTGGATATAGTCAGCAAAATTTATTCTTGCCAAGTCTTGAGATTGATATAGTTTCTCGTGGATCAAAGCCATTGATTCAATCCGGTTCTGGCTATCTTTGAATACCTCAAGGGCTTGATTGTCCTTGAGATACTCTGCTTGCAGGTTGAGCAGACTAGAAATAATCTGCAAATTATTTTTGACCCGGTGATGAATTTCTTTCAATAGCACCTCTTTTTCTTGAAGCGATGCTTTAATTTGCTCCTCTGCTTGTTTACGTTCCCGTCTTACCTGCGCCTCACGCAACTCGCGGGCAACAGCAGGAATAAGTCGCGCTAGATTGCCTTTAATGATGTAGTCATGGGCACCAGCTTTCATGGCTGCTACTGCGGTATCTTCACCAATAGTGCCTGAGACAATAATAAATGGCAGGTCAAGTTCGCTGTCTTTGACCTGCTTCAATGCAGCAGGAGCGCTAAAAGTGGGCATGGAATAATCGCAGATGACAACATCCCATGTTTGCCCTGCGATCGCAGCTTTCATAGCTGTGGGTGTATCAATCCGTTCAGAGGTTACTTCATAGCCACCGCGTTGCAGTTCACGCAGCACTAAAAAAGCATCATCTTCTGAATCCTCAACAAGTAATACGCGCAGAGGTGTACCCATACCCATCTAAAACTATACTCTCGGCGGTGATTCGTTTAAAACAAACCAGTACAACCCTAGTTGTCGAACTGATTCACTAAATTGGGAAAAATCCACTGGTTTGCGAACATAACTGTTGGCACCCAAACTGTAACCATTGATTAAGTCTTGCTCCTCCTTGGACGAAGTCAGAATGACCACTGGAAGGATTTTTGTTCTGTCGTCGGCCCGCAGGTGTCGCAAAACTTCCAGACCATCCATTTTAGGCAACTTCAAATCTAAGAGGATCAGATGGGGCATAACGTTCATGTCGCGATCGGCGTACGCACCTTTACCAAAGAGATAATCAAGGGCTTCTACCCCATCGCGTGCCACCACCACGTCGTTCATAATATTGTTTTTCTTGAGTGCGCGTAAGGTTAGCGCTTCATCGTCGGGATTGTCTTCTACAAGTAAAATCATGTTGTATAGTGTTTCCTATAGTTAGAGGGTGAAGTAAAATGTTGCGCCTTGCTCTACTGCACTTTCGGCCCAGACACGGCCACCATGACGGTGAATAATTCGCTGCACAGTAGCTAGTCCAATGCCAGTGCCTTCAAACTCAGTCATAGCATGCAGGCGCTGGAAAGCACCGAAGAGTTTCTCAACATAGGCCATATCGAAGCCTGTGCCATCATCACGGACAAAATACACATGGGTGTTATCTTGCTGCAAAAGACCAAATTCTATGCGTGCTTTTTGATGTTTTCCTGTAAACTTCCACGCATTACCCAGCAGGTTTTCTAGTACGATCCGTAACAGATGAGTATCACCATTGGTAACTAATCCCGGTGTAATGGCAAACTCTACTTGGCGTTCTGGTTCTGTTTTGTGCAACTCTGTAGCGATCGCCTCTACCACTGCGCTCAGATCAACCTCTTCGTAACGCATCTCACTGCGCGTTAGTCGTGATAGATTCAGTAAATCATCGATCAGTTGTGCCATTCGCTGGGTAGCTGCACGCACTCTCTGGAGGTAGTTTTGGCCTAGCGGGTCTAGCTTGTCACTATAATCTTCTAGTAGCGCTTGGCTAAAGCCGTCGATGCTCCGTAAGGGGGCCCGCAGATCGTGAGACACAGAATAACTAAATGCTTCCATCTCTTTGTTAGTAGCTTCGAGTTGTGCTGTGCGTTCTGCGACTCGCCCCTCAAGCTCGACGTTCAGGCGCATAATCTCTGACTCCGCTTTTTTGCGCTCATTAATTTCAGTTTGTAATTCTTCGTTAGTGTTTCTAAGTTCGGCAGTCCGTTTGTTAACCTCAATTTCTAACTCATCACGAGCCTTTTGCAAAGAATTTTCCATCCGCTTACGTTTAAGAAGTTCCTGATTGGTGATTATGGCTGCTAAACCGACGATCGCAGAAGCTAGAATGCTGCCAAAAATAGTTAGTAAAGTTGTTTGATGAGCGCTGGCATTCGCCTCTATTGACCGCTCTTTCAACAACTCATTCTCTTCCTTCTCCATAGCTGTAGTGAGCATTCGGATGTTTTCCATGCTCTGCTGACCCTGATCTGTCTGAATTATTTGCAGCGCGGACTCTAAATCTTTGCTCCTGGCCTTAATCGCCTGTTCCATCAAAACCAGTTTTTTGGCAATAAAGGGTTCAAGGTTATCGAGCCGCCGTTGTTGATTGGGGTTATCCGCAGTCAATTGACGCAGAGCCTTGAGTTTCTGATCAATATCACCAGTTGCACTGCGATAGGGTTCCAGATACTTGTCTTTGCCCGTGAGAAGATAGCCCCGTTGTCCAGTCTCTGCATCTTTGACTTGTGACATTACTTCTTTAGTCTTTTCAAGCACCTCGCGTGTATGTGTGACCCGTTGAGCATTTTGTCTATACTCAAGCAAACTCAGATACGAGACTGCGCCAACACCAGTCATAATTGCGACTGCTATTACAAAACCGCCCGTATTCTTTTTGTAAATAGCCCATTCCATTTTTTACCTTCCTAATTGAAAAAGTAGCCGCTGACTAAAGTGGTAAAAACGGTGAGCCAGCCCTGTAGACGGTTAACACCCGTATGCAAGCAAAAGGGTGACTAGCAGCCCCAGTTCAAGTGGCTATATCTTCGTTCCACCAAACAATACCCATGAAACACTTTTGGTATTCTTGAATAAGAAGTATGAAAATGATTTTGTTTAATGTCAAAACCCATATAGAAACGCGATATCTCGCATCTCTATATTTGTATTCATACTTGAAATCAGTAATACCAAAAGTTTTTCACCGTACTACTTGTCATAGCCTTGGGAACTGATACCAAGTTTCTTAACTTCGAGAGCAAATTAGCTCTAATAAAGGATATCTATAATTAGTTAATTATTGTGAGCGTATATTTTCTGACTCATAAAAAGGCAAATAATAAGTTTTGTTCAATTATTCAGTATATTTCCCCAGCGATCTTCAATAGATTTTCGCTTGCATAAATTATGGCAATGTGATATGTAACCTCAGCAATTGCACTATAAAACTTTTAGTTATTAGCTTGATATTAAATTGACACATTGAATACGTATACTAGATAGAGACATACTAAATACGTAGGCTTTAGAGACATAAAATTACTTTTGCGTCCATTCCGGCCATTTGGTTTCCATAGCTTTTCCTTATTTAATGTAGAGACGTTAAATGTAACGTCTCTACATACAGCAGATTGCAAATAAGGGAGGTACAAAATGCAGGACTCACGGATTCAGATATAAAGAGTTTCTATCTCCTGTCTCCCAACTCTTGGAGAGGCTGCGCCCGAAGCGTAGCTATACCGCAGGCTTTACGGCTGCGCTCAGTGACCTCCTGCCTCCTGCCTCCTGCCTTCAAACTCGTAGCTTTGTACTTCATGCAAAAAAACTGCTGTAATTCTAAAGATGGCTATTAAGCATCATCTAAAGCCGCAATTCCAGGCAATACCTTGCCTTCAAGCAACTCCAAGCTAGCGCCGCCGCCGGTAGAGATGTGGCTCATTTGGTCGGCTAAACCAACTTTTTCCACAGCCGCTACTGAGTCGCCGCCGCCAATGATGGTGGTTGTGCCAGTTTTACCAATTTCGGCGAGGGTATGAGCGATCGCTTCGGTACCTACCGCAAACTTATCAAACTCAAACACACCCATTGGCCCGTTCCAAATTACCGTTTTGGTATCTGCAAGAGCTTCTTGGAAAACTTTCACTGAGTCTGGCCCAATATCTAAACCCATCCAACCGTCTGGGATATTCTCAATGCTAACGGTTTGAGAATTGGCATCAGGGGCAAAGTTATCTGCCACTACCACATCTGTGGGAAGCAATAAAGCAACGCCTCGCTCTTTAGCCTTAGCTTCCAAAGACTTCGCTAGTTCTAACTTGTCTTCTTCTACCAACGATTTACCGACATTCAAACCACGAGCTTTGTAGAAGGTGAAAATCATTCCACCACCGATGATCAGCTTGTCGCATTTCTCCAGCAGTGTTTCAATTACACCAATTTTGCTGGAAACCTTGGAACCACCAATAATTGCTGCCAAAGGACGTTGGGGATTTTCAATCGCATTTTGCAGATATTGCAATTCCTTCTCAACTAAATATCCAGCCACAGAAGGACTGAGGAATTTTGTCACGCCTTCAGTAGAAGCGTGGGCGCGGTGTGCAGTACCAAAAGCATCATTTACATAAAAATCAGCATTAGATGCCAATTTTTTCGCAAATTCTGGGTCGTTTTTCTCTTCTTCTTTGTAAAAACGGACATTTTCCAGCAACAGCACTTGCCCATTTTGCAACGCACCAACTTTAGCTGCAACTTCATCGCCAATAGAGTCATCAGTTTTAATGACTTCTTGCCCCAGTAACTCAGATAAACGCTTGGCAACGGGAGTTAGGCGTAATTTATCATCCACACCCTTGGGACGACCAAAATGGCTGGTGAGAATGACCTTAGCTCCCTTCTGCGTCAAATCTTTAATGGTTGGTAAAGCGGCACGAATGCGAGTATCGTCGGTAATATTGCCTTGATCATCCACAGGCACATTAAAGTCGACCCGCACTAAAGCACGTTTCCCAGAGATATCAGCCGAAGATAAACTTGCTAAACTTTTTTTGGACACACCAAACTCTCCTGATTGCCTTTTTGTTATTGTTTTGAAAGTAGAACCATCAAGATTTTACCGGAGTCAGGGGTACCCAAGTGACAGAGATATTTAAGACAGTACTATTTCCTATTGATCAAAGCCGGGAAACGCGGGAAGCTGCTGATGTAGTTACCAACGTAGTCAAAAAGTACAGCAGTCGCTTGGTGCTGCTGTCTGTGGTGGAAGAACCGGCAAAAGACGCGCCTAGTGCAGATGATCCGATGGGGTCACCAGAGGTAGTTGCCAAGCTGCTAGAAAATGCCCAATCTTTATTTTCTGGACAAGGAATTCAATCCGAAATCTTGGAAAGGCAAGGTAAACCAGCTTTTACTATCTGCGATGTCGCTGATGAAATCGGCGCCGATTTAATCATCATGGGATGTCGGGGGCTAGGCTTGACTGAAGAGGGGGCAGATGATAGTGTTACCACTCGCGTGATTAACCTTTCCCCTTGCCCAGTGCTGATTGTGCCCTAGTAGTAGGCCAACTCAAAAATGATGGGTGAAGGCAGGTAGGGGGAGCAGGGGGAGCAGGGGAAGCAGGGGGGAAAGAAGTTGTTTTTCTTACCATAAACCCCGCAAAGTTTCTTTGGTGGTGCAACAAGTCGCGGGTTCTGAATCCCTGATTGATTAATTCTGACTTCTGAATTCTTCAATAAGAAATAAGATGCGTTTGTTTTGTAACATTAGCCCCTCTGCGCGATGCGCTGCTGGAAGATCACCACCATAAGTAGAAAGCCGCCACGCAGCACGAGCTGCCACCACGGAGTAATAGTCCCCTCAAGATTCAGAAGATTGTACATCATTCCTAAGAGAAGGACACCGACCAGCGTCGGAAACACGCTCCCCTGCCCCCCTGCAAGAAACGTTCCTCCCATGACGGTCGCGGCGATCGCATCCGTCTCCCAGCCAAAGGCAGCTACAGGCTGACCTGCCCCTAAACGGCCTGCGAGAACAACACCGGCAAGCCCTGAAAGCAAACCGCTGAGGGTGTAGACCACAAGCTTGACTCGGTTTGGGTTCACGCCCATGAGCCGGGAAGCCTCCTCGTTGTCACCAACAGCGAACATATGCAACCCTAATCGGCTCCTGTGCAGCATAAACCAAGCTGCAAAATATAAGAGCGCAACCATAATCACGGGGATAGGGACAGAAGCAATGAACCCCCTACCAAGCCAAACAAGTCCCGATGCTGCCGATGATATGGCAATGGACTTTTCCTCGGTGATACTTAACGCCAGCCCGCGTGCAGCGCTGGCAGTAAATAATGTAACAACGAACGGCTGGAGACGCGCACGCGACACCAGAAGACCATTTACCAGACCGAGCAACGTGGTACTAGCAATGCCGCCAACGATTGCCACGAAACTTCCTTGCCCGGCGAGCATTGCTGCGACTACACCGCCTAGAGCGACGAGGGAACCCACGGAGAGATCGATTCCTCCACTCACGATTACGACAGTCATGCCCAGTGCGACGATCGCGAGCATACTGTTCTGTCGCATGATGTTCATGAGATTAAGAGGTGTCAGGAAGGTTTCATAACGAAAAGATGCGAAAACAGCCAAACTAAGGAGTATAAGCAGCAAGCCCTGCGAGGTGAGGAGCTTGGCAACACGCTTCCCAGCAAGCGCAAGTGACCTTGTAGCAGCCATGACGCGTTAAACCTCCTTAGGACGCTGTAAAAAAATGGCGAAAAGAATGATTATGGATTTTAAAACTAATGACCAGGTGAAGGGAATCAGGAGCATATTGAAACTCGTGGAGATCACCTGCATAAGCAAGGCTCCGACAACAGTTCCGAGGACATTCGCACGGCCACCGGAGAACGGCGTGCCACCGACAACAACAGCTGCGATCGCATCGAATTCGGCGTTGACACCGACCTTGCTAGGATCGCCTATACCGAGCCTTGCCGTCTCGACGAGTCCGGCCAACCCAGCAAGCAGGGCACTAATTATATAGACAATGTATTTCACGCGTTCTGCACGGATGCCCGCAAGCCGTGCGGCCTGCTCATTGCCGCCGACTGCAACAATATGACGCCCAAAAAGCGTAGAGCGGATACAGAAGAAGGCTCCTGCAATGACGACTCCCGCAATTACCACCTGAATTGGTATAGAACCAAGATAGCCCTTTCCGAGCGCTTCAAATGTGGGATGCACGAAGGGAACGAGCTGACCATCCCCGATGACCTGAGCGACCCCACGCCATAAGATCAAAGCTGCCAGGGTGGTGATTAGGGCGTCAAGTTTCAGACGTGAGATGAGAAAGCCATTGAGAAGACCAACCAACAGAGCACAGCACAAGGCGAACAAGATGGCAACAGTCATTCCATACTTAATAAGCAATGCCACAATGACTGAAACCAATGCCATAGTAGAGCCAACCGTGAGATCGATGCCACGCGAGGCAATGACAAATGTCATCCCAACGGCAATAAACATTGTCGTGGATACTTGGAGCAACATGTTCAAAGTGTTGCTAACTGTAGCGAAACGCGGAGTGAAGATGGCGTTCGCAACATAGAGAATTAGGAGCGCCGCAGGTGCGCCGAAGTTTGGGTTCCACAGGGTTCCCCAACCCGGATCAAGCTTTTTACTAGTCATTTATGTTCTGCTCTGTTTCATCGATGGCTTCCTGACGATCTGCACCTTCCGCCATTACGTGCAAAATTGCCTTTATGTTCTTCTGTTCGCCACTCAGTTCCGCGACTGACCGCCCGTCGCGGAGGACGACGACACGTTGTGAACCTTCAACTAGCTCTTCCACTTCCGATGAAATCATGAGAACCCCCAGCCCTTGCTTTGCTAGTTCGGCGATCAGCCGCTGGATCTCGCCCTTTGCACCAACGTCGATACCGCGAGTCGGCTCGTCGAGGAGAAGAAGTTTTGTATTCTTGCACAGCCATCGTGCCAGAAGAACCTTCTGCTGATTGCCGCCCGATAGTTCGTGGATCTTCTGTTCAGCACTGGCCGCCTTAATTCCAAGGCGCTGCATGAAACGGTCAACAAGCTCGTTCTGTCGTTTCCTGGAAACGATGCCCCATTGCGTCAGGTTCGGTAGTGCAGCGAGTGTGAGGTTTTCTCGCACCGAAAGCTCAGGAATAATGCCGTCCGCTTTCCGATCCTCTGAAAGGAAAGCTATCCCAGCGTCGATGGCATCATGAGGATCACGCAGGGACAAAAGATTACCTTCAAATTTTACGGTTCCATGTTCAAGCGGTTCAGCCCCGAACAGAGCACGCAGCGTTTCACTTCGACCAGAGCCGAGCAAACCCGCAAGCCCGACGATTTCACCATGCCGGATTTCAATCGATACACCATCAAGCCGTTTCTTATATTTGAGAGCTTCCGCTTGGAGCAACACTGGCCGACCTATCGCATTTTGCGACCCTCCTGCGAACGCCGTGACTCCTTTGCTCACCTCTTCTGGTTCACGGCCGAGCATAGAACAAACGAGTTCCAGACGATTGAGCGTTGCCAGCGATCGCGTTACAATGTTGCGTCCATCACGTAGAACCGTCACGCGATCGCACACGGTATAGAGTTCTTCAAAACGGTGGCTGACGTAAATGATGGACGTCCCTTCCGACTTTAGCCGCCGCATGACATCAAAAAGAACAGAAACCTCAGTTTCGGTAAGCGAACTCGTGGGTTCATCGAGAATAAGCACACACGCACCAAAAGATATGGCACGCGCGATCGCCACCATTTGCCGATGGGCAATATTTAGCGAACCAACTACCAAGCGCGGGTCGATATGCAACCCCAGGCGCTCCAATATCTCGGACGCCTCGGTATTCATACGCCGTCTGTCAATAATCCCAAAGCGATGCGGCTCTCTGCCAAGAAAAATATTCTCAGCAACAGTTCGGAAACCCACGAGTTGGATCTCCTGGTAGACAGCTACGATGCCAACCGCCTGCGCTTCGTTTGGGTTTTGGAATGCGACAGGAGTGTCGTTATAATCCATAACACCGGAGTCCCGCCGATATGCTCCCGTCATAATCTTAATGAGCGTCGATTTGCCAGCACCGTTCTCTCCAACCAGTGCATGGATCTCCCCTGCCTTTAGATCAAAATCGACGCCCTGGAGCGCCGAAACGCCAGAAAAACTTTTCTTTATGCCCCTCATACACAAGACACTTCGGGTTGCCTGAGTCATCGGCTTTACCTCAATACGGTTCAGTTAAGCATTTTTTCCATCTCTCTATGTTCTCTGCGCCTCTGCGATCGCCTGCGGCTACGTTAAAAAAATTGACTTTGACAAGGAGTTTTAACCTTAACTCAACCGTATTAGGATTTACCTAATTTTTGTCCTGATAGCCGATAGTGGAAATCCTTTACTTTGCACCATAGTCATCCTCTTTATTCATCGTCGAGGTTCAGCATATTTCCTAGCTATCTTTTTTTATTTATAAGACAGAGACTACTTAGTATAGATCGGAAAAAATAAGCGACTTCCGTGGGGACTCAGACCCATGTTCCCCCCTTCATTACACGGCAGGGGGCATTTCCCCCCGCTCCCTGCTCCCTGCCCCCTGCCTCTTTGTTGACTTCCGCCTTGCGATACTAGTATGCTTCATCCACAAAATCTTTGGCGTTTGTCACATCGAAGAGTCTGTCCTCAAGAATTATTCTAGGAGGAATCTTTTTGCCGGCAAAATACTTCTCCATCGTAGCGAAAACAAGTGGGCCAAAACGCGGGTTTGACTCTACACTCACACCAAGTTCGCCACGAATAATCGCCTCAAGGGCGGCTTTTTGACCGTCGATTGAAACGACGATCACATCCTTACCAGGCTTCATGCTTGCTGACTTGAGAGCCTGGATGGCACCCAATGCCATTTCATCATTGTGAGCATACACTGCGGTAATATCAGAACCCTTAGCCTGAATGATGTTTTCCATTACACGCACAGCCGCAGCCCGCGAAAAATCTGCTGTCTGCGTAGCGATGATCTTCATATTAGGATAAGTGGCGATCGCACCACGAAACCCCTTTGCCCGATCAATTGCGACCGATGACCCTGCTGTTCCGGTGAGTTCCACGATAGACGCCTTGCCATCAGTAGCCTGAGCTAGCCATTTGCCAACGCGGCGACCTTGGACGATGAAATCCGATCCAAGAAAGCTGACGAAATGCTCACCTGGTTTTCCCGCAGCTTCACGGTCGATGAGAAACACCGGTATTTTTGCCGCTCTTGCTGCTTCCAGAGCAGGCGTAAGACCCTCATATTCGCGTGGCGCAAGAAATATGGCATCGACTTGTCTTGCAATCAAATCTTCGATGTCGGCAAATTGCTTTGAGGTCTGCCCTTGGGCATCTGTCATCAAGAAATCGTAAGTTTCCTTACGTTTGGCGGCCTCGTCTTTGATGCTATTCGTTTCGGCGATGCGCCACGGGCCGATGTTTTCGGTCTGCGAAAATCCGACAATTTTTTTCGTTTTCTCGCGTACACAGCCAGACAGCGAGAAAGCCGCAACAGTAATCACAGCGTAGGCGCTAAATACCAGAAACCTTGAAATATAGACTCGAACACCTGAGTATCTAAAACAGGCTTCATTCTTCATCTAAAACCTCCAGGGGACCCCGATTATAGCAAGCCATACTTATAAAAAGGCGTCGGTAAAACCCAATATTTTAAAGATGGGATGAAAGACGCCTTTTTAAGGACTTCCAAATAAACAAATATACCATCCCTGCGGGACACTACGCATAGCTTGCTTCCCCAAAGGGGTACGCTATAGAGGCAGGGGGGAGGGAAAGTCGTAGTGAAGTCCAGAAATTGGATAATTTATTTTTTGGAGTTCCCTCAGACCGTTGACGGTTAACAGTCAACAGTCTTTGGTGTTATCCCATCCCCTTTTAGGTGTGAGATGAGCTTAATAGGCTGTCAATAATTGCCGAATTAACCTGGCTACAGCCTTTTGCGTGAAGCGGTTAGCAATTTGTTGACCCAAACGTTGCACATCTGAATTTACCAATAACTGGGCAATTTGCGGCGCAAGTTGCACTGGGTCAAAGCCTCGTGTTTCTCTAAGAATACCTAATATACGTTTGATATGCTCCAAGGTTTGTTGTTGCTCAACTGTCGCCGCCGGAGTTTCATTAACTGCTGTCAACCCAACGCGTTCCCGCAGCAAATAGGTGAAGTTATGCAAAACATTTTTACCTAAAGCATCGAGTCCGTTAACAGATTCATCTACTAGCTTGTCACGAATAAAAGCACCGCGTTCAGATGCCAGAAATTCTATCCCCTGATTCAGCACTAAATTAAAGTCGTAGTCTTGACTATTACGCGCATTTTTTAACAAGTTTTCTAAGCGGTTCCAGCGAAATCTGCCATCTTTAAATAGCAAATCTTGCAATGATGCTCTTAATTGCGGTGCTGGATCGGTTAACAGGCGTTTAGAAACGTAGGGATAAGCTTCGCTGAGGACTTTAAAGTTAGGATCTATATATATCGCAATACCTTCCAGCGTCACGAGGGAGCGAATAATTAAGGCATAGTAGGGCGGTACACGGAAAGGATACTCATACATCAAAGCCGATAGTTCATCGGTGATACTTTTAATGTTAAGTTCGGCAACGCTGGCTCCTTGGGCATCAGCAAAGACTCTAGCAAAGGCTGGGATAATTGGTGTTAAATCGGTTTCTGGTGATAAGAAATCTAACTTAACGTAGTCTTTTGCTAATCCTTCAAAGTCGCGGTTAACAACGTGGACGATCGCTTCTATTAATCCATAGCGCTGTGGTGGCTTAATCTCGCTCATCATCCCAAAGTCGAGGTAAGCTAACTTACCATCGGTTGTTGCTAACAAATTACCAGGGTGGGGATCTGCATGGAAAAATCCATGTTCTAGCAGCTGGCGCAGAGAACACTGCACACCGACTTCAATTAGATAACGAGCATCTATGCCTTGGGCGCTAATTTCTTCTGTCTGGGTTAATTTAGTGCCGTTAATCCACTCCATCGTCAAGACGCGGCGATTGGTGTATTCCCAGTAAATTTTCGGTACATATACGTCTTTCATGTGACCGTATAACTGGAAAAATCGCTCGGCATTTTCGCCTTCATGGATGTAATCCATCTCTTCAAAAATGCGATCGCCTAATTCATCAAGAATCCCAACTAAGTCACTTCTTACCCGTTTGACCTTTTTCTGCACCCAAGCAGCGAGGTTACGCAAAATATACAAGTCAATGGTAATACCCTCTCTTAAGTCAGGGCGTTGAACTTTAACAGCGACTTCTTCACCAGTTTTTAGTTTACCTTTATAAACTTGTCCCAATGAAGCCGCAGCAATTGGCTGGGCCGAGAGTTCGGCGTAAACCTCTTCTGGAGGAGCGCCTAATTCTTCTTTGATAAACTGGTAAGCAATTTCGTTGGGAAAAGGCGGTAATTGGTCTTGTAGCTTAGTTAATTCTTCTAGGAATACGGGAGGAACCAGATCCGGTCTAGTAGATAAAGCTTGCCCAATTTTGATGTAAGCAGGCCCTAATTTGGTCAGCAATACTCGTAGCTGAGTGGCTCGGCGGCGGTCATTTTTGACGACAATTCCCCGTTTACTATCCGACCACAACCCAAAAGCAAAGGATAGAGCTGGCCCCAACACGGCGAAAATCCGCCGTACAACTTGTAGGGGCCTGTTTTGGTAATGCGCCGCTATGACCACAGGATCGTAAAGCGTCTCAGGTTGGGCTGCTGTCCTCAACTGTTGGGCTGCTAAGAGTCTTGGCGAGCGTACAACTAAGCCTGGTGTACCATCTTCTGGCACTACATCAATAACGTCCAGTTCGCCTCGGCTATTTGTGCCGTTGCGACTGTCCTCCTGAATCGGTCGGGAACTAGGGGGAAGTGTCTTAACAATCATGAAAAAGGCCACCAGTCAGAACGATCACATTAAGGATTGTAACAATATGTTGAAGAATTGGGTACTGGGGATTAAGGACTGGGAATTAGATTATATATAGAGGATTAGGCTCAACTAATTTTTTCCAATACCCAGTACCCAGTACCCAATCCCCAGTCCCCAGTAGTTTGCTACACTTAAACGGGCATCCTAGTTCAATATTAGTAGGTATTGCTAGTTGCCCGAAAGCTCATACTCATTGTCTTCTAAGTTAGAAGTATCTGGCATCTGCCCTCATGGAGAATTTGGCTTGATGTTGCTTTGCCTGCGAATTGAAAACTTTGCCCTAATTGACCAACTGGAATTGGAATTTGGCGCGGGACTAAATGTGTTGACAGGTGAAACTGGCGCTGGAAAATCGATTATCTTGGATGCCATTGATGCGGCTTTGGGTGGTAAAGTCTCTAGTCGAGTCATTCGCACAGGGACAAGTCGGGCAATGGTAGAAGCTACTTTCACCTCAAACGCCCCCCTAGCTGCTTGGTTGACCGAACAAGAAATAGATTTGCTTGATGAAAATTCCGTAGTCATTAGCCGAGAAATCACAGCTACTGCTAGTAATATCCGCAGTCGATCGCGGGTGAATGGCGTGTTGGTAAATCGGCAGATTATGGGAGGAATGCGCGATCGCTTGGTGGAAATCACAGCCCAAGGTCAAACCGTACAAGTGGGACAATCTGCTCAAGTCCGCGATTGGTTGGATTTATATGGCGGTGACTCTCTGATGCAGCAGCGTCATAAAGTTGCCACTAGCTTCAGTGCTTACCAACAGACGCATTTAGCACTAGAAAAACGCCGCACATCAGAACGGGAACGGTTGCAACAACTCGACTTGCTCACTTATCAAGTGCAAGAATTGGGAGCAGCCAATCTGTGCGAACCTGATGAATTGGAACAGTTGGGACAAGAACGGGAACGCCTAAATCATGTCGTCGATTTGCAACAAATGAGTTACAAGGTTTATCAGGCTTTGTATCAAAACGATAATGAAACTCCCGCCGCAGGTGATTTATTGGGAGACAGTGAGGCGATATTAAATGACATGGTGGAATATGATACCCAACTGCAACCCCTATTAGAATTGGTGCGGGACGCGCAAGCTGCGGTAATGGAAGTGGGAAGGCAGATTAATGCTTATGGCGATGGATTAGAAGCCGATCCGCACCGGTTGGAAGAGGTGGAAGAACGAATTCAGGAATTAAAGCAAATTTGCCGCAAGTATGGGCCGACACTTACAGAAGCGATCGCTTATTACCGACGTATCCAAGGGGAATTAGGCCAACTTAACGACAGCGAACAATCTATCGAAAAGTTAGAACAGCAAGAAAAGGTGTGTTTTGAGAAACTCACCCAAGCAAGTAATCAGTTAACTCAATTGCGGAGTAAGGCAGCTGCTAATTTAGAATCACATTTGATAGCTGAACTCAAGCCCCTAGCGATGGAAAAGGTGAAATTTCTGGTTGAAATATTACCAGCTTTCCCAACTGCTATGGGAGCAGATAAAATTACTTTTACATTTAGTTCCAACCCTGGAGAACCACTGCAACCTTTAACGGAAGTTGCCTCTGGCGGAGAAATGAGCCGCTTTTTACTGGCGCTGAAAGCTTGTTTTTCTCAGGTTGATGTGGCTGGAACAATGGTTTTTGATGAAATTGATGTCGGGGTTTCGGGAAGGGTAGCTCAAGCAATCGCGGAAAAATTACACCAGCTAAGTCAACGTAACCAAGTATTGTGTGTTACTCACCAGCCTTTAGTTGCGGCAATGGCCGATTGCCATTTCCGCGTCGACAAGCAAACTGTCAATCAAGGTAAAGGGAAAAAAGCCAACAATGGTAACACTGAGCAGCGTACTGTTGTGCGAGTTACTACATTGGATAATTTAAGCACACGCCGGGAAGAACTAGCACAGTTAGCTGGTGGTAAATCTGCAAGTGATGCGATCGCTTTTGCAGAATCTCTGTTATTACAAGCTGCTAACCATCGTCAAAAAATTAAAAATTAAAGATACAGCGTATTTCAGATAGATGAAGTACATGGGTAGGGACACAGCATGTTATGCCCCTACGATTATCTGTACCTCACCTTGGCGTAGCCTCTGGCGTTTGCGTAGCATCCCGCAGGGAACGTAGAGAAGTTGCAATCTGCTGTAAATCTACACTTTAGTGCGTTAAGGACTCCGCCCCAATACGGTTCGGATAAGCAGGCGAGGAAAGAAGGCAATTGTTCAGTAATTCTTCTCTCCCCCTGCTTCTCTTCTTCCCCTGCTCCCCCTGCCTGCCTAAACAAAGAAATTCCTTAACCGAACGGATTGGACTCCGCCCTAACGCACCTTACATACACTTAGATTTTTTCACGTAATCAAATCGGATTTATCCAAGAGTAATCTGTTTCTTGAAATTTTAAAACAGCATTGCTATCTTTTTACTCATAATGCCCATTTGTCAAGTCCAATTTGTACCGATTTAAGTGATCTTAACCTACAAATTTCAATAGTAAAAGTATCTAAAGATTTGACATAAGCATCTAAAGATTTCTCATTGTAAACATAAATTATTTTTTTTATATTTATCGGTATAACCAGAGTAAATTACAGGTCATTTTTAGTCGGTAAATTTCATAAAAACACTCTCTAATTCAGTCCTAAAAGCTCAAAATTAGCAATAAAAAAACAATAAAAAAGCTTAATTGTACTTTTTTGACATTTATAAATGAAGCAAAATTTATGTCCTAATAGGAGGATTAATTTTAATGGCATCTGATTCAAATTCTGTTTTTAGTAATCCCGTTAATGGTGGTGATCAAGCTAGCAACCCCAGCGATCCTTTCGCACCTGGAGGCGCTTTTGGCATCCCAACGGCTGACAGCTTTGATTTTGATGAGTATGGGATTCCAAAAGAAGGTAGTTTCGATTCTGCTAAGTATGGTATTCCACAAGAAGGAAGCTTCGATTCTGCTAAGTATGGTATTCCACAAGAAGGCAGCTTTAGTTTGGGTAGCTCTGGAATTCCAACGGCTGGCAGTTTCGACTTTGCTAAGTATGGAATTCCACAAGAAGGCAATATACCACCAATTTCTGGTGCTGGTGACAGTAGTTTCCCAACTACTTAGTGCCAATTGCATGACTTTAAGGGCGAATTGAAGTTAGAACTTATCCCAAAATATGGGTTTTTCTACCTTTTAATGACGCGATGTGCGATCGCTAATTCAAAATTTCACCTGATGTAAAAGTTAACAGTTTGCAGTTGAGTTTAATACGGACTTAACCCCCAACCCCTTCCCTACCTAGGTTGGGGAGTAAAATTCCATTCCTCTCTCCTAAAACGAGAGAGGAATGGAAGTGAGGTCAAAACTGTACTGCACCCAAGAGAGAACTGCTACAAGCATTTAAACATTATGAATTACATTAATATCTCTGGTTATCTTCAACATTTTATTTCCACCAGGTTGAAATTCGTATTCAACCTTTTCAATATCTACCTTGTAACCATTTAAAGTGTAATATTTAACTAGTTTATCTAAATGTTGTGAATGTTTCCACATTAAAGTTATGAGAGGAAATATTCGGATTTCTTTAGCAATACGCAGCATCTCACCTATAGAATTGAGGTGAAAATCGTAATCGAGGTGATCTGAATATAAAAATAATAAATGCGAACAAAGAGCTATATCAAATCCTTGATTTTTAAATGCTAATTTAGGAAATTCACCGACTGTGTATCTGTTGCTCTTTTTGCCAGTTTCATAATCAGACAGAAATTCTTGAATAACTTTCACTCGATTCTGTCGTAAATCATCTGGAGATTTATGATAGCTCCATACCCAATCATTCGATGTAGCCCTGACTTGGTTAATGATGTTATCCACCACTTCATTAAATCTTTGCAATATTTCATCACTGGAAAATTGGTATAGTGGATCAACAGAAATTACACTTTTACCCTGATGTGTCATTTCTGCATTAAAGCTTGCTGGCCCATCCCCAATCCCAATGATTTTTTTATTTAAATCTGCATTTGTTAAATTGAATATTTTTATATATTCATCCATTGATCTCCCAAAAGGAACTACTTTATCTAGAACCATTGCCATAGAATTTACCTCGTCAATACACTGATTAAACAGGATAATAGCAAAATTAAACAACTTTATACATTGCTAAACGGCAATCATTCAGAAGCACATCAAGCTCTTTTACAACTTTCAAAGGATTTCTACCTTTTAACACAGCAGCTATTGCAGCCTCATAAGGATTTCTACCTGTTCTTTTGACAGCAGCTATTGCAGCTTGATTTGATAATCCTCTGATACTCACTAGCCATGCAGCTAACACATATCCAGTACGTCCAATTCCACCAGAGCAATGTACAACGACTTTTTCATTTTGTTTATCTGCTTCTATTAAGAAAGGAAGTATTTTTTGTGTGAGGGTTTCTAAATCACATAGATGGAAATCTGCAATTGGTGCCCAACAAACTAGTTGATTGCCAAATTCATGTTTATAAGTATCTAGAAGTTTAGAGTAATAAGCTAGCTGTTCAGCAGTAAGAATACAGCAAACTCGCTTGATATTTTGGTACTTCATAAAGTCTATCCAATCCTGAACCTTATTGTTAGTGTATCCAGGTCGCGCAGCCCCAAAAGCTATTTGCTCGTTTTCCCAAGCTGGGGCAAATTTATACATCTTTAACTGTCTGACTTTTGAATATTGCAAGTTGTTGTTTGCAGCCATAAAATAGTTATTTTTTGATTAATTGCCCATGAAAGATTGATATAAAATCTTTTTAGGGATTAAATATAATGATTTAAAAACTCGAAACTCCCTTATTGTGAAAAATTTTAAATATATAAAACTAATATTTTATTAAAAAAAAAACTCCGTACAGATCGAAAAGGCTGATTCCCTATCCCCTGCCTATCGCGCTTGCGCTTCTCTGCGAGACGCTTCTCTACGAGAGGCTACGCCAACGCGAACGCACATCAGACAAATAAGTATGGCTAGACGAAGACGATACTGCGCGAACAGAAATCAAAGCGGATTGCTATAGTTCAAAGATAGGATTTTTAAATACTCTCTTACAGTAGTAAATAACCCCACCTCTAAAGCATCGGCAATCAGAGCATGACCAATAGACACTTCAAGTATGCCAGAAATTGAACAAAATTTTTCTAAGTTTTGTAGATTTAAATCATGCCCGGCGTTCACTCCTAAACCAATTTCTTGAGCCTTTTGTGTTGCTTTTTGGTAGTCTTGAAATACAGACTCTACATTGCCATTACGAAAAGCTGTAGCATAAGGTTCTGTATATAGCTCAATGCGATCGGCTCCAATCTCTTTAGCACGTTTAATTTGAGTTAAGTCAGTTTCTATAAACAAGCTGACTCGAACTCCGAGGTCTTTTAGTTCTCGAATAATTGGTCTGAGCCAAGAGCCATCTTTAGCCAAATCCCATCCGTGGTCTGATGTGAAAGCATCTGGTGCATCGGGAACTAAGGTACACTGCGTAGGTTTTATTTTTCGGATTATCTCTAAAAATTGAGGTGACGGATTACCTTCTATGTTAAATTCAACAGTCAATATCTGCGCTAGTGCATCGACATCTTCAGGCTTAATATGTCGTTGGTCTGGGCGTGGGTGAACTGTAATTCCCTGTGCGCCAGCTTTAATACAGGTAGAAGCCGCTTCAATCACACTCGGTCTACCGAAACTTCGAGCATTTCTGAGTAAAGCGACTTTGTTAAGGTTAACGCTGAGATTGGTCATACTGCAAATATGTTAGAGTTCGTTATTTACCGCTAAATAATGCATCTGATAACACCATATCTTTACACAATTTGAGATTTTGGGGGAAATGTTGGAAGACTTGTGTTTACAGCGCAGTCCCAAGCAGGGAGGAGAGACAAAGCATAGTCTTTGGCGGGTTGGGGTTCTTCGAGTTTAATAAGTAAGCAAACGAACATGATATCACTATCACCTAAATTATATGGGAGTATCAAATTTATTTTTATAGTGGAGGCATCCATTCAAAATGGTATGAGGAAACCTCATCCGGCTATTTCCTATGACACACTCCTTAAGTTAGGTACTGATGCGTGTTTATGTATATATATTGGTAATAACTATACAGATGACTAATGTGGGGCTAAAAGAGTAAAAATGAAATGTATTTTGATTGACAGCGAACCACGTTATCCAAACCTAGATGAACAGAGAGTTGATAAGCTTTTTCAAATTTAAGATAGGCTATTCTTGATTAATCTTAGTTAACTATAGTTGCCGAGTAAGCAAAATAAAATCCACTAGCGGCCTAATAGACAGTTTGCAATGCAAATTCTTAAAGTACTAACCAGAGTTTATCTTAGTCCGATAGACTTGGATGAGGCGATCGCTTTCTATGAAAATCTTTTTACAGAAAAATGTTGGTTGTGGTTTCAATATTCTGAGGCTGAGTTGGAACTCGCAGGTGTGGGTTCTATTCTTTTAATTGCTGGTTCGGCAGAAGCACTCTCTTCATTCAAGAGTACACATGCAACATTTCTCGTCGACTCACTCAATGATTTTCGAGAAGCACTTATTCAGCAAGGTGCAGTGATTCTGGCGGAACCTAACAAAGTTCCCACTGGAGCCAATATGCGAGCGATGCATCCTGATGGAACCATCATTGAGTATATTGAGTTTGGATAATTAATTTTTAGTCTAAAAAGGATCTGCTGTGAAGATTGCAATCAGATTAGCGAACTAAAGTAATACCTTAAAATGCTGGCAACTTATACGCTAGTTGTGCGGGAAATTTAACTAATCTAAAAATTGAATTTAGTTGTGGCTCAGGCAGGAATGCTTGAGCCTTTTTACTGCAAACTTGCTTGATAAAAAGTTAGGCGATCGCAAATGATTATCGAGAGTTTGAACAGCGTCTAGAAGCTTTTCAAATAATTTGGCAAGAAAGACAACCCATCACCAGCTTTGGCAATCAAGCTGTAACATTGAATTTAACTGAATATGAAGAAGATATCCTCAACGAACTTGTGACTCGTGACTACAACCGTTTTACTCTAACCTTGGGCAAGCTCAAAATTCCTGATGAAGCTTTACACCCTGGTATCAACGTTGATATTGCGTAGCAACTCGTTCTTTGGGAATACCTTCTGCGAAGCAAACTATTAGCTGGTAGAGTGCAATCCGTAAGCCTAGATAAAATTTAGGAAGATTTCTTCCCATCTGAAACCATTTGCGAGAGAATATAAGCTGCGAAATCTAGTAGCTGATCCAGCAAAAAGCCAATGATACCGATGTAGAGGATCACCTGAATTATGTAATCGACATTGCCAGCTTTATAAGCTTCCCAGAGGGTAAAGCCAAGTCCTTTTGGGCCTGTTAACATTTCTGTAGCAATAACTATAAACCATGCTACCCAAATGCTAACTTTCAAGGCATGAAATATATGAAATATAGCTACTCGAAAGTTCTTGTTCTGTCTTTGAAAATGCTGCATCCCTATTGCTGTATTAATAATCATTGTCCAGAGAGTTCCAACGAAAACTACTGTAATAGCAGCCGATTCGCTCTCTTGAAACGCTATTAGGGCAATAGGTAGCAAAGCTATAGGAGGGATACTATGTGGTATCTGGAATATCAGCCTAAATAGCTGATAAACCATGCTATTCATACCTATTAGGTATCCGATAAAACTACCTAAAACGGCGGCTGGAATGTATCCAACAAATAACCGTTGCAGGCTAGCTAAAATGTCTAAAAACATATATTTTCTCTGCCTCAGTTATCATTGAAGAAATTTAGAAAATACTGCGGCAACAACACTGAATAACTGAGATAAAATGTGTTAAATTACACGTTATATTTGAAAACTACAAAACTTTTTATATCTTCTCCTTGTTGATGATTAATCAAAAAATTTAGGATTATTACGATGTGTTAGTAGTAAAGCAAAGAAGAGGTAAAACTTGACTTTAGTAAACTTTATCAGAAAAATAAATCCTGATTAGTAAATTAAATACAATTTCAAGAATTTACTTACTTGATGATTTTATTAAGTATGAATATTTAAAAATTTTAATAAATAGCGAAATTTGTTATTAGCGATACAGATAAAAAATAAAACAAGAAGTACAAAAATGAAATTTATAAAAAGGCGTTCGGAAAACCCACTCTTTTTAAAGATGGGATGAGAGACGTGTTTTTAGGGCGTTGACGGTTAACAGTCAACCGTCAACGTGTTTAAAATTCAAGCTTGGCGATTATTTCCCCAAATTACGCTTCATTTGTTCTAGCTCATCCTGAGTTTCCCAGTTACGGAACTTCTCTTCTAAGTCATCAAACCCACTAGAATAACTGCTAGTTTTATTCGACCATCCACTGGTTTCAAAACGCTGCTGAGTTTGCGCTTTAGCACGGGCTGTCTGTGCTTCGACAGCTTTAGCTTGTACCTCCTGTCGCCGTTGTTGAATTTTTTGCAGTAGTTCCTGAGATTGGTTAATGCGTTCTTTCAGCCCTTGCATATGTCCCCAGCGTTGATTTCCTTCGCGCAACAGGGCTGCTTCTCGCTCACCCGCAGCGGCCGCTAAATCTTCCCTACCAGCATTTTTGGCTTTTTGAACACGGATATGCCAACGCTGAATTTCTTGGGCGGTGGACAGAATTTCTTCTTGCGATCGCTTTTCTTGTACTTGTAAATCTGCGATCAGCTTTAATGTGCCTTCCTCTTGCTCACGCAGCTGTTCTAGCAGCGCCTCTAACTCCAAATGTGGATTATTACGCAAGAATTCTTCTAAACGGTTTTCTAGAAACCGACTCAAATCATCAAATAAGCCCACTGCTAGAACTCCAGAGATCGGGTGCGTGACTATTTTATTGTAGTAATTATTATCGTGGGCGGAATTTAAATTTTAAAAAACAGAATTCAGGAGGCAGAATTCAGAATTAAATTTTGTTGACAATCCTTCGGGAGTAGCACTTTTGCAACCCTTGCAAATTTAGGGGAACTTCTGGGTGTTAGTTAGATTGCAAAGTTGGGAAAAATGGATTTGGTGAAACTACGCAAGCAACACTGACTTGCAACATGAGGCTTTAATCAGTATGAGTTCTGATTTTCAACCACCACCTGAGAGTTTGTCCATACTAGTTTCTGTCGGAGGAGTAGTTACCGCTATCATAGCGATCGCAATTTTTAATGTTTGGTCTAAGCAACTTTCACAAACTTCTATAGCAAAACCAGGAATATCAACATCCGAAACTGCTTCACGGCAGTCGGTACAACCAAAGGAACCCCAAAGCTCCCTCTCTTTGGCTAAAGAAGCTGAAAGAGTTGCCAGCCTTGATGCAAAATTTGTAGTTTTACCAGGTCAAACCACTCCTAAGAATCAACTAACAGTAACGATAATTCCCTATGTTGCTCCTGGAGTTGGAAAACTAACCTCAGAGGAAACGACAACTGCCCATCAGGCTTGGTCATACTTTCAGCGCAACTGGAACGATGAAGCTGGCTTAGTCAATTCCGTTGATGGCTTTGCCTCGGTCAGTATGTGGGATCAGACAGCAGCGATCGCAACCTTAGTCACTGCTAAAGAACTCAATATCGCGCCTGCGGCTGAATTTGAAGCCAAAATGAGCAAAATTTTGAAAACACTGGCATCTATGCCCTTATACAAAGATGAACTACCCAACAAGGTCTACAATGCAAAAACCCTCGTACCCGTTAATTATGACTAGAGAAACGCGAAGAATTTGGTTGGTCAGCAATTGATTTAGGTCGGATGGCAATCTGGCTGAAAATTATCGGGGCAAAGTATCTAGAAATGCGGCTAGAAACAGAAGCAATTTGAAAACACTGGTAAGTCAAGCATCTAATCAATAATGGACATAAAAAACTGGCGTTGCGGAAAATATGGACATAGAGATCATAAAGTATGTGCACTCACAGTTTCTAATGTTGCTACCCGCAAAAATATAACTTTATGGTACTACTTATTTTTTGGCATGGTTTTTAACTCAACTTTTTTGTGAATATAATCTCTGTAATTGAGGAAAATTTTCCAGCTATTGGTTGTTATGAATCAGAGTCAAATAAAGCATTTATGCTACTTAAGTCCATACTAGTTATATCTCGTTTTTGGGCACGAGATTTAGGTCAGAAACATGGTTTTTATGAAGATTTTGAAAATTCCCGCCAATGTATGGATGCTAGATTTTTTACTGCAATAGCTAACAATCGCCAAGCGATCAAAAACAGCTAATTGCGTATAAAAAGCAAAATTATTACTATCTCTATTGCCGCTTACCTTAGATCGATGCCAAAATATGAATACATATTTTCAATTCAAATATATAGGGCATCAACCATGAATTTGAGTGTAACAGTACTAGAACTATCTGGAATTTTAGATGGCATTAGAGGTAATGAGCTACGTCGTCAAATGGCCGGCATTCTGGCGAAAGGATGCGATATTGTGTTGCTTGACATGAAAGAAGTAAACTTTATCGATAGCTCTGGTTTAGGCGCTTTAGTATCAGCAGCGCAAATGGTGCAAAACGCTAATGGTAAACTTTTTGTCTGTTCTATCAGCGATCAAGTCGGGATGTTGTTTAAACTGACTAAAATGGATAAAATTTTACAAATATTTGCTGACCAAGAGGAATTCAAGCGCCAAGTATTGGCAATAAAGTAAGCTGTAGACAATACAAAATTTTAATCTGCATCTTTGACTATACTAGCTAAAGTTAACTTTTACCAAAGATAAGTCATCATCAAGATTATCTTGAGCATTTAAGTTGAGAATGTCCGCTAATAGTTGCTTTAAATGACATCTATCTTTCAGGCTATGTTTAGTTAGTAAGTCAATGAAAGCATCAATACCCCAAATTTTACCATCTGGCTGATTAATTTCATAAGCACCATCGCTAAAGATGTATAAAGTGCTGTTTTCTTCAATATCAGAAATAGCATCCTCAAATTGGATATTAGGTAAAAAGCCGATTGGTAAATCTAAAGAACTTAGCTGTTTAACTTGGATGCTTGTTGTAGAGGTATTAGATAACAACAGCGCTGGTGGATGTCCGGCATTGGCATAAATAAGTTGACGTTTAAGGCGGTGATAAACTCCATACCAGATTGTGAAATATTTATCACCGTGCTTCCCCATTTGAAAAGCTTGATTGAGCGCTTTTAAGACTTCACTAGGTTGACAAAAGTTAGTGTTCGGTAGAGATTGCGATCGCAAAACATTCAGCACAGATACAGATAGGAGAGCTGAACCCACCCCATGCCCTGATACGTCCAACAAATAAATTGCTAAATTATCCTCGTCGAGCCAATGATGATCAAAGCAATCACCCCCTAGCTGTGCTGAGGGAATAAACAAATTTTCTGTAGTTACTGCTCCTACAAGTGGTGAGGGTAAAAGCGATCGCACATAACCAGCCGCCTGTTCCAATTCTGCTTCTAAAATTTGCTTTTGGGTTTGCAAATCCTGATTTAGTGTTTCCAAGGCTTCTTTTTGACTTTGTAAATCCTGATTTAACTGGTGTAATCTTAGCCCTGCTCTTACCCGTGCTTTCAATTCATTCATCTCTATTGGTTTAGAGATAAACTCATCTGCTCCAGCGTCAAGTCCCCTAACTCTGTCTTCCTCCTCTCCTCGAACTGCTCCCCTAGCAGTCAATAGAATAAAAAAAGTAGTTGCCAACTCTGGATCTACCTTAATTCGACGACATACTTCTAGCCCATCTAGTTGGGACATCATCCAGTCACAGATAATCAGAGCAGGACGTAGTAATTGTGCTTGTATAATTCCTTCTTCGCCATTGCTGGCTACACTGGTATCATAACCTTGATTTTGCAGTGTTCTTTTCAGTACTGTTCGCACTATAGGGTCATCATCAATAACCAGAATTTTAAACATAAATTAAAATTTACTAAGTAAAAGAAAAGTAAATAGTTACTCTAATTAAACTTATATGCAATTGAGTTTAGAATGTATAGTGAAAATACTCAAATTAAATAAATTAATTACCGAATATGATTATCTCAAAATATTTTATTGGTTAAGAAGTGAAAAATAAAATTTATCTCAAAGTTAACACAGACCTTACAGCCTCGCATCAAGTGTTGTCTTGGTTTGAGCAGATGAATCAACCACCTATTCTCGATAAAAATATTTGGTGGCAATGTCAAACCCTGATGATGGAAGGCTTTACTAACATCGTTGAACATGCCCACAAAAATTTACCTGTTGAAACTCCTATTGAGATAGAAGCTGTGCGGTTAAATGAATACATAGAAATTCGGATTTGGTCTCAAGGTGAACCCTTTGACTTAGAGCATAAATTGCAACAAACATCTGAATTTGAGGATAATCATCAAGAGCGCGGTCGAGGTTTAAAAATCATGTCCGCCATTTCCGATAAGTTGAGTTATGAGCCGACAGTAGATAATCGTTACTGTTTATTTATTAGTAAATATTACTAAGTTTACAGCAGTAATTTAGAGTGAGGAGTTAGGAGTTAAGAGTTCTGATTAAAAATTCTTGAATGCGTTTAAGAAACTCTTCTAACTCTAAGATTAAGTTAGTAGTACCTCGGCGTTCTTGATTGTAAGCTAGTTGTTCTAGTTTTTCTGCTGCTAGATGCATGGTTGTAGCTCCAACATTGGCACTAGCACCTTTAATTTGATGGGTTTGGATCGCTAGTTGCTCATAGTCATTATCTGCGATCGCAATTTTAATTACCTCTAAACGAGGTTGAATATCTTCAACAAATATTTGTAGTAGTTCCAATTCAAAGTCTGGGTTGTTTTCTGAGAGTTGATGCAAGCGTTCCCAATCAATTGGGAGGTCAACTGAATCTACATCTGTCACATCTGTTATAGAAGCTATCTGCTCCAAGGCATCTGTTTCTTTTTCCCTGAATATTACACTGCCCCAACGCTCTAGCGCCGCAGCCAATTTTTCTTTGATCACTGGCTTGCTGAGATAGTCGTCCATTCCTGCGTCTAGACACATTTGTTGATCTTCTTTCATGGCATTAGCTGTCATCGCAATTACCACAGGACGGCGACCACTGACAAAGCTGCTTTCTTGCCAACGATGAATTTCTTTTGTGGTTTCAAAACCATCAAGAACTGGCATTTGGCAATCCATTAGAATTAAATCGTAGGGAATTTTTTCTAATAGCTGCAAGGCTTCTTTCCCATTACCAGCAACATCGGCACTATAACCCAAGCTTTGGAGTTGCTTCAAGGCAACTTTCTGATTCACTAGATTATCTTCAGCTAAAAGAATTCTAAGTTTGGGGGAGTCAGTGCCAGGAGAATGATAATTGCTGTTGTTTTCGTAATTTTTCACTTTTAACTCCTGACTATTGAATTCTCGCTTCTCTTGTTCCGGCTGCGTTACTAAAATAGTCATGATGGTATCAAGGAGCCGGGACGGTTTAACAGGTTTGACCAAATAAGCCGCAAATCCTATTTTTAGCGCTCGTTGGATTTCATCCCTTTGATTAATAGAAGTAAGCATAATCAAAGGTAACCCGGCGATCGCTGGGTTACCTTTGATTTGTTCTCCCAAAGTCATGCCATCTATCTCTGGCATCTGTATATCAATCAGAGCAACTTCATAAGGATTTTTCTGCTTTGCGGCCTCCTGAATAGCTTTAAGGGCACTAGCAGCTGAAGCAGCCTGATCTACCAGCATTCCCCAACGAGTAGCTTGATGGTGGATGATTTTCCGATTAGTGGTATTATCATCCACTACTAACAAGCGCCGATTAGTCAGAAGTCCGCGTTCGCCCTTGGCGTTGGCAAAGCCATCGCTTTCGTCTTCTGAGCAAAGAGAGTGAAGTTGCTTGGGGAGAGTTACTTCAAACCAAAACTTAGATCCTTTGCCCAACTGACTTTCTACGCCAATTTCTCCTCCCATTAAGCTCACCAATTGTTTACAGATGGCTAATCCTAAACCTGTGCCGCCATATTTACGGGTGGTGGAAGCATCTACTTGGGTAAATGGCGTAAAGAGTTTGCATTGGTCTTCAGAAGCAATACCAAGACCAGTATCTGTAATAGTGAAATAGATGGTGACTGTAGTAGAGTTTTCTGATCGCAATTCTGCTCGTATTACTACCTCTCCATTGCTGGTGAACTTGATCGCATTGCTGATCAGGTTCATAAGAATTTGCCGCAAGCGGCCAGCATCGCCTTGCAGATGAGTGGGAACATTGGGATAGATTAACGCGGCAATTTCTAATCCTTTATTATGGGCTGGGGGAGCTAATAATTCCAACACCTCTTCCACGCAGGTAGATAAGTCAAAATCTAGAGTTTCTAGTGCCATTTCCCCAGCCTCAAGTTTTGACAGATCCAAAATTTCGTTGATTAGGCTTAAGAGAGCGTCTCCACTAATGCGAATTGTTTCGATAAAATCTCGTTGCTCCGAGTTTAGGGGAGTTTCTAACATTAAGCCTGTCATGCCCAACACAGCATTCATCGGAGTTCGGATTTCATGGCTCATGTTTGCCAAAAAGGCACTTTTGGTTTTAGAAGCTAATTCAGCTTGGTGACGAGCAACTTCGAGTTCTCGTCGCTGTTGAGTTTCTGCGTTTAACATTTGGGCCTGGGCTAAAGCAATACCTACTTGATCGGCTATTTGCCGTAAAAGATGAGTTTCAAAGCTAGACCATTGGCGGGAACTGCCGCATTGATGGACAATTAGCAAACCGCAGAGTTCTTCTTTGACAAGAATGGGTATGACCAAATTGGATTTGACTCCAAATTGTTGCAGTAATTCTATGTGGCTTTTTTGGACTTCGACTAGATCCAAGTCAGCAAGCCCGATATTTCGTTTTTGACGATACTGCTGTAGATAGTACTGCTGTGTATATTCCACTTGAAAGTAAGCATCAGTAAACTTTTTGTCTTTGATTGTCAGCCAGCCAGAAACTACTGCCTCAACGATGGTGGCTTCAGATCCACCTGCCAAAGGTTGATAAATCAAAACTCGGTCGCTATGGAGAATTTTTTGTACCTCTGTAACACTGATTTGGAGAATTTCTTTGATTTGTAAAGACTGACGGATCTTGAGGGTGATTTCAGTAAATAGTTGCGATCGCAAGTTTTGCCGTTGAAGTTCTTCTTCTGCTTGCTTGCGCTCGATAAACTGCCCTACTTGCTCACCAATAGAATGCATTACTGTTGCCAAATCTGGGTCAGGTTGCTGAATCTCATTACTAAAGCAGGTAATGACACCAAGGATTTTTTTACCAGTACGGATCGGAAAACCGAAAGCTCCGTGCAGTTCTGCTTGGGCAGCGATTTGAGAGCGAAGGAAATTCTGATCCTTAACAACATCAGCGATCCAAACAGGTTCTGCACTAGCCCAGACACGACCAGGCAGTCCAATTCCTGGCGCAAACGTAATCTGTCGACTGAAGATGTCAAATTCTTGCATCTCAAGGGAGATTTTATACCATGTATTTTGCAAGGACAGTAGATTTGCTTGCTGATCTATTATCCAAAATTCACTTAAATTCCATCCCAAACTTTCGCATATTCCTTGTAGAATTTGGGGCATGGCTTCGTTGATTGTAGTTGACTCTGCTAAAACACGTGTTGTGGAGTACTGTGCTTTCAAATGTTGTTCAGTTCGTTTACGTAAACGAAGCTCCTCGTCAACATCACTGACATCAATACCCGTGGCAACAATGTATTGAACGTTGCCCTCATAGTCTTCCAAAGCAGTATTAGTCCAGGCAATGAGTCGCCGACTGCCATCCTTTATTACCCAATAGCTTTCGTACTCTTTGGGTCCCTTACCAGATCGCAACTGCTCAAAAACAGCTTTAACCATCTCTACCTGTTCAGGAAGTAGAAACAGATTCCAGAAATGCCTTCCTCTTACCTCATCAAATGAGTAACCAGTTGTTTGTTCACAAGCTTGATTAAAGCGAAGGATTTGCCCTTGTGTGTCAAGAACTATTACCAAAGCGCTGGCTGTATCAAGAACTGCTGAGATAAAGTTGCGTTCTGTGTTTAGTGTTTCCTCTGTTAATTTACGCTCTGTTACCTCACGAGAAATGAAATAGTAGATTATAGCCAGAATCAGAAAACTTAGAAAAATAGCGATCACAAGTGTCAAAACTGTGTTTTTAGCACTGGCTTTTGCAGCTTGTGACTGCTGTTGAAGCAACCTTTTATCCTCATTCTCTATCTCATGGATGACCTTGCGGATGTCATCCATGAGATGTTTTCCCTGATTTGTCTGGATTACCTGCAACGCCGCCTCAAATCCCTGATTTTGACGTAGGTATATAGTCTGCTTGAGTATGGCAAGTTTTGCAGCTATTAGAGATTCCAGGGTTGCGAACTGCTTTTTTTGGCTAGGTTGATCTGCGATTAAATTCTTCAGTTCTGCAATTTTTTGATCGATGTTTGTAACTACTGCTTGATAAGGTTCCAGATAACTTTCTTGTCCAGTGAGGATGTAACCGCGTTGTCCAGTCTCAGCATCCTTCATCTCGGACAGTAATTCTTCCAGTTTATTGATTTTTTCTTGGGTTTCTTGTACCTGATTACTAGTATCAATCAATATGCGTGTGTTTTGATAAGAAATCACGCCAATTAAAACTAAAATTGCCGATGCTAACCCAAACCCTCCAGCTATTTTTTTAAAAAATTGTTTGCGTCCCTTCTGTGCGTGTTTGCGTGTATGACTCGTTAATACTAAACTTGCTAAATTGCGCCGCATTTCTAGTTGCTTGATTACCTGGCGGCCTAGAATTCGTAATGCTTCAACTTGTTCTGGAGAGAGGTTTTTTGGTACACGATCAATTACACAAAGGGTTCCTAGCGCATATCCTTCAGAGTTAGTCAGTGGTACACCAGCATAAAATCGAACATTAGGGCTGGAGGTGACTAGCGGGTTTGTAGCGAACCTTTCGTCTTGTGTCGCATCAGGCACAACAAAAACCTCAGGTTGCACAATAGCATGGGCGCAGAATGCCACATCTCGAGGTGTTTGTAGAGCATCCAAACCAACTTTTGACTTGAACCACTGGCGATCGCTATCAACTAAACTAATTAAGGCAATGGGAGTTCCACAAATATATGAAGCTAAAAGGGTGAGGTCGTCAAAGGCAGGTTCTGGACTAGTGTCGAGGATTTTATACTCCGAAAGGGATTCGATTCGCTGTGCTTCGTTATCAGGTAATGGTGCTTTCATTTTTAAGTCTGATCTCCGGCTGAAGTCGTTGCTAAAATTAAGAATTAAAAATTAAGAATTGGTGCTTTCATTTTTAAGCTTATAAATTACAAATTATTAAGTAACTCCTAAAACTTGACCCGCAACTGACCTATCAAGGAATTACCACCGTAGGCACTTCCCCCTGTTTTAATCGATAGGGTAACGACATCGAAAATTCTAAGTCACCAAAGCTCGGTTTGCCAGACACTCGCAGACTCGCTAACGCTGTGCTATCGGACCAAGCCAGCGCTCTGACATCTCTGTGGGTTCTAAGTTTTGAGTCTTGCTCTGCTGATTCAGGATTTACGTTGGTGGCTTGCTCGGTCAATCCTGAAGATGGTTTCCAGGTTTGATGTGCTTGGGCAGCTTGTAACTTAGCTTCTGATAATGTCCAAATACCTACGCTACAGATGACTCCCAATTGAATCTGTAAGTATCCTAAAACCAACTCAATGTATAAATAATATCGGATAAAACCATCTACCATAGGTCAGTACTACAGTTGTATAATGAAAAACTTGCTGCCAAAAAGTTTTATAGCTGCTAGTTGATATATTCGGCTTGGGATTATGATGCCCACAATCTATGCTTGTTAAGACATGGCAAAGAAAAAAGGCTTTGCTTTTTTTTATAAAGTGAAGCCGAGACAGAAGTATGTATATAGATAAGTCACTGAGTTTAATTGCCTAAAACCAAAAAAACCTCACCCTGTCCTATCGGACATCCCTCTCCTTGATAAAGAGAGGGACAGGTTTTGCTTAAGCAAAACCAGGGTGAGGTATCTCAGAGGCTATGCGATAAATCGTAAATAGCCTCACCAAAGACTTGTGTATACACCGTAGAGAAGGTTGGGGGGATGTGGGGCAACTCTTAAGGACTTGTGCGTACACCGTAGCCTATCTACCGGGAATCACGATAGCAGATTTCTGAGATTTGGTGTGATCTTCAAGTCAATAGTTACTGTGATTTTGACGAGATACCAACTGTACTTGTTGAGTCTGCTGTTCTCATCTCAGAGTTTTCAGCATTGTCAACCTCAAGAGTTCGGAGCAATTCTCGAACTACATCTGTCGCTGGTCTTCCTGTCGAAGCGCAGTAAGACTTAAGTTTGTTCATTTCCTCGGTTGTGAGATTTACTGTCAGTCGTTTAACAGCCCATTTTTTATTCATAATCACCTTTCGTCGTTAATATGTTTCTTGTAGCCGAAATCACCAAGTCATCAAGATTGCTCCCGCAATGTATAACCTACAACACGCACTGTATGAATCAAACGCTTTTCCTTATTGTCTTCTAATTTTAATCGCAGATAACGAATATATACCTCAATAATATTAGAATCACCCATGAAGTCGTAACCCCAAACTTTCTCTAAAATTTGGTTTCTAGTAAACACCTGGCGCGGATGTGAGAGGAGATATTCTAATAAGTCAAACTCTTTTGCTGTTAACTCAATACTTCGTTTTCCCCGAAAAACTTCACGGGTGCGGCGATTTAAGCTTAAATCTTCAAATTGCAACAAATCCTCGTCTGTTTCTTGGGTACGTCGGAGATGGGCGCGAATTCTAGCTAACAGTTCCTCAATGCTGAAGGGCTTAACTACATAATCATCGGCTCCTGCATCTAATCCTGCCACGCGATCGCTCACTTCATCTTTTGCTGTCAACAAAATTACTGGTACTGTGCTACCTGTTGCTCGCAAACGGCGACAAATTTCTAAACCTGTCAAACCTGGGAGCATCCAATCTAGAATCGCTAAATCTGGTGATGAGTCTCGCGCCAGGGTTAAACCAACAATACCATCATGAGCTACGCTGACTGTGTATCCTTCACTACTAAGTTCTAATTCGACAAATCTCGCCAGTTTAACTTCATCTTCTACCACAAGGATATGTGCTGTTATGAGTTTGCTCCTAGAGCACTTTGCAAATAACCATGTACAATTGTCAAAGGTGTGCGTAATTCGTGAGAAACATTACTCACAAATTCTTGCTCTTGCTCCCATGATTGCGAGAGGCGCGATAGTAGCATAGTTAAGGTTTGAGCTAATTCTTTGACTTCGCTTGGTGCATTATGGAAATATAGCTGCGCTTGCCCTAAATCTTAAGCAGAAATCACAGAAGCCATTTGATTTAGCTGGCGCAAGGGTTGCAGAGAATGCTTAATATAAAATGCGATCGCAGATGTTAATACAATAGTTGCCAAAATACTAGTAATGCTTAAACTGAGAAATGCTATAAGTTAATTTACTAGTAGTTAAATTAATTTCTGATGAGAATCACCTGAAATTTTCTACTTTTGTATGTTTTCTTGTTTGAGTACAATGGCTAAAAGTCTATCTTGCTCGTTTATATAGAGATAGTATAGGACAGAAAATTTTTGATGTAATTTTAAATAGGTAACAAATCGATAGTTATTTAGTACATCAAATTTCTGTCGCCAACCAAGCACGCAAAACCTCTGCCACTGTCCACGCTTGGGCTATACATCCCCGTGGAGCCATAGGAGCATCACCATCAAAAATTTCACTGAGACTGCCAACACCGTGTGCAGTCAGATGATTAGCCATTGGTTCCAAAAATTGACGAGCCTGCTCAGGATTTTTGTAAACGCGCAGGTGTGCTAAGACAAACTGCCCTAACAACCAACCCCAAACTGTTCCCTGGTGATAAGCTCCATCACGTTGATATTGATTGCCCCCGTATTTACCCTTATACTGAGAATGGTTGGAAGCAAGCGAGAGTTCTGCGGATATGCTACGCGATCGCAATCCATGAGAAGTCAGTAACATTCGTCCACAAGCTTCCACCACACCCTTTTGCTGGACAGGTGTGAGTGGGCTTTCTGGTAATGAGACAGTAAATATTTGGTTAGGTCGCAACAACGCATCATCACCATCAGGGCTGTCTATAACGTCATAGCAATAACCTATATCTTCATTCCAGAAGCGAGAAAATCTATACTGAGCACGGTCTGCCATTGCCTGATATTCTTGGTGTGGTTTACCAAGCTGACGGGCAAACTTTGCCATTGTCCGTAAAGCATTATACCAAAGGGCATTAACTTCAATTGGTTTGCCAATTCGGGGCGTAACTACCCAATCGCCAACTTTGGCATCCATCCAGGTTAGTTGTACACCTGCCACACCTGCATAAAGTAAGCCATCGGCTGCATCAAGATGAATGTTGTAGCGTGTACCGCGACAGTGCCAATTAATGATGTCTGCAAGCACTGGAAACAGTTCAGCCAACAAATTAGCATCGTCAGTAGCGCTGTAGTAAGCGCGGACTGCTTCAAAGTACCAAAGAGTGGCATCGACTGTATTATATTCTGGTTGCTCACCCGCATCGGGAAAGCGATTCGGCAACATTCCTTGGTCTACGTATCTGGCAAAGGTGCGGAGAATTGAGCATGCTACCTCTGGGCGACCAGTCGAAATTGTCAAACCCGGTAGACTAATCATTGTGTCGCGTCCCCAGTCGCCAAACCAGTGATAACCAGCAATGATAGTTTTACCGTGGGCGTTTTCTGGCAATGGGCGGTCAACAATAAACTGGTCAGCAGCTAGTATTAGGTGCTTGATCCAGGCAGGTGATTCCTTAGTGTTGGATCGGTTACTATTCCAAAGTCCTGTTAGTTTCTGCTCTTGAGCGCGACGTAATTTAAGTGCAGCTTCGCTATTGAGATTTGATTGTTTTTCTGTGGTGGCTACAAATGCGATTGTGTCTCCAGGATTCAGTGTAACTTCAAAAGTCGCAGCGTGGAGATGGTCTTCTTTATCTCTCAATCCCCGATAACGTTCAACAGCCAAGTCGAAGCCATGATACCAATCGTGGGCAACAGCACAGCTATCATCTAAAGGCGAATCGCTCAACAGATACAGTGGTACAGCATCTGGATAAGCAGTTACACAAATCCCCTGTTCCACCTGTTCAACAGACATCTGCCAACCATTGCTTTGAGTGTCGCTGTGATAATCGCGGTAGTTGACCAATGCTTTGAGGGTCAACTTCATAGGTTGGGTGGCACGACGCAGAGTATATTGGACATAGGTTGTATTAGCGCCTTGTTGCATCCACACCCGTTTTTCTAAGAAAGCATCAGCAACAGCAAAACGCCATAGGGGAATTGTACCTTCCAACGAAAAGCGTTCAATATTTTGATAACCGTGGGGACTGATGATACCATCTGCCCAACGATTGGTATATATAGAATAAGAGCGAGTATCATACAAAACAGTTTCATCTAGTTTTGCCAGCATTAAAGTGCGACCCAGAGGTGGTTTTAATGCTGCTACCAGTAGTCCGTGATAGCGCCGAGTCAATAAACCTGCCACAGTCCCAGAGGCGTAACCACCAATACCGTTAGTAACTAACCACTCCCGCGATTCTGCAATGTCAAGATTGCCGCAGGTCTCCCGCCCAAATTCAATACACATAAGAGAGCAATTTTCGGTTAATCCCAACTAAAATCTTACCTGCTAATCAGTGGCCAAATTGGTCATTTAGGTGCAAAATTCTGTGAATTCTTTGGAGAAAAATATGGAGAGTTTGGGCAACCAGTACTTGCAATAATTAGTTGGTTTGCAGATGAAACAAATGGGTATTGGTAGATCGAGCTAATTCGTGAAGCTGCTAGAGCATTTAATCGTTTTTACCTCGAAGCTGCCTAATCAAAATGTTAATTTTGTTTAACTTACGAGCCTTATAGTCAAAATTTAAGTTAATAAATTTATTTAATTTTTATCAATAGTTGCTTTTTTCAATATCACTAATCAATTCATCAATCCTTGATTGAGTCGTATTCCAAGAACACATAAAACGTACTCCCCCCACACCAATAAATGTATAAAACTGCCAGTTTTTTGCTTTTAATGCATGAATGACTTGTTCAGGTAGTTTAACAAACACAGCGTTGGCTTCTCTAGGAAACATCAAGTCAACATTTTCTATGTTCAATAATTTATTTTCTAAGTATTCAGCACATTGATTGGCGTGTCTGGCGTTTTTTAGCCAAGCGCCAGTTTCTAATAAACCCAACCAGGGAGCAGAGATAAACCGCATTTTTGAGGCTAGCTGACCTGCTTGCTTGCATCGATAATCAAAATCCTCTGCTAACTCTTTGTTGAAGAAAAGAATGGCTTCACCTAATGCCATTCCATTCTTGGTACCACAAAAACACAACACATCCACTCCACTTTTCCAAGTAATTTCAGCAGGGGTTTTATTCATAGCGGCAACTGCATTTGCAAAACGAGCGCCATCCATGTGGATCTTTAAGTTATACTTTTTTGCAACTTCTTGAATTTCCAGAAGTTCTTCAATAGAATATAAAGTTCCTAATTCCGTTGATTGCGTGATGCTAATAACTTTAGGTTTGGGATAATGAATATCAGTCCGTTTAGTGACTATTGTCTCTATAGATTCTGATGTTAACTTGCCATTTTTACCAGGAGCTAGTAACAGTTTAGAGCCATTAGACGCAAATTCAGGTGCGCCACATTCATCTGTTTCTATGTGAGATGTTTCATGACAAATGACGCTGTGATATGACTGACAAAGAGCCGCTAAAGATAAAGAATTCGCGGCTGTACCATTAAAAGTAAAAAATACTTCACAATCAATCTCAAAAAGTTCCCGAAAATAATCTGTGGCTTTTTGAGTCCATTCATCATTTCCATAGGCTGGAACACTACCTTGATTCGCCCTAATCATATATTCCAGTGCTTCTGGACAAATCCCAGAGGAATTATCACTTGCAAACTGTTCTAATTGGCTAATCATAATCTTTAATTTAATTTTTATCAGTAATTATAATTTTAGTGAATATTTTTTAAATTTGACAACTCCAAAATTGAAAGGGGATGTTATGACGATTCTCGCTTGACTGAGATACAAAAACCCCACCCCAAACTCCCTCCCTACAAGTGAGGAGCTTGCTCTGATGTACCTTATGTGATTAGGAAACGCTATATTAATCTCTTAAACGATCTAATTACTCGGCTAATTGCAAGAGCTTGTGATGGTAGTAAAATAGAAATTTATCTAGCTTTAATTAATCATTTGTGAATAAAAAACTTTTCGAGTTTTTTTAATCTGAAAGCTGAATCTTTTGATTTTCAGGAAATTAAATATAACAATTGCTATGTCTTCCAGCAACCTGTTAATTAGTTTTTGTTGTAGCTTTTTTCCGAGTATTTATAACAACAATCAGCATATTTATGCTAAGTAGTTCATACTATTGTATGATTTTGCTCATGTTCATAAAAACTGGAGTCTTAGTTTTCCGCTACTGAGACTTTAAACTACTATAGTGTCTTTGTCAGCCTTGCGTTGGGGGGATTCTAAGACGTTAAATATTGCAAATAACTTAAGTATTATGCTAAAAAAATAAATTTTGCTAATTAAAATGCTAATCATATACTTATAATGTACCATACAATGCCCGACCAATAGCTATGACATCACTATTGGACATATTTGTCCTTTAAAGGTACATATTGGGAAACCCTGTCCCTTAGCACTGGCTCACCAATGACTAATGACTAATGACTAATAACTAATGACTGAACCATTGATTGAACTGAAAGGTGTTTCTAAGTCCTTTGGTAGCCATAAAGTTCTAGATAATGTAGACTTGACCATTTATCGGGGAGAAGCACTGGGGATTATTGGCCCATCAGGGACTGGTAAATCAACAATTTTACGGGTAATCGCGGGGTTGCTTAATCCCGATGAAGGAGAAATTTATGTGCAAGGAGTGCGGCGAGACGGTTTGATTGAGGATGGTGCCCAGCAGGTTGGCATTGGCATGGTGTTTCAGCAGGCGGCGCTATTTGATTCGCTGACGGTGGAGGAAAATGTGGGATTTTTACTTTATCAAAATTCAAAGCTACCGCGATCGCGTATTCAAGAATTGGTAAAAGAAAAATTGGAAATGGTAGGTTTGCCAGAAATAAGCGACCTCTACCCAGCTGAACTTTCCGGGGGAATGCGAAAACGGGTAAGTTTTGCCCGTGCAATTATGGCTAACCCCGATAATCCTACAGAAAGCCCAGAAGTTTTACTATACGATGAACCAACAGCCGGACTCGATCCCATTGCTTCAACAGTAATCGAAGATTTGATCCGCCATTTGCAATGTTTAAATGGAGTTTGTAGTACCTATGCTGTTGTTACCCACCAAGACAGCACTATGCGCCGCACAGCTGATAGACTTATATTTCTCTATGAAGGTAGAGTGCAATGGCAGGGTACAGTTAGTGAAACATACAACACAGAACATCCCTTGATTAGACAATTTCTCAGTGGAAGTGTGAAAGGACCGATTCAAGTCGTCAGTTAGAAAGTGAAAAATGAGAATTGAGGAGTTAGGAGTTAAAAGTGAAGAGTTAAGAATGAGGAATTAAAAGTTAACGCTTCTCCAAACCTCTCCCCTGCAAGGAGAGAGGCTTTGATTCTTGCTCCCCGACGCTAGTAGGGAAGGGGTTGGGGGTTAGGTTTGAGAGAAAGTTGCACACGGCGTAAGTTAAGAATGAAGAGCGAGAGTTAAATTAAACTCCTAACTCCTAACTCCTAACTCCTAATTCTTAACTCCTAACTCTCAACTCCCAACTCCCAACTCCTAACTAATTATTGGGTGGAGGCAAAAAAATGCGAGGTCTTATGACAAGCCGCTTCGCGTCTGGGCGAACATTTAGAGAAGGCTCTGTGGGGTTGTTAATCCTGCTAGGAATAGGGGTATTTGGATTACTCTTTCTGTGGTTAAATAGATTCACTGCTGCTGGCCGTGCATACAAAGTTATCGTGGAATTTGCTAACGCTGGCGGAATGCAAAAGGGAGCAACAGTTCGCTATCGAGGCGTTAAGGTAGGAACTATTTCCCAGGTGCGACCAGGGCCAAATGCCATTGATGTAGAGATTGAAATTGCCAAAACTGACTTAATTCTTCCCCGGAATGTAGTGGTTGAAGCTAATCAGAGCGGACTAATTAGCGAAAGTATTATCGACATCACACCAAAAGCAACATTACCTACTGGGGTTGTAATTGCTAAACCCCTAGATAAAAATTGTGATCCCAGCCTTATAATTTGTAATGGCTCTCGGTTAAAAGGTCAGGTTGGCATCAGTGTTGATGAGCTAATTCGCAGTTCAACTGAGCTAGCTGCTGTATACAATAACCCTAAATTTTATACAAATGTCAATAGGGTTTTAGAAACTACCACAAGCGCAGCATCCAGTTTTACTGAGCTAAGTCAGGATTTACAAGGTTTGACCAAAAGCTTGCGGCAACAACTAAATACATTTTCAGCCACTGCTAATTCAGTGCAACGAGCGACAAACCAACTTAATGCATCTGCGACTCAAACTTCAAATCAAGTCGGTGCAACTGCAACTCAAGCAACTCGTTTGCTGAACAACCTGGATAACTTGTTGACAACAAATCGTTCGACGCTGGTTGGTGCTTTAAACAATATCACCGAAACCAGTAACCAACTGCGTGTTACAGTCGGTAGCTTATCACCATCTGTGAATCGATTAACTCAAGGACAATTACTCAACAATTTAGAAGCTCTTTCAGCAAATGCAGCACAAGCCTCAGCTAATTTACGCGATGCTTCTAAAACCTTAAACGATCCCAAGAATGCGGTGCTACTGCAACAAACTTTAGATTCAGCACGAGTAACGTTTGAAAATAGCCAAAAAATTACATCTGATTTGGATGAGTTGACAGGTGATCCTACTTTCCGCCAAAATTTGCGGCAATTGGTGAATGGTCTAAGTGGTTTAGTATCTTCTACACAACAGATGCAGCAACAAGTACAAGTTGCTACTACTTTAGATTCGGTGAAAACTGCTGTGAGCAAACCAAAAAATTTAGTTCCTACCCCAGCACCAACCCAGCAGGCGATGTCTAATGAAAAGTCCTTACCTGTGTATGTAATTAATCCCTCACCTGCTAATTTTGAAAGTGCCGACACAAACCTTCAACCAACCCCTAGCCCATCTATCCCTAACTTATCCCAAGAAAACCTGTTGAAGCAATTGCGGGACTATGGTAAGCAACGGGAGCAACTAGAGACTGGAAAATAGGCAATATAGCTTTACCGAATTTTAGATTTTAAATTTTGGAAGTTCCTAAGAGATGGGAGAAGCAGGCTACTTGCTTCTCCCATATTATATTATGTAATTATTCATTTTTAACCAGTCAGGAATGGTATACCACCTCTGCAAACTATCAAGCTTCATAGTTTATCTTATGATTCGTCAGTGCAGAGTCTAACTCCTACATTTATCCTTCAGATTCTAGTAGAACTTCATCGACTCTACTTCCCCCAAACCAGTAAAAGCCATCATAAACAATGTTGCTGTGATCTGCGCGATCGCCTGTTGTTATTTTTTGGTCAGGTCGGGGAATTCTATTAATAAGATTCAGTAATTCGTGCAGCGTTGACCAGAGAAAGGCTTCCCGTAGGATAGCAACTGATATTGGTTGTTGTGGGTTTATTTGAACTGTGTTGTAAAAATATTTTGAGTTTTGAGGATCGGCTGATGGATAAATCAATTATTCAGTTGGTTGACGAATTACCGACTGACAATATCACTGTCAAAGTTTTAAAAGCTCTTGATTATGTAGCACCGGGTGAGTGGAGCAATTTGACGGGATTTGAGAATAATATTCGTAGCATTACTGGAGAAAGCGATGCTAAGGTAATTCAAAAAATCCGCGATCGCGCTGTTGTTTTATACGAAGATCCTCAACAAGGCTACCAGTTCGCAATCAAACTTTATCAAACAATTGATAAGGCAGACACAGCTATGGCTGCGGCGGCTTTAGCGAATAAAGTTAGTGAGAAAATTGGATTTCTGTCTTTTTTAGGCAAAATTACTCCGAAAGCTGACGTAACTCAATCCATTGACTTGGTACTGAAAATCGCCGTTGAAATCATTGCTTTTTGCAAACTCAATGGCATTCCTCAACCTAATCCCCAAGAGTTTGCTAATTCTCTCGCTAACAATTATCAAAATGCATCCCTAATGCGGATGGTAGCGCTAGTTTGCCTAGACGGAATTCTGCCTTTAGGCCCCGACTTTCTTAGCAAGATTCAGGAAGTTATTAGTGGCACTGATGTTGGCGTAATCGCTCAAAATCCAGTTTTTTTAGCTATCAATAATTCTCTCCCAGGCAGTAATCCTTCTGATAAAGTTGGTTTTATCAGTCACAGTTTCAACTCTGTGCAAGGTTGGATGAATAACTTAGTATCCAAAACAGGCATAACCCCGCAATCAATTTCTAGTAGTTTAGGTAGTTTTATTCAGATTGCTGATGATAATTTAGATTTAGTAGCAGCATTCCTAGATCAAACTACCAATTACTACGAACATACGGGAATTCAAACTGTAGCTCGCAGCTTGATTTTGCAAGCCTATACTTTAGTCAAAGAGGAAATTAAGCAAGAGGAACAAAAGCCTATTCAAGATGTTAAATCTGCTGTTAAGTCAGATAACAATCGGTATGAACTCAGCAAAACAGTAGAAGTCTGGGATAGTGAGGAGGAAGATTGGTATCAGGGAACAATTGAGAAAATCCAAGATGACCAATTCTTTATTCATTACCTTGGTTACGGTTCATCTTATGACGAGTGGGTAGGCGAAGATGACATTCGGACTCGCGATCTTCGCTCTACGGATGACAATGGATATGCAGTGGGTCAAAAGGTAAAATGTTGGGATGATGACCAAGAGGCTTGGTATTCTGCAACGATTGAGCAAATCCAAGGTCAGCAATACTTTGTTCACTACATTGATTATGATTCATCCTATGATGAGTGGGTTGATAGCGACGAAATTTCCTAACTGTTGAATTAGCACGGGGTCGGCGAGAGCAATATCTCCGATGGGCTATTGAGTGTCGCGCCCTGTGTTAATCTGTAGTACTTTTAAAAATTACGAATTATATCATATCTGCTTGATTGCTTAAACCCGAAGAACCCCACCCCGCCAAAGCATAGCTTTGTCTCCCCTCCCCGCAAGCGGGGTGGGGTTCTTTTATTATGGGTAATTTGACAGACATAAGATTACAAATTCTTTTAACACTTGCGCTACGATATCCCCTATTGCCTTTGTGCAATCTATGTAAGGAGTAGTACAGGCCAAACACATGACAAAAGAATTCAATACACAGTGTGCAGAAAATCTGGTTGCGATCGCAGATCAATTCGCTAGGCTAGGGAAGGTTACAGACGTTAAAGCATTTGGAAGTGGTAATATCAATGACACCTTCTTAGTAAATCTAGATTCTTCAGAAGAACAACATTTTGTCCTGCAACGCATCAACACGCAGGTATTTCGGCAGCCACAAATGATTATGCAGAATATGTGTACTTTCACTGAGCATATTCGCAAAAGATTACAGCAGACACCCTTGAATCGTCGCTGGGAAGTGCCACGCGTACTGTTGACCAAGGATGCTCAAGACCATTGGAAGGATGCAAACGGCTCCTTTTGGCGGGCGATCAGCTTTATTGAAGGCTCCCAATCTTTTGATACTATGCGCGATCGCTCACACGCCAAAGAAATCGGTTATGCCTTGGGAATGTTCCACAATCTGATCAGCGATTTGCCACCAGAAAAACTCGCCGATACCCTTCAAGGATTCCATATTACACCGCTTTATCTCCAGCATTACGAGGAAGTGTTGGCGAAAACTAGTGCTAGTCGATCTTCGGAAGTTAATTATTGTTTGCAGTTTGTTAGCGATCGCCAAACCTTTGCACATATTCTAGAAAATGCCAAAGTTGAAGGCAAGTTACCCTTGCGTTTGATGCACGGCGATCCAAAAATTAATAATGTCATGTTTGACATTGCTACCCAGCAAGCTGTCAGCGTCATCGACCTCGACACCGTGAAACCCGGTCTGGTACATTACGATATTGGTGATTGCCTGCGATCGGGTTGCAATCCGGCTGGAGAAGAAACGGAGAATTGGGACAGTGTTTATTTTGATACCGACCTGTGCCAGGGAATCTTACAAGGTTATCTTTCGGTAGCAAAGGCATTTCTGACTGAGAATGACTATGCATATATATACGATGCAATTCGTCTGATCGCCTTTGAACTAGGATTGAGATTTTTTGCTGATTATTTAGCAGGGAATGTCTACTTTAAAGTTAAACACTCAGAACATAACTTGGCAAGAGCGATCGTCCAGTTTAAGCTTACCGAAAGTATTGAATCGCAAGAAACGCAGATTTATAATATTATTAAAGATATGAAATGAGCGAACAGATATTTTCTCTGCAACCCTTTCCTTCTACAAAATCCCTGCCTAATTTGAAAATTGCAGGTAATATTGCCAGAAATGGTAATAAACTTACCATCCGCTATACGCTTGGAGGCGATTTAAAAGAAATCGTGATTCCTCCACCATCAAAAACACCATTACGCAAGCATGAACTTTGGCAAGACACCTGCTTCGAGTTCTTCGTTGGCATCAAAGACTCTCAACGGTATTGGGAATTTAACCTCTCTCCCGCCGGACATTGGAATGTTTATCGCTTTGATGGATACCGTCAAGGAATGCAAGAGGAAACAGCTTTTGAAAACCTATCGTTTAATGTTCAAAATCAATCCGATGGTTTAACGCTTGCGTTAGATGCCGGTTTGGGTAAAATCATCTTGGCAGAACAAGCTCTTGAAGTTGCCATTACAACTGTTATCAAAGATAAAGATGGTGAAGTGGCTTACTGGGCGTTAACTCATCGAGGTACAGAGGCTGACTTTCATATTCGGGACAGTTTTACCGTTGAGTTGTAAAGACTGATATTGAAAAATTTACTGTGAGTAGCTGACTCAAGATGTCATCCTGAAATAATGCGGCTATTACCCAGGATATATTTTAGTTTTAATGTAATCATATATACAGCGCGCTTAATCAAGTATAAGCGTAATTGCTAGTTATGTATCAGGTAATTTCTATAGGAAAAGCTAATGGCAAGACAGCCCATTATTCTGAATGGTAAAGAGTTCAAATTTCAGAAGAACGTTAAAGAATACTTTAAGCAAATGCTTGAAAGGTATCGTAATGGTCAGGCGGTTAATACTGATGATCATGAAATGCTTCTCGCCCTCATTGACCGTCATCCTGAAGCTGACAAAAAGATTGGATGTGGTGTAAAGCGCTTCTATAAGGATAGAACGGATATGCCTACAAGTTGTTTCTGGATAGAGCGTGAAGATGGCAGTAAAACTGATTTTTCTTACTTAACAGCTATAACCGTAAAAGGAAAGTCACTATATCAAGAATTCTTTGAGGCTTGTCGAAATGCAATTCAGGACGACCTCAAAAAGACTAAAGAACAATTTTTTGATAAATCTGCTGATGAGAATGGCAAAGTGGAATGTGACATTACAGGCGAAAAAATTGCTATTTACGAAAGCCATCTCGACCACAAAAAGCCTTTAACATTCCAAGTTATTGTAAATACCTTCCTTACTGCCAATGAGATTGAGATTAAGCCTGAAATGCTTTCTCTGTCTCAGGATGCTCAATTTCAAACTACCTTTTTAGATATTTCAATTAAAGAGAAATTCAAGCGTTATCACCATAAAATAGCTGATTTAAGAATAATAAAAACTGAACGGAATCTTAGCCTTGGAGGCTCTGAAAGAATCTTAAAGTCTAAGAACCCAGTAATTATTCCAAAAGAATTATTTGATAGTTAGTTTATGATAGCTTTTGTGTCGATAACCTGGATACTGGAAAAGTTGTAGATAATTAGCCAAGTTGGCAACCCAACTATTTTAGCTACTAGGATCGACAAATCAATTAAAATTTTAGGTTGGTGTCCGCACCATCCCAACCTGTATTAAATCTTCACCCATCCTTGGCAATGGCATCAACAGCGACATAGTTAGAGACAAAGCTTTCGCTATTATACTTGCGGTAGATGCACAATCAAGAGTAAGTATGTTGGGACGAACTAACCTACTATGTAAGACTACACTTGGGTTAAGCATTTTTTCCTTCTCTCTGCGCCTCGGCGATAGCCTGCGGCATACGTTAAAAAATCGACTTTAACAAAGGATTTTAACAAATATCTCAACCATTGCGATATTTACACATCTAAAGATTCATGCTTGTTACTTTATAACTTCTATATATAGTCAATAATTTATAATTAGCATTGTTATAAGACAAAAAATAAACTAATTTGCTTATTTCGGTTGATAGAGTTAATTAAATCTTAAGCGTGCAGAATATAAGATATATAGCTACAAAGCAAATTATCAACTATTAATTTATGCAAAAGATTTATGGCAATACTCACGGGATAAGAGCTAGTCAAATAAAACAATTACAACGGCTTTACGAGCAAAATCAACCGGCAGATAGATTAGTTACACCAGAATTTGCTCAAGCCTTAGCTGTAATTAGTAAAGAAATTCATCACCCGATTTGTTGTTATATCAATCGGCGTGGGCAAATTATCCGAATTGCTGTAGGAACACCTAATCAAACTCAAATTCCACCTGAAGAATTACCCCGCCGCAGTGCAGAACGCTTGAGTGGAATCCGTTGTGTTGCTACTCAATTGAAATCAGCAGTCCCTGATGAAGCATCGTTGATTGCAATGATGCGTCAGCGCTTAGATGCTCTCGTAATATTAACCGCGATTGATAGCGAAGTAAAAGAAGCTTTTCTAACTTACCTTTTTCCCGATCCAGAAAGTCCTTGGGTAATTTCACCTCCTCTAAGTTTGGATGATTTAACCGAACAAGAATTTGATGATCTAGTTCACGAATGGGAGAGAGAAATTGCTGATGCTGGGGATGGAATATTCCTATCTCAAGAAATTGTCTCTGGCCAAGACAGGGTGCTGCTGGTGGGAGTGCAGACAGAAGATTTATCTGTGCAACGGTTTGAAGATGGGCTGGCAGAACTAGTGCGTTTGGTTGAAAGCGCTAAGGGTATTGTACTGGATATAATGCGGCAAAAGCGCGATCGCATCCATCCCCAAACAGTAGTTGGTAAGGGAAAAATTGAAGAAATCACCCTTTTGGCTCAAAAACTAAGAGCTAATCTAATCGTTTTTGACCGAGATATTTCTGCATCTCAAGCCCGCAACTTAGAACAGGAAATAGGCATCCGAGTTGTAGACCGCACAGAAGTAATTCTAGATATTTTCGCTCAACGCGCTCGCACTCAAGAAGGTAAATTACAAGTAGAGCTAGCGCAACTCGAATATATGTTACCTCGGCTACGCGGTCGTGGTCAGGAGATGTCTCGATTAGGTGCGGGTATTGGTACGCGAGGTCCTGGTGAAACAAAACTAGAAACGGAACGGCGAACAATTCAACGGCGAATTGGTCAACTACAAGAAGAAGTAAACCAATTACAAGCACATCGCGCCCGCATTAGACAACAACGACAACAGCAAGAAATTCCGGTTCTGGCATTAGTTGGCTATACCAATGCTGGTAAATCTACTCTGCTAAATGTGTTAACTAATGCAGAAGTTTACACCGCAGATCAACTATTTGCTACCCTAGACCCAACAACCCGCAAGGTAGTAATTACAGAACCAGAAACACAAGAACGCAGGTCGATTCTGCTCACAGATACTGTAGGGTTTATTCACGAACTCCCGCCACCACTGATGGATGCATTTCGCGCCACATTGGAGGAAGTTGTTGAGGCAGATGCCATGATTCATGTTGTGGATTTGTCCCATCCAGCTTGGGAAAGTCACATTGCGAGTGTGCTGGAAATACTCGAAGAAATGCCTGAGATTCCAGAAAAAACTTTGATTGCTTTTAATAAGGTTGACCAAGTAGATAGCGAAACCTTAGCTAAAGTTCAACAAGATTATCCCGAAGCTGTGTTTATATCAGCAAGCCAGCGCTTGGGTTTAGAGACTTTAAAAATGCGATCGCTGCAACTAATTGACGAACCCGTTAAAGCGATTGCAGTCCCACAAAATTCATACTAACCAAAGGAAATTATATGACACCGACGATCATTGTTCACGGTGGAGCAAAAACCATCACAGACGATAAAGTTGCAGCCAACAATGCAGGCTGTACAGCAGCAGCAGAAGCTGGTTGGGCAGTGCTAATTAGTGGAGGTACAGCCGCAGAAGCTGTTGAAGCAGCTATTCGAGTTCTCGAAGCTGACCAGACATTTAACGCCAGTCTTGGCGCAACTCTCAACAGCGACGGAGAGGTGGAGTTAGACGCGGCGATCATGGAAGGCTCATTAAGTTGGGGAGCAGTTGCAGCAGTTCAGGGTATCCGTCATCCAATCTCAGTCGCACGGAAGATTATGGATGATAAACCCAGGCTGCTAGTGGCGCAGGGTGCAGAACGGTTTGCCGTAGACTGCGGAGCCGAAATGTGTAAAAAAGATGACTTGATAGCTGATGAACAGTGGCAGGAGTGGAAGGAGGATCAAAAAGTTGTAGATCGCCCCAACACTGTAGGTTGTGTGGCTTTGGATGCTAGCGGCATCCTAGCTGCTGGCACTTCAACCGGCGGTACTACGAAGCAACAACAAGGTCGCGTTGGTGACACTGCGCTTGTTGGCTCTGGCTTGTACGCTGATAATAAAATCGGCGGTTGCTCAACAACAGGTGATGGCGAGTCAATTATCCCCGTGGTTTTGGCTAAAACTGCGATCGATTTCTTGAGTGGAGACAGACACCCAGAAGAAGCCGCACAAATGGCGATCGACACTTTGATTTCTAAGGTTGAAGGTGAAGCTGGGTGCATCCTTATAGATCGTCAAGGACGCGTTGGCTGGGCGTATAACTCATCACACATGGCTTGCGCTTATATGACCGAAGGACAAGACAAGGTGGCTGCTTTTACGGAGAAATAACTCATCCCAATTCGTAATGGGCTACATCCCCTTACGAATTGGTAATGCGTAATTAATGAAGCCAAATCACAAATCACATCTGAGTTTTCAAGTTTGAATATATAGCTTTGTTATGCCAAGTTGGTGTTACTTGGAAATTCAGGAAACTTGTTTAATATAAACAACCGCATCCCTTTGTGGATGCGGTTCCTCGGAGGAGTAGATGTCAAAATACGACTTTCATTATTTTCAAGGGAGTACTCTTTCTGATCTGTTTGCTGAAGATATCACAGATACATCTTATGGGTTTATTTTAAATTACCCTGCAACTGCCAGTTGGGCTGCTTACCCCAACCGAAAAAAATATTTTATTCAAGATGGCAGTAGTGAAGCCACTAAAACATCCTTCGACAAGATTTGTCAAAAGGAACCTTGGAAAAATCTGGCTGTGTTAGGCGATCGCATTCCCGGAATTGTGATTATTCCACCACCAATATCGCTAATTGGCTACTGGCAAGAGCATTTCGGCTTCAGCCACTCCAATATGTCGATGATGGATTGCTCCACTTATCTAGATGACCTTAGCCACAGCGAACGCTTTGACAAACTCATTAGTCTATTTCCCTTTGATCACCTCAAACCGAAAAAACACGCTGTTGATCCAGATACTCATTATCACTTACTCAGCAAAGTAACACTAGCTGAACTGGGGGTGCAATGCCCAAAATACGATAGCTACAATCTGCACCAAGTCAATCTCGAAGACATTCAGTTACCACAATTTCCCTACTTAATTAAAACGTCTCACGGACTTTCAGGAGAAGGCACTTATATCATCAAAAGCCCCAGCGATTTAAACTACTGTTTTGAAGAAATCAGGAAATATCTTGATATTAAGTTGCTCGATACGATTATTGTTTCAGAGTTCGTCAAAAATGAGGTGCAGAATCACTGCGTACAGTTCTATGTCAATAAAGTAGGAGACATAACCCTGATTGGCACTACCAGCCAACTAGTCACTCCAGAAGGTAACTATTTAGGCGGACTGATTGACTACCGCAACACTGACATGAGCAAGTTCTTTGAGATGATTGCCAACCTTGGTCAGTATGCTCACAAACAAGGCTACTTTGGCGTGATTGGCTTTGATGTGCTAGAAGACCAAGACGGACAATTTTATGCGATCGATGCCAATTTCCGAGTCAATGGCTCGACTCCGTTGTGCTTGCAGCGTAATACCCTACTGGGGCTGGGAAAGGGAATAGCTAAATATTCCAGTGACTACCGCATGGAAGGGACATTAGATTCAATTTTAGTCACTTTAAAACCAGAACTAGATCGCAAGGATTTGATTATTCTGTCAGCTTTAGAGAAGGTCAAATACGGAAAGATATTCACTGAAATTTATGCGATCGTTACTGGAGAAACTATCCAGGAAATGCAGCATATTGAGCATAAATTACAGGATAAGGGATTACAATGCCTCCATTAGGGACTTCCAACTAAAAAAGTATCCCACTGCCTTTAGGGCAGGGGAAATAACAGTCGTATTGAATCCAGAAATTAGGATAATTTATTTTTTGAAGTTCTTTTAAACAGCGCCACTTTTGAGGTTTGGCGTTATAAAGGCTTACTTATATATCGTTGAAACTGATGTTCTTTGCTTAAGCCTTAAGAAGATATCTGAAAAGTTTTTTGTCTACACTGAACGCTTCCAATTCCCTTCTTTAAGAGGAATTAGGCGGGATAAACAAATACTTGATACTTTCCAGACACCCTCTAAGGTAATTAACTTCATTTTATTACAGTTGAGGAAAAATGAAAAGGAATAACTTAGAGTACTACGACTTGAATGCAGATAAATGGTGGAAGGAAGACGAAACTTTATATCTGTCTAACCATCTTAACAAGTCGAGATTTGAGTTTTTTTCCAATTTTGTGCAAGATTGGGAAGGACTGAAAGTTTTAGATATTGGCTGTGGAGGAGGATTAGCTTGTGAATATGTAGCAAATCTAAATGCTTATGTATCTGGAATAGATTTATCCTTGAATTCAATTAAAACCGCCCAAGAACATGCTAAAAAGAATAATTTAAATATTGATTATCAGCGTGGCATAGCTGAAAATCTCCCTTATGAAGAAAATAGCTTTGATGTTGTTTTGTGCTTTGACGTTTTAGAGCATGTTGATGATTGGCAAAAAGTTATTTTTGAAGCTTTTAGGGTTTTAAAAAAAAATGGATTATTTTTATTTGACACAATTAATAGAAGTTTTAAATCTAAATTTATCATGATCTGGCTTTTAGAGGATACTTTAAAACATTTACCGTCTGGACTCCACGACTGGAATAAGTTTATTAAACCCCAAGAGATCAAAGAAATAATGGAAAGGGCTGGTTTTGCAGATTCTGTAATTAAAGGATTTGATTTGACAGGTGGCACTAACTTTAAAACTTTGAGAAATGTTTTGCTTAAGGGCTTAAATAATCAAACACAAAGTGACAAAGTAGAATTATTTGAAATAGAAATTAATGATGATACTTCTGTCTGCTACATTGGTAAAGCAGTTAAACTGAGTGGATAAAATATAAAGTTTTCTTGAGTTTATCAAACCAGAATTCAGAGGTCAGGGGTTAGAATTCAGTTGAGTATTCTGACCGGAGTTAACAGAAACGTCTCCTGCTCCGCTCCTGAATTCTGGTTTTTGAATTTTTCTTCAATATATATCTTTTACCTTAAACAAAATAAAAGATATTACTTATAAGCATTTTTCTATTCATAAAGATTAATTTGTGTTTGAGGCTACATTTAAATTTAATAATATACCCTCACTTTTATAGATACAACTTTTTTAGGAAACAGATAAAATCAGGGATATTTTATTATTCGCTTCATCCCAAAGAGATTTAATAAGGATAAAAAGCATGAAATTTCAAATAGAATGCAATACGAGCAAAAGTAACAAAGGATGCCTAATTTGTCAGCAAAAATTTCAGACCCATAAAGCTAGATTAATTATATGCAATGACCAAGGTGAAGGCTATGGAGATATATGCCATCAATGTATATCTAAAGGCGGAAATTGGCTTCAATTTCAGATCCAACAATTCAGCCAGAAAATGCTAGTTTTAAAATGAGCGAGAGCATATTAAAAAATGGTCTTCAGGCTATGATTAGCCATTTTGGACTAGTATAGGGCTAGTATTTAATTTTTGAAAAGAACCCGTACAACTCGAAAAGGCTGATTTCCTATTCTCTACTCCCTGCCTATCGCACTTACGCTGCGCTTCTCTGCGAGACGCTTCTCTTTCAGAGACGCGAACACGCACCATGCGAATAAGTATGGCTCACGCTGCGCGAACAGGAATCAAAGCGATTGCTATAGTTTACCAGAGAAGAGTGTATCTGAGGCAACTGAATGAGTGAGTTGCAAATCGGTACTAGTGGTTGGGTTTATAAGCATTGGATGAATATTTTCTATCCATCAAATTTGCCTAGTGACCAGCAACTTTCATTTTATGCACAACACTTTACCACTGTAGAAATTAATTTTTCCTTTTATCGTTTGCCAGAACGGTATGTGTTTGAAAATTGGCGCGAACAAACACCACCTAATTTTATTTTTGCCGTCAAAGGTAGCCGCTATCTCACCCACATGAAGAAACTAAAAGACCCGATAGAACCACTATCTCGTCTCATGGAACGTGCATCTGGGTTGCAAGAAAAGCTCGGCCCTATTTTATTTCAATTCCCTCATACTTGGCACATTAATCTTGAGCGTCTTCAGCCATTTTTGGAATTACTGCAAACTTACCCACAACAACAATTTACCCTTGAATTCCGTCACACAAGCTGGTTGATTCCCCAAGTTTACAAACTACTGGAAAGTGCAGGTGTAGCCCTTTGCCTACCTGTAAGCCCAACGGTTCCTCTTGATGTGTGTTTAACTGCTCCTTGGACATATATCCGTATGCATAGTGGGCAATGGGATGTTGGCTACAGCGATGAAGAGTTATCTACATGGGCCGAGCGTATCCGTTTATTCCTTACGCAAGGGATTAATGTTTATGTGTACTTCAATAACGACCCTAATGGATATGCTATTCGTGATGCTCAAAGATTATATATTTTGCTGGGATGTTGTTGAAACAAGTGTTGGTCTGAACTTGATATTAGAGGCAGCCAAGGAAAGGCAACCTCTGCCCCTATTAATATTTAAAAACTTATTCCTTTACTTCTATCAGATTAGTTGGCTGCCTGATGGGAAATAGGACTCGCATTAGCTGAACCACTGGTACTGAGCGCTGTTCTTGAACAAAAACCAAAAATACAAGTGCAGCCATCCGTAGTAAGCCTGAGAGAACAAACAGCCCTAGCAAACCTTCCATAAAAGGTAAAGTCACTAGAAAGCTACCAAGAGTAATACCCATCGCTCCAGTTATACCAGCAACTGCTCCTGCGATCGCAAAGTAACTAGATTGATAACGCAGGGGTGCTATTCCCATCATCAGATTGTTGGTACACAAATCAATTGCTGCCCACGTTCCGCCAGCTAGTATATGCAACAAAGGTAACCAGATCCAAAAAGAAATTTTATCGCTTCCAACTCCTAGCCACAGCAGAGGTGTCACCGCCACCAAAACTCCCACTAATAGCAGTAGCGGACGATTCCCAATTCGGTCGGCCAGTTTCCCCCACAAAAGCAGCATTAACATATTCGCACCAGTTCCTAAACCGTGATAAATCGTTACCACACTAATATCTATATCCAAGTTATCGAGCATATAGAGGTTAAAGAAAGGAGCGCTGATGTTAACAGCAAAGCACCAGATGCTCAGGTAAAGTACAAACTTGCAAAAATTAGCATCTTTGAGAAAACTAAAATCTATACCATGAGACTGCGGTTGGGATGCGTCTGAACCTGTGGCTTTTAAAAGCTGCGGGTTTACATCGGTCATCCAGAACTGACAGATTTGACTGATTAATCCTAGCAAAATTCCTAGAACCAGGACTGCACCATAGCCTTGAAGTGTTCCACCAGGCCAAACCGATACTGCTAAACCTAGCAGCGGCACACAAATAAGGTTAGTCAAGCCAACAAGGCTATTGCGAAAGCCGAAATATCGCCCCCGCAAACGCACAGGTACTAACACAGCAGACCAACCAAGCCAAGGCGCACGACCAAAAGCTTCAATGATATTACTTAGCAACAGAATTGCCAATGTCAACTGTACTACTTGGTATCCAGCCAGATGAGATGAAGTAACCAGCACAATCGCTGGCAGAAGAATCAACCACACCAACCGCGATGGGATGAAGATAGATATGAAATACCAGCGGAAGCTGGTACTTCGGTTTACCAAATATGCTCCCAGTGGTTGAAGCAGATTCACCATCTGAGGAATAGCGGCGAGCAAACCAATTTCTACTGGCCCAGCACCCAACTCTAGCAAGAAATTACTGAGCAACGCGCCGCCGATGACACCATAAAAAATTGTAGCAAAGATACTCTCATAAGTAAGCGCTGTAAGGCTTGTGCGAATTTCTGGCTTAGAAATTTTCAAAAACAGTTTCGGAGTTGGAAAAAGTACCGTCTCTGTTAATGCCCTATCCTCTGAAATTTCTTGAATGAGGACAGGGGGAAGAGAGCTAGCTTCTACTAAAATGTCATCTTCTTGGGACTGAACCATATTATCTAATCAATATTTAAAGAGTTAAATTGTTATAGCTACTGTTAGAAAAAATTAGTAAGACTTATATAATATTTCATTAATAAGCTTTAACGCATTGCAATTCCTTATTTGTCCGGAAGACTAGGGCGTGCTCTCAAACTACTCGTTTAGCCTCCTAAATTTTGAGATGCCCTAAATCCAAGCTACTTGCTCTACTTGGGGAGACACCAAACGCTCGTTCGCTTCCCTTCGTCCCAACGGGAGAGGCTAGCTAGCGCCTGCCGTAGGATGCCCGAACGCGAATTTATCTTTAGGAGAAGGGCTGTAACGAGAAGACCGCATTCCCTTAAAAAGACTTGATTCAGAGTCTCTTAGGTTCCCCCAATTTATGGGAGAATTGGGGGGACCTAAGACTTTAAAAACACGCCCTAGTTGATAGTAAGTATTGACTATAGATTGCTTTCGCAGAGAAGACAGGCATATAGCTGCGCTTGAGCTTCTAATCAAAAAAGCCAATTAATTGACATAAATTTAATTCTATGTATAGATAATATTGCGCTAGAAACTTCCTAATATATATATTTAGCAGTTAATTAATATTTTGTGGCAATCAAATAATCGATATTTCCCAAATTCACTCTTAAGAATTAATACCTTTGCAGAGGAATCTTAAAATTTAGCTGGCACTAGTACACTTAGACATAAATAATGCTGAATTATAACCAATAATCATGATTGGGGTTTAAGTTGAACTACTTTGAGTAATTTTACTAGATGACATGGAGATAGAATTTCCACTTAGACGCTGTTTGTCTATTTACAGCAGTTTTCTTTTACATAAGGTACGAAGTCACTGGTTTTGAGGCAGGAGGGAGAAGAATAATTTGATTTGTGAATCCTTGGTTCTGTACTTCATTTAGCTGCAAACTGCTGTAACCTGCTAATACCAGCGATGCTAAATAACTAATATGGAACCAATTGCATAAGCCTTGAGGAAATTATTCACTGGAAATTTCTATCGTGGGGTATCATTGCTCATTTTACGGAATGTGCAACGATGGGCTATGCCCCGCCGGAGGCGATCGCAGTAAGTACGAATAATCAAAAATTTTTATGGCACATACGGAAATTAACGATATATCGGCAGATAGCTCTTTAGTTGATCCAGAAAAAGATTTACTAGGACATGCGAACTTTGCCAAGTATCTAGCGGAAAGTATTTGCAGAATGACCTATCCTGAAGGTTTCGTTATTGCAGTTTACGGTTCTTGGAACTCTGGCAAATCTACATTATTAAACTTTGTAGTTCACTATCTTCAGCAAAAGCCAGAGGAGGAGAAACCAATTATCGTACCTTTTAATCCTTGGTTATTCTCTGGACATGAAAATATCACAAGACGCTTTTTTGACCAATTAAAAAACGCTTTAAGCCAAGAGTCATCTGTGCCAAAAGGTTTGAGAGAGAGAGTAGCTGATTTTGCCGCCATTATTTCAGACATTCCTCTACCTTATGCTCAAACTGGCAAGGCATTAGCAGCATTATTGGACGATAAGGACAAGAAAGCTTCCCAATTAAAAGAAGAAGTAGAAGACACGCTAGTACAGCAGCAACGGCGAATAGTCATAACAATTGATGATATTGATCGGTTGGCTGCTGAAGATATCAAGGAGTTATTTCGTATTTTCAAAGCAATGCGAAATTTTACTAATCTTGTCTATCTTCTAGTTTTTGATAAAGAAATTGTAATAAGAACAGTTGCAGATACTAAAGAAATATCTGAAGAAGCGTACTTAGAAAAGATTATTCAAGTTGGTTTTGAGTTACCTACCCCTGATAAAGCTTCACTTCGCAGGCTACTTTTTGAAAAGCTTGATAACATATTTGAGCAAACACCAAAGCAACAAATAAACCAAACTCGCTGGGGTGATATTTACTTTCAAGGAATAGAACACTTTATTACTAACATCCGCGATATTACTCGTTTGATTAACACTTTAACAGTGACGTATCCAGTAGTAAAAGATGAAGTAAACACTGTTGATTTTATTGCTATTGAGTCTTTACGAGTATTTTGCCCAAAGATATATAGTATAATCCATCAAAATCCTCATATTTTTGTAGGAAAGATAAACCTTTCAATAGGCGAACTCAAGAATCTTCTGAATACCTGGATTGCTCAACTGCGAGATGAAGACAAGCAGCCTGTTAAAAACCTGCTAATGCACCTTTTTCCTAAGTTAAAATTCATTTTGGGTAATACTTATCTAGATGAAAAGCAAGAGTTGGAATGGCGCGAACAGCTACGTGTGTGTAGTTTAGAAATATTTCCTATTTACTTTCGCCTGTCTTTATCAGTAGGTGAATTGTCTAATATTCAGATAAAAATTATCCTTGGTTTGGTTGAAAATACAGAGAAATTTAGAAATTATTTGATAGAACTTACTAAACAAAAACTTCCAAACGGCACAACACAAGCCAGGGTGTTTATAGAACAGCTAGAAAATTCCACTGAAGAAATTCCTGTGAATTACATTCCTTCAGTTGTAGAAGCTTTGCTTGATGTAAGCGAGCAATTATTATCTCAAGATGATGAATCTAATAGCATTCTTGCTTTTGGCAATGAAGTTATTATTAGCCGTTGTATCTCGCAACTCTTGCGTCAAATTAATGAAACATCACGGTTTGAATTGCTAAAAAAAGTAATTACCCAAGGGAAAGCATTACCAATAATTAATCATGAAATTGCAACACTAAAAGAGCAACAAAGTCAATATAGTACAGATCAATCTAACTATGAAGAGAAATGGCTTGTAAACGCACAGCACCTCAAGGAACTGGAAGAAATGACTAGAAAAATAGAGGTAAAAACTGATACCAACTATAAATAATATAAACTCTGAATTTATTTATAGTGTTTCTTGGTTGCGTACAATAAAGTGGGTTAAAAATAAATTTACTTATTGGTGATAAAAACACTACTGTTAGATATATAAATATTCTATAACCCACGAAAGATTTAGATATCTTCAGCACTTTCTAATATCAGGGAATATACTTTATTCTTCACATTGCACTTATGGAAGCGTATGACGTTGTAATTATTGGCGCTGGTCATAATGGCTTAGTTTGCGCTGGTTACCTACTGAAAGCTGGTTATAGCGTTCTGTTATTGGAAGGGCGATCGCTACCTGGTGGGGGTTGCACAACTGAAGAACTTATGCCTGATGAAGCGCCTGGTTTTAAATTTAATCCTTGCGCGATTAACCATCTGTTTATTTTCTTAGGGCCAGTTATCCAAGAGTTAGAACTGCATAAGTACGGCTTGGAATATCTTAGCTGCGATCCAGTTGTCTTTTGCCCTCATCCCGATGGTAAGTATTTCTTAGCTCACAAATCTGTGCAAAAGACTTGTGCAGAAATTGCCCGTTACAGTCAGCGTGATGCTCAAAAATACGCTGAGTATGCCGATTTTTGGCAGCGCTTTATCACAGGGATTGCTCCTTTCTTCAATGCACCGCCCAAATCAATTGTTGATATTGCTGGTAATTACAATCTCAATAGTCTGCAAGACTTATTTTCTATTGTGGGAGGCTCTAATACAACCCTTGATTTACTTCGTACTCTACTCAGCAGTGCCACAGATAACATTAACGAGTATTTCGATTCTGAGTTTCTCAAAGCACCTCTGGCTCGACTTTCAGCAGAACTGAGTTCCCCTCCCTCACAAAAAGCTATGGCCTTTGGGGCGATGATGATGATGTTGCGTCATAAGCCCGGTATGGCAAGACCTCGTGGCGGTACTGGCGGACTTGTAGATGCTTTGGTGAAGCTGGTAAAAAGTGAAGGTGGCACGATCCTCACCGATCAAAAGGTAGAAAAAGTTTTGGTGGATGATGGTAAAGCTGTTGGTGTGCGGGTTGCTGGTGGCAAAGAATATCGTGCCAACAAAGGTGTAATTTCAAGTATTGATGCCAAGCGCTTATTCCTGCAACTGATCGATACTAACGATGTCGATAATGCCGATAGCAACTTGCGCGAAAGGTTAGACCGCCGCATCGTCAACAACAATGAAACCATCCTCAAAATCGATTGTGCTTTATCTGAACCTTTGCGTTTTGTCCACCACAATCACCAAGATGATTATCTGATGGGTTCTGTTCTGATTGCTGATTCCGTCACTCATGTAGAACAGGCTCATAGTCTGATTACTCTGGGCAAAATTCCTGATGAAGACCCGTCGATGTATGTAGTGATGCCTACCGGGCTTGACCCATCAATGGCACCGGAAGGCAAACACACATTATGGATAGAGTTTTTTGCCCCTTATCAAATTGCTGGTGCAGAGGGTACAGGTTTAAAAGGTACGGGTTGGACGGATGAACTGAAAAATAAAGTTGCAGACAGAGTGATTAATAAACTGGCGCAGTATTCGCCCAACCTTCAACATTCAATCATCGCCCGTCATGTAGAAAGCCCGGCTGAGTTGGGAGAACGGCTAGGGACTTATAAAGGTAATTATTACCATATCGACATGACCTTAGAACAAATGCTTTGCTTCCGTCCGTTGCCAGAATTAGCTAACTACAAAACACCAATTGATAACTTGTATCTTACTGGTGCTGGAACTCACCCGGGTGGTTCAATTTCGGGTTTGCCGGGACGCAACTGTGCGCGTGTGTTTTTGCATAATGAGGAACCCATCGCCCAGAAAATCAAGGAAGCAGGAGGTTCGATTAAATCTGCGTTTGCATCTGTCTTGAGGAATGAATCAGACTAAGAGGCTATTTGTAAAAAAAGTAAATATTATCAGGATATTGCTTCATTTGAAAGTTGAGTCTGAAGTAGGTAAACGGCAGAGGTTTCTTGAGCAAGTTCCTGATGCTTTTTTGCCCAAAAACTCAAAAGTCTAGAAAATGCTTACAGATACTTCCTGTGACGCTTTCAGATTCCCCAATAGACAGAGAACTGCAACCGTAATAGTAACTAAGATGTGGGTGTAGGAGAGTTATTAAGGAATATTTACAATGGCAACTGAAACTAACAAAGTGATTGAATTATCTACTGAAGCTAAAGCCTATAACGGTGTCGATCGCAATGCTTGGATTATTGGATGGAATCCCCAACAAGAGTTATGGAACGGGCGTTTAGCCATGATTGGCTTTGTTTCTTACCTACTTTGGGATTTGGCTGGCTATAGCTTAGTACGTGACGTACTCCACTTGGTTCGCTAAATCTTCGCTTATATTTATCCCCCTTTGGGGGAAATCAATAAAGAACAACTTAGTAGCGTCTTAGTACTTAACCTACTGGTGATGTAAAGTCTAACGCCAAGGTTATAGATGGACGCACTAATACAATTGCGAAGGAGAAAATATGATAACTAAAGATACAATACGTGCATTAGGAGTATTTGCTAATTCTCAAGGAATAGAGCAAGCAATTAATGAATTGAAAACTGCAAACTTTCCTATGGAGAAAGTTTCTGTCATTGCTAAAGATGCGGATCAGGGCGATCGCTTAGGTGAGGCGCAGATGAGCGATCGCATCGGTGATCAAGATGTCAATACAAGCGGGCCAGTAAGAGAGGCGCTAGCAGCAAGTACTTGGGGTAGCGTGTTAGTTGGTTTGAGTAGTCTGGCACTTCCTGGTCTAGGAGCTGTACTCGCAGCAGGTTCTGTAGGTGTAGCATTAGTCACTAGTGTAGGAGGTGTTGCTCTGGGAGCCGCAGCAAATCAGAATTTACTGAAGGCACTAGGTGATTTAGGCATACCTGAAGAGAAAGCCAGAGTTTATAGCGATCGCCTCCAGCAGAGTTATTATTTGCTCATACTAGAAGGCTCACAAGAAGAGATTCATCGCGTTGAACCAATATTACGCGATCGCGGTATTGAATATTGGGGCGTTTATGATTCTCCGCAGGCTTCAAATGGTGAGGAAAATTAGCACTTTGTTCATAACAAAAAGGTTTTTCACAGGTGTTACTATATCTGTACCTTAAATCCAGAATTTTTAACGAATTCCTATAGCGATTATTGTGCGGGTTATCTTAGGAAAAATAACGGAGTAAACCTGATGGGTACACAGCAGCATACCTGTGAAATCAGCCAACTCCTAAAAGCTTTTGATGCCTTAATCCAGCTATCTCAAGTTAGCTTTGACTATCAGTTAGTGCTGGCAGATATTTGGATAAAGGCATTTTCGGAACTGACACAGGAGTTGGCCTCTTACGAAGCCAAGGGTGAAACAATTGGCAATTTGCGACAGTTTTTGGAAGTCTGGAGTAATATATTTGATCGAGAATTTGCACAGAAGTTCCGTTCAGAGGATGCCCAGGCAATTCAAGGGAAATTTTTGAAAGTAGGCATGAGCTATTGGCTCGAACAACAACATCTGCTAAAAGAAGTTCGTAAGAAGCTTGATCTGCCGATTTGTAATCAGGTGGATGAAAATACCTCTTGCAAAAGTCCCTAATACCCCACCCCCAAAAGCTCCCCGCTCCTCGGGAGGGGAGCCTTTGTTTTACTCAGATGCGGGGTGGAGTTCTTTATTTTTGATTTATGCAAGAGGTCTAAAGTAAGGTTTAATTACATCTCCTTTCTACCTTTTTTGCTAATCCTAAAGCTAGATGTTTTTTCTGAAATTAAAGGCAAAATTGTAATAAGTAATTAACCAAATATAACAACATGAACACTGATAACCTAACCAATTCTAACAATACCGAACGAACAACACTTGAAGGGGGAAGCAAAGAAGCTCTCAATAAAAAAACCTCTGTCCAATTTCTACTTAGCACAACACTGGGAGTGTTAACAATTATCCTAGCGGCTGCAAGTGCTTATTATGGGCTTATTCGGTTCTAACCCTATTTATTGATCAGGAAATTTTTGTTTTTTTGATGACATTGAACAATTTCAGATATAATATGATCCTCAGCAAAATGTATGGTAGTGCTTTGAGTTTATCAAAAGCCCTTATTTGGGTAAAGCACTACCATATTTTTCTGAGGTTTTAACTTTCATTTTCTCATCCAAAATGTTATCAAAAAACGATGCGCGAGTCTATCGAGCTAATAGAAAAGCTAGTTAATGGTATAAATACCTTCAACCGTCTGCGTGAACAAGAGATTGAGATTGGGGTAACACCTAAGCAAGATATCTACCGGGAAGACAAGGTAGTACTGTACCACTTCCAATCACAGGCGAAAAAGTTATTTAATATTCCGATCCTAATTGTTTATGCGTTAGTTAACCGTCCTTACATTGTAGATTTACAGGAGGGGCGATCGCTTGTTACGAATTTACTCAATCTTGGTCTAGATGTTTACTTGATTGATTGGGGATATCCTAATCAAGATGATCGCTGGCTGACTATTGATAAATATATCAACGGGTATATCAATAACTGTGTAGATGCCATCCGCGATCGCCACAACTTAGAGCAGATTAACTTATTGGGAATTTGTCAGGGGGGAACCTTCAGTCTTTGCTACAGTTCCCTTTACCCAGAAAAGGTAAAAAACCTGATTACTATGGTTACGCCAGTCGATTTTCACATCAATGAAGGACTTCTCAATGTTTGGAGTGGAAGCAGTTTAGGGACACAAGCATTAGATGTGGATCTTCTAGTTGACACTTTAGGTAACATTCCTGGCAACTTTCTCAACTTTGTCTTTGTAATGCTGAAGCCTTTTCAGTTAGGTGTCAAAAAGTATATTGATATACTGGAGATTGTTGAGTATGAGGACAAGTTACTCAATTTTCTCCGCATGGAAAAGTGGATTTTTGACAGCCCGGATCAAGCTGGAGAGACTTTCCGACAATTTATTAAGGACTTCTATCAAGGAAATAAATTAATTAAAGGTCAAATTGAGATTGGCAACAAGCGAGTAGATTTGGGAAATATCCGCATCCCAATTTTAAACATTTATGCCGAACAGGATCATCTAGTTTTACCGGCATCATCTTTAGCTCTTGAGAAATATGTTGGCAGTGTTGATTATACAGTGCGATCGTTTCCAGTTGGACATATTGGTATGTATGTAAGCGGCAAAGTTCAAAAAGACCTACCACCAACGATTACCGATTGGCTGAAGGCGCGAGAATAAAATATTCGCTTTCTCAAATGTTTGTATTCTAAAATACAAAATTGTTTAATATCACGTCCTTTCTTTGGGTGGACGACTATAGCATTATTTACTTCTAAAGATTGATTTTTTGCTAAAAATATTATTGTAAATTATTGTTAAGTAAGTTAAATTTGTTTTTTGAATGCGCTGGATTTAGTAAAAAAATCATTAAATTCAAAGCAATTATTAGCAAAGTTATAAATAGGAATTTATTAAAAAAACACATTTATTTTATTACTTTCAATTTTTAATTCACCAAAGTGATGAGAAGTATGGAAGAAGCTTATATTGTCTCAGCAGTACGCACACCGCTTGGTAGATTTGGAGGTGTCTTAGCAGATTTGTCTCCAGTAGACTTAGGTGCGATCGCCATGCGTGCAGCCTTAGAACGAGCCGGAGTATCAGGAGAAGCTTTAGACTTGTATGTTTTTGGTAATGTACTTAGCGCCGGACATGGACAGTCATTGCCTCGTCAAGCAGCTTTCAAAACTGGGATTCCGCAGAAGGTAAACGGATATGCAGTAAATATGGTGTGTTCATCGGGAATGATGAGTGCGATCAACGGTGTTAGTGCAATTCGTTCTGGTGATGCCCAAATGGTACTTGCTGGAGGCATGGAATCTATGTCCCAGACGGGGTTTTTGTTGTCGCAACGAGCTAGATGGGGATACAAATCCTTATTAGGTTCACCAGAACAACTCACCGATGTTTTACTTCAAGACGGACTCACCGATCCCATCAGTGGCGAAACGATGGGAGAGCAAGCAGAACAACTGGCAACTGCTTACCAAATTACGCGGGATGAGTTGGATGAAGTAGCTTTCTTTTCCCAAGCTAGAGCAGCCGAAGCGACTGAGAAAGGCTTGTTTAAACAAGAGATTGTACCAATTGAGATTGCAGGTAAGAAAGGTTTACAAGTTGTAGATCAAGATGAAGGAATTCGCCCCGAAACTACTTTAAAAACTCTTGCTGGACTGAAGCCTACTTTCAGATCAGATGGCGTGTTCACGGCTGGTAACAGCAGTCAAATATCCGATGGAGCGGCAGCTCTAGTTTTGGCAAGTAAAACAGCAGTAGAACGCTACCAACTCAATCCCATAGCACGGCTGATTGGCGGAGTCTGGACAGGAGGAGAATCTTGGCGGTTCCCCGAAGTTCCCATCATGGCAGTGAACAAGCTTTTAGACAAACTCAAAATGAAAATTTACGATTTTGATTTGTTTGAAAACAACGAAGCATTTGCTCTAAGCAATGTATTGTTCAATCGGGAGTTGGGCGTTCCTTATGAAAAATTAAATGTCTATGGCGGGGCGATCGCTTTAGGACATCCCATTGGGGCTTCAGGAGCGCGAATCTTAGTAACACTGCTCAACGCTTTGCAGCAGCAAAACGGGCAGTTTGGATTAGCAGCAGTTTGTCACGGGACTGGTGGCGGGACTGCGATCGCACTGGAGAGGCTGAGGTAATTCCTATGGCATCTTTGGGATTGGAAGATCAAGTGATTTTGGTAACTGGCGGTAATCGGGGAATTGGGGCTGCGATCGTCAATCTGCTTTTGGAGTTGGGAGCTAAAGTAGCTTACACCTACCGCAGCGATTACAATCCGCAGATGGGGAGTTTGGCAATCTCAGCCGATGTCACCGATAAAGCAGCTATGGAGGAGGTGACACAAAAGGTTGAAGAGCAACTTGGCCCAATTTACGGGGTTGTCGCTAATGCTGGAATTACACGAGACAATTTTTTCCCAAAACTGACAACGGCAGACTGGGATGCAGTAATCGACACTAACTTGAAAGGAGTCTACAACACCTTAAAACCCGTTATTCCCAAGATGTACGAACGGCGTTCTGGCTCTGTTGTCTGTATCACTTCAATTTCCGGCGATCGCGGAAATCTTGGTCAGACAAACTACGCAGCATCTAAGGCAGGAACCATTGGCTTGACAAAATCTCTGGCTCTAGAAGCGGCGCGTTACGGAGTACGGGCTAATACTGTGTCACCGGGATTTATTGAGACTGATATGCTCACCCCGATTTCAGATAAAGTCAAGCAACGGATTTTGTCTGAAATTCCTCTGTCTCGCTTTGGGAAACCGGAGGAGGTTGCTTGGGCTGTAGCATTTCTGCTCTCGCCAATAGCTAGCAGCTACGTCACTGGTACAGTTGTGCGAGTCAACGGCGCTCATCATACATGAGTGGGGGATTGGGCATCCCTTCGGCTTCTCTACGAGACGCTACGCGAACGCTCAGGGCAAGTAGGCATTGGGCATTGGAGGGATTAGGAATTGAAATTCCAGTCCCTAATAAATGACAAATAATAGTGGGAGTAACTGTGAACATGGGGTTTGAAAAGCGGCAAATAGATGTAAGTGGACTTAATATTCGCTACTTGGCAGGGGGTAATGATGATCCACCATTAGTGCTGCTACATGGAGTCGGTGATAGCGCCGTTGATTGGTCTTGGGTAATACCTGCTCTAGGAACTAAACATCGTGTTATAGCCGTAGATTTCCCAGGTTCCGGGGATAGTGCTAAACCCAAGCGTGAATATTCGCTGGAATTTTTGACAGAATTCTTAGCCAATTTTCTCAACGCTTTAGAAATTCAACGGGCAGTACTGGTAGGCAATTCTTTGGGTGGTTTGATTGCTTTGCGCTATGCACTGTCAAACCCCGAACGTGTACCAGCATTAGTACTGGTAGACAGTATGGGATTTAGCCAAGTGGTCAACCCAATTCTGTCAAATTTGACTTTGCCCTTGTACGGAGAGTTAGCGATCGCCTGGAGCAAAACACCTTTGGGCGCAAAGCAAAGAGCGTGGTCACGGGCGGCATTGCTTTTTGCTAATCCCTTACAAGTTCCCGATGCATGGCTAGCAGAACAAGAGCGGCTAGGGCTTATTCCAGGCTTTTTGGAAGCCAATTTATCTATACTGCGTTCTCAACTATATGTATTAGGACAGAAGCAGATAGCACTCGAATATTTACCAAAGATAGAGATGCCTACCCTGGTTGTATGGGGTACTAATGACTTAGTTCTGCCAAATTACCAAGCTCAAGATGCAGTCAGCCGTTTAAAGCAAGGACACCTAGCTTTGATACCCAATTGTGGGCACTTACCCCAAGTCGAGCGTCCGCAATCATTTACCGACGCGTTGAACCAGTTTCTTGCTTATCACCTTTGACTAGGGGCTGGGAAACAATTGTTTTAATCCCGAATCCCCAATTTTTTTTTAAGGAGTAACACTAATGCAATTAAAGCCAATCAATCAGCAGGTTGTTTCCGTCGTTGGAGCCTCCAGTGGTATCGGACGGATCACAGCTCTTGAGTTTGCTAGACGCGGGGCAAAAGTGGTAGTCTCCGCTCGCGGTGAGTCGAAGCTAAAATCTTTAGTGGAAGAGATTCGCAGCTTTGGCGGCGAGGCAACTTATATTGTGGCCGATGTGGAAGTATTTGACCAAGTAAAGGCGATCGCAGATAAAACTGTGGAAGTCTACGGGCGACTCGATACATGGGTACATGTCCCTGCTATCGGCATTTTTGCCACTTTCGACAATACAACACCAGAAGAGTTTAAGCATGTTATTGATGTCGATCTGATGGGACAGGTGTATGGTGCAATGGCGGCCCTACCCCATCTGAAGCGTGAGGGACGGGGGGCATTGATCCATGTCTCTTCAGTGGAAGGTACGCGATCGCTCCCCTACCAAAGTGCTTACTCGGCAGCCAAGCATGGGGTCGAGGGTTTTATCGAAGCGATGCGCGTTGAGTTGCAACATGAAAAATTGCCTATCAGCGTCACAAGTGTGAAGCCAGCAGTGATCAACAGTCCCTTCTGGAACAATGGCCGGACGAAATTAGGCGTAAAGCCTGCTGGGATACCACCTTACTATGAGCCTAAACTTGTAGCTGATGCCATCCTCCATGTAGCCGAACATCCAACTCGTGACTACTTGGTTGGGGATGTAGCTAAAATATTAGATTTGTTACAGCGCATCTCACCACCATTAGTAGATTCACTGTTATTGCTCGTCGGCTTCAAGTTACAGCGTAGTTCCGAGCCGAAATCTGAAGATGCATCAAATAATTTTTACCAACCAGTTGCTGAAGACGACAGAGTTAACGGTGATTATGGTCACTTAGTTATACCTAGTGTTTCCGACTGGATAGAAAAAAATCCGGTTCTTCAGTGGGGTGCGATCGCTGGTACAGCAGCATTAGCGTTGCTAGTAGCTCAAGTCATCAAAGAGCAAGGATAGATAAGGATTTTGTTGAAGGAGGCACGAGGCAGAAGGGATAATTGGATGGAGTCTGAATCCCCATCTAATTAAGCGAATCGTCATTTAAATTGCACCATTTTCATGGCAATAAAAGCTGCAAAGTCTCTCCCTTGCCCCCTGCTCCCTGCGATCTCAATGTGCAAATTAAATGCTTAATAGTTTATAAGTTTCCCTCCTGCCTCCAGCAATAACTACCCTCTGCCTTATTTGATAACTTAACTTAAGTAATTATTAGGATAGTTAGTAATATTCCTTGGTATTGATTTTTAGACTGTAAAAAACTTTGTAAAGTTGACATTACCCAAGGTAACTTTAATACTAAAATGCTCTCCTAATTCGCTACTAAAGTTTAGTTGAATACTCTTGGTACTTCTAGCAGTAGCTTGCATCACAGCAGTACCTAAATCATCCAACACCATTATTTCAAGTTCTTCTGGTAGATACTTTTGGTTATTAGTTGGACACACTTTCACAAAGATATTTATTTCTTGCTCAGAAATGGGTATCAGTCCAACTATTAAAGCGATTAGTTTACTTTCTGGTTGTCGCCCTAAATCTAGCAGTATACCTTTTTGCACACTAACAGTCGAATTGTCTGCAAAGTTTCCAGCTAAAATTTGTTCAGCAGACCGAAATCTAAAAGCTAGCTCGGCTGCTTGCGGAAGCAAAAGCGACTCAACCGTTTGCCAACCGATATCAACAACATTCATCAACCATTTGCTCAAATGAATTGGTTGTTTTTCTTCTTCAGGCGTTTCACTCAGTTGGACGATCAACTCTTCGAGCGATCGCAACTCGCTTAGAGTTACTGAATTACATTCGGTCACCATTTTAAGAAATCCTAACAGAGTTGCTTCTCTTAGAGATTCATTAAGCTGTACAGCTACATAGCCAATTCTGTCTGAGCAAACTTCTGGTGGAATATGAATCACTTTTTCGCCTGGTAACACTGGAAGGCACTCGATCTTACCTTGACCAATAATTTGTAAATCAGCGACATCCATTACTGTTTGCATTGCTGAGTTCCAACTTAAACTTGCTGACCAATTAGTTTCAACCCCCATGCAACGAAGGTAGAATTTTACCGCGGATACCGCTAAGGTATTGAGATAAACTTGCTTAGCTTTTTCTGGACTGCTATGCTGAGAGCAAAACTGTTCTGCTAATGCACGATCTGACAAACTGATAGGGACAGTAAAGGTTAAAGATTCTGAACAGTATCTCATCATTTATTAATCTCTGATTTAATTTACATCACTAACACAATACTCTTTTAACTTTGAAGAAAACTTATTTATGCATCGGTAATAAAAGCTGCTGACTGTGGGAATTTTTATTTTAAATTCTGTAGAAATCTCTTTCCAGGATTTTCCCAATAGTCGTCGTGTCGCTAATTCTTGAAAGTTGACTTGAGGAAATTTTTTTATATATTCATTTTTAAAGATATTTTCTGGATCTGATTCTATACATTCTTTCAGGATATCTGTAAGGTTTTTTGGTTCTTCCGGCGAGGCAATAAAATTATCTAAGTCAGTAATTGTTATTATTTGTATATTTGGCGAACTCCGAACTTTTTTAATAGCATTTTTAAAAAACCGCCGTTCTAAAAGCACATTGGCCCACGCCATGACACTACCGCGTTCTGCATCGTACTTGTCAATTTTTTCACAAATATAAAGTAAGAGTTCCTGACGTGCTTCATCATAAATATTTTCATAGACAGCTACTGAAAATTGACTTTTTTGTGGATGGCAAAGCCTACAGGAGCGCACAATACCATTAATCAGCTTTGTTAAAGCGAGTCGCCGTTCTAGCGATCGCGCTGGGTATTGTTGAGCCGAAATAGCTAGTTGTAGTAGATGTGAATCTAGTTTATCTTGTTCGGGATGATGCATTTGAGACTGCGAAAGCAAAAGTGAATCTCTATTTTTCTCTCGCTTTCCATCTCGAAATTTTACGCCAAACAATTGTTTTCGTTATAAATCTTTACCTTTAAAAGCTTTTGCAAATACGATGAGCTGTTCTATATAGCAATTAGATAGTCAGAGGATATCGCTAAACAAATGTAACCCTCGCGTATCCTTTATAGTTCCATTACTACCATGCTGGATAAAAATAATGGTAATTGCCTTACGGGGGCAAAGATTTAGCCACCGCACTAAACCTCATACGTTGAGCAAGTATGATCACCATCGCTCCAGATGGCAAAATACTTCCGACAGATATTTTGGCGGATTTTGTATAAGTATGCCTTTCAACATAGTCATATATGAATATACTTTCCGCTCTAATCTCAGCAATTAGACACTTGGAAGGAAAGTTTTAAATGTTTTAATATTATTAATAAACTTGCAATTAAATGCAAAACCTCTTCTCAAGAGACAGTTGTTCTTCTAAGTTAATTATTTGTAGCTAGGTAGTAATTAAAAATGACGCAAAATACATTGGTTGATAAAACCTTCCGTGACAACGATGGCAATATTGTTTTAGCTCAGATGCCAAATCTACCGCTTATTGTTTGGATAGTAACTAGTTCACTAACCCTAATTTTTACAAGCGGCAAAATCAATACAGTATTAGACGTAGTAGCAACCGGCTCTTTGTTTACTTGGGCGTGGCTGGAATTATTTCAAGGCGTTAATTATTTTCGGAGAGCGTTAGGTCTTGCCGTATTGATTGGTCTTATCGCTTTAAAAAGTAGTTATTCATACTACTAAGTAATTAAGCACAATTAGTATCCGCTCAGAAAATTGGGGTAGGGAGTAAAAGTAGACTCTGCACAGAATAATTCTCTACCCCAGAATTTTGAGCGGATACACACATAAGATATCGAAACTAAATGCTGGCAAAAAAGCAATTATTCAGTCAGCCCTAGAGCAATGAAAGCAGGTCAGCGTTGAGTTGATCTTTGTGCGTGTCGGTCAGTCGGTGGGGTGCGCCAAGTTTCAGGTGAGGTTTCTAGACTTGTGTGTATACCGTAGGCTTGCGGGAAGGGGTTCTTGTACCTCACAAAGTCCGAGAATCGCTATATTCAGACCTGATGATTTCTTCAGCTAATTTCTCAATAAATCAATCTCTTTGTTATATTTGCGATGAAATTTCAATAATTCTAGATAAGCAAATGGCACTATTATTGGCCAAAAAATAGTGATTAAGACTAAAATTATCCTAGAAAAAGAGCGCTTTTCTGGACTCATTTCTTTATCATCCGTCAAGAAAAATAACCATTGGTTAAATAAACATCTTGCAAATGCTAAATAAACGATGATGCCAAGAGAAGTCAGAAATAAATGTAACATTAAGCCTCTAATACTAATAGTAAAGTTTTGGTCAGCATCAAAAATTTTGATTGCTTTGCCAATATCCTTAAACTTAGTGGTAGATAAATATGCCACTAGCAAACACTGATAAGTTCGTTAAGGTTCCTCCAAAGTAAGAACTCCCAACCCTTTATTACCAGGCTAAAATGAGTATAAAACACAAACCTGATGTATGCTAGTTGGATTGGGTAGACCAGGCGGCAGATTTGTGATATTTAGCTAGATATCCGCGTGGATGATTTCTGTGGGGCAATTACCCTGATGCTCAACTGTTGCATTGTAGATTTTATCGAAGCCTCTACTTCAAGAATACGGTGATGCGTACTAAAGTAGTACTGGATAGATTTCTTGGTAAGCTGAGATTGTAGTGATCTCCAACAACAGACATGAATTGCGTAGGCATAGCCCGTCGTAAACATCGCGACTTGAGCAATTCAGCAGGCAGAATATAGCATAGGGCGACAATGCAAAAACTCCTTTTTAATGACAGAGATAGATTTAGAGCGCAGGCCCTATTCCTTGGTAAAAATATTAACTTACAGAACTTGGAGAATTACGTTTGCTTGGCGACTATGCCAGTAATAGTTTCAGTCGGTGAACACGGCTGTGCGGTACTGCTGAACTATGGTGCAGTTGTCCTGTTTAATCTTGAGCCTGTAGAAAAGGTAGCCTTTTTGACCAAACTATCCTCTCAAGTTAGTGGCTCTTTTGCCAAACCAGAAACAGAAGAGGTAGAAATTCATCTTAGCGTAGCAGAAAGTGAGCGAGTTAAAGAAGGAAAAATTTCGCTGCATGAATTTAGTGTAGAACGCTTGCAGATAGTGGCTGATATTCTCGCCAAGAGTGTCGTGCTGTCTCATTATGAAACCAGTCTAGCGGGTGTATTTGATCAAATTGAACCCTTTGCAGCTAGTCTCCAGCGTGAAAACAGGAGTAGACGTCAGAGCCGGGAATTACTGCGTCAACTTGGGACTACCCTATTAGTTCAACATAAGATTGTTGGTCAAGTAGAAATTATCGATAAGCCGGAGTTACTCTGGGAAGCTCCACAGCTAGAAAACTTATATCTGCGCTTGGAGGATGAATACGAAATCCGTGAACGTCACCATGCCCTAGAACGCAAACTAGATTTAATTTCCCAAACTGCACAAACAGTGCTGGAGTTCATGCAGCATAGCAGTAGCCAGCGAGTAGAGTGGTATGTGGTGATTCTAATTGTGGTGGAGATTCTGCTGTCACTATACGACATCATTTTCAAAAGCTAACGCTAAATATGGAGAGCCTAAACCTATTGGATTAACTGAAAACCGCTATATTCTACCAGACGATTTATAATCACCTGGGCTAGGTGCAAAATGTTAATTAAAAACATTCTTCCCTACGAACGTGATAGAAAATACTTGTATGATTTATGATTTTTGACTCATAGTGTAAGGATTACAGATAATGCACGTTCTCAAAAGATCCATCAAACCAGCCACTTATATATCGTTCCTCCACATTTACCAAACTACTTGGGGAACTGCTGGTGATATTTGTTTAATCCGTGAATCTGTAGCTGATGAGAGTACAGCAAAGTTTATCGGTCACAAAATCCAACTAGCAATTCCAAGAGGGTTAGAGCGCGATCGCATCGCCAACTGTCCGATAATCAAAGTTGCAGGTAATGTCGGCGATGGACATCCTAAAGAGCATCCATTGGAATGGGAGGTTTATGAAGGCGTAGATCCAGAACTAGCTTTAGCGGCTCTCAAACCTTGGGGCTTCAAGTTAATTGAACTATAATGTGACAATTCTATATAACGCTTTTTTATTACTCTCATTAGAGAATATTTAAGACCTTGTTTGTCCGTGCTTGGTTCCAAACAAGGATTTTTTTGGTTTTGCTGATAAAGCTTGGCTTTGAAAAAGATTCAAGGTCAGCATTTTATTTTTCTCTCCTCAAAGACTTAAAAGAGCGATAAATTACGAATTAGTAATTAACCTCAGTACCCTACTAAACAAAACGCACACCAATTAATTAGTGTGCGTCTGCGGTTAGATTTTAGAAATTCTCGAACTTAGCGATCGCATCTTTCATTTTATCCACCACCTCATCGACGGGTATAACTCCCAATTCCCCAGAGGCGCGGGTACGAATACTCAAGGTGTTTGTTTCCACTTCCTTAGCTCCCACCACAGCCATCACGGGTATTTTTTCTTTCTCTGCATTGCGAATCTGTTTACCCAAGCGATCGCCACTGGTATCAACTTCTGCACGGATGCCCAACGCACGCATCTTCGCCACCACATCTTTAGCAAAGTCTAGCTGTGTATCACCCACTGGTAGCAATCTAGCTTGCACTGGCGCTAACCACAAAGGGAAATCGCCTGCATACTCTTCAATTAAGATCCCAATCAGGCGTTCTAGCGAACCAAAAGGCGCACGGTGAATCATCACTGGACGTTTGCGAACACCATCTTCAGCGACGTATTCCAACTCAAAGCGTTCTGGCAAATTGTAATCTACCTGCACAGTTCCTAATTGCCACTCCCGATCTAGGGCATCACTAAAGATAAAGTCAAGTTTGGGGCCATAAAAAGCCGCTTCCCCAATTCCTTCAAAATGTTCCATCCCCAAGGTTTCAACTGCACGGCGAATTGCACCTTCGGCTTTGTCCCAAACTTCATCGGAACCCATGTACTTATCACTAGCAGGATCGCGGAAGCTCAGTCTAGCTTTAAAGTTCTTTAGTTGCAGACTATTGAACACCGACAAAATCAAATCCACTACACTGAGGAATTCGCTATCTAGCTGTTCTGGGGTGACAAACAGGTGAGAATCATCCACGGTAAAACCGCGCACCCGCGTTAAACCGCCTAATTCGCCTGATTGTTCGTAGCGGTAAACAGTACCAAATTCCGCCAGTCGCATAGGTAATTCTCGATAAGAGCGTAACTCACTCTTATATATTTGGATGTGGAAAGGGCAGTTCATCGGCTTCATAACGAAGCCCTGTTCCTGTGCAGCCGATTCCTGATCATCTGCCATTAAGGGGAACATATCTTCTTTATATTTCTGCCAATGTCCAGAGGTTTTAAATAAATCTACTCTGGCAATATGAGGTGTTACTACAGATAAGTAACCCCGTTTTAGCTGTTCTTGCTTGAGGAAATCTTCTAAAGTACTCCGCAACAAAGTACCTTTGGGCGTCCATAAAGGTAAACCCGGCCCCACTTGGTCAGAAAATATAAATAATCCCAGTTCCTTACCCAGTTTCCGGTGATCTCGCCGTAGCGCTTCTTCTTTGCGTCGTTTATATTCAGCGAGTTGTTCTGGGCTTTCCCAGGCGGTGGCATAGATGCGTTGTAGTTGGGCTTTGGTTTCATCCCCACGCCAATAAGCGCCAGCAACGCTTTCTAATTCGATTGCCTTGGGGTTTAATTCACTGGTATTTTCCAGATGAGGCCCCGCACACAAATCCCACCATTCATTCCCCAGGTGGTAAATCGTGATTGGCTCGTTTTTGATATCTGCTAGGATTTCTAACTTGTAAGGTTCCTTAATTTCCTGAATCCGGCGTTCGGCTTCTTCACGGCTGACTTCTTCCCGGATAACTGCCAGTTTGCGATTGATAATCTTTGCCATCTCTTTTTTGATGACTTTAAGATCATTTTCGCTAAATGGTTCTGGATTGTCGAAGTCGTAGTAAAAACCGTTTTCAATCCAAGGGCCGATTGTAACTTGCGCCTTGGGAAACAGCTTTTGTACTGCCATTGCCATTACATGGGAAGCAGTATGGCGAATCTTCTTTAAATTTTCCGATTCGCTCGTACGCGGTAAATAAATTTTTTCAACTTGTTCTGACTGTTGTGACTGATTTGATGAATTTGACGACATTGGCTGCTGAACCGTTGGCGAAGTGATTACAAAAGGTGATTTATCTAGATCTGTAGGCTTATTCAACTATAACGACTTTGGTTTTTGCCAGTTCAGCTTTATTCAAGAAAGAATTCAGGAGTCAGAATTCAGCATGAATTGGAGTCTGATGGTTACTGAGCTTGTCGAAGTACTGGCAAACGCAGCCCGTTCGCTCTTAGCGTCTTAAAAAGAAGGTGTCTGCGACACGCTTTTGCGAATGTAGAGAGCGTCTGAATCAAAGGATTTAAGCCTCCCACTGAATATGCAGATTTAGTGGTGCTTCTTCAGCTATACCTATAGACGCCTCTCTAAAGGATCTGTACAAACCCATTAGGAAGATTATATAATAAATTCTGTATTCTTTGTTACATAACTGTACATATTCTAAAATGATGAGATAAATAATTAATAAGAAATATGTTAAGAAACGTAAATAAGGTTAATATTAGTAAGAAAGTTGGAAATATGCTTCTCATTTATGTCAGACTCAAATTTACCAGGGACTGAGTTGCTGAAAACGGTTTTAGAACCCTTGCTGGAAGATTTTCATCATTGGTTTGTGCGATCGCGCCATTTACTCGAAACTGAGCAGCTATCATTTATGAGTGACCAAGAAAAATCTGACTTACTCTTACGTGTTAAACAAGCGCAAGATGAACTAAGTACGGCAAAAATGCTATTTAATGCTACTGATAAACAAGTCGGGATTGATATGGCAACGTTAATGCCTTGGCATCAATTAGTAACAGAATGTTGGAATGTGGCAATGCGCTTTCGTCAAGCGCGTGAAGCATAAGTCGTTGATGGGAGCATCTGCTAGATTTTGCCAAACTACTTAGTAATGTCTCTTGATTTTGAATTTTGAATTCGGAGCAGAGCGACGTGACTTACCTCTTTGCGTCTACACCAGATGAGAAATCACCCATTCCATTAAATAAATAGTACAAAACTCTTAAGATTTTCTTAACATTATTTGGATTAACAAAATAATGTATCCTATGCTACCGTAAGTGGAATAACGGTTGACAATTAGCTCCATATAAATGTAAGCGCACAAAGAGTGCCAAAAGTGCTTGTCCTAACTGTAAGTCACAGTGTCGGCGAGGCAAAACGTTACAAAATAAAAGATAAAAGTTTTAAAAATTGCTGTCCTGGAGGAAAATTCAATGTTACACCTACTTTACATTCTTGCTTTTACAATCCTTGCATTTATAGCTGTTGGCAACTTGATTCGTAACCTGATCATGTTCAGTTTTGATCGGGAGCGAACTTATCCGACGAATTCCTCGCCAGTGAATAATCAAGGCAGCTATGGTTATTATTCATCGAAAAAACAGTTTGTACCCCATCCAGAATTATTAGATAACGCGGGCAACTTAATTAAAGAGCCACTTTTGGTAATGCGTTCGATTAACGTTGAAGATGCGCGTCAACATCTCGATGCACTCTACGAAGCATCCCCAGGACATAAAAGAGAGAATTCTGAAGAAGCGTAAAAGTTAGGTATTAGAAGTTTGGATGTAAATTATTGTTGCTTTTACATCCTTAATCTTTCTCTTGGCAGAAATTTATGAGAAGTGATACGTAAAACCCCGAATAAAATTTGGGGTATATAAAATCGATGGATGAATTTGTTCATCCATCGATTTTATGTTTAAAGCTTAACCAGATACACAGATTAGAGTAATATAGCAACGATGGTATCATTGCATCAAAATGATACCGTAATTTTGTCTAGATATAGAATTCTATCGCCCTGCCATCGGTAGATTACTTCTAAAAGGAGTTTGCTGCAATGCCCACAACACCTACTACTCGACTGATTTTGGAGACTTTACTTCCTCATCTCAAAGTAGCAGCAGGCTATGCCCGTTTTCTTCAACCAAAGATTGCTGCACTTCCCGCTAAAGCACAAGGAAACTTTTTTAGTGCTGCACTTACTGATGCGGATGTAGCTATTCAAAATTTAGTAGAAGTAGTATTACTGGGCACTTTCCCAGATATTCGCTTTTATGGTGAAGAGTATGAAAGCTCTAACAACACCAAGTATTTTCGTGCTACCGAACTCGGTTTAGAAGGTGATTACTTAGTCACACTAGACCCAATCGATGGTACTAAGTTTTACATGGATGGGCATTCTAATTATCAAATTATTCTCAGTATTTTAAATTCAGATGACTTTGAAGCAGTACTCGCTATTTCCCCTGCACAAAATATTTATTTTTACGCCCTTCGAGGTGAAGGTGCTTTTAAAGGGACTCTGGAGACGAGTTTAGAGGACTGTGTCCCATTACACATAACATCCACCAAACCTTCTATTTTGTTGGGATGGGGAATGAATTTTATCGCACATTTACTAAAAGATCGATATCAAGTAATCGATATAGAGACTGATTATTCTAGTGATATTCAAATTCCCAACCTCAATGGTATTCTTAGTGGCGACTTGAGTGGAGCAGTCATCAAATCGGGCAAATTTATTGATGGTGCTGCACTTGCTTTTATTGCAAGAGAGGCTGGCTGCATTGTAACTACTCTGGACGGTTCGACTTTACCGCCACTGCATACTTGTCAAAACTATAGTCTGCCTGGATTGATAATAGCTGCCTCAAAATCTGTTCATCAAGACCTACTGAAAGCGATGCAAAGCGTAGCTGTTTGAAGATGAAAATTTGTATTGTTGGCGCGGGTGCCATCGGTGGATATTTAGGAGCAAAATTGGCACTGGCAGGTGAAACAGTAACGCTAATTGCGCGTGGTTCTCATTTGGAGGCAATTCAAAAAAATGGGTTGAAGTTGCTGATGACAGATGGTTCCAGCCAAATTGTTACTCCGTCTCTAGCAACTAGCGAGATTCAAGAAGCAGGGACACAAGATGTAGTAATTTTAACTGTTAAGGCTCACAGTTTGCCTGCGATCGCACCTCTTCTCCCTGCACTCTACAATCCTCACACGATGGTGGTAACAGCCCAAAATGGCGTTCCTTGGTGGTACTTCCGCAAGTATGGCGGTGAGTATGAAGGTACGCGGATTCAATATGTTGACCCGGATGGGATTATTGAAGCTAGTATTGGTGCTGATCGCGCCATCGGTTGTGTTGTTTACCCGGCAACTGAGATAATTGAACCAGGTGTGATTAAGCATATTGAAGGCGATCGCTTTACTCTCGGTGAAATCGACGGCACTAAAACCGAACGCATCCAATTATTGGCACAGACTCTCAAACAGGCAGGATTCAAAGCACCAATCCGCAATCAAATTCGCACAGAAATTTGGATTAAGTTGTGGGGAAATGTGGCATTTAATCCGATCAGTGCGCTGACTGGTGCTACTCTAGAGGATATTTGCCGTTATCCCCTCACTCGTGAACTAGCACGGCAAATGATGACAGAAACTCAAGCGATCGCTGAAAATTTGGGTATAAAGTTTGGCATCACTTTAGAACAGCGAATTAATGGCGCAGAAAATGTCGGTGCCCATAAAACCTCAATGCTACAAGATATTGAAGCCGGACGCCCCACCGAGATAGATGCTATTGTTGGTGCAGTCGCAGAATTGGGAAAACTTACTCAAATTCCCACACCTCATATTGATGCTATTTATGCCAGCGTCAAGTTGTTGGAGGCGACCAAAGTAAGAATTTGACAGTCGCTAATTACAACATTTCATTAATTCATAACAAATTCTCTGCGTACCTCCGCGTTCCTCTGCGTTTAAATTTCAACCCTCAATTCCCCATGATTTTACGCGTTTAAGGTGCGGAATTTAAATTATTTATATAATTATCAAGTTCATGAATAAAAAGAAGATATGGCTATCAACTATACTAGTTGTAGCATTAGTAATCAGCATCATCGGACATAGTAATTCTTTAAAAGCTGTCTCATCTTTAGGTAAAGATACGCTGACAATAATTACTTCGCCAGATTATCCTCCTTATGAGTTTTATGATACGAAAGGAGGCAATCGCCAAATCGTTGGCTTTGATATAGATATTGCCAAGACCCTTGCTCAAAAACTAGGGTTTAAACTTCAGATAATGGAATCCGATTTTAATGGATTAATTCCTGCACTCCAAGCAAATCGCGCTGACTTTGCAATGGCTGGGATGACTCCGACTCCAGAACGTCAGAAAAATATTGACTTTTCAATTATTTATTACGAAGCCAAAGATACCATTGTCGCTCCTAAAGGTAGCAACCTAAAACAGCCCCAAGACTTATTAGGAAAAAAAGTTGGGGTACAACTAGGAACCATCCAAGAACAAAATGCTCAGAAAATTGCTAAAAAATTTGCGGGTATTCAGCTAAAGCAACTTAACAGAGTGCCAGAAGTAGTTCAGGAAATCAAATCTGGGCGAATTGATGCAGCAATTGTTGAGGATACCGTCGCTAAGGGATTTGCCCAAGCTAACCCAGATTTAGAATTTAATACAATTCCGTCAGAGGAGCAAAGTGGATCAGCGATCGCTTTTCCCAAAGGTTCTTCTTTTGTAGAACCGTTTAACAAAGTTCTTCAACAAATGAAGGATAATGGCACGTTGAATAAACTTGTAGCCAAATGGTTTTCACAGAATATTACCGCTAATTCTGCATCTTCAACTCCTGCTAAAGGCGGATTAAATCTCGATTTCACCAGAATTCTTCCAGACATCCCCTTTATTCTTCAGGGAATCCCTTTAACTTTGTTGTTTACGCTATTATCTGTATCTTTGGGCTTAATCTGGGGAACAATCCTGTCTCTATTAAAAATTATCGGCATCAAGCCGCTTACCTGGGTTGCTAACGCCTATACCTCTGTTTTTCGAGGCACACCTTTGTTATTACAGTTGGCGTTGGTTTACTACGCAACACCCCAGCTTACAGGCTATGACATTTCAGCATTGCAGGCTGGGGTGCTAACTTTTACCCTAAATTCTGGTGCTTATATGTCAGAAACCATCAGAGGTGGGATTCAAGCGGTGGATAAAGGGCAAAGTGAAGCGGCAATGTCTATGGGTGTTCCCTATTGGTTGATGATGTGGGATGTGATTTTGCCCCAAGCATTGAAAAACATTCTGCCAGCATTGGTAAATGAAACTATTGGATTACTCAAAGATTCCGCGCTGGTGTCAACCATTGGGGTGGTGGAAATATTACGCAGCGCCCAAATCGTTGGTGCAAATAAGTATATTTATTTTGAACCACTGCTATTTGCAGGGTTAATTTACTATGTTTTAGTAATGGGCATGACCTTGGGTGCATCCGCTTTAGAAAGGAGGTTACGGGAAAGTGAATAATGTAGTAATTCGCACGGAATTCTTATGTAAATCCTTTGGTAAACTCGACGTACTCAAAGATATTTCCTCTGAATTTTATCAGGGGGAAGTGGTTGCCATATTAGGCCCTTCTGGTTCAGGTAAGTCTACCTTTCTGCGATGCATAAACTTATTAGAACAACCCACCAGAGGGAAAATCTACTTTCACAAGCAAGAAATCACCAATTCCAAGGCGAACATCGCTAAGGTGCGCCAGCAATTGGTAATGGTATTCCAACATTTTAATTTGTTTCCCCACATGAGTGTGCTGCAAAATGTCACCTACGCACCGATAAAGGTGAAAGGAATAAACAAGCAAAAAGCACAACAGCATGGCTTAGAATTGCTTGCCAAGGTAGGTTTAGAGCCAAAAGCGTCTGTCTATCCTTCTAAACTATCTGGGGGACAGAAACAGCGAGTAGCGATCGCTCGGGCATTAGCAATGGAACCAGAGATGATTTTGTTTGATGAACCCACCTCTGCGTTAGATCCAGAGATGGTCAAAGATGTGCTGGAAGTGATGAAAGCTTTAGCGCTATCTGGAATGACAATGGCGATCGTTACCCATGAAATGGGCTTTGCCCGAGAAGTTGCCAATCGGATTATGTTCCTCGACCAGGGAATTTTAGCAGAAGATAGTACCCCTAACGAGTTTTTCCAAAATCCTAAGTGCGATCGCGCCAAGCAGTTCTTGGAAAAAATGCTTTAGAACAATTGAATGAAAAGGCGAGGGAAAGGGACAGAAGAGGGATAGGTGCTGCAATGAAACAAAATCTTGAAACTGGTGAAACTTTGCCGGGATAATTGTCTAGACGGCTGATGCATTAACTTAACTTTGTAGTGCGATCGCAAAGTTAAAATTAGATAGCACTGATAAATTTAGAACACAAAAGTGGCGTATACCAATGCTGCAATCCATTGAGCAACGCATTGAGGGTGTCATCAATAATCTTCTGCCAGCAACAGCGTTGGAAGGGAAATTTGGTCTACCGAAAACATTGAGTGAGCAATTAGCACATCACCAGACCCCAGGTATCAGTATTGCAGTTATTAATGATTTTAAAATCGAATGGGCGCGTGGATTTGGGGTGTGTGAGGCCAAAACAACTCGTGAAGTTACACCAAACACATTGTTTCAAGCAGCCTCAATCAGCAAACCTGTTTTTGCTTTAGCAGTCATGCATCTTGCACAGCAAGGTCGTCTCAATCTGGATGAAGATGTCAATACCTATCTCACCTCATGGCGTGTACCTGCGATCGCAGATTGGCAACCCCGAATAACGTTGCGGCAGTTGTTAAGCCACACTGCTGGCTTTACGGTGCATGGCTTTCCAGGCTATTCCAACTTAGATCCATTGCCAACCACACTTCAAGTTCTCAATGGCGAACCTCCAGCCAATACCGATAAAGTGGAGGTTAATATCATCCCTGGTTTGCATCATCGCTATTCGGGTGGCGGCATAACAGTTGCTCAACAGGTATTGGTTGATTTGCTCAAGCAGCCTTTTTCGGAAATTATGCGCGAATTGGTACTCGATCCGTTGGGCATGACAAATAGTACTTACCAACAGCCGCTTCCCAATGATTGGTCAGAAAAAGCAGCAACGGCTCATCCGTTTTCTGGTGTTCCACTTGAAGGCAAGTACCATATTTATCCTGAAATGGCAGCAGCCGGTTTGTGGACAACGGCATCAGATTTAGCCAAAGTTGGCGTTGAACTGTTGCGAGTATTGCATGGGTTCTCTCCTATTGTGTGGAGTAAAGAGACGGTAGAAGAAATGTTGCGTCCCCAGCAGATCGAGCAAACCCAAGGAGCAAATGAATCGTTTGTGGGTTTAGGGAATGGATTATTTGTGGGATTAGGATTCTTTGCGGGTGGTGGAATTGGTGATGGTTTCTACTTTTTTCACAGTGGTAGAAATAAAGGGTTTGTAGCATTGATGCGTGTTTACGCGCATATTGGAAAAGGTGCTGTTGTCATGCTCAACTCGAACGAAGTTGAACTGATACAAGAAGTGATGCGAGCGATCGCGCTTGAGTATGACTGGCCTGACGTGTTTGAGAAAGAAAAACCAATCATCACCCTGTCGCAAGCTGAGAAGTACTCAGGGTTATACTTAACAAAATCTGGATTGCAGTTCAAAGTAGTGACCCAGAATGAGAACTTGTTTATACAATGTGACCAGCAACCACCGTTACAGTTTTTTCCTACATCAGAGTTAGAATTCTTTGCTAAAACAGTAAATACAAGTATTTGCTTTGAAAGGGATGACACAGGCAATATCACTGCAATGACTTTAAGCCAAGCAGGTGTCACCAGTTTAAGACAACAAGCGGATAAGCAGATTAGAGCAGAGAGACGGGGGTGAAAAAAGCAAGCGCAGCCCAACCTACAAATCTTCTGAAGCGAGTAGTATTAGACTGCGTTGCGATCGCAATAAGTTTAGAAGGGTTGAATTTACCTTAACAGTGTTGTTGTTTTTTAAATAGTGATAACAGCAAACACACGAGTCCCATTACTACCAATGACACTGAAGAAGCAGGTTCTGAGACAGGCTGAGGGTTTTGCAGAGGCTGATAACTGATGAAATTTTCTTGAATTGGGCTGAGTGATGCCAAAAGTTGCTCAATATCGCTAGATATATCAGTGTCATTGCCAACACTTTTAGAAGAGATGAGGCGGTTAAACGTTTGGCTACTCGATTCATCAAAATTTCCTGTGAACCCAAGAAAATTTTGACCTATTTTACCTATAAGAGAGTCAATCAGATTGTTAACATCAGTCTTGATACCTTGTGGGGATAACTGTAGACTGCTGAGATTATTGACGTTTCCAATTGTTGTATTGTCAGTATTCGCTAACCAATTGCCATTACCAATAATTTCATTTCCACTGGTAAAAACCCAGTTACCATTACCAATAATTGTGTTATTAGTACCAAAGTCCCAATTACCGTTTCCGATGGTTGCGTTGTCACTGCCGAAGTGCCAATTACCATTACCTAATGTTGCATTATTACTTCCGTCGTCCCAATACCAGTTGCCGTTACCAAGGGTTGTGTTACCCTTTCCAAATAGCCAGTTGCCATTACCGATGGTTGTGTTGTCATTATTAAAGTTCCAGTTACCATTCCCAATGGTTGTACTGTTACTGCCATAATCCGAGTTAAAATTACCAATAGTTGCGTTATTGCTACCAAAGTTCCTGTTACCATTACCAACAGGTGCGTTGCTCTCATTGAAGCGTGGGCTACCAGGATTAGATGTATTCGCACCGTTACTAGAGGGTATATTATTACCATTACCAAGGACTTCTTTCAACGGATCGAAAGGTGATTGTTGAAGCAAACTACCAGCACCTGCGATCGGATTACCACCACCTGCAAACGGATTACCACCATTAGCACTACCTGCAACCGGGTTACTACCTCCTGCAACCGGGTTGCTGCCTCCTGCAAACGGATTACCACCATTAGCACTGCCTGCAAACGGGTTACTGCCACCTGCAAACGGATTACCACTGCCGCCACCTGCAACCGGGTTACCACCTCCTGCAAATGGGTTAGTAGCGCCACCTGCAAACGGATTACCACCATTAGCACCGCCTGCAACCGGGTTACTACCTCCTGTAAACGGATTAGCACCGCCTGCAAATGGGTTAGCACCGCCTGCAAACGGATTACCACCGCCTGCAACCGGGTTACTACCTCCCGCAAACGGATTAGCACCGCCTGCAAACGGATTACCACCGCCTGCAACCGGGTTACTACCTCCCGCAAACGGATTAGCACCGCCTGCAAAAGGGTTACTACCTCCCGCCAATGAGTTGTCAATATCCTTGAAAAAGTTATCACCCAAAACTGACTTTAATCGATCAAAGATTAATTTTTGAAGTCCACTGCCACCATCGCCTGCAAACGGGTTAATACCGCCACCTGCAATGGAATTGTTACCGTTACCTAATAACAGATTGCTACCACCCGTCAACGGGCTACTTTCAGGAGACAAACTGCCATTGGTAGCAAAGGAACTACCGCTATACGGGTTACTAGCGCCACCTGCACTTGAGGGATTAACTCCACCACTAAGGGGATTGACAGCAGACTCTTCCATTGGCATTAATTTTCCTATTTTTAGTTAAAAAATTATGGGGTCTTCAGTACTTCTTATATCAATTGTGAATTTGCTAAACCCAAAATCTCTCTAAAATAAAGGCTTTAATTATCTTACTGTCAAAATAACAGAAAACATTTTCTAAATCCTTACCTGTAAAGAGTTACAGGGCGTAAAATAGCAAACTAGTACAATAAGGCAGAAGGCACATCACCGATAATACACGTTTTTTAGCTTTATCGAATGGTATGTTTATTTGCGCCAAGCTGTACTAGCATACTATGTACTGAAGAATGAAGAACTCGTTATTGTTCTCCTTATTATCTGCTGATTTTTGCAAGAATTCTATTAAGCAAACGGGATTTATCAACCACCAAAAGGGTTACCGCCACCGGTACCGCCAGCAAATGGGTTACCGCTACCGGTACCGCTAGCAAATGGGTTACCGCCACCTGCACCGTCACCAAATGGGTTACCGCCACCTGCACCGTCACCAAATGGGTTACCGCCACCTGCACCGTCACCAAATGGGTTACCGCCACCAGCACCGCCAGCAAGTGGGTTACTGCCACCAGCACCGCCAGTAAATGGATTACCGCCACCGGCACCGCCACCCAGTTCCTTGTCAAGCCTTGAATCAATTAGCTTGTCAATAGTAGCCCTCAAAGCGAACCCGTCCGGAATTTCAGTTGTGCTAATACCATAGGTCTGCCTATCAGCACCAGTCAAAGGGTCGCTGCCACTACCACCTTGGTTGCCACCGCCTGCGGGTGAGCTACCGCCTACCAATGGGTTGCCACCACCTGCGGGTGAGCTACCACCACCTCCAAATGGGCTACCGCCTGCGGGTGAGCTACCGCCTACCAATGGGTTACCACCACCTGCGGGTGAGCTACCACCACCTCCAAATGGGCTACCACCTGCGGATGAGCTACCACCACCTCCAAATGGGCTACCGCCTGCGGGTGAGCTACCACCACCTCCAAATGGGCTACCGCCTGCGGGTGAGCTACCACCACCTCCAAATGGGCTACCGCCTGTGGATGAGTTACCACCACCGCCAAATGGGCTACCGCCTGCGGGTGAGCTACCACCGCCTCCAAATGGGCTACCGCCTGTGGATGAGCTACCACCACCTCCAAATGGGCTACCGCCTGTGGATGAGTTACCACCACCGCCAAATGGGCTACCGCCTGCGGGTGAGCTACCACCACCTCCAAATGGGCTACCGCCTGTGGATGAGCTACCACCACCTCCAAATGGGCTACCGCCTGCGGGTGAGCTACCACCGCCTCCAAATGGGCTACCGCCTGTGGATGAGTTACCACCACCGCCTGCGGATGATTGGTTTGATGGGTTTACACCGCCTGCAAAGATATTCCAGAAGTTGTCGCCAGCGAAAGGATTACCATTATAGGGTAAATTATCGGGTAAATTAGGCTGACTGCCACCTTCACCAACACCACTGAATATTTTGGGGAGGTCTTTCTCAGGGACAACTTCTTTCAAGCGATCGAAGGGTCCAAAATTAGGAGAGGAGTTACTGCTACCAGTATTACTTGAATTTTCCGCCATTAGATTAATCCTCATTATTGGATAAAAAATATTGCTAGTATTGCAACATAAAATAGACAAAACTCAAGTCTATTTAATGAATTTATCGTTAGCAAAACTAGTTAGTAGCTACTAGATTATTTGTTTATCTCTATTAAGTGTAGATAACAATTTTTTAATCAATGCTACTTCCACCTACAATTTATACGATTTAGTTTTGAAGGACAATGAAAAATATTTTGATATATTTATCAGAGTTGTAGAGATTTTTTAGATATATCTTAAAAAGTTAATTGAAATGTTTGTATAATAAAATTCAATTTTGGTTAAATATTATATTGCAATGAATAATCTTTTGATAAATTTGCCAATTTTTTAGATATTTAATTAATCTGTTTTTATCCGGGGTTATATGGCTTTTATCCGACGTTATACCACGAGGCTGATAATAATAAATAGCACGGTTACTGGCACCCTGCAATACTTACATTATATTAAGTAAGTCGGCGATAAAAAATCAACCTATGCAACAAAGCGTAAGGTCAGGAAAGAGAATATAAGTGAATCGTTCCAAGGTTTTTATAAAACTCAACATACCTTAGTTTTATTGTGCCGAATTACTTAGCGCCACTACGAAGTGCAGCAAAAAAAGCTTCAATGCAGGAATTACTTCAGATAAATCAGCAAATTCAATCCTGGAATTGTGCGGGAAAGTGTCCACAAAACGAGAGTGATGTAAATTAAACCCAAACTCCATTGATACCAAGCAAGTGCAGAGATGATGCCAGGTAGGTGTTCGTCTCGCAGACGAATATCGTTAAATCCCAATTTAACTAGGTTGTTGAGACTAAAATCATAGTAGTTGAGCCAGTTCCAACGGCGATCGCACAAAAGGGGCATATATCGTTCACGAAATGTCTCATTCCTTGGTATCACTGGCAAACGTCCAATCAGCAACCGTAACTGGCGAAATGTGCCGTCTTCTGTGAAGTAAGAAATGTCCATTAAGTTGTGATAACGGCCTTGTTGGTAAAGTCGGATCAATAAAGCCATTGGGATGGGGACAATAATTATGAAAAGACACCCTAATGTCAGCCAAGGTTGTTGAGCATTGCGAAAGATGGCTAATAAGCTCAATAATTCTAAAACGCTAAAACTCACTAATATCGAAATGGTTTCGTAGGATGTGGGAATAATTGGTACAGGATGCAGCCGACGATAGCGATCTACTAGCCAAAATAGTAAGCCGAAATAAGCGATCGCAACTCCTCCCACACCAAACACTAACCAAAAATTCGTACCATAGCCACTCAACAACAGCAGTACACTCAACCCCAAGCAACTCCAAGCTTGCAGTAACCACCCAACGAGCGAAAGGGGTTCACCAACAATTAAGCGAGCGCTCAGTTGTGTGTATTTTTCTAAATCGATGTCTGCTAAAGTGAGTAACTCATTGCTGCTGCGAAACAATTTTATCAGACGACGCTGGGCGATCGCTTCGGCTTGAGTTGCAGAAAAACCCAAATTAATCAAACTTGCGACGGATGCGCTATTAATATTTGTAGCTGTCAAACGGCGACTCATTTCTACTAATCGCAGTTGTTGTTTTGTGTATTCCAGTTCATTAGCATCGGCAACTTGTTGTTGCTGACGAAAATTTTGCCCCAAATTCCGCAAGATATTTTGATTACCTTGCAATGTAGGGATGCAGAACATCTTACCAATCTGACCAGGATTACCTAAAATTTTCGCTTGATTAGAGTTAAAAGTTAAACCAGGTACACTTAAACAAGCTTCTGGAGAAAACCTTGCATCGCTAAAATCTGCTTGGTTAAGAATGCTTGCACCTTGCAAATTTACCGATTGATTAAACTCCACTTCTCTAAATGTGACAGCTTGCTCAAAAGTTGCATCTGTTAAAAGGAGGAACTGATTAAAATTTGCTTTAGTAAACTGGGCTTGATTCGCAAAGTGGACATCAGAAAAATCAGCATTCTCTTGCCACTGCCCACTATTGAATTTAGCCAATTGCTTAAAAGTTGCTTGGTTAAAGTTGGCAGTCTTTTCAAAGATACTGCCTTGAAAATCAGCGAGTTCCTGAAATTGAGTTTGTTTAAAATTAGCTTTGTCAAAAAAAATACTGCCCTGGAAATTGCTTGGTTGCTTGAATTTAGCACCGCTAAAGCTGACGGGACGAGCAAATCGGGTTTCAGCCCAATTAGAGGATTGGAGAAAAGTTGCACCTTGGGCATCCACAGACTGAAGAAAGAATGTATTAGAGAACTTCATTTCGCCATTGAAACGAGTTTGCACGAGTGTCAGGACACCACGAAAGACGGCAATTTCAATCGATGGAGTTGACTTTGTTCCCAAGAGCGATCGACAATCTTTGGAGTTTGTGAGTGACTCCAGACAAACGAAGCGCAAACGCTCTAGTTCTTTTTGTTCGGTAACGGTAAAAATCGAAGCAATGGCTTGGGCATATAAGGGTGTTCTTAAACCCAAATCGCTGCCCACAAAATCCCCTAAAATTAAGGTATAGCTGAGGTCTAAACCCAGAGGTTTTGCACCTAGGTCTTTTCTCAACAGTTGGTAAAAAGCATCACGAAAGCTAGTATTTTCTGGGCGCAAATCAATCACCATCTTTTGCAAATCCACCGTCAAATTGCCTTCGCGGAGTGTGGGCGTGCGTAGACGTTCTTGTAATAATTCCAGAGTTAAAAGTGTGCGTTCTGGTTGCGTTTGCGCTGCTGAACTGGGGAGGGGGAAGAGCAGAAGAATTGATAAAACGCAAAGGAACGCAATCGCAAAGCGTCTGCCTGCGACACGCTGCGCGAACGCAGAGAAGGGAAGTGCAGAGGGACTTAAAGAAAGCCCTCTGCATACTTTTGCGTTTAACCTGTGCGTACTTACCCTGCGGCAAGGCGTACCCCTACGGGGAAGCAAGCTACGCGTAGCGTCTCGTAGAGAAGCGCCCATGCGTTTAAAAAATAAATTATGCAAATTGTTCGATCATTCGTCGCTAATTAGTAGAACAATTTTACCCATCACAGAACCGCTTTCAATTAGTTGGTGCGCCTTAGCCGCTTCTTTCAAAGGAAACTGGTGACTAACATGGATTTTTAACTTGCCTTCATCGATCCAGGTGGCACATTGTTCGAGAATTTCTGCATGGTGCTGGAGACTTTCTTCCATTCCTAGCAACGCTGGTGTGAGCATTAATTCTAAACCAATGCGGAGATTGCGTTGTCTAGCAGTTTTCCAAACAGTATTGGCATCTGGTTCGAGAATCGTCACAATATCACCATATACTCGCACTGCGGGGAAGGTTTTGTGAAAGGTTTCACCACCTACGGTATCAAAAGCCAAGTCTACGCCTTCGCCACCAGTCCAATCTAATGCTGCTTGCACAAAGTTTGTTTGTTTGTAAAAAATTACATGATCAGCACCTAGTTGTTTGACAAAGTTAGCTTTTTCTTCAGAACTCACTGTGGTAGAAACAGTAGCACCTTTGAGTTTCGCCAACTGAATTGCTACATGACCGACACCACCAGCACCCGCATGAATCAAAACTCTTTCCCCAGGTTCCAATCTTCCCCGTTCGTATAAAGCTTCCCAGGCAGTGATTAATACCAAAGGTGCTGCTGCTGCTTCGGCAAAGGAAATAGACGCGGGTTTACGTGCCACAAACCGCTCATCCACAACGGTATATTCAGCATAATTACCTTGGTGTGCGCCTAATCCGCCGTAGCAAAAATATACCTCGCCACCTGAGTGAAAACGCTGAACACCAGTACCCACTGCTTCTACTACACCTGCACCATCACATCCTAAAATTGTCGGTGTGCGATCGGGGTAGAAACTGCCTCGGCTACGAAGTTTAGTGTCAATCGGGTTAACGCCAGCCGCCACCAAACGCACTAAAAGTTCAGTATTTCCTAGGGGAACAGCAGGGTTTGGCACTTCCTGTACTCGCAGAACTTCGGGACTGCCAGCTGCTGTCATCAAGACTGCTTTCACTACTCTTTTCTCCTGGCTTTAGATGCACGTTCATTTGCAACTTTACCGTAAGGGGAGAACACAAAGTTATGGATATAATAATGCTTAAGAAAGGATTGCCCGTACCTCATTCTTAAAAAGGGAAAAAACCGCGAAACATTATGTTTCACGGTTTTCAGTGTGGTGTGAGGAGTTTAACTATATATCATTATAAATTAACTGCCCAGTAACAACGCACTCGTAACAATTTTGGTAACGAACTTTTTTTGCGATGATACTCTCAGGCTTCTGGCTTTTCACGAGATGTGGAAAAAACTTTGTCTATACGCAATTGTAAATTCTTTTAGGCTATAGTTTTTCGGTCTTTCAACATAAAATCAACTAACGTGATCCGCTACTGGTTTTCGCGAACCATATTCCTCTATAACTTTGCTGAGTAACTAAAATCAATATATTGATTTTAGATTTTCATGGGGCTTCAGGATTGATCAAATGATGGATTCTCAGATTATTTATTGCAAGCCAGGACACTGCTTGCTTTATTCCCAGAACTTGAACTCACGCTGCTCTATCTATGCCCAAGGGCGAGAAATTAGCCCCTATGGAGGCGATCGCTCTCCTTGAAGACACATTCAATTCCCTCCCTATCAATATTGGCTCAATTAGTATTTGATTGGCTCGTCACTCCATGTCTACGTTAAAAATTGATTTTGGCAAATAGTTTTAGGCTTCACTGAACTGTATTGATCTATGTTCCACAGATTCCGTCCTTGAGAACAGGGTGGGGTATTATTCGCAATTGATGACATTTGATTGAGTCATGTCGTCTCTGGCATTCAAACCAATATCTCGACGAAATACTTTGTAAAATTTTGAGATGGTTCCACCATAACCGATGCTCTTTTTACCCGTAGATACAGAAAACAGATTAATTCATGTGATACTAATTGATTTATTAAAAATAACTCAATTACTTAATTGTGCAGCTATTTAATTTGTATTTGATAGCAAAAATCAGGTTATTTATGTTGGTTGAACAGTAAACTTAGTTGAGCGTTGGAGAAATCATCATAGATTTAAGCAACTAAAAAGGTTGAATCGAAAAGACCGTATTAGTATTAGCTGGATGGCTTGCAGCCAGAATGTAAATGCTCTCTCAAGCCTCGAAAATAAGTTAATAGATTTATATAAGCCGCCACTGAATTAGGCGAAAGTCGTATCGCCAATTAGAAAAATAACTCCATCCGAGATAGGACTACAGCAAAGCCTACAACAGCTAGCAAAGTTAAATACTATAATATTTGGCTTTGATCCAATCGCTGACGAAGAGCAACTGACAATATGCTTTTGAAGTAGAACCTTAACTGAACCGTATTACACAGTATCTTATTTGCTTGATATTTTGAATACATTGAATATTGTTCTTTTCTATGACATAATAAATAACTGTATTATAAAACACTTAACCTCATGTTAACATTAGACCCTTGCCAATCAAAGCTTTCAGCTTTAACGAGTGAATGAAGCTATTAGTCGAGTTCAAAACGGATTCCTGTCTAGCACAGAGAATGCCTGGATATGTGTTGTAAATATTTGAGCTTTTAAGTAAATATACATATATTTATTAGCTATTAACTTCATATATCCAAAGTAGTAGTCTGACACAGAAAAAATAATGCTAGCTAGCAGAAATTAAAGTTTTCCTAAAAGTACATACTACAAAATTTGTAGTAAATGCCTAAAAATTGAAATGAAAAACTTATGAAAAGCGCAAATTACCGAATATCAATCTATAGTCAAATAAAACTTATCTTATTAACAGTTGTTACAACATTAGTACCGTTTTCTTTCATTTCACTAATTTTTACACTAAAAACAAACTTATCTCCATCTATTTTAACTAGAGATACAGCCGTAGTAGGAGACATACCTTTTTATGCAGGTTTGTTTTCAAATATTGGTGTATTGCTTTGGTGTACTTCTGTAGTAATTTGTCTCTTCAGCTATATTATACTCAGGCAAGATACTAAGGCTAATAAAGTAGCCTCATTTTTATTGCTGTCAGGATTATTAACATTTTTATTATTATTGGATGACTTCTTCTTGCTTCATGAAACCTTTTTCCCAATATATTTTGGTATTAAGAGTCATGTAACTTTTACTATTTATATTGTATTAGCATTAAGTTTATTTATTAGATATATCAAAATCATCAAGAAAACTGAGTTTTTTATTTTATTGTCTTCTATTGCGTTTTTTAGTTTATCTATTATCAGTGATGTTTTGACTGATAACAATATACTTAATATTTCTCTTGTCTTAGAAGATATGTTTAAGTTATTAGGAATTACTAGTTGGTTGACTTATTTTGCCAGGACATGTTTGCACGAGGTAAGCAATATGATTCCTGGAAGCCTGGATAAAGATAAATAACGTATAGAAATTTCATTGAGCAACGCATCTTTGGTTTAGAGGCAGCCGTAGCAGAACAACAAAGGGAATTCAATTGGTATTGTACCTGATAACAACCGTAAATCTGTAAGCGCTTGCCAACCCAGAAGTAAAGCTGTAACAGCACCAATTTTTAGTTAAAACAAATAGATCGCTTTGATTGAGGCGATCGCTATCATATTCATCTGCGGTTAGGCACAAATTAACTGCGATCGCACTGTGGCAATCGCAATCACATATTACAAATAATTTTTTGAATTGTTATTTCCCCCGTCTCTGTTGCTTAACTGCATAGCCGTAGGGCAAAGGCCAGTTCGGTTCTTCATCCAAATGGCAACGGGCACGAATCGACCAGTATGGATCGCGGAGCATTTCTCGACCGATGAGAACCAAATCTGCACATCCACGAGTAATTACTTGGTTGGCATACTCAGCCTCCTTTATCATCCCCACAGCCCCTGTCCTAATCCCAGCCTCTTCTCGGATTTTGGCAGCAAAAGGCACTTGATAACCTGTCTGCACGGGAATCCTGGCATGAGGGACTAAGCCTCCTGTGGAAACATCGATCAAATCAACGCCTAATTCTTTTAGTTCACGGGATAATATAACTGACTGCTTGAGATCCCAACCTCCCTCCATCCAGTCGGTAGCAGAGAGGCGCACAAAAAGCGGCATCCCGCTTGGCAGAATATCTCGGATTCGTTTTGTAACCTCCAGCAACAAACGCATTCGGTTCTCCAAGGAACCTCCGTAACTATCTGTTCGCTGATTACTTAGCGGTGAAAGAAAAGAATGCAGTAGGTATCCATGAGCCGAGTGGATTTCGATAATCTGAAAGCCCGCTTGAAGGGCACGCCTGGTTGTGGTAACGAAGGCTTCAATCACCTCTTCAATCCCAGCCTCATCGAGGGCTATGGGAACGGGGCCGCCCTCTTGAAACGGAATTGGGCTTGGCCCGACTACCGGCCAACCTCCTTGTTCAGGTGTTAGCGGTGTACCACCCAGCCAGGGAACATTGCAACTCGCCTTCCGGCCAGCATGGGCTAATTGAATTCCTGCGATCGCTCCCTGTTGACGAAGGAAGCGTACAATCCGAGCTAGTGGCTCGATGTGCATATCGTCCCAAAGACCAAGATCGCCAGGGGTAATTCGTCCTTGGGCTGTCACGGCTGTAGCTTCGACTATAATCAGCCCAGTGCCTCCAGCAGCCCGACTCCCCAAATGGACAAAGTGCCAATCATTTGCGAATCCATCCTCTGCCGAGTATTGACACATTGGTGACATTGCTATGCGGTCTGGCAGGGTGATATCTCGAATTTTCAGTGGACTAAATAAGTCTACTTCCGGTACATCCGAATCGTGCAGACTTGTTGACTGACAGCCAGGGGAATCTGTTAACTCTAATTCAGTCTGGGCTGGGGATGATGGCAAGGTTGTTAGTTTCTCTGTAGTCATGCTGTTACTTTTCCGTGCTTTATGGACTAACACCCGTGTGCGAGTTAGTTTGTCAAAATCGATTCTAGATAAAAAGTTTCAGATATTGGGTGTCTGGTTTTTTGTCGCTTACCAAACGATTTTTAACTAATCCCCCTAATTCCCCATCCCTCTATAGAGTGGAGATGCAAGGAACTTCCAAATAAGGTGTTGCAGAACAGTAGGATGCCACCCTCAAAGTCCAGCAAACCATTCATAGCCCTGATCCTCCCAATAGCCTTTACGAGGCAATAGATTGCTAACGAATGTAATTTGAGTCACCCACTTGCTTTGCTTGTAACCCAGTTTAATTGGGGATGCTAGACGCATAGGCGCACCATTATCAACTGATAATGGTTGTCCATTTTTTTGATAAGCCATAAGAGTTTGGGGATGTACAGCAGAGGCAATATCCCAGCTTTCATAGTAGCCATCAGCAGATTTGAAGTAGACATAACGGACGTTTGATTTAGGCTGTACCAGTGCTACCAAGTCTCGCAATCGCACACCTCCCCATTGAGCGATCGCAGCCCAGCCTTCAACACAGACATGACGAATTACCATTGAAGTCAAGGGAAGCTTTTGAATATCCCCCATACTCAATTGCATCGCGTTACTAACCTCACCATCAATCGTCAGGCGAAACTGCGCTGGATCAATTTGCGGGGTGAAGTCAAAGGTATTAATCAGCAATTTGTCTGGTTCTATCGCACTAACAGGAAATTCAGGTACAGGTTTCTGAGTTAGTAGGAGTGCTTCAAGACTTTGGTTCAGTGGCTCAGATATTTGCCGCAGATTATCTGAGAACAAATTTGTCCCACAGCCACCTAAAAGAAAGCCTATCCCTGAGAGTCCAGATACTTGCAGTAATTGGCGACGGGATAGGGTGCGTTTGGGAAGAATCAGACTCATAGAACCTCTACAGGAACATAGACTTAACTAGACGGATACTTCCTATCTTCAGGGCAAGTAATATTTTGTTAGTGAAGAATATCTACGCTTTGATGCTTTTGATACTAATCTATGAGCAACAGAGGAACAAAGTGACTTTTAAGCAACTGTTGGGAATATTTAGGAAAATCTGACCATCATGCCAGGGCTAGCTAGCAATTAGGGTGGGCACTGTTACCCACCCTAAAACTCTAACTTGCTACTGCCTCAGCAGGGGCTGCCTCAGCAGCAGTTATAGGTAAATAAACACTAACTTTTTTACGGGTTTTGCCCTTTCTCTCAAACATTACAACACCGTCGATTAAGGCAAACAGAGTGTCATCGCTACCGATACCGACGTTGTTACCAGGGTGGAATTTGGTACCACGCTGACGCACGAGAATGTTTCCTGCACGCACAACTTGACCGCCATAACGCTTGACACCCAGACGTTGGGCATTAGAATCACGACCGTTGCGTGTACTACCTGTTCCTTTCTTATGAGCCATGATTTCCTCTTGTGTATCTTCTTCTTATTATTATTCAGCAGCAGTTTCAACTTCTTCGGCAGGAGTCTCGTCTAAAACGGGAGTTTCCTTTTCTGGTGCTTCTTGGGCAACAAACACTGCACCGTTAAGGGTGATGGAGTCAATCATAAGTCTGGTAATTTCCTGACGATGCCCCCGCTTTTTGCGGGTTTTCTTTTTTGGCTTCATCTTGTATACCAAGACTTTACGACCTCTGTAATGTCGCATTACAGTCCCTTCTACAGTTGCACCTGTTACTAGTGGCTGTCCAATGCTGACTTCGCCATCGTGCTGCACGAGTAATACGGAGTCTATTGTAACTTTTTCATCTGGTTCAGTCGGAAGCAGTTCAATATCGTAAAACCGCCCTGGCTCTACTCGTATTTGTTTGCCGCCAGTTTCAATAATCGCGTAAGTCATGGAATTGTCCTTGAGGTTGCCGTACAGGTAGCTGGTTTTTATCTCGTGTAGAGACGCTTTTGCCAGCTTTTGTAATATGTCTACCTGATCCGAGCAGGAATTAGACAGACAATCTAACATACTATTTGATTAACAGGTACTAAGTCAAGCTTTTATGTTGCCAAAAGTCTTCATGGCTGAATCACCCGCGCAAAGAAATGTAAAATGCATTGATAATTCAAAATCAATGTTATTCAGTTAAATACTGCTTCCATCTTAGGACTGAGTTTTATAAATTAATAGAAATATTTAGATTAAAACTTGTATTTTCTTATCAGAATCTACACATTTTTATTCTTTGTTTTAAAATTAAACTTACACTCTTAATGTAAAGGTTCTTCAGAAAATTTAGTGATTCCATAGGAGTCAAATTACTAGATTGAAACCTGATATTTAAAACAGGAGACAAACTATCATGACACAGCAAAATGCTACCCGACTTTTTGAAGCCGTAAAACAAGATCAAGCACTACAGCAAAGACTCAAAGCAACAGCTAATCCAGAAGCCTTTGTCAAGATTGCTCAAGAGCGTGGCTATGATTTCAGCGTCGAAGAACTGGACAGTGAAATCAACAAATTGTCTGAAGAAGATTTAGCCGCCATTATTAATCCAGGATGGGGGAATAGACGGCACATTAATCCTAGATAATTCCTGTTTGAGGAAAGCGAAAATATAGGAACAACTAAATTGACAAGTTTTGCTCCTTAAGGGGATATCGTTGCATCATCTCCTTTAGGGGCATTTTTGTTAAACTAAGCAACTCTTGGTATTAGTCATTGCTTATTAGTCATTTGTCGTTGGCCAAGAGTTAAAATTCTTCCCTTGCTTCCTCTGCCTCCTCTGCCTCCTCTGCATCTACATGGGAGCATCCCACCTGCTTAACTCATGAGTTAGGATGACTATATTTTAATCAGGTGATATGAAAAGAATAGAAGTTGAGCAAAGAACTATCTTAATTGGTTTGGCAGGTAGCCACGGCTATGGTTTAAATCGTCCTGATTCAGACTTTGATTATCGGGGAGTATTTATCGCACCCAAAAGGTACTATTTAGGATTTGATCACATAGAACAAAAAGATACTGGTTGGGATGAACCAGGAATATTTCCATTCGTGGATGGTAACAAAGATACAGTTATATACGAATTAAGAAAAATTCTCCAGTTATTAGCAGGCGCAAACCCCAATGTTTTAGAATTGCTATGGTTAAATAATTATCCTTTTTTAAGCACAGTCGGACAGCATTTAATTAATCATAAACATTTATTTTTGAGTAAAAAGGTAAAACATACTTACACTGGTTATGCCTTTGCTCAAATTAAAAAGATGGAAACTCATCGTAAATGGTTGTTAAAGCCACCACAAAAAAAACCAATACCATCTGACTTTGCTATAGAAGACGAAGTACCCCTGAGCAAAGATGAGCTAAATGCTTTTCTGGAATATCTTTATAACTTAATCAGAGGACGGATTGAGTTTTTAGAAGAAGCGGAACAGTTATACCAATTGTTGACGGCGGATATTGATTTTAAAGGAGTGTTAAAACAATACACTTTACCCGATGAAACTTTAGAATATACCCAACAGTTAACCAATAGCCGTAAAGATTTCATCCGCTTGCTTCAGAAAAGCCAAAGTTATCAAATAGCTTTGAGAGAATGGAAGGCTTATTTATCTTGGCAGGAAAATAGAAATCCGGCTAGGGCAGAAACGGAAAGAAAGTCGGGTTTTGACCTTAAACATGGGATGCACTGCATTAGATTATTACGCAGTGGAGTAGAAATACTGCGGCAGGGTAAAGTGATTGTAGATAGGAGAATAGCTGGTGATGTTGAGGATTTAAAAGCTATTTTAAAGGGTGAGTATTCTTATGAACAGGTGATGACAATAGCAGAAGATTTGGTCGCGGAAATGGAAATTGTTTACGAACAATCTGCCCTACCTAACAAACCTGATTTGGAGCAAATTAATGATTTGTGTATGGAATTGGTGGAAATGCAGAATTGGTAAGTTATGGACATCCCTTCCCTACGGGACGCTACGCGTTAGCGGAGCTTTCCGCTTTAGCGATACGCTCAGGACAAATGGGGATTGGGCATGGGGCATTGTTAATTAAGTTTCTTCCCCATTCCCTATTCCCTATTCCCTATTAAAAAGTGTACATTAAGTCAGCGAAGCCATAGAGGCTGATGATAAGCAATAGCGATGCTGTTAATTGGGTAATTCGTGTTTCGGGTGAGGGAGCGATCGCTTCCCGCACTAAGATGGAAATAGATGCCCCAACTACTAAGCTCAAGCCTAAGATTAAATAGGGCGGTTTGTCCGGTAAAATACTGGCTATTGCCAGCATAGCGATCGCTAATAAAAGCATCAATAATTCTACAAACCTGGGTGGGTTGTATTGGCTAGATAGAATAAAGCTGTTGAACCAAAAAGACCAAATTCTCATATTTCAGTGCTGAGTTAAGAGTTAGGAATTAAGAGTTATATAGTCAGTGCTAAGTGAAGAATTAAAAGTGTGAGATATGAAGCAGCTTTCCATTCAAAACTCTTAACTCTTAATTCTTCACCGGAGGCGAAGCATTTCCGGCTTTGCTCCTAACTTTTAACCTCTAGCCCCTAACTTTTGACCTGTGCCGTTCTTTTGTGCAGTATCACTTTCTGGAAGTTCAACGCCAAAGACGCGGCTAAAAACTTTGGCGACTTTGTAGCCAGAATCAATCGATTCTAAGGGGTCTTTCCGCAGTCTATGACGCAAGCATAGTGTAATTACGCGGTGGATATCATCAACCGTAACTTCAGTACGTCCTTCATAAGCTGTTAAGGCTTTGGCGGCGCGGTTACTAACAATGTCACCCCGCAAACCATCTACATCCAGTTCTGAGCAGACTTCAGAAATTTTTACCCGTAGGTCATAGTCAATTTTTACTTCTGGCAAAAGCTGTTGAGCATTGACAATTTGCTCTTGGAGTGCTTCTTGCTGGGATTTGTAGTTTTCGAGAAATGTTGGAGGATTTTGGTCAAAATCTGCCCGTTGTTCTACGATTTGCACCCGCAAGGCTGGTTCTTTTACGGTGTGAATTTCTGCGTGCATCCCAAAGCGATCAAGCAACTGGGGGCGTAGTTCACCTTCTTCTGGATTTCCAGAACCCACAAGAACAAAACGCGCTGGGTGACGGATAGAAATACCTTCTCGTTCTACAGTGTTCCATCCACTCGCGGCAGAATCGAGTAGCACGTCTACGAGGTGGTCGTCTAGTAAGTTGACTTCATCCACATAGAGAATGCCTCGGTTAGCCTTTGCCAGTAGTCCTGGTTCAAAGGCTTTGACACCTTCAGATAAAGCTTTCTCAATGTCGATTGTGCCACAAACTCGGTCTTCTGTGGCTCCTAGCGGCAGGTCTACCATTTGGACTTTTTTGTGAGCTATAGGAATTTCCGCCCCTTGTTCTAACAGTTGGCGGACTTCATCGCTCATCAAATCGGGGTCGCTAGGATCGCTACTAAAAGGGTCATTGGCAACCACAGAAATTTCTGGCAGCAGATCCGCCAGCGCCCGGATAGTTGTGGATTTCCCGGTGCCGCGATCGCCCATGATCATTACACCACCAATTTTGGGGTCAATCACGTTCAATAGAAGCGCCAGTTTCATTTCTTCCTGGCCCACAATTGCCGTAAAAGGAAATACCACGCGACGCGCACTTGCCGTGGATTGAGCAGTTGGACTCACTAAATTACCTTAACAATATTTTTCTTATTACAGTTCTCTATTGTGACACAGGTGGGGTCTGGGGGAGTGAGAAGATTGGGGGCAGGGGGCAGGGGGCAGGGGGCAGGGGGCAGGGAGCAGGGAGCAGGGGAAGCAGGGGGAGCAGGGGAAGTTAAAGAAGAAAATTGTACCTTGTTCCCAATGCCCAATGCCCAATGCCCTATTTCTCATTCCAATATCTATTGGGCACAAATGCCTACTAGCTGCGTCAACTATCTTAATTTGTCTGCTTTAGTTTTTCTGGTGCAAAAGTTCCATCAGTAGGGAACAAACAACTACCAACTCATCAGTTTTGTACTAAGCATAAATACTTGTAGACTATATGGTTAGTAGATTCAATCGTAAAAGCGAACAATGGCGTGTGTGGGTAGCTAATGCATCATTCAAATCTATGAAATCACCTTTTATTGTTCAGAATTGGCGACGACTACTCAAGTCTCTTTTTCCGATTCTCGTTTTAATATCCTTTATTACCGTATTGTTAGTGGACAGTTTCACCCCTGCTGTCGCACAGTTACCCCGGCAGGAAATTCGCGGGGTTTGGATGACCAACAATGATTTTAACACCCTCAAAAATCGGGAAAAAGTGCAGGATGCGGTGAGTCAATTACGACGGCTGAACTTCAACACAATCTATCCTGTGGTGTGGAATTCTGGCTATGTAATGTATCCCAGTGCGATCGCACAACGTGCAGGTATTCAACCTTTTGTCTACAAAGGTTCAGATGGACATGATATTCTTGCAGACCTGATTAACCAAGCCCATCGCAAAGGACTGCTGGTGATTCCCTGGTTTGAGTTTGGGTTCATGGCTCCCCCAACTTCAGAATTGGCACTGAATTATCCTAATTGGTTCACACAAAAGCGGGATGGTGGCCAAACTTCCATTAGTGCGGCTGGTGAGGTTATGTGGCTCAATCCGTTCCATCCGCAAGTGCAACAGTTCATCACAAATCTAGTGCTAGAAACTATTACCCAATATGATGCCGATGGCATTCAGTTTGACGATCACATGAGCTTGCCTCACGAATTTGGCTATGACCAATATACAGTTGCTTTGTACACCAAAGAAACGAAGAATCCTCCCCCAACTAATTCCCAAGATGCGGCATGGGTAAAGTGGCGGGCAGATAAAATTACGGCGTTCATGGTACAACTTAACCAAGCTGTGAAGCAGAGAAAGCCCCAGGCGATTTTCTCTGTTTCTCCTAATTACTATGATTTTGCTTACAAGTTTCACCTGCAAGATTGGCTAGGTTGGATGCGGCAAAATATTGTGGACGAGTTAATCGTGCAAGTTTATCGTCCGGATCTGCAAAGTTTTGTGGCTAAGATTTCCCGCCCAGAAATTCAAGAAGCGCAACAAACAATTCCAACTGGAATTGGCATTATGACAGGTTTACGAAATAATCCAGTTCCCATGCAGCAAATTAAGTCTCAGGTGCGAGCTGCTCAAGAACGCGGTTTAGGCGTAACTTTCTTTTATTATGAAAGTCTTTGGAACGATGCTCTAGAACCTTTAAATGAGCGCCAAGCTGGATTTCAAAGTCTTTTTCCATCTTCAGCACTCCGTGCCAAAGTTGAATAACTTTTTTGTTGAATTTGAGTTCGACGAAGTTAATACAATTCACTTTCAGAACTCATATTAAGAATCTGCTTTTATTTTTGAACTTATTTGCGTAGATAGGGAGTAGGGAATAGCCTTTAGAGAAAGCGTTCCCTTCGACTTCGCTCAGGGAACAATCCTTCTAAATTTTCAGCATCCTTGTAAAACTTGAACAGCAGTCAACTTTAGATCAGCAAATACCAGTGAAGCGATCGCTCCGGAGTTTCCCGAAAGTGCGATGCCTATGCCCGCCGTAGGCATTGCAGTAGCAGTAATTGATTTTTGGCCGCAAAGCTAATTGCTCTTTTTACCAATGCGATCGCTCACATTGGGATTTGATTGTGAATAACCAAGTAGCCTAGCGCAACTTTAGACGATTAAATCATCTAGGTTATTTAGGTGTACCCAGAGCTTGACGGTTTTATCATAACTGCAACCGTTTTAGTAACTAATGCTTTGTATGAGATATTAATGAAACATCTCACAATTACCCGATTTATCTTTGAGTTAAAGACTATTAATACTAACAAGTAAAATAAAGATAACGATAAAACTACTAAATCTGTATGTCTCAAGTTTCTATTATCATTCCTACTTTAAATGAAGCAACTAACTTAGGACGTACATTGCGCCAACTGACTTTACTTAATCCTCCTCCTTTTGAGGTGATAGTGGTAGATGGTGGCAGCCAAGATCAGACGGTGACAGTTGCAAAGCAAATTTTTGAGTCATTTAATCAAACTTTGAATGTACAATTCCTTTTATCTCAACAACCAGGCCGTTCTCTTCAGATGAACTATGGAGCATCAGCAGCAACTGGAGATATTCTTTGCTTTCTTCATGCAGATACTTGGGTTCCAGATGATCTAATTACCGTCATCAATAAGACGCTGGCAGAGCCTACGGTTGCCTGTGGGGGGTTCATTTCTCTGATGTCAGGATCTCAAACAACTCGTTGGGGTATCTCTCTACATAATTATTTAAAAACCTACTACGCACCACTATTATTTAAGCCTCACCTATTTTTTCGAGGATTGCGTCTGTTGTTTGGAGATCAGGTAATGTTCTGTCGTCGGATTGATTTTTGGGATTGTGGCGGATTTGATGAGGCATTGCCGATTATGGAGGATGGAGATTTATGTCTGAAGTTAGTTAAAAAAGGACGTATTTATCTGGTGAATCGTATTGTTCATTCCTCAGATCGTCGCGTAGCCAAATGGGGTAGCTTCAAAGCAACTGCAATTTATCTTTATATTGGGTTTTTGTGGGGGATTGGCGTTAATGCAAATTATCTCAAACAGTTTTATCAAGATATTCGCTGATTTAAGCTCCAGTCATAATGAAGATAGGATATCCGCGTTGAGGCATTAAGAGGATAGTCTATTTTCAAGTAGGAGCGAATGTATTCGGGAATAGAGGGTGCAACTTTTAAAAAATCCTGACGATACCACTTCAAGATTTTATTACAGTAAAGTGTTTTGCTCTCGATGTCATAACGGACTTTTTCAGGGTTATTTATGAAACGACTGGCATCTTCATCTAATTGCTGACTGACTTGCTCAGGAAAGTAAGCTCCCGAACGTAGTAAAGGACAACCAACCGAAGCACAGACGATCGCAAAATGAATTCGTGGCTCCTGCAATTTTTCCCGTAGAATAGAGTTCTCAATTTTACCTAAACTGTAACTTTCCCCAAAGATAGAATAAGCGCGACGTTGGAAGAACCACAAAAAAGCTAGCCAGTTGGGAATCCCTAAAATTCGCGGACGAATCGATTCTATCGGGTATCTCTCCAAAATTGTCGAAATGGTGAACGCATTGTAAAGGTTGATCCACAATGCTAATTGTTCGAGATTGTTGCTATTAGATTTCAAAGGCAGATTTTTTTCGCAGGGTAACCAATCTGCAATTGCTTGGGGTTGCTCTTTTTTCCAAGCTACATAGTCTACACGACCCTGTTGATCAACATACTGACGCAATAACCTGTCCCAGGGTTCAAAATCAATCATTATCGCTGTGTTGATATATTAGCCGTTTTTTTACTTATAACAATCCAAACTGAGAAAATAGGAGGATTAGAACTAGGTTTTTTAAGCTTCTCAGTGATTTTGTCTTTCACAAATGATTTAGGATTGCTATACATTATAAAGTTAATAGTAAATTAAGTCCAGACAATTTTTTTAGCTTGCCTTAGTAAAAGTTTGTCTGAGCGTAACCTTATTTTCTTCTATTACTAGTATTTCTATCAAGACAGGAACAGCAAAGTTCGTAATTTATTCATCCTCATTTAAAATCCCTCTTCAATTATGAGAAAGCCTCTAAGCTAGAGGGTAGTTAGAGGCTAGGAACTTTGTTATCTGCTTTTATAAAAGCTACCTCTATCACCAAACCTTTGCCTCTAACTATGGAGTATTTGATGGCATATATGAATAATCGTCCAAGTTAAGTTTATATGTAATTACTGATACAAAGGAAAAATACTACGATTATGCAGTCCAAAATTCCAGCAGGGCTAATATCTTAATTTCTCACTCTAGGTGTACAAAGCTTAATTTAACGCTGAAACTTCTGATAGATTATAAAAACTTTTTTTTGGGTTACAACCTTAGATATCTCAGTATTAACTAATGGAATTACAAAAGGATTGACTGCAATGGAAAATATCAACGCGGCAAAAATGACAGAGCGTTATATTGCTTTGGCTATCGGAATTTCTTATTTACTTTTAGGTTTAGCTGGCTTTGTACCAGCTTTAGTTTCATTGCCAGGAACGAACGAATCTTTTATTCCACTTGATGAATCTACTGGCGCTTATTCTGCGGGATTTGGTTATATCTTTGGTCTAATTCCTACCAACTTTTTGCATAACCTTGTACGCTGCGCTGTAGGATTGTTTGGAATCACTTCTTACAGTAATGCTAGCACTGCCCGCTTGTTCAACCGTGCTTTTGCAATTTCTTATGCTTTGCTGGCTGTCATGGGATTGTTGCCTTTCGCTAAGACATCTTTTGGCTTAATGCCATTGTTTGGTTACAATGTTTTGCTCAATGCATTAGCTGCGATCGCAACTACTTATTACAGCATTGTCATACCAGCTAAAGTCAAGGGCGTTAATGTAGCGGAAAATATTTAACATCCTTTTGTATCTAATAAGTTTGGTGGCAGAAAAAATAATTTCTGCTGTCAATCTTTTCCCCAGCTGCTAAAACCTCTAGCGCATGGCTGATGTATCTATCAATAGAGATTGATTAAGCAAAAATTGAACTAACTTTATGGATGCAAAACAACTGAGTCAAGAACTGCGTCAAGGAAAAGACCCTCACATGAGCCGGAGACGAGCGATTATTGGCTTGTCTATGCTTGGGGGTTCAATGGGACAAATCGTGACGCTCTACCAAACAGGGATCGTTAACCACCTCCCCGATCCGCCAATCCCCATATTTGATGCAGATCGAGTTGATGCATCTAACTACGCTTACAGCCGATTTAACTCACCCGATGGGCCAATCATGGTAGTTACTTATGCGCTCACTGCCTGGTTGGCTGCCGCCGGAGGGCTGGATCGCGCCCGGCGTAATCCTTTTATACCAATTGCAATGGGCGTTAAGCTCGTGTTAGACACTGCGGTTTCTGCCAAGTTAGCTCAGGAAGAATGGAGCGAGAACAAAGCCTTTTGTGAGTACTGCCAAGTTGCAACAGTCTGTTCGATCGCGTCATTAGTGCTTGCAGTACCCGAAATTCTTGCGGCTATTCGCACCCTCCGGGGAAAACCTGACAAAAATATCGCAGCAAGCAACAGTACGCAGTAATCAAAAGTTTTAGAATATTTCTCTCTGTATTCTCTGTGCCTCTGCGGTTCGTTTTAAATCCTCCGGTGTAGTGTCAGCTAATTGCTGATTGAGGCGATCGCAATGACACAAAACAACAATCCTCCTGACTGGACACGACGACAACTACTCCAGTTCGGGCTAGCAGGGATGATTTTACCACTCGCTGCCTCTCAACTATCCAATTGCCAAAAGCGGAACTTATTAGTTATGGAAAGCTCAAAGCAAGTTGATTCTAGAGCTACTGAAGGACAGTTGTTGTCCCGGCCAACTCGCCCTACAACAACCGCTTTGACTGGATTACACCCACTAGGGCTAGATGGGCAGCGAGATGGTTTTGTCTATGTACCTAAAACCTATCAAGCAGATCAGCCCGCTCCCCTGGTGTTGATATTTCATGGAGCCGGAGGCGATGCAGAGGGGGCGCTTAAAATCCTCCGTCATCTGGCAAATCGCTTTGGGACAATTCTGTTGGCAGTAGACTCACGCCAACAAACTTGGGACATTATTCGGGGTGGCTATGGCCCTGATATTGCCTTTATCGATCGGGCACTAGCACAAACTTTCAGTCATTATGCGATCGCTCCGAACCAGGTAGCGATCGCTGGTTTCTCTGATGGTGCTTCCTACGCCCTTTCGGTTGGCATTACCAATGGCGACCTGTTTAACCACATTATTGCTTTTTCACCCGGATTCATGGCTCCTGCTAGCCAATCCGGGAAACCGCGTGTATTCATCTCTCATGGAAAGTTCGATACGGTGTTACCGATTGAACGGTGCAGTCGCCGAATTGTGCAGCAGTTAAAACAAGCAGGCTATGACCTAGAATACCGTGAGTTCAACGGGTTACATACAGTTCCTACTGCGATCGCCGAAAGAGCTATGGAGTGGTTTACTCAATCAGCACCGGATAAAGTGTTTCATTCGTGACATCAAAACTATGAAAACTGACCCAGGTATCGCCATAGATTCCAATCCTCCAAAAGTGGAGCCTCAAAAAAATAGATGGGGAACTATTGGGATACTGTTATTTTTAGTTATTTTTGTTAGCTTCTTCGCCTCCAGACTAGAATTTGTTTTAGGTAAAACTCCCAGTCTAGATAAGACTTTTACACCTGTGACACAGGCTGCACCTCAAGAAGTTGGTTCTTATGATGTTTTGGGATACGCGATTAATAAAGAAGAGGCAACACGTTTACTAAATACAGAAGAGGGACGCAAACAACTATCCGCTGAAAATGGGGCATTTGCTGTTACTGAGGAAACTTTAAAGCTAGGGCGGGATGCTTTTTACTCGGAAACTTTTGGTAATGAAATTTTCCAAACTGATGTAGTTGGGGCGCTGAACGGCCCGATTAATATGATAACCGTGGGTCAGGCGATCGCTAAACTTGGCGGTAAGCATACAACCAATCTCCGAATTCCTATAAATGAAGATGTAACAGTTGGTGGACGCACTTTTAAAGCTGGCACACTTTTGAATACAGGATTAGATGTCCTTGCAAATTCCCTTGTACCACTGGGTATGCGTGCCAGCTTCACTAAAGGTAAGTTGAGATTTGGTATTACGTGTGCTTTATGTCACGCCACACTTGACAACAAGACTGGACGCATTCTAGAAGGCGCACCAAATAATGACGTTAATACGGGTTTGGTTTTGGCATTTGCCACTAATTCCGCAGCCATGTTTCGCCAAACAGATGTTAATCCTACCCAAATTGCGGCGGGAGAGCATACTTACATTAACGCTGAGGGTATAGAATCCCGCTTACCAGATGCCAAAACTTTAGAAGATGCAGTTGATGCAAAACTCCTAACTTGGCCGCCTGGAAACTTTGATTCCACTGGCACTCTAGTAAACAATCCCTCACAAATCCCATCATCTTATACTTTTGATGCCTGGCCTTACGGTTGGAGTGGTCATTCGGCAATTGGTTGGTTTCACGGTTTGACTACCTTAAATAGCAACGTCCACGCCACAAATTCAGATGCGACAAATGGCGCTGATGGGAGTCAAGCTTTATTAGGCATTGATAAGGAAACCTATTTAGGCGTGATTCTGCAAAATGCCGCAAATCCAGCTTTTAAATTACCTGAAGATGCAAAACCATCAGAATTTTTCGACAAAATCGATCCTACTCCTGGAGAACCTGCAATTAATGAAGTAATTCGGATGCCTGGATATCCGAAAGGTTCACCCTTTATGTTAGATGGTTTAATGGCATCTTCCCCTGGCTTCCCCGTTGGCGAACAGCTTAATGCGATGTCTGCTTGGCAAAATACTCTGGCACCACCACCGATTCAAGTTAGTGATGTTGCATCTCTAGAAAAAGGGGCGGCTGTATTTAATCGTGCTGGCTGCATAGACTGTCATAGTGGACGCTACTTTACTAATCATGATGTCATCGCTCAAAACGAGATTGGAACTCAACCATCACGCGCCCCAACATTAGCGCCATTCGCTAAGAACTTCACCACACCCCAAACCTATCCCAACAGTGTCTCTGTTCCCTTACAATCTAATCCTCTGGTATTAGAAGTTCCTACAGATATTACCCCACAAAAAGCGCAACAGTTAGCTTTTGGTATGAACAATCCAGCCGGTGGTTATAAAGTAACAAGCTTGATTGGGTTGTATCTAACTGCGCCTTATTTACATGATGGAGGCGTGGCTGCTAGTGCTTCAGCATTAAAGCAAGCTGAACAGGACGGAAAATTTGTCGTAGCAAATCCTGAGCAACTTGGTATGGCTGGTACATTAATGCAAAATATTTTACCCGATGCACAAGCAAGCTTACGGGTGTTAGTTGACCGTAATCTTCGTGAGGCAATGGTTGCAGTTAACCAAGCTAATCCAGATTTGCAACAGTCGAATGTAGACGGCAGAGGACACGCTTATTGGGTAGATGCAGAAGCTGGCTTTACCACTCAAGAACAGACAGATTTAATTCAATTCCTGCTCAGTTTGGACGATCAACCAGAAATTTTACCAAGTTCACGCTAACTAAAAACATACATGGAAAGAGAAATTAAAGATTCAGATGGAATTACATGGACTTGTATTCAAGCATTTTCGGGTCTTTCTGACACCTCAAAAGCTCAAGAAGCAGCTGAAGTCGAAGGAGAATCAGATACTTACTGGGTTGTGTGTACTCCTAGTGGTGGCGCACAGTCTGTACGGCTGAAGTTAAAAGGCAAATGGGAAGAAGAATACTCTGATGAGGCGTTACTCAAGGAAATTAAAACGCACCAATAATTGGCGTTGTTGATTAATCGGAAGAATATAAGTTTCTCAAAGTCCTCCTTTTTAAGGAGGATTTAAAGTTTTGGATACATTAAGTACCATTTTTAAAACAACCTCTAAGACGCACAAAAAAAGCAACTAACATTATGACAAATACAGTAATTATTACAGGCGCTTCTCAAGGAATTGGCAAAGCTACAGCATTATTATTTGCCCGTCACAACTATGATGTGGTGTTGGCCGCTCGTCAACTTGACCGTTTAGAAGCTACTGCTGCACAGATACGGGAACTTGGACGAGAAGCGATCGCAATTTCAACAGATGTCAAAGATCCTTTACAAGTAAATAATCTGATCCAGAAGGGAATAGATCATTTCGGTCACATAGACGTATTAATTAATAATGCAGGTATCTTTTGCTTAGGGCCTGTTGAGGATTTTAGCTTAGATGATTGGCATCAGATAATTGATACCAATTTGTGGGGCTACATCCATACTATTAATGCCATCCTGCCCCATTTCTTAGAACGTCGCAAAGGAACCATTGTTAATGTCAGCTCTATTGGTGGTATAGAACCAATTCCTTATCACATTCCTTACACAACCACTAAATACGCCGTAACTGGCTTGACAAAATCGTTACACGCAGAGTTATCACCTAAAGGCATTCACGTTAGCGGAATTTATCCCAGTTTTATCAGTACTCAACTGATGGAACGGGCAATCTTTCGCGGTAAGGACGAAGAAACGGCTCAAGCGCGTTCTGAGTTGGTAGGTAAAGCAATTCAAGCTCCTGTACTAGAAAAGCCTGAAGATGTAGCAAAATCAATTTGGGAAGCAGTAAAGGATCAGCGTTCTGATGTCATGGTAGGCACAACAAACTTTTGGAAAGCTGTTTATCACTTGTCTCCTAATTTGATGCAGTCAGCTTTTCGCCGCCTCTTCGGTATGGAAGAACGAACAGGCAGGGGAGCAGGGGGCAGGGAGCAAGGGGGAGAACCCCATACATAAATTTAGGGGGGGAGCAATGCTCCAAAGTGAGATGGGTAAGCGCGGGAGGTAGGGGAGGCAGGGGGAGAGAAATAAATAACTGTATTCACGGGTGTTCAGATAGTAAAAATTACTAAAATATTCTCTTTGCTCCCCCTGCCCCCTGCCCCTTTTCCTCTTCTTTGACTCTGCCATTGGAAGTAACAACCAAGGTAGAGGTTATGGCAACAACTTTTCAGTAGTGTAGAGGCTTAAAGTAACCTGGAAATTTCTCAATGGCATATCAGGGCGTAATTTTAGATGTAGATGGGACACTTGTTATCAGTAATGATGCCCATGCTCAAGCCTGGGTAGAAGCATTTGCAGCATTTGGCTATGAGGTAGAGTTCGAGCAAGTTCGACCACTGATTGGCATGGGAGGCGACCAGATTATTCCTAAGTTTGCGCCAGGACTTTCTGATAAAGAAGGAAAAGGTAAGGAAATCGCCAACAAACGCAAAGAACTGATCATCAACAAGTTTGGGAAAAATCTGGCTCCTGCCAGTGGTACGCGGCAACTAATATTGAAGATGCAGCATGAAGGGTTGCGTTTAATCATCGCTACTTCAGCAACGAGTCAAGAACTGTCAGTGTTGCTCAAAGCTGGACAAGTTGATGATTTACTCAGTCAGGATGAGGCGGCAACATCTAGCGATGCCGAAGCTTCCAAACCCGCTCCAGATATTGTGGAAGTGGCTTTGAGTCAGTTGAAGATGCAGCCATCCGAGGTAGTAATGCTGGGCGATACTCCCTACGATATTGAGTCTGCAAATAAAGCTGGTGTCGGCGTGATTGCGTTTCGTTGCGGTGGTTTTGATGATAGTCAGTTAAAAGATGCGATCGCAATTTACAATGAGCCTGCTGACTTGTTAGCACATTATGAAACCTCACCTCTAGTAACCAAAGCAATGACGAGCAAATAATCATTTAAAAATGTCGCCGTTTACTGCTTTGACCAGTTGCTAAGTTTTCCAGCCATGTTGATGCTTCCTTGTACAGTTTGAACTGGCTTTCACTGGCACGAAACTCTCTTGTGTGAACCATTCTTCTCCCCTGAACCCAATTTGTGCCGTGGTACTTGTGCAGCAATTCGTGATATAAGACAAACTCACTCACAAATTCAGGGACACTATCATTGTCAAGGGTTAAGCTGATCACCACCCTATCTCTAGCTGGCTCATAGTGCCCAAACTTCCGGTAAGTGTGAATTTGGCTCCATGCAAGACGCGGTTTGGCAAGAGTTGCAGCAAAATATTCACAGTTTAGTTTGTCAAATAACTCATTTAGGTTATAAAACTTACCTTGTGGGTTTTCTGCAATTACTTCCACAATTAAATCAAGCTCTAGCAGTACATTGCTATATTCTTCAGAGCTGGCAAACGACCTAATTAGTCGCGTATTATCTTGATTTCTCCCAAAAAGAGCAGATTCTACCAACGCTGTCATTACTTCTTCGGGCGCATTAATAAATCCCTCATTAACAATAATATGAGCAGTATCACCAGACCTTTTACCCTTGTATAAAAGTGCAAAACTAGTGAACTCAATCATTAGTTTTACTGATTCCTTTCTATGTTTTGCTAACATTTTCTTAGCAATTTGCTGCACACGACAAGTACTTTCTAGGTGAAGTTTTAGGTTAACCTCGTCCGTTAAAAACTTCATCCAAGAGTAGATTTGCCGCGATGAACGGCTTAGGTTTGCTGGTGTTGCTTGTTTGTTAAAACAAATTTCTTCAATTGCTGTTACTATTTTTACTAAACTTTGTGTTATTTGTTGAGTCTGTGTAGATTTTAAAGTAGAATTAGATACTAAATTAAAAATTGATTGCAAAATAATATTCTGTTGTGTTTTAATATTTTTTAATCGGATATTATCAATGTTCATTTATTATGATAATGTTTCGGATTTTCGGATAAAAGTTTACTACAAAAACCAATCATTAGACTTATAAATTGTTAGCGCCAGACTTTTGTAAAAGCAATAGCCAGAAACTTTTCAATAGGTCAAATATAGCTTTATTGAAGTAAACTCACTTTAGTATCAGAAGCGATCGCTTCATAGTCGGCTTAGACTCCAGCACAAGCATGGCGAGGCTAAAGCAGGGCGCTATATTGCACAAAACCCACCATTCCTAGACATATTGATATAGTAGTCCTAAATCCAGGGCTATTCATTCTCATCTAGTCCGCCTCAGAATGAATTCTGAGTCTAATAGCGAAAGTCGTCTAAAGACGACTGAGAAAAGTTTATAGTCCGTTTTAACGGACTTTAGCTATGAGCCGCGGAACTTCAGTTCTGGGCGGTTTCTGTCTAGAACGAAAAACCGTTTAACACTTGATATTTTTGTGCTACTAAGCAAGACGACGTAACAACATGATAGAACGGTCTGTAACTGGCACAGTTTGCTCACCCATAATCAATTTTCCTGGGCTAAGGAAACGAGATTCATTAGTGTCAATAACTATTTCCCATCCCCTGTCCTTAAAAACATTGGGTAAGGCAAACTCAATAGTTTCGTAGTGAGCATTAAAAAATAACAGAAAGCTCTCATCAATAATCCGTTCACCACGGCGGCCAGGAGTAAGAATGCCCTCGCCATTCAAGAAAATTTCCATAGCTTTGGCATAACTAACTAGCCACTGCTTTTCAGTCATTTCGCTACCATCGGCATTAAACCAACCAATATCATTGATCCCAAAACCGTGAATAGGACGACCTTGAAACCACTTACGCCGTCTAAATACTGGATGCTTATGACGAAAATCAATCAGTTCGCGGCTAAAATCTAGTAGTTCGGAATTAGACTTTTGTAAACTCCAATCACGCCAGGAAATTTCATTATCTTGGCAGTAAGCATTGTTATTACCCTTCTGGGTGCAACCAATTTCATCTCCTGCTAGTAGCATGGGTACGCCTTGCGACAGCATTAGAGTTGCTAAAAAGTTGCGTCGCTGACGTTCCCGTAAGCGGATTACGTCTGGGTTATCGGTTTCTCCTTCTACACCGCAATTCCAAGAGCGGTTATGGCTTTCCCCATCCCGGCTATCTTCGCCGTTAGCCTGATTATGCTTTTCGTTGTAGCTGACCAAATCATTGAGCGTGAAGCCATCATGAGCAGTTATGAAATTAATACTGGCACTGGGATTACGCCCGTTTGCTTGGTAAAGGTCAGGGCTGCCAGTAAAACAATAAGCAAATTGTCCGAGGCTATCATCCTCACCACGCCAAAAATCCCGGACAGTATCACGATATCTGCCATTCCATTCAGACCAACGTAAAGGAAAATTGCCAACTTGATAACCGCCTTCTCCCAAATCCCAAGGTTCAGCAATCAGCTTCACATCTGCCAGAACTGGATCTTGATGAATAATATCAAAAAAAGCTGCGAGATTATCTACTTCATATAGTTCTCGCGCTAATGCCGAAGCTAAGTCAAAGCGAAAGCCATCAACATGCATTTCTGTTACCCAATAGCGCAGGCTATCCATGATTAACTTCAGAACTTGGGCATGACGCACATTCAGAGAATTGCCGCAGCCTGTGAAGTCCATGTTGTAACGGGAATTATCTTTAACCAAGCGGTAGTACACAGCATTATCGATGCCTCGCAACGATAATGTTGGCCCTAAATGATTACCTTCGCCAGTGTGGTTATAAACTACATCTAAAATCACTTCAATGCCAGCAGAGTGTAAGTCCTTGACCATCTGCTTAAACTCGGTCACTTGTTGTCCGAGTGAGCCACTAGCACTGTAACCGGAGTAGGGTGTCAAAAAATTAATGGAATCGTAGCCCCAATAGTTTTTGAGTCCTTTATCCGCCAGAAATCCTGGAGAGGATAAGAAGTGATGCACAGGCATCAATTCCACAGATGTGATTCCTAGTTGTTGAAGATATTGAATTGCGGCTGGATGTGCTAGCCCTGCATAAGTACCACGTAATTCTTCTGGAATTTCTGGGTGTAGCTTAGTAAAGCCTCTAACGTGAGTTTCATAAATAATAGTTTCGTGCCACGGTATAGAAAGTAGTTTGTCGTCTCCCCAATCAAAAGATTGATCAACAACAATACACTTCGGCATAACTTCGGCATTATCTAAATCAGAAAAAGCCAAGTCTTGTTCTGGTGCATCTAAAGAGTAGCCAAAATTAGCTGGATTATCGCTAAAGTCCCCATCAATTGCCTTAGCATAGGGATCAATTAGTAGTTTATTAGGGTTAAATCGATGACCAAGTTCTGGGGCCCAAGGGCCATGTACTCTGAACCCATAGCGTTGTCCAGGCCCTACTCCTGGTAGATAAGCGTGCCAAACAAAATTATTTTTTTCTGTTAAAGGCAAGCGAATTTCATGATTATCAGCATCAAATAAACAAAGTTCCACACCTGTTGCATTTTCGGAAAATAAAGCAAAGTTCGTGCCTTTACCATCCCAACTAGCACCCAAAGGGTATACATTCCCAGGCCATACAGCTACATACATAAAAAATTACCAAGAGCTAATTTTACTGTTAATAACGAATCTAAAGATGTGTTTAAAAATAACTTGTATAACTTAATCTCAAGGTTAAAGCTTGTATATTTATTTGGATTAACTCAATATTACTACTTTAAAGCTTTTATCCTTAAAAAATTTCAAAGCAGATAAAAAGAAGTGTTTTGGATTTCAGACAGTAATAAAATTTTTATATTATTAATTGACAATATTGAGAGCATCTTTATTACTGTTGGACTCATAAATATATTAATAAGTTTATTTACAACATATTTTAAGCATTCATAAATTTACGAAAAATAGCAAATACCTACATCTACCAAAATGAATAAATTTATTTATATCAGCGTGTATATTTACTTAAAGCATCTTTTGTGAAACTCTCATATCAATTTTTCTATTGGCTTATTGTTGTAGCATTTATCTGCGATCGCAGGCATGATCTACAGTATAAGATGTCAAACATGGGTTACTTTTAGCGAATGCACATCATTGTAGAAGAAATAACTTTACTACATCAGCCCTCTGTCTTCATAGTCTTTTTTTAACAAAGATATTGTTATGAGCCAGTATATTTTCAGTAGCCTCACGGCTGATGAAGAACTTAATTTTTCTGATGAAACAGAGGTTTTTGTCTTCCCCACTTCTTTCGCCCAGCAGCGATTGTGGTTTCTCGACCAATTAGCATCGGGCAATCCATTTTACAATGTGTCAACAGCACTTTGCCTGAAAGGTTCCCTCAACTTTGTCGCTTTAAAGCAGACATTCAACGAAATTGTTCGTCGCCACGAAACCTTACGCACTACATTTGCGATGGTAGAGCAGCAACCAGTGCAGCTAATTGTACCAAGCTTAACTATACCTCTTCCCCTAATAGATCTACGCAATTTCGATCAAGAATGTGAGATACAAGTACGGCGAATTGCAACCGCAGAGGCTCAACATCCTTTCAGTCTCACTACCGGACCATTGCTGCGAGTGAAGCTGCTACAAGTAGATGAAGCCGAATATGTGCTGCTGCTAAATCTACATCACATTGTTGCCGATGGCTGGTCAATTGGGGTGCTGATTAGAGAACTGGGGGTATTATACAAAGCTTTTGTAGAAGATAAGCGATGTCTGATGTCTACGCTTCTGCCAGAATTACCCATCCAGTATGCAGATTTCGCCCAATGGCAACGGGAGTGGCTGCAAGCAGTGGGGGAAAACGGCTGTTCGCCTTTACAAACGCAGTTAGTTTACTGGCAAAAGCAATTAGATGGGATTTCGGTGCTGAATCTCCCTACCGACCGACTAAGACCAGCAGTTTCAACCTACAGGGGTGCAAAACAATTTTTAGAACTACCACATTCCTTAACTCAAGCGCTAGAGACACTTAGCTACCAAGAAGATGTAACCTTGTTCATGACAATGCTTGCAGCGTTTCAGACTTTGCTCTATCGCTACACGCAGCAAGAGGATATTGTAGTAGGTTCAGTGATCGCTAATCGTAATCGTAGTGAACTAGAGGGGTTAATTGGTTTTTTTGTCAATAGTTTGGTGCTACGTAGCGATTTATCAGGAAACCCGACGTTTCGAGAATTATTAAATCGAGTGCGAGAGGTAACTTTGGGAGCTTATGCCCATCAGGATTTGCCCTTTGAAAAGCTGGTGGAGGAACTTCACCCAGAGCGAGATTTGAGCCGTCATCCGTTATTTCAGGTCGTATTTAGTCTGCAAAATACTCCCATTGAAGCACTAGAGTTACCTGGGTTAAAGCTTTCGTTATTCGACTTCGACAGCAAAATTGCAAAGCTTGATTTAGAGTTCCATCTGTGGCGAGACTTGGAAACTCTGAAAGGAGAAATCGTGTATAGCACTGATTTATTTGATCAAAGCACCATTACGCGAATGCTGGGACATTTCCAAATACTGCTGGAAAGTATTGTTGCCAATCCAAAACAGCATATTTCAGATTTAGCTTTGCTTACTGAAGGAGAACGGCAGCAGTTATTAATTGATTGGAATGACACTAAGAAAACGTACCCAAATGGTAAGTGTTTTCATCAGTTATTTGAAGCAAAAGTAGAAAAAAGTCCTGATGCGATCGCACTAGTATTTGGTAATCAACAACTCAGCTACAAAGAGTTAAATATACGCAGTAACCAACTGGCACATTATCTCAAAAAAATAGGTGTGCAAACTGAAACTTTAGTTGGCATTTGTGTGGAGCGATCCGCAGAAATCATAATCGCCATGTTAGGTATCCTCAAAGCTGGAGGCGCATACTTACCTTTAGATCCCAGCTATCCTCAAGAGCGTCTTAACTTCATGTTGCAAGATGCACAAGTTTCAATATTACTAACAGAAGAAAAATTAATTCAGCATTTTACAGAATTCTCAAATCAAATTATTAGTATAGATAAACATTGGGCAACTATTAAACAATATAGCCGAGAAAACCCAAACAGTTGTGTAACACTTGAAAACTTAGCTTATGTCATCTATACCTCTGGCTCAACAGGGCAGCCAAAAGGCGTTTTAATCGAACACCGAGGGCTATCTAATTTGGCAGCAGAGCAAATTGAGGTTTTTAACTTACAGCCGAGTAACCGCATTCTGCAATTCGCATCATTAAGTTTCGATGCCTCAATTTTTGAGATTGTGATGGCATTGCAAACAGGAGCAACCCTTTATTTAGCAAATAAAGAATGCCTTCTACCTGGAAAATCTTTGTTCCAACTATTACGCGAAAAAGCTATTACTCACGTTACCCTTCCGCCTGCGGTTTTGGCAGTTCTACCTACAGAATCATTACCTGCATTGCAAACTATTATTAGCGCGGGTGAATCATGTTCTGAGGATATAGTAAAACGTTGCTGGAATCCTAGCCGTAGGTTCTTTAACGCTTACGGGCCTACTGAAGCAACCGTTTGGTCAACTGTTGCCGAAATTAAATCTGTGAGTGAAAAACCGCCTATTGGTCGCCCAATCGCTAACACTGAAATTTATATATTAGATAAGCATTTACAGCCTGTACCAGTTGGCATTTTAGGCGAATTGTGTATCGCTGGTGATGGGTTAGCACGAGGCTACCTAAACTGCTCTGAGTTAACTGCAAAAAAGTTTATTTCCAATCCTTTTCATGATAAAAAAGGAGCAAGGATTTATAAGACGGGTGATTTAGCCAGATATCGAGCAGACGGTAATATTGAATTTTTAGAACGCATCGATAATCAAGTAAAAATTCGTGGCTTCCGTATTGAGTTGTCAGAAATTGAAACAGTTATAAGACAGCATAATAATGTAGAAAAAGCAATTGTAATTGCTCAAGGTAATCTATATGATAACAAGCATTTAATAGCTTACATTGTTTCTAAGCCACCGCAGGAGCAAACAATTATTGAACTACGTCAATTCTTAAAAGAGAAATTACCAGAATACATGATACCAAAAGCTTTTGTAATTCTGGATTCTCTGCCGTTAACGGCTAATGGCAAAGTTGATCATTATGCATTAAAAGCAATTGATACTCAGAGCCGCTCAATAGATAAAGCCTTTATTGCTCCTCGTACTCCAACTGAGTCAACCTTGGCAAAAATCTGGGCTGAAGTCCTTAATGTTGAGAATGTAGGTATTCATGACAACTTCTTTGATTTAGGAGGTAATTCGCTGCTGGCTATACGTTTATTAGACCAAATAAACAAACAGTTTGAGCGTGATTTACCTTTATCTAACTTGTTTTTAAATCAAACAATTGACAGTTTAGCAATTGCACTATATACAAAAACAGATTCTCTGGCATGGTCTCCTTTGGTTCCGATTCAACCGAATGGCTCAAATCCGCCTTTCTTTTGCGTCCATCCAATATTTGGTGTTGTCTTTCCTTATTATGAATTAGCTCATCAATTGGGAAAAAATCAGCCATTTTATGGGCTACAGCCTATTGGAATTGATGGGGAAACTCCACTAAATCGCATTGAGGATATGGCTACCCACTATATTGAAGCATTGCGCTCAGTACAACCGAAAGGCCCTTATTTTATAGGAGGTTGGTCTTTTGGAGGTTGGGTTGCTTTTGAAATGGCTCAACAACTCCAAAATTCTGGGGAAGAAGTAGCTTTACTTGCTGTGCTTGACACTGTAGCACCAATTAAGAGCAATCTACCTTCTTTAAGTAATGCTTTCAAGTTTATTTTTACTACAGTAGCGCCATATATGTGGCCCTTTTTCCTTGATTATTTGTATCTAATTACTGCTCATAGTAAGAACCATATTAATAATTTAACTTATCGATTTCCTAATTTTCAGAAATTGATGCGAGCGCTCCAAACAAATCTGTTCTCCCACTTCATCCAAAAGGGGGATGCTACAGTTAACCTTGTATCTGAAGAATCCAAGCTAAGACTTTTAAATGAGTCGGCAATTGTCCCTATGCTTCGTGTTTTTTACGCCAATAGCCAAGCAGTTCTCAACTACGTTCCGCAAGTCTACCCTAAGCGAATTAATCTTTTCAGAACAAAAGTTCAGTTAAACGTTGCTGAGGAAGACGCGAGTATGGGTTGGGATCAGTTAGCTGTGGGAGAAACGGAAATTCATCATATTCCTGGCAATCACCTAACTATGCTGAGAAAACCTCATATTCAGGTTCTCGCCGCACAGTTAAGAGCCTGTATTGAGAAAGCACAAACTTTAAAATAAGGATCAATATGTTTTCTGAAGAGGTCTTTGTTTTTCCAGTATCTTTCGCCCAACAGCGATTATGGTTCCTCGACCAGTTGATCCCTGACAATACTATTTATAATGTGCCGACAGTAATTCGCTTAACAGGTTCACTTAACTTAACGGCACTAGAGCAGACTTTTAACGAAATTGTACATCGTCATGAAAGCTTACGCACTACATTTATAGTCTTGGATGGGCAACCTCTACAGGCGATTGCACCCAGCTTAACAATACCTATTTCTGTATTAGACCTCCAGCTACTGCCAGATGGTGAAAGGGAAGTTGAAGTAAACAGCATTATTAACGCAGAGATAGAACATCCCTTTGATTTATCCTCCGGGCCATTGCTGCGAGTGAAGTTGCTTGTGCTTTCTAAAACAGAAAATATTCTATTACTGAATATGCACCACATTATCTGTGATGATTGGTCTATTGGGGTGCTGATTCGGGAAGTGGGAATACTGTACACAGCTTTTGCACAAAACCAGCCTTCCCCTCTATTAGAATTGCCTCTTCAATACGCCGACTTTGCCCACTGGCAGCGCGAATGGCTACAAGGAGAAGTACTACAAACGCAGTTAAATTATTGGCAGCAGCAATTAAATGGTATTTCTATGCTGCATTTGCCTACCGACAAACCAAGGCCAGTTATACAAAGCTATGAAGGAGCAACACAATTTTTTGAGTTACCACAAAAGCTAACTGATGCATTAGAAAAGCTTTCGCAGCAAGAAGGTGTAACCTTTTTTATGATGCTGCTGGCAGCATTTAAAACTTTGCTATACCGCTACACACATCAAGAAGATATTGCGGTAGGTTCGCCAATTGCTAACCGTAATCGTAGCGAAATTGAAGGTCTAATTGGTTTTTTTGTCAATAGTTTAGTATTACGCAGCAATTTATCTGAAAACCCGACTTTTCGAGAACTGTTAAGCAGAGTCCGAGAAGTAACACTAGGAGCTTATAGCCAGCAAGATTTGCCATTTGATAAACTTGTTGAAGAACTGCATCCAGAGCGCAACTTGCGCCATCATCCATTATTCCAAGTAGTATTTAGTTTGCAAAATGCACCAATGTCTGCACTAGAACTACCTGGATTAGTGCCTAGCTTTTTGAATATTGATTTAAAAAAAACGCGCTTTGATTTAGAATTACACTTATGGAAGTGTTCTGATGATTTTAGGAGCTTATGGGGTGCAAACTGGGAGTATTCTGAAGGACTCCGTGGCGTAATGGTTTACAACACTGATTTGTTTGATAAAGTTACTATCAGCCGGATGCTGGAACATTTTAAAACTCTGTTGTCAAGCATTCTTGCCAATCCAGAACAGCGTATTGCAAATTTACCTCTTTTAAGCGAAGCGGAGCGACATCAGGTATTAGTAGACTGGAATAACACTAATACAGATTATCCTTATGATAAGTGTATCCATCAGTTGTTTGAAGAACAAGTACAGCATTATCCTAATTCTATAGCAGCAATCTTTGGTAACGATCAACTCACTTATCAAGAGTTAAATATACGCAGCAATAAACTAGCACAATACTTACAAAAAATCGGGGTTGCTTCAGAGAAATTAGTAGGTATTTGCATTTCACAGTCTATAGAAATGATAGTTGGCTTATTAGGCATTCTGAAAGCAGGAGGAGCTTATGTACCTTTAGATCCCAGCTATCCTCAAGAACGCTTAAAGTTCATGCTGGAAGATGCACAGGTTTCAGTATTGCTAACACAAGAAAAGTTACTTAAGTCTTTTGAATGCTTTTTAAATCCAATTGTTTGCATAGATAAAGACTGGGAAATTATTACTCAAGAAAACAACCATAGCGTTAAAAGTAGCGTTACATCTAACAATTTAGCTTATGTTATTTACACTTCCGGCTCTACAGGTAAACCTAAGGGAGTAGCCATAACTCACAAAGCTGTAAATCGGCTAGTGTGCAATACAAACTATATAAAGTTGTCACCATCAGATAAAATTGCCCAAGTCTCAAACACTTCTTTTGATGCAGCAACATTCGAGATTTGGGGGGCGTTACTTAACGGCGCTCAACTTATAGGTGTTAGCAAAGATGTCATCCTTTCGCCTCATGAATTCGCGTTACAGCTACAACAAAAACAAATTAGTGTCTTATTTTTCACAACAGCTTTATTTCAACAGATTGCTAGAGATGTTCCGCAAGCTTTTGCTTCATTGCGATATTTACTGTTTGGTGGCGAGGCTGTCAATATAAGATGGGTTAAAAGAATTCTCCAACATGGTGCGCCAAAGCATTTAATTCATGTTTATGGGCCTACAGAAAATACAACATTCTCATCTTATTATCATATCCAAGAGTTACCAGAATCAGCCACATTTATTCCCATTGGTTGCCCGATTAATAATACACAAATTTATATATTAGATTCACATTTACAACCTTTGCCCATTGGTATTATTGGCGAATTATATATTGGCGGTGATGGTTTGGCACGAGAATATGTCAATCACCCGGAATTAACTACTGAACAATTCTTCACAAATGATTTTAATAATAATTCAAAAACACGACTTTATAAAACGGGTGATTTAGCCCGCTATTTACCAGATGGGAATATTGAATTTTTAGGTCGGATTGACAATCAAGTAAAAATTCGTGGCTTCCGCATTGAATTATCAGAGATTGAAGCGGTTTTGACCGAACATCCAGCAGTGAAAGAAACAGTAGTAATTGCTGATGAGGACATACCTGATAACAAGTATTTGGTGGCTTATATTGTTCTTAATGTAGTAGAAGTATCAGATTTAGCATCTGTATTACGTAAGTACTTGAAAGAAAAGTTACCAGAATACATGGTGCCAACAGCATATCTGGTTATGGAATCAATACCATTAACACCGAATGGCAAAGTAGACCGTCGTGCTTTACCTAGAACAGATATAGTAACTTTCGATAGATATGATTATGTAGCACCGCGATCGCAAGTTGAAGAGTTACTTGGAGAAATTTGGGCTAAAGTCTTGGGAAAAGAGCAGATAGGCGTTCATGATAATTTCTTTGAATTGGGCGGTCATTCTCTACTAGCGACTCAGTTAATTTCCCGAATTCGAGATACCTTTCAAATAGATGTAACTGTACGTAATTTATTTGAAGCACCAACTATTGAACAACTCGCTAAGTGCATTGATACAATGTTTTGGGCAGCAAAAGGTGCTGATAAGGCTATAACTACAGGAGAAGAGCGAGAAGAAGTGGAATTTTAAGGAAATTAACGCATCCTATTGCTACTGCCTGGGTGGCATCTTAGCGAACTTGGGCAGGTCTGGGTTCATGTAAATTTTGTTGCCATAAAAATATCTCTCCTTAGAAGGGAAAAGTTTGATCCTCGGCGTCCCCCCCAAGAACAACTTTTCAAGACAGCTTTGCTAGGACGCGGGTTTATTGATTACACTTGCGGTGCATCCTAATTTACACGGTAGCGATCGCACCAAGATGATTTGTTATCGACTGATGATAAAAATTAAAAGACAGCAATAAAAAATCCGATTAGATACACTCAATTTCCATTTTTGGAAACAATAGTTAATTTACCTGATTTTAAGCTTTAAACCGTAGTGTTGTTAGGTAGATTAAGTAATTTTCACTTGTATTTTTTAAGAGCAGCGCAGCCGAGGCGTACCACTTGCTACTCACCTCCTGCCTTGTTTATTGAAAGTTACCATGCTATTTATGTCATCGGATATATATGCCCCAGCCGCAGTAGCGATTAACTTAAACATTAGGAAAATACGCGAATTAGCTGGGTTTAAGTTAAAGGGAATCAATAAAAGCCCTTTGACTAATTTCTTGATGGGATTCATGTATATCCTCACTGCTTGCGTTTTTCAGCCTTGGGAGTTTTTAACAAACTCACTAAGCTGTTATGCTGCCGTCTTCCGGCAAAAATCTCTAGTAGAAATCAACCTGTATTAGGAAGTGGGCTATGCATATTGGATTTCTCAACCCTCAAGGCAATTTTGATTCAAATAATAGTCATATAACGAAACACCCAGATTTTGGGGGTCAGCTGATCTACGTTAAGCAACTTGCCATAGCTATAGCTCAAATGGGTCATAAAGTTGATATTCTCACCCGTCAAATTATTGACCCGGAGTGGCCAGAGTTTGCTGAAACATTTGAGACATATCCAGGGGTTGATAACGTCCGCATTATCCGCTTACCAGCTGGTCCAAAAGAATTTCTCGCTAAAGAGTTGTTATGGCCTCATCTGGTTGCTGATTGGGTACCCAACATCTTGAAATTTTATCAACAAGAAGGTGGCTTACCCGATGCTATGACTGCTCACTATGGCGATGGGGGAATATGTGGCGTTCTAATTGAAGAAGAGACAGGTATACCTTTTACCTTTACTGCTCATTCTCTCGGCGCTCAAAAGATGGACAAACTGGAAATCACCCCAGAAAATCTCACAGGAATAGACGAGCAATTTAATTTCAGATATCGCATTTTAGCCGAACGCCTGAGCATGAATCGCTCGGCTATTAATATCACTAGTACACGACAAGAACGCTTTGAACAGTATTCTCATCAAGTTTATAGTGGTGCAGTGGATGTAGACAACGACAACCGCTTTGCACTGATTCCACCGGGAGCAGATTTCTCGATTTTCGGTACAAAGGCACGTTCCGAAAATGAGGAAGCTACCTACCAACACATTCAGGATCAATTGGTACGGGACATTGCAGAAACCCGTCGAGATTTGCCCGTTATTGTAGCATCCAGTCGATTAGAGCTTAAAAAAAACATATTGGGGCTAGTGCAAGCCTTTGCAATGAGTCCAACACTTCAGGAACGAGCTAACTTGGTGCTAATTACAGGGGGACTGGACGATCCTTTGCGAGAAGAAGCTAGTGACGCCATAGCTGAAGAGGTATTAGCCCCTATTCGGGAAGTGGTCAAAGAAAATGACTTGTGGGGCAAGATCAGTGCCTTTGGCTTATCAGATCAGTCTCAAGAGTCACTGGCAGCAACCTATCGGTTTTTGGTTAAACGCCGCTCAGTATTTGCGCTGACTGCACTCTACGAACCCTTTGGGCTTGCTCCCTTAGAAGCAGCAGTTGCAGGTTTACCAGTGGTAGCAACTAAAAATGGTGGCCCCAGCGAGAGCTTCCGACAGGGAGATAAAGAATATGGCGTACTCGTTGACCCAGAAGATCCTGCTGATATTGCACGGGGGTTGGAGCGATTGCTATGTAATGCTCAGGAGTGGGAGTATTTTGCCCAAGCTGGTCAGCAACGGGTATTGAAGAAGTACACTTGGGAATCTACTGCTGAAAACTACCTGACTTTGCTAGAGCAGATTTTGGCTTCACCGGAAATCCGCCCTCGCGCTGAACTCCTTCCCATCCATCCCTACTTCCGTAATCCAGAATCGCAAACCGATGTTTTTTTGGAAGAATTGAGCGACCTCTACTTTGGAAGTAATCAAAAGGTACTAATAAATGCGGGTTAAATAAAGTGCAAAACTAAGGTCAAAGCAGAAGTTGCTACAAAAAAAGTGGAAGTTCTTACAAGGAAAGCGCAGTCTGTAGCAACCTGTGCGAAACACTGAAACGCCTTGGCAGAAGTTCTTGCAGGGAAGACGGAAGTTGCTACAGACTGCGCGAAACACCAAAACGTCTTGGCAGAAACTCTTGCAGGGAAGACGGAAGTTGCTACAGACTGCGTGAAACACCGAAACGCCTTGGCGGAAGCTCTTGCAGGGAAGACGGAAGTTGCTATAGACTGCGCGAAACACCGAAACGTCTTGGCAGAAGTTCTTGCAGGGAAGGCAGAAGTTGCTACAGACTGCGCGAAACACCGAAACGTCAACCCTGGAGCAATATTTTTTGATGGATGCTAAATGTGGAATTCAGGCAGCTATGAGCAGCTATCACAAAATGTGCTGACTGCTTCAGCAAATTGTTCGTTTTGTTCTATCAATGCCATGTGTCCACCTGGTTTTAGGGTGACTCTTTCAGAGTAAGGTAATTCTGCTTTCATGCGATCGCTCGCCACAGGTTTAGTTGCTATATCTGAAGCCCCACACATTACCAATACAGGAACGTTAATAGTTGCAAGTGTGTCTGTTTCGTCGAACTTCAACATTCCCAGCGTGCCACGAGCCAGAACACCAGGTGAACCCAATGCTGATAATAAGCCTGCAAAACTTAGTTGACCGCGTGTTTCAGTACCGGTAAATCCAGATAGTTCGACGGTGATATACAGCGAACCGTTGAAATAAGAGAGCCAAGTCATTAACCAAAAAACCGGCCACAACACAATAGTCAGGTACAACACAGGTTCGAGTAGCGGTTTCTGTAATTTCCGTACCAGATTGCTAAAGATGCAAGTTTTTACCGGATTAGTGTAAGTAGTATCTACAAGAATTAAGCCAGCCACCCGACTTCTTAATTGCTCTGGAAATAGGCGACAAAATGTCAGGTTAATCATTCCACCCATGCTGTGCCCCAACAAAATAACAGGTTTATCCCCTGCTATGGCAATTACAGCTTCCAAGTCACGGGCATATTTTTCTATAGAGTGATCATTGTTTTTCGGTTTAGAGGATTTTCCTAACCCTGGTAGATCCCAAACAATTACTCGGAAGCGATCGCTTAATTGTCGCTTGGCATAATACCATATAGCACTGTTTGGCCCCCAACCATGTGACAAAATAATTGGTTGACCATCTTCAGGGCCAAAAAACTCTACTTGCAACACGCTCCCATCTGGGCGTGGCAAACGTTGCACAGTTTTGCTACGCATAAACTTGGGTTCCTGGTTTCCACGACGGCGCAGCAGTGGCAAACTGATAAAACGCCCGCCAAAAGTCCACAGAACCATTACTAGTCCAGCTACTAAGTAGGGTGTTCCTACAAGTTCTCCTTCGTACCACTCATAGAGAATGTAGATTCCCCCACCAAGTACCCCAACAGACAGCAGTTGAACCAGCCATACAAGTAGAAAAATATGAGGCATGAATATCATGAGCCTAAACCTTGTAATACCTTGTTAACTGCTTTTAGCTTCATACCATAGTTAGAATCATCCAACTTTCACTCTTAAGAATGATTTATCGAACATAATTCAGGAGTCAGGAGTCAGAATTCAGTTGGGTATTCTGACCAAAAAAGCGGATAGCGTAACGTTAGCGACGTAGGAGCGTCTGAATAATTAGCGTTTTTGCACCCCTACAAAATAATACCAATTTGATGGTCAACAAAAAAGCCGCGGATCTGAATCCCCGACTGATAGCGCAGCGTTAGCGAGGAACGAGCGTCGCGTTTTGATTCTGACTCCTGAATTGTGACTTCTGAATTCTTCTTCAACCAATGTTGTATAAGAATGACTTTTTAAGAACAAGTATTTCTGCTTCCATGCAATCTATCCGCCACAGGTTTAGTCGCTATATCTGAAGCCGCACACATTACCAATACAAAAATATTAATAGTTGCAAGTGCTTGTGTTTTGTCGAACCTAAATATTACTAGTGTGGCAATAACAGCTTCCAAGTCAGGGGTATATTTTTCTATAGAGTAATTACTGTTTTTCGCTTTAGAGAATTTTCCTACCTGTGGTAGATACCAAAAAATTACTCGGAAGCGATTTCTACGACGGGCTACGCCTACGCTTAGTTATCGTTTGGCATAACACCATACTGTACTGTTACTGTACTGTTATCTTCCCAATTATGTGACATTATAATCACTTGCTCAGAATATTGCACCTGCACTGAGGTTCACCATTAATGAGTAGATGTATACTCCTTCAGCTAGGGGTAATTATTAAGATTAATAGTTACCTTAATAATGAAGCTAATTGAATGTATAAAGCATTATGAATGACAACAAGCAACCTTTGAATAAAACTGATACCAATCCTTTCGTTGGTGAAGAAAAGATTGTTAGAAGTGAGAATGAGAAAAAATTGCCTTTAAATAAAGTCGAAGAAAATTCTGAATCAAATTCAGAAGAAACATCAGACTCTTCATCAGGTTCAGGCATTAGTGCTAGGGTAGCTGGAGCTGCAATTGGTGGTGTATTAGGCGCTCGCTCTGGAGGCATTATCGGTGCTGTCGCAGGCTCAGTTGCTGGTGCCATCATTGGTAAGGGAACTGCTGATACAGTTAACCGCGCTGTAGATAATTTAGGGGATGCAGCTAACTCTGTAGCAGAGGGCGTTAAGCATTCTATAGAAGACATAGGCACAGCAGCCAAAGAAACGATTGAAGAAGTCAAGCCATCTATCAAAGGGACAGCAGAAGCTGTCAAGCAAACAGTTGAAGAGTCCAAGCCTTCTATTAAAGGTATAGCTGAATCAGTTAATGAAACAGTTAAAGAGGCTAAACCTTCTGTAGTAGACGCAGTTAAAAACGTATCCGAAGAAATCAAACCTACCATTAGAGACGTCAAAGAGTCAGTTCAGCATACAATTGAAGGCGTTCAACCTTCTGTAGAAAGGGCTGCTAACTCTATTCAAAGCGCTACTGATGAAATTAAGCCTTCTGCCAAAGCTGTAGCTAAAGAAATTGAAGGTGCTACTAAGGATGTTCGCTCAACTGTCAAAGGAACAGCGAAGGCAGTTGAACCATCTATAAAAAGTGCTGCCGAATCCCTCAAATCATCGGCTCAGAATGCGACTGAATCCGTAAAATCCTCGGCTAAGAGTGCAAGTGATTCAGTTAAATCATCAGCTCAGAATGTGACTGAATCTGCAAAAGATTCAGCCCATGATATTAAGTTATCTGCCCAAAATGCGGCAGAATCTTCCAAGAAGGAAATTAACGATAACGATACCCGTATCTCCAGCAACCCAATGCCAGAAGTCGTTATCATCAACAAAGACGGAATTATTGAAGGCAAGACTAGATAAAGACTAGTTTTTAAGCAAAGTTCCAGGCAGGGTGGATTTAACAAAAGGTTTACCTTTTATCTAAAAGGAGCCAATTAGTGATCGCACTATAATTGGGGAACTCCAAAAATTAAATTATCCCAATTTTCCTGTTATTAGGGTGCATCAGTACAAATAATTTCTTGGTATTTCCAGGTTTTATCTGACTGAAGCATCCTAAATATTGGAGATTTTTTAATTTGGAAGTCCCTTAGCTATAGACAGGATTCCTATTTGATTTTTAGGATAGCTAGGTACAAATCGAAAGTGGTTCTTCCCTACTCTCCATCTACATAAGTAAATTCAAGAATAAAGACAGCTTGTTATACCATAGTTACAGTTATGAAACTTTCACCCCCAGGAATGATTTATACGTTGTTACAAGTGTGATAATAAGTTGAGATTAATTACTAGTAAGTAACAACTGTTGCGAAGGGGTGTAATTTTGAATACGGTAGAGTTCTTATCTTATCTTCGCAGCTTAGATATTCAAGTTTTTATTGATGGTGAAAAGTTTCGTTGTAACGCGCCTGAAGGAACTCTTACCGTAGAATTGCGTGCAGAAATTCAAGAGCGTAAAGCAGAAATTATTGAATTTTTAAAAGCAACTAATCGTACTCATAACCACAGCTTTAGACCTCTCGTACCTATTTCGCGGTCTGAAAATCTTCTCCTATCCTTTGCTCAACAACGGCTGTGGTTTCTTGACCAATTAATCCCTAATAATCCTTTCTATAACATTCCAGTAGCACTACATTTAACAGGTTCGCTAAATAAAGCCGCGCTAGAGCAAACTTTTAACGAAATTGTCCGACGACACGAAGCTTTACGCACCAATTTTGTCATCCAGTCAGAGCAACCAGTTCAGGTAATTAATCCGACGCTAACAATACCTTTACCAATAATAGATTTACGGCAACTGCCACAAGCCGAACGAGAAATACAAGCACAACAATTCACTAACCAAGAAGCTCAACGTCCTTTCAATTTATCAACTGATTCGTTGCTGCAAGTAAAACTGCTGTGGTTGGATGAGACAGAATACATCCTGCTGCTGAATATGCACCACATTGTCTCCGATGGTTGGTCTATTGGGGTGCTGATTCAAGAGATAGCAGCACTTTACACAGCCTTTACTAGCAATCAGCCTTCTCCTCTGCCGAAACTTACAATTCAATATGCAGACTTTGCATACTGGCAACGCCAATGCTTGCAGGGAGAAGTATTAGATAAGCAACTCAATTACTGGCAGAAGCAATTAAACGACATTTCTATATTAAATTTGCCAACCGACAGACCAAGGCTAGCTGTTCAAACTTACCAGGGTGCAAGGCAACCTCTGCAATTATCAAAAAGTCTGAGCAAAGCACTTTTAGCTCTCGGACAGCAAGAAGGAGTAACTTTATTTATAACCCTATTAGCAGCATTTAAAGTTTTACTTTATCGCTACACACAACAAGAAGATATTGCGATCGGTTCCCCCATTGCCAATCGCAACCGTAGTGAGATAGAAGGATTAATTGGTTTTTTTGTCAATAGCTTAGTACTGCGTACCGACCTATCAGGAAACCCAACTTTTCAAGAATTATTGAATCGAGTCAAAGAGGTAGCTTTAGGGGCTTATGCTTATCAAGATTTACCTTTTGAAAAACTTGTAGAAGAACTGCATCCAGAGCGTAACTTGAATCAAAATCCGCTTTTTCAAGTGGTGTTTGCTCTGCAAAATGCGCCTATGTCAGCATTAGAGTTAACTGGTTTAACTTTAAGCCCCTTACCATTTGATACAGAAACAACACGCTTTGATTTGGAGTTCCACCTGTGGGAGCCAAATACTCAAAATGGTTTATGGGTAGATAGCTCAGAAGGAATTAGTGGGTTTGTAATTTACAGTACTGATTTATTTGATGACGCTACTATCACCAGAATGTTAGGACATTTCCAGACATTACTAGAAGGTATAGTTGCAAATCCAGAACAACGAATTGCACAATCATCCCTTTTAAGTGAATCTGAGCAGCATAATTTATTAATTGAATGGAATAATACTCAGTTAGATTATCCTCAAGATAAATGTATACATCAGTTATTTGAGAGTGTTGCAGAACAGAACCCTGATGAAACTGCACTAGTATTTGGCAATGATAAACTCAGCTACAAAGACTTAAATATACGTAGTAATCAGCTTGCACATTATCTAAAAAAATTAGGAGTTAAAACCGAAGTTTTAGTTGGGCTTTGTGTAGAACGCTCTTTTGATCTGGTAATTGGGATGTTGGGCATTCTGAAAGCAGGTGGAACTTATGTGCCTCTAGATCCAAGCTATCCATCTGAACGTTTGGATTTTATGCTCAAAGATGCTCAAGTCTCAGTTTTACTAACTCACAAGCAATGGCTTGAACGTTTAGAAAATAGTAATTCAAATATAATCTGTTTAGATAAAGATTGTAAAATTATTGCTCAAGAAATTGAAGATAATCTTCCTACTGAAGTTGTATTAGACAACCTTGCGTATGTAATTTATACCTCTGGCTCAACAGGAAAACCTAAAGGCGTACAAATTGAACATAGAGGATTATTAAATCTGGTTTTTTGGCATCAAAAAGCTTTTGCAGTTTCACCTAGCGAGCGAGTAACACAGATAGCTGGGATTGCGTTTGACGCTTCCAGTTGGGAAATTTGGCCTTACCTTAGTGCTGGAGCAAGTATTTATATTGTAGATGATGAAATCAGGCGATCGCCTGAATATCTCCGAGATTGGTTAATATCGCAAAAAATCACAATTTCCTTCTTACCAACGCCTATAGCAGAAAAGGTTTTATTATTAGATTTTCCTGAAGATGCCGCTTTACGGATATTGCTTACAGGTGGAGATAAACTAAATCAATATCCTTTAGCTTCCCACTCCTTCCAAGTATTTAATAATTATGGGCCTACTGAGAACACAGTTGTTACAACTTCTGGTCATATTTCTGTCAAGAATAAATATAATTTAGCACCTGCAATTGGTAGTGCGATCGCTAACACCCAAGTATACATATTAGATAAACATTTACAACCTGTACCCATTGGTGTTTCAGGAGAATTATATATAAGTGGTGATGGATTAGCACGAAGTTATTTAAACCGCCCTGATTTAACTGCGGAATGCTTCATTCCTCATAGTTTTACTAATAAGTTAAAAGCACGACTTTATAAAACAGGTGATTTAGTCCGTTATCGAGTAGATGGCAACATTGAATTTTTAGGTCGGGTTGACGAGCAAGTAAAAATTCGTGGCTACCGCATTGAGTTGGGCGAAATTGAAGCAGTGCTGAGTCAACATCCAGCAGTACAGCAAACTGTAGTCATAATTCATGAGGATGAAGATGAAAAGCGCCTAGTAGCTTATCTGGTAGCGAAAGCTGAATACAGCAGTGAGCAGGAGAATGTGCAATTAATCCAATTGCAGAATGAGCAGGTTTTGCAATGGCAAATGCTTTATGACGAAACTTATAATCAGCCTACTGCTGATTCAGATCCAACATCTAATTTTATCGGCTGGAACAGCAGTTACACAAATCAGCCTATTCCAATAGAGCAGATGCGTGAGTGGATAAATAACCAAGTAGCGCAAATTTTGGCTTTGCAACCCAAGCGAGTGTTAGAAATTGGTTGTGGAACAGGTTTAATTCTGTTCAGAATTGCACCTCACTGCACTAAGTATTGTGCAACAGACTTTTCCCCAGTTTCACTTAATTACATTCAGCAGCAGTTAGAAAAGCAAGAAATGCCGCAGGTAACGCTGCATCAGCAAATGGCTACTGACTTCGAGAAAGTAGAAATAGCAGCTTTTGATGCAGTAGTTATAAACTCAGTTGTACAATATTTTCCTACTATTGATTATCTGATTCGTGTATTAGAAGGTGCAGTGAGGGCAACTGCTCCGGGTGGCTTTATCTTCATAGGAGATGTACGTAGTTTGCCACTTTTGCAAGCTTTTCATGCATCAGTGCAACTGGAGCAAGCTGAACCTTCCCTTACCCGTTCTGAGTTACAGCAACGGGTTCAAATGCAAATTTTCCAAGAAACAGAGTTAGTAATTGATCCAGCTTTTTTTAGTGCAATAGAGCAATGCTTTCCTCAGATTAGCCATGTAGAAATTCAACTGCTGCGGGGACGCGATCGCAATGAATTGGCTCAATTTCGGTACAATGTAATTCTTCATATTGATGATAAAACTATTAATAATACTGGAAATAATTCAGTCTTGAACTGGTCTGAAGAGAATTTAACAGTGTCAGCAGTGCATCAGTTATTAATTGAAACTAAACCAGAAATATTATGTATTAAGAATGTACCTAATGCGCGGGTGATGGCAGCAGTGAAAACAGCGGAATGGCTATCAGATGTAGAAGGTTTTAAAACTGTAGGTCAAATGCGTAAAGCTTTGCAAAAACTTGAAAATTTAGGGGTAGAGCCAGAGGATTTTTATACACTGGATGTACCTTACAAAGTTGATATTACCTGGTCAAATTCAAGTATTGAAGGACGCTATGATGTGGTTTTTGTACAGCAAGAGAAAATAGCTAAGAGAGCTATTTTTCCACATAGTACGGCTCACTCTCGCCCCTGGCAATCTTACGCCAATAATCCTCTACAAGCCAAAGTTGCGCGTAAATTAGTGCCGCAATTGCAGACTTACACAGCACAAAAATTGCCTGAGTACATGATGCCATCAGCTTTTGTAATATTAGAGTCTTTACCTCTGACAGCTAATGGTAAAGTCAATCGCCGCGCTTTAAAAGGATTCTATGATGCAATTCAGCCCCAATTGTCTGAAAATTACATCGCACCTCGGACTCCTGTGGAACAAGTGTTAATGAAAATTTTTGCTGGGGTTTTGGGACTTAAGCGCGTAGGAATTTATGATAATTTCTTTGAATTAGGGGGCCATTCATTACTAGCAACTCAGCTTGTCTCTAGAGTGCGCGATACTTTGCGTGTGGAGTTACCTTTGCGTAGCGTATTTGAAGCACCGACAATTGCACAAATATCTAAAGTAGTAGAAAGTTTTAAAGAAAGTAATGCTCAAAGTCAAGCGCCAGTTTTAGTACCATTATCACGTGAAAGTCGGCGGATTAAGTTATCTTCCTTAAACGAAGAGGCCAAAGGGCTTTAGGGACTTGTAGTGAAATTAAGATACTAGAACCTCTTGCTGAAAAATCTAGGGACAGAAATTTTGATAGGTCTTCCTCAGTTTTTCTTGGTTCTCCATATACGTTTTGGTATTTAAGGACGAATACCTCGTTTATGTAGTTCAGTATGTTTTTGTTTCATGTTGTAGCCTTTATCAGCACTTTTAGGGAGAAATGAGCAGGCAATCGCTGCTGTAATCCTTGTTAACAGTGGCATTGCCTGTTTTCAACTGCTGATTAAACTCTACGAACTTTAAGCTTTGACTAAACCGCCGTCGATAGATGTTCTGTCACATCTGGCTCATCTAGCTATAACGGCTCAAACTCGTAAAGTCACTTTCTCCGGCACTACATTTAGCTCGTACCCATCATATATAAAGTATGTTGAGAGCGATCACTATCACTTGTGATTACAGTCCCTAACAAGTTGTCTAAAACCCCTATCTTCTCGTCAACTTTCAAAAGCTTTCGGTTTATTCAATATCGTAGGGCTGGGCAATGAGGCAACCGCGCTCGCGCCAGAACTGATGCAATAAAGCAATAACGGACTGAAAATTCACGCTTCCCCCTTGTTTGGTTGGCACAGTGCATAAACCATTGTTGCCTAGAAGCAGGCACAGTGGGGAGTTTCAAGGGGACACAGAAGTTTTCCAAAATAATTTTGGAAAAATAGTTGACACAAGGAGATAGGTTCGTTATATTGAATAAGTGCCTGAAGCGGAGCGCGAAAGAGCGACGCCAAAAGGTGAACCGAACCTTGAA
>JAESFO010000155.1_pt1 | contig 167398 bp, 164 predicted proteins | sample 9269421 | NCBI WGS metagenome assembly JAESFO01 (sample SAMN14502839, study PRJNA617101) | algae metagenome | isolation source: Nostoc desertorum CM1-VF14 and co-occurring heterotrophs from rocky... | place: USA: Clark Mountains, San Bernardino, California | collected 2000-06-05 | reverse complement strand
CGTGGTCGAGGGCATCAACAACACCATCAAGGTCATCAAGCGCCGCGCCTATGGCTACCGCGATGAGGCGTACTTCTTCCTCAAGATCCGCGCCGCCTTCCCCGGAATTCCTCGATGAACCTTTTTTTTGCCCTACCGTCATGAACCGCAACCTCTGGCTGCTTGCCATCTGCCAGGGCCTGTTCCTGACCAACAACGTCACCTTCATCGCGATCAACGGCCTGGTCGGCCTGCGCATCGCGCCGCTCGGCTGGATGGCGACGCTGCCGGTGATGGGCTACGTGGTGGGCGGTGCGCTCGCCACCGGCCTGGTGGCGCGCTCGCAGCAGCGCTTCGGCCGCCGCGGGTCGTTCCAGATCGGCCTTGCGGTGGCGCTCGGGTCGGCGCTGCTGTGCGCCTTTGCCGCGGTCACCGAAAACTTCTGGCTGCTGTGCTTTGCCACGGTGGTGGCCGGCTACTACAGCGCCAATGCGAGCCTCTATCGCTTCGCAGCGGCCGAACTCGCGGGCCCCGAGTGGCGCGAGAAGGCGGTCTCGCTGGTGATGGCGGGGGGATTGATCGGGGCCGTGCTCGGGCCCAACCTGGCCACCGCCACGCGCGAGGCGCTCACCGTGCCGTTCGCGGGCGCTTACGTGGCGCTCGCCGCGGTGGCGCTGCTGTCGATGCTCGTCATGCGCTTCATCGAGTTTCCGCCCGCGCTGCCACGCCGGCAAGGCGCGGCAGCCGGACGGCCGCTGGGCGAGATCATGCGCCAGCCGGTGTTCATCGTCGCGGCGGCGGCCGGCGCGCTGGGCTACGGCGTGATGAACCTGCTGATGGCCGCGACCCCGATCGCGATGCAGGTCTGCAGCCTGCCGTTCTCGGACGCCGCGCTGGTGCTCGAGTGGCACGTGATCGGCATGTTCGCGCCGGGCTTCTTCACCGGCCACCTGATCCGCCGCTTCGGCGCACTGCCCGTGATGGGCGTCGGGCTGGTGCTCAACTTCGCCTGCATCGTCGTTGCGCTCTCGGGGGTGGACCTGCACAACTTCCTGGTGGCGCTGTTCCTGCTGGGCGTCGGCTGGAACTTCCTCTTCACCGGCAGCACGACGCTCTCGCTCACGGCCTACACGCCCGAAGAACGCGACCGTGCACAGGGCGCGCTCAACTTCTGCGTCTTCGGCACGCTGGCCGTGACCTCGTTCGCCTCGGGCGTGCTCGTGACCACGCAGGGCTGGCAGCTGCTGAACTACGGCTCGCTGGTGCCGGTGGCGGTCACGGGCGCCGCGCTGCTGTGGCTCGCGCAGCGCAACCGGCGCGCTGCTGCGGCGGCAGCAGCAAAAGCCTGAGGCGCGCTACGCCGCGGCCGCGGCGCGGTGGGCCGCCGGCAGCGCCGCGATCACCTCGGCCACGGCCGCGGTGAGCTTCTTGGCATAGGGCACATGCAGGAACTCGTTCGGGCCGTGCGCATTGCTCTTCGGGCCGAGCACGCCGCAGACCATCATCTGGGCCGTGGGGAAACCGGCGCTCAGCATGTTCATCAGCGGGATCGTGCCGCCCTGGCCGATGTAGCCGCAGGACGCACCGAAATGCGCCTTCGAGGCCTTGTTGAGCGCGTCCTCGAACCATGGCGTGATCGTGGGTGCGTTCCAGCCGGTGGCGCCGCCGCCGCTTTCGAAGGTGACGCGGGCCTGGTAGGGCGCGTTGTCCTCGAGCAGCGTCTTGAGCTCCTGCACCGCCCGGGCCGCATCGACGAGCGGCGGCAGGCGCAGCGACAGCTTGAAGGCGGTGTAGGGGCGCAGCACGTTGCCCGCGTCCTTCAGTGCCGGGAAGCCTTCGGCGCCGGTCACCGAGAGCGTGGGCTTCCAGGTGCGGTTGAGCAGTGCCTCCACCGGGTCGGTGGTAGTCGGCAGCGCGAACGTGGTCGAGCCGCCGCAGTCGTAGTGCGCCCACGGAAAGCGCTTGTAGACCTCTTCGCCGAGGATCGCGGCCGTGGCCCTGGCCTGCGCGAGCCGGTCGGCCGGCACTTCGCAGTGGAAGCTCGCGGGCAGCAGGCGGCCGGTCTTGCTGTCCTCGAGCCGGTCGAGCACCTGCCGCATGATGCGAAAGCTCGAGGGCACCAGGCCCGAGGCGTCGCCCGAATGAATGCCTTCGGTCAGCACCTCGACCTTGAGCGTGCCGCTGGCCATGCCGCGCAGCGAGGTCGTGAGCCACAGCTGGTCGTAGTTGCCGGCGCCCGAGTCGAGGCAGATCACGAGCTCGACCGCGCCGAGCCGCGCACGCAGCGCATCGACATAGGGCAGCAGGTCGTAGGAGCCGCTTTCCTCGCAGGTCTCGATCAGGCCCACGATGCGCGGATGCGCTGCGCCCTGGTTCTTGAGCGCCTTCAGGGCCGCGATGCTCGCGTAAACCGCATAGCCGTCGTCGGCGCCGCCGCGGCCGTAGAGCAGGCCGTCCTCGTACTTGGGCGTCCAGGGGCCGAGATCGTTGCGCCAGCCGGTGAATTCGGGTTGCTTGTCGAGATGGCCGTACATCAGCACCGTCTCGGCCATGTCGGTGCCGGTGGCCGGCACTTCGAAGAACAGCACCGGCGTGCGGCCCTCGAGGCGCACGATCTCGAGCTTGAGCCCCTCGACCTTCTGCGCCTCGACCCAGGCCGCCGCATTGCGCAGCACGGTCTCGAGGTACCCGTTGGCCGACCAGTCCTTGTCGAAGCCCGGCGACTTGGCGGGAATGGCGATGTAGTCGGTGAGCTGGCGCAGGATGTCGCCGTCCCACTGGGCGGTGACGTCAGAGAGGGCGCGCTCGGCGTCGAGCGTGCCGGCGGGCATTTCGCGGTGCAGGGGGGCGTTCATCGGGGTTCTCCGCAGGAAGCAAAAGTGCATTTTGCGCCTCGCGGCAAGCGCGCGTAGAGTGCGGCGTTCCCAACCCGGAGCGCAACGTGACCAAGGCAACATCGACGCGGACGACGGACATCAGAGTGGGCATCGGCGGCTGGACCTACGAGCCCTGGCGCGACAACTTCTATCCAAAGGGGCTCGCGCATGCCAAGGAGCTGGGCTATGCAAGCCGACATGTGAGCGCCATCGAAGTCAACGGCACCTACTACAGCACCTTCAAGCCCGAGACCTTCCGCAAATGGCACGCCGAGGCGCCCGGCGATTTCGTGTTCTCGATGAAGGCGTCGCGCTACGCGACCAACCGCAAGGTGCTCGCCACCGCGGGCGAATCGATCGCGCGCTTCATCGACAGCGGCGTGGGCGAACTCGGCGACAAGCTCGGCCCGATCGTGTGGCAGTTCATGCCGACCAAGCAGTTCGATGCCGAGGACTTCGAGGCCTTTCTTGCGCTGCTACCGAAGAAGGAAGGCAGCCGCCCGCTGCGCCACGTGATGGACGTGCGCCATGAGAGCTTCATCACGCCCGCGTACAAGGCGCTCGCGAAGAAGTACAAGGTGTCGACCGTGTTCACCGACGCGGACAAGTTCCCGTCGTTCGAGGAACCCGAGGGCGACGTCGCCTATGCGCGGCTAATGATGGCCGACGCCAAGCAAAAGACCGGCTATGCGCCAAAGGCGCTCGACGACTGGGCCGAGCGCGCGAAGGCCTGGACCACCTCGCCGAAGAAGCGCGAGGTGTTCGTCTATTTCATCAACGGCGCCAAGGAAAAAGCACCGGCCGCGGCCGGTGCCCTGCTGGAGCGCCTCGGATGGACCCCGCCCGCCGCGTAACAGGCGCGGCGCGCCTGTTACGAAGCCTTTGCCCCGAAGCTGATCTCGCCGGAGATCTGGCCGCCTTCCTCGATCACGATCTTGCCGTAGCGGACCTTGCCGGTGACCTTGCCGGTCGCGTGGATCACGAGCTTCTCGCGCACCGTGAGGTTGCCGTCGAAGGTGCCGCGGATCTCGGCGATGTCGATCTCGGCCGAGCCCTTGAACTCGCCCTGTTCGGCGATCTGCATCAGGCGCGAATCCATCGTGGCTTCGACCAGGCCCTCGACGACCAGCGTGTCGCAATCGGTGATCTCGACGCCCTTGAGCTTGATGTTGGGGCCGACGGTGAGCTTGCTGCCGCCTTCCTTGGCCGCGGGCGCAGCCGCCGTTGCACCCAGGCCGCCTTGCTGGCCCGCGAGCGACGACGGATTGACGGGTGAACCCGACAGATTGGTGCCCGAGCCCACCAGCGGCGCGGGACGAGAGGTCAATGAATCGGTGTCACGATCACGCTTGCCGAAAAAGGGGGACTGTGTTGCCAATGGGGAGCTCCTCAACAAAGGGTCTATCGTAAGAACGCCATTGGCGCGCGCGACACTTATTTGCGCAATAAACGTAACTGAATAAATCGCGGCGGCGTGCACATTGCCACAATCGCAGCCACCGCGCGACCATCGCCAGCTCCACATCCAGATGACCCGACCGAACTCCGCTTCCGCTGCCCGGACCTTCGCTGTCTCGTCGACCACCGACGCGCGCTTCGACAAGCCGGCGAGCGGCTGGCGGCGCGACGCCTTCACCGTGATCTTCGAGGCCGACACGCGCGCGGGCCTCGCGTTCGACCTGGCGCTGATCGCGGTGATCCTGGCCAGCGTGCTGGTGGTGATCCTCGACAGCGTGCAGTCGATCCGCGAGCAGTGGCGCCCGGTTTTCAGCGGGCTCGAGTGGACCTTCACCGTGCTGTTCACGCTCGAATACATCGCGCGCCTCGCCTGCGTGAACCGGCCGCTGCGCTACGCGCTGAGCTTCTACGGCGTGATCGACCTGCTGGCGCTGCTGCCGACCTACCTCGTGGCCTTCGCGCCCGAGCTCGCCTACCTCATCGACGTGCGCGTGCTGCGGCTTCTGCGCGTGTTCCGCATCTTCAAGCTCTCGCGCTATTCGGTGGAATACCGCGCGCTGGTCTCGGCCGTGGCAGCGAGCCGGCGCAAGATCACGGTGTTCGTGGGTTTCGTGATGCTGGTGGTGCTGGTGATGGGCACGCTGATGTACGTGGTCGAAGGACCTGTCCACGGCTTCACGAGCATTCCCGTGGCGGTCTACTGGGCCATCTCGACCATGGCCACGGTGGGCTTTGGCGACCTGGTGCCCAAGACCGACCTCGGCCGCGCCATCGCGTCGGTCATGATGCTGCTCGGCTGGGGCGTGCTGGCGGTGCCGACGGGCATCGTCACGGCCGAGATGGCGCGGCGCGGCCCCGGCGACGACGAAGTGGCGCCGCTCACGGGCCGCGGCATTCTCGCGATGACGGCGCCGCCCGCTCCGCCTGCGCCACCGCCGCGGCGCCTCACGCCGGCTGCCAGGCGACGCGCCCTTGCGCAGCATCGCCGAGGCGGGCGATGAAGGGCTCGGCATCGGATTCGGGCAGCCTGAACGCGAAGCGCACCACGTCCTCGTGCGCGATGGCGTCGAGCACCGCTCCCGCCGCCGCGAGTTCGCGCCGCACCAGGCCCTCGAGCGCATAGGGCACCGCGCATTGCAGGCTGCGCTGGCGCACCAGCGGCACGAGCGGTGCGCCGAGCAGCGCCTGCGCGACGGCGTCGGTGTAGGCCCGCACCAGGCCGCCGGCACCGAGCTTCACGCCGCCGAAATAGCGCACCACGGTCGCGAGCGCGCCTTCGATCTGCTGGTGGCGCAGCACCTCGAGCATCGGCCGGCCCGCCGTGCCGCCCGGTTCGCCGTCGTCGTTGGCGGCCGACTGGCCGCCCGCCATCAGGGCCCAGCACACATGCGCGGCCGCGGGATGCTCGATACGCAGCGCGGCCACGATGGCCTGCGCGGCCGCGCGGTCGGCCACGGGCTGCACGCAGCCGATGAAGCGGCTCTTGCGGATGACCAGTTCGCTGTGGACCGGTTGCGCCAGCGTGAAGCTCACGGGAGCACCCTTGGCGCTGCGCTCAGCCGCCCCGCTCGAACTTGAACACGGCCGTGCCCGCGCGGGCATTGGGCAGCCAGCGCACCGAACGGCCGTCCTGCAGGCCGAAGGCATCGAGCACGCGAAGCTGGTTCTTGCGTGCAAGCACCTCGAAATCCTTGAAGGTGCCGACGCGGATGTTGGGCGTGTCGTACCACTGGTAGGGCAGGCGCCGGGTGACCGGCATGCGCCCGCGCGCGATGCTGATCCGGTTCGGCCAGTGCGCGAAGTTCGGGAACGCGACGATGCCGATACGGCCGACGCGCGCGGTCTCGCGCAGCATCACCTCGGCATTGCGCAGGTGCTGCAGCGTGTCGATCTGCAGCACCACGTCGAACGAGGCGTCGTCGAACATCGCGAGGCCTTCGTCGAGGTTCAGCTGGATCACGTCGACGCCGCGCCGGATGCACTGCAGCACGTTGCCGTCGGCGATCTCGACGCCGTAGCCGCTGCAGCCGCGCTCGCGCTGCAGCAGGTCGAGCAGGGCGCCGTCGCCGCAGCCGAGGTCGAGCACGCGCGCACCCTCGGGCACGAGCGCGGCGATGAGGCGCTGGGTTTCGATGTCGCTCATTGAGTCACCTCCGCGCTGCGCGCTGCGGTATTCGCCTTGGAAACGGCCCGGCGGCTCATGGCGCGGTCTCCTGCGCGATGCGCTCGAAATAGGAGCGCACCACGCCCATGTAGCGCACGTCGTCGAGCAGGAAGGCGTCGTGCCCGTGCGGCGCGTCGATCTCGGCATAGCTCACGTTGCGGCGGTTGTCGAGCAGCGCCTTCACGAGCTCGCGGCTGCGCGCCGGCGAGAAACGCCAATCGGTCTTGAAGCTCACGAGCAGGAACTTGGCCGTGGCGCGCGCCAGGGCTTCGCTGAGGTTGCCGCCGTGCGCCCGTGCCGGGTCGAAATAGTCGAGCGCGCGCGTGATCAGCAGGTAGGTGTTGGCGTCGAAGTACTCGCTGAACTTGTCGCCCTGGTAGCGCAGGTAGCTCTCGATCTGGAACTCGACCTCCTGCGTCGAATAGCGGTAGTCGAGCCCCACGGCCTCGCCTTCGACCGCGCTGCGCAGGATGCGGCCGAACTTCGCGTTCATCACATCGTCGCTGAGGTAGGTGATGTGGCCGATCATGCGGGCGATGCGCAGGCCGCGCTTGGGCACCACGCCATGCGCATAGAAATGCCCGCCGTGGAAATCGGGATCGGTGACGATGGCGCGGCGCGCCACTTCGTTGAAGGCGATGTTCTCGGCCGTGAGGTTGGGCGCGCTGGCCACCACCACCGCATGGCGCACGCGCTCGGGGTACTGCAGCGTCCACGAGAGCGCCTGCATGCCGCCGAGGCTGCCGCCCATCACGGCCGCCAGCGTGCGGATGCCGAGCGCATCGAGCAGCACGGCCTGGGCGTCGACCCAGTCCTCGACGGTGACGACGGGAAAGTCGGCGCCGTAGACGCGCCCTGTGGCCGGGTTGACGTGCATCGGGCCGGTCGACCCGAAGCAGGAGCCGAGGTTGTTCACGCCGATCACGAAGAAGCGGTCGGTGTCGACCGGCTTGCCCGGGCCGACCATGTTGTCCCACCAACCCTCGGAGCGCTCCTGGCCCGCATAGGTGCCGGCCACGTGGTGCGAGGCATTGAGCGCATGGCACACCAGCACCGCGTTGCTGCGCTCGGCGTTCAGCGTGCCGTAGGTTTCGTAGGCCAGCGTGTAGTCCGCGAGCGAGGCGCCGCTGCGCAGGGCCAGCGGGCCCGCGAACTGCATCGACTGCGCGGAGACGACCAATGGAGGTGACGACATGAATGAAAAAAACCCGGCCTCGCCAAAAACGAGCCGGGTTGTTCGCCAACTGACTGTCTTTAGCTGAATTTATAAAGCGCCCGCAAGCTGAAGCAAATCGGCGCAAGACAAAGTATAGCCGCGCGAGGTGCGCGGCGCTGGTCAGGGCCAGCCGGCGATCATGGCGATGCCCAGCACGAGAAAGATGGCGGCAGAGATGCCGTGCACCAGCTTGATCGGCACCCGGCGCACGATGCGTTCGCCCAGCCACACCACAGGCGCATTGGCCAGCATCATGCCGAGCGTGGTACCCACGACCACCCAGAGGTACGCCTCGGTGAAGCGGGCCGCCAGCATCACCGTTGCGATCTGGGTCTTGTCGCCCATCTCGGCCAGGAAGAAGGCGACCAGCGTCGTGCCGAAGACGCCGTAGTGCGACGCGGCGGGCGCCTCGTCGTCGTCGAGCCTGTCGGGAATGAGCATCCACGCCGCCATGGCGACGAAAGAGCCACCGAGGATCCAGCGCAGCATTTCGGGGCCGAGCCAGCGCGTGATGTAGTTGCCGACCGCCCCGGCCAGCGCATGGTTGACGACAGTGGCGGCAAAGATGCCGAGCACGATCGGCCAGGGCTTCCTGAAGCGCGCCGCGAGCAGAAGGGCCAGCAACTGGGTCTTGTCGCCCATTTCGGCGAGCGCGACCACGCCGGTTGCAACGAGAAAAGCTTCCATGAGAAAAGGGTTCCTTGGGCCGAAGGACGCGATTGACCGCGCAACACCTTCGGCCAAATTCCCGAAGTTGCACGGTCAAAGGTCTCGCCAGGTGTGTTCACTGCACGCGCCATGTCCCGTGTGGGGCAGGACAAGTCTGTTGACGCGGGCCCTTCTCGCAATGGAAGGCGGCTACTCCCCAATGACGAGCCGGATTCTACCTGTTGCGGCCGGTCGCCCTCCCTCAGCGGAAAGCGTGCGCTAACTTTTCATAATTTTTGAAGGCCCTGGCGGCAGCCGCAAATTCCCGCTTGCGTTTCACATATTTCACCCATAATGCACGAGCCTCCCTCTTCAATTTGCGAGGAGGCAGTTCGGTGATCGGTCAGTTTCGCGCGACTCGACGGCTCTCGTTTGAGTGATGCTTTCGGGACTCCGTCGCTTTTCCTGCCATGTGTTTATAGGAGTCCCTGGATGGGCAACAAACTGTACGTCGGCAACCTGCCTTACTCGGTGCGCGACGGTGATCTCGAACAGGCTTTCGGACAATTCGGCTCGGTGACCAGCGCCAAGGTCATGATGGAGCGCGACACGGGCCGCTCCAAAGGCTTCGGCTTCGTCGAGATGGGCAGCGATGCGGAAGCGCAGGCCGCCATCAACGGCATGAACGGCCAGCCGCTCGGCGGCCGCAGCATCGTCGTCAATGAAGCCCGCCCGATGGAAGCGCGTCCCCCGCGCAGCGGCGGCTATGGCGGCGGTGGCGGTGGTTACGGCGGTGGTGGTGGCGGCTATGGCGGCGGCGGCGGCGGTGGTGGTTACGGCGGCGGTGGCGGCGGCTACGGCGGTGGCGGTGGCGGCGGCCGCTCCGGTGGGGGCGGCGGTTACGGCGGCGGTGGCCGCAGTGGCGGCGGCGGTGGTGGTGGCGACGGCGGTTTCCGCAGCCCCTACGGTGCCGGCCCCCGCGGCGGCGGCCGCTCGGGCGGCGGTGGCGGCTACGGCGGCGGCGGCAACGGCGGCTACTGAGTCCTGCACCCACGGACACGAAAAGAAAAAGGCTCCCCGGGAGCCTTTTTTGTTGCCCGCGCTCAGCGCTCGCCGCTGCGCTTCTTGCGGCCGCGGCCCTGCACCGCGCGGTCGAACAGCGCATTCGGCACCATGCGCATGAGCTTGGCAACGACGCCCATCTGCCAGGGAATCACGCGGTAGCTGGTGCCGGCCTCGATGGCGCGCAGCGCCTGCGCCGCAAAGTCCTCGGCCTGCATGAGGAACGGCATGCCGTACCGGTTGCCGCGCGTCAGCGGCGTGTCGATGTAGCCCGGGCAGATCGTCACGACCTTGACGCCGCTCCCGTGCAACTCGCCGCGCAGGCTTTCGCAGTAGGCCACCACGCCGGCCTTGCTCGCGCAATAGGCGCCGTGGCCCGGCAGCCCGCGAATCGCCGCCACGCTCGCAATGCCGACGAGCCGTCCGCTGCCGCGCTGGCGCATGGCGGCGGCGAACGGATGGAAGGTGGCCATCAGGCCCACGTTGTTGGTCGCGAAGGTGCGTTCCATCACCCCGATGTCTTCGCGCTCGGCGGTGTCGATGCCCACGCTGATGCCGGCATTGGCAATTACCACGTCGGGCAGCCCCTGCTGGGCGATGCAGGCCTGGCCCGCGGCGACGATGCTGTCGGCCTGCGCCACGTCGGCGCCATAGATGCGGTAGCGCGACGGATCGAGCCCGCGCGCAACGGCCCAGGCCTCGATCTCGGCCGTGCGCCGCGCCACCAGCGCGAGCCGGTAGCCTGCGTCGAAGAAGGAGGCGGCCAGGGCCTGGCCGATGCCGCTCGAGGCGCCGGTGATGAAGACGAGCGGTGCTGCTGCGGTGCCCATGATGCCTTCGGCGCCGGCCTCGTTCAGCGCGCCTTGCCCTTGGCCGCCGAGGGCACGAGCACGCCGTGCACGCGGCCGGTCAGGTTGGCGACGCCGCTGAGGTTGTCGTAGTCGAGGTTGTCGGCGGTGAACCGATCGGTGCCGCGGATCAGCGTGACGGGCTTGTTCGAGGTGACCCGCTCGGTGTCGAGGTATGCATGCAGGAACTCGCCGCGGAACTCGAGCCGCGGCGTGGTCTTGCCGTTGGGCTGCACGGCCGGGTCGCGAATGACGATCGCATTGCCGAACAACTGGATCTCGCTCGCGTCGGAATTCGACAGCCCGCGGTTGGCGGTGGCGCGCGTAGTGAAGCCCTGCGGCGAGACCGAGCGCAGGCGCAGCTCGTCGACCTCGATGGTGTCGGTGTCGGGATAGTGCCGGCCTTCCTTGCCGTGGAGCTCGCTGCGCAGGTCGCCGTTGGGCAGGTAGTTCTTGATCACGAAGCCGCGCATGAAGTAGTCGGGCTCGTGCGTGGGCGCGACCTTGACGGTGGGCTCGAGCAGCTTGGGCGCATTGCGCACCAGCCAGTAGGTGCCGAGCGCGACCGCGGCGGTCAGGATGATCGGCAGGTAGATGGTGGCGCGGTCGAGCCCGTCGCGCAGCAGGTCCCAGGCCCGTTTCATGGTGCCGGGCCCCGCGCGGCGTCGAGCAGGCGCCGGTACTGGCCGCAAGCGGTCAGCAGCAGGTCGCAGAATTCGCGCGCCGCACCTTCGCCGCCGCGCGCGCGCGTGACGTAGTTCGCGGTGTCGCGGACCTCGGCGTGCGCGTTGGCCGGCGCCGCCGCGAAGCCGACACGCGCGAGCACCGGCAGGTCGGGCCAGTCGTCGCCGATGGCCGCGGCCTGCGCCCAGTCGAAGCCCAGCTGGGCGAGCATGGCTTCGGCCGCGGGCAGCTTGTCTTCGGTGCCGTAGCGCACGTGCTCGATGCCGAGCGCCTCGAGCCGCACGCGCAGCGGCTTGGAGTCGCGCCCGGTGATGATCGCAGGCGTGATGCCGGCCAGGCGCAGCAGCTTGAGGCCGTAGCCGTCGAGGATGCTGAAGCGCTTGAGGGTTTCGCCGTGCTCGGTGAAATAGACGCCGCCGTCGGTCAGCACGCCGTCGATGTCGAAAAACGCGATGCGCACGTCCTGCGCGGCAAGCAAGGTCTCGGGCTGGAAGTCGATCGGCATCAGATGACCTTCGCGCGCATCAGGTCGTTGATGCTGAGCGCGCCGATCAGGAGCCCCGCCGCGTCGACGATGAGCACGCTGGTGATGCGGTGCTCCTCCATCAGTTCGGCCGCCTCGGCGGCGAGCGCGTCGGCACGCAGCGTGCGCGGGCCGGTGTGCATCACGTCGGCCGCGGTGAGGCCGCGCAGGTCGCCGCCGGTCTCGACCTGGCGGCGCAGGTCGCCGTCGGTGAAGATGCCGATGGCACGGCCGTTTGCATCGACCACCGCGGTCGCGCCCAGTCCCTTGGCGCTCATCTCGCGCATCAGCTCGCTGAGGGTGGCCGTGGGCGGCACGCGCGGCACATCGTCGCCCGAGCGCATGACGTCGCTCACATGGGTGAGCAGCTTTCGGCCGAGCGCGCCGCCCGGATGCGAGCGCGCGAAGTCTTCGGAACCGAAGCCGCGTGCGTCGAGCAGCGCCACGGCCAGCGCGTCGCCCATGGCCATCTGGGCCGTGGTGCTTGCCGTCGGCGCGAGGTTGAGCGGGCAGGCTTCCTTGGCCACGCCGGCGTCGATCGCGATGTCGGCATGGCGCGCGAGGGTGGATTCGAGGCGGCCGGTGATGGCGATCAGCGGCACGCCCTGGCGCTTGACCACCGGCAGGATCACGGTGAGTTCGTCGACCTCGCCGCTGTTGGAAATGGCCAGCACCAGGTCGACCGGCTTGATCATGCCGAGGTCGCCGTGGCTGGCCTCGGCCGGGTGCACGAACATCGCGGGCGTGCCCGTGGAGGCGAGGGTGGCGGCGATCTTGCGCCCCACGTGCCCGCTCTTGCCCATGCCCATGACGACCACGCGCCCGCGCACCTCGAGGATCTTGCGCACGGCTTCGACGAAGCTCGGCCCGACGCGCGACTTGAGGCCGCTCACGGCCTCGGATTCGATGTCGAAGGTGGCGCGCGCCCGTGCGAGCACGGCATCGGCGTTGACCGCGGGAAGCAGGGGTGCGGAACTCATCGCCGGATTTTACGGGTCGGCGCAGGACACAGATATTGCTGTAGCCCATTCGACTAGCATCCAGTCATGTCTTCCTTCGACCTCACGCTGTTGTACCTGCTTGCCGCAGTGATCGGCGTGGTGGCCTGCCGTTCGCTCAAACTGCCGCCGATGCTCGGCTACCTGTCGGCCGGCGTGCTGATCGGGCCGCACGCGCTGGCACTGGCGCAGAACTCCGAAGGCATCCGGCATCTCGGCGAGTTCGGCGTGGTGTTCCTGATGTTTGTGATCGGGCTGGAGTTCAGCCTGCCCAAGCTGCGCGCGATGCGCAAGCATGTGTTCGGCCTGGGGCTGCTGCAGGTGCTGCTGACGATGGCGCTGGCCACGGCCGGGGCGCTGCTGATCGCCTCATGGCTGCCGGCGGCGTGGCAGCTCGGCTGGCAGACCGCACTGGCGCTGTCGGGCGCGCTGACGATGAGCAGCACGGCGATCGTGGTCAAGCTGATGGCCGAGCGGCTCGAGCTCGAAAGCGAGCACGGCCGGCGCGTCATGGGCGTGCTGCTGTTCCAGGATTTGGCCGTGGTGCCGCTGCTGGTGCTGATTCCGGCGCTGGGCGCGCCGCCCGAGACGCTGGCCACCGCCCTCGGCTTCGCGCTGGTCAAGGCGGTGCTGCTGATCGGCGTGCTGCTCTACGGCGGGCCGCGCGTCATGCGCTGGTGGCTCACGCTGGTGGCGCGGCGGCGCAGCGAGGAGCTCTTCATCCTGAACGTGCTGCTGATCACGCTCGGGCTCGCCTGGCTCACGGAACTGGCCGGCCTGAGCCTGGCGCTCGGCGCCTTCATCGCGGGCATGCTGGTGTCGGAAACCGAATACAAGCACCAGGTCGAGACCGACATCCGGCCGTTCCACGACGTGCTGCTCGGGCTTTTCTTCATCACGGTGGGCATGACGCTCGACTGGCACATCGTGGTCGAGCGCTGGGCCCTGGTGGCGCTGCTGCTGGTGCTGCCGCTGGCGTTCAAGCTCGCGCTGGTGACCTTGCTGGCGCGGCTGCTCGGCGCGACGGCCGGGGTGTCGCTGCGCACCGGCCTCTACCTCGCGCAGGCCGGCGAGTTCGGCTTCGTGCTGCTGGCGCTGGCGCAGGACCGCGCGCTGCTGCCCGAATGGCTCGCGCATCCGGTGCTGGCCTCGATGGTGCTTTCGATGCTCGCGACGCCCTTCATCGTGATGTACACCAATGCGATCGTGCGCAAGCTGGTGGCGAGCGACTGGCTGCAGCAGTCGCTGCAGATGACCACGATCGCGCGCAAGACCATCAACACCGCGCAGCACGTGATCATCTGCGGCTACGGACGCTGCGGCCAGAACCTCGCGCGCATCCTCGAGCGCGAAGGCATTCCCTACATGGCGCTCGACCTCGACCCCGACCGCGTGCGCCAGGCCGCCGCGGCGGGCGATTCGGTGGTGTTCGGCGATGCCGCGCGGCTGCAGGCGCTGATGGCCGCCGGCCTGGCGCGCGCGAGCGCCGTGGTCGTGACCTACCTCGACGTGCCCGGCGCGATGAAGGTGCTGGCCAACACGCGCGCCCATGCGCCGCAGGTGCCGGTGATCGTGCGCACGCAGGACGACCTCGACCTCGAGAAACTGCGGGCCGCGGGCGCGACCGAGGTGGTGCCCGAGGCCATCGAGGGTTCGCTGATGCTCGCGAGCCACGCGCTCGCGCTGGTCGGCGTGCCGATGCGGCGCGTGATCCGCGTGGTGCAGGACCAGCGCGATGCACGCTACAACCTGCTGCGCGGCTACTTCCACGGTGCCGACGACGACAACGCCGACGAGATCGAGCACGAGCGGCTCAACACCTTCACGCTGAACCCGGGCGCGCGCGCCATCGGCCAGTCGCTCGCGCACCTGGCGCTCGACACGCTCGGCGTGCGCGTCGCGACCCTGCGCCGCCATGGCCACGCCAAGGCGGTGAACGGCGACACGGTGCTCGTGGACGGCGACACCCTGGTGCTCTCGGGCAAGCCGGCCGCGCTCGCGGTGGCGATCGAGCGGCTGCAGAAGGGCTGAGACGCCGGGACGGTGGCCGGCTCAGGTCACCGCGACACGCCTGGACCGGTGCGCCATGCGCTTGGCGATCACCGCACCGAAGCCCATCGTGATCTCGAGCGCCAGGTTGGGCTGGCGGTTCGACATCTCGGCGAAGCGGATCGCGGTGAGGCGCCAGACGCGCCCCGCGCCGGTGACCACCACGTTGGCCGGATGCGGCTCGCGCGAGAAGAACGAGCCCTCGCCCACGACCGCGCCGGCCATGAGCACGGCGAGCTTCATCTGCTCCTTGCTGCTCACGCGGTGCACGCTGATCGCGCCGCTCTCGACGAAGTACACCGAGCGGTCGTGCGTGCCCTGTTCGATCAGGATGTCGCCGACCGCGGTGTCGATCGGCTGTAGGTAGCCCCCCAGCGTCTCCCACTGTTGCACGTTGAGCGTGAGCGCAAAGGCGTCGTTGCTGTTGTTGTCCGCAATGGCGCGGCTCAGGTTCTGGATGGACATGTGTTCCTCAACCCCCGGATCTTTGCGCCGGAGTATCGGCGAAGCACGCGGGTTTCGCTATTTGCCGATGCAGAAGCGCGAAAAGATCACGCCCAGCAGGTCGTCGGCCCCGAATTCGCCGGTGATCTCGCTGAGCGCGTTCTGCGCCAGGCGCAGTTCCTCGGCGAGCAGGTCGAGCGACTGGGCCCGCGCCGCCAGGTGGCCGGCCGCCTGCGCGAGGTGGTCCTCGACCCGGCCCAGCGCTTGCACGTGGCGTGCGCGCGCGAGGTAGGTGCCCTCGGGCACCGCCTGCCAGCCGGCCAGCGCGAGCAGTTCTTCGCGCAAGGCCTCGATGCCGAGGCCGGTCTTGGCCGACAACGCGAGCCCTTGCGCCGGAACGGCCCCGGGCGCGGCATCGTGCTTGTTCCAGACGTGCAGCACCGGCACGCTCGCAGGCAACTTCTGCTGCAGCATCCGGAGGATCTCGGCGTCGGCGGCGACGTGCGCCGGCTGGCCCGCGCGCGTCAGGTCGTGCAGGAAGAGCACCGCATCGGCGCTCTCGATCTGGCCCCAGGCCCGCGCCACGCCGATCTGCTCGACCTCGTCGCTGCTCTCGCGCAAGCCTGCGGTGTCGGCCACGTGCAGCGGCACGCCGTGGATCTGGATGGTCTGCGACACCACGTCGCGCGTGGTGCCGGCAATGGCGCTCACGATCGCGAGTTCGGCGCCCGCCAGCGCATTGAGCAGCGAGCTCTTGCCCGCATTGGGCTGCCCGGCGATGACCACCTTGATGCCTTCGCGCAGCAGCGCGCCCTGGCGCGCGCGCTGCTGCACCGCCGCGAGCTGCGCCTGCAGCGCGGCGAGCTGGCCGGCGGCGTCCGCCTTCTGGAGGAAGTCGATCTCCTCCTCGGGAAAGTCGAGCGTGGCTTCGACCAGCATGCGCAGGTGGATCAGCGCATCGCGCAGCACGTGGATCTCCTGCGAGAAGGCGCCCGACAGCGAGCGCCCGGCGCTGCGCGCGGCCGCCTCGGTGCTGGCGTCGATCAGGTCGGCAATGGCTTCGGCCTGCGCGAGGTCGATCTTGCCGTTGAGAAAAGCGCGCTGGCTGAACTCGCCGGGCTCGGCCACGCGCAGGCCGGGCAGGCGGGGGCGGCCGGTGACCGGGTCGGGCTCGGCCGCGGCCTCGAGGCAGCGCGCGAGCAGCAGCTGCAGCACCACCGCGCCGCCGTGCGCCTGCAGCTCGAGCACGTCCTCGCCGGTGAAGGAGGCCGGCGAGGGGAAGTGGATCGCCAGCCCGTGGTCGATCGGCGCGCCGTCGGCATCACGGAACGGCAGATAGGTCGCTTCGCGCGGCTTGAGCGCGCGCCCGCAGATCGCGTCGACCAGCGGCGCCAGCCGCGCGCCCGACACGCGCACGATGCCCACGGCCCCGCGCCCCGGGGCGGTGGCGATGGCGGCGATGGGATCGGTGGTGCGGGCGAGCATGGGCGGATTCTTTCAGCAAAAAAGGGCCGCTTGCGCGGCCCTTCGGGGGATGGCTCGGACGCGGTGCGGCTACTTGCCGAGCACGCCCAGGCGCTTGTTGATGAACCACTGCTGCGCGATCGACAGCACGTTGTTCGTGATCCAGTACAGCACCAGGCCGGCCGGGAAGAAGATGAACATCACGCTGAACGCGAGCGGCATGATCCACATCAGCTTGGCCTGCATCGGGTCGGGCGGCGTCGGGTTGAGCCAGGTCTGGAACAGCGAGGTGAGCGTCATCACGATCGGCAGGATGTACCAGGGATCGGGCGCCGAGAGGTCGGTGATCCAGCCGATCCAGGGCGCATGGCGCATCTCGACCGACGACAGCAGCACCCAGTAGAGCGCGATGAACACCGGGATCTGGATCAGGATCGGGAAGCAGCCACCCATCGGGTTGACCTTCTCGGTCTTGTAGATCCGCATCATCTCCTGCTGCATCTCCTGCGGCTTGTCCTTGAGCCGCTCGCGCATCTCCATGATCTTGGGATTGATCGCCTTCATCTTGGCCATGCTCGCATAGGCCTTGGCGTTGAGCCAGTAGAAAGCCGCCTTCAGCAGCACCACCAGCGCCACGATCGCCCAGCCCCAGTTGCCCAGGATGCCGTGCAGCTGGTAGAGCAGCCAGTACAGCGGCTTGGAGATGATCGCGAAGATGCCGTAGTCCTTGACCAGGTCGAGGCCCGGGGCGATGGCTTCGAGCTTCTTCTCTTCTTCGGGGCCAGCGAACAGCGCGGTGTTGACCACCTGGGTCTGGCCCGGGGCGATCTTCGGCAGCGTGGCCACCATGGCGATGGTGTAGAGGTTGTTGCCGAGGTCCTTCACGCGGAATTCACGGCGCAGCTGCTCGCTGGCCGGGTCGCCCTTGAGCAGCCAGGCCGACACGAAGTAGTGCTGCACCATCGCGATCCAGCCGTCGTTGGCGGCCGGCGGCGGCTCGACCTTGCCCTTGGTGATGTCCGCGAAGTCGAGCTTGTGGAACTTCTTTTCCTCGGTGTAGGCGGCCGGACCGGTGAAGGTGTTGGTGCCGAACATGGTGCTCGAGGCCACAGTGCCGTGGCGCAGCAGCTGCAGGTAGAGCTGCGCGTCGCGCGGCTGGTCGCTCACGTTGACGACCTCATGGCGCACGCGGATCGCGTAGTCGCCGCGCTGGAACACATAGGTCTTGACGTACTTGAGGCCGCCGGAGGGCTCGCTTTCGAAGCTCACTTCGAGCGTGTTCTGGCCTGGGGCCATCTCGCGCGGGCCGGCCTTGGCCGTCATCGGCGTCAGGTGGTTCGGGAAGCGCTCGCTGCCGGCCTGGTTCAACAGGCCGGTCTGGGCCACGTAGCGCGTGGCCGGTGAGCCGTTGTCGAACAGCACCACATGCTTGCTGCGGTCTTCCGTTTCCTCGTACTGCAGCAGCTCGAGGTGGTTGACCGTGGCGCCCTCGCTGTCGATCACCGCCTTGAACAGGTCGGTCGTCACGCTGACCTGCTCGCGCGGTGCCGCGGGCGCGGTCTGCGTGGGCACGGCACTCGGGCCCGCGGGCGATGCAGCCGGCACGCTGGCGCCCGCACCCGGTGCGGTGCCGGCGGGCGTGTTGGCGGCCACCGCGGCCGGCTTGGTCGAGGGCAGGAAGGTCGGCTTGTTGCCGTTGAAGACCTGCCACTGGTCCCACAGCAGCACCAGCGAGAAACCAAAGATCACCCACAGGATGGTGCGGCGTATATCGTTCATGACGAAGACTTCTTGTCGGAGGAGAGAAGAGACGAAAACAGCGAGCCTGCACGCGCAGTGCGACGCTGTGATTTCGGTGGAACCGGATCGTGCCCGCCCTGGCACCAGGGCTGGCAGCGCGCGATGCGGTACAGCGTGAGATAGCTGCCCTTGAAGGCGCCGTGGACTTCGAGCGCTTCGATCGAATAGACCGAGCAGGTCGGCGCGAAGCGGCACGACTGGCCGAGCCAGGGGCTCAGCAACAGGCGGTAGCCCTTCACGAGCGCAATCAGCAGGCGTTTCATCGCGAGGGCGCCGGCGCCGGGCGTGCGGCACGCGCCAGCAGTTGCTGCAGTTCGGCGCGCACGGCGGCCTTGAGCCGGTCCGAGGTGGCGCTCACGAATTCCTTGCGGTCGAAGGCGGCGCGCAGGCGCACCACATGGGCGGCATGCGGCAGGCCGCCGCCCTCGGCGGCGCTCACGGCATAGATCTGCCGCTTGATCGCGTTGCGCGTGACCGCGCGGCGCGCCCAGCGCTTGGGCACCATGGCGCCCAGCCAGACATCGTCGGACGCAAACAGCGGCTGCGCGCTCGACGTGGTGTCGAGCGCGCAGCGATGCAATGCGAAATGCGCGGTGCGCGCCACGGTGGCACCTGCGAGGACGGCCTGGAATTGCGCGCGGGTCTTGAGCCGCTGCATGGAAGCCGGGCCGGACGCGCCGGGAGCGCTGGCTGCGGGAGCCGGCGCGGGCGGTTCGGCTGCTGGCAACGGCAGAGAAACGGCTGGCGTCAGACGGCCAGGCGCTTGCGGCCCTTGGCGCGGCGTGCGTTGATGACGGCGCGGCCGCCGCGGGTCTTCATGCGGACCAGGAAGCCGTGGGTACGGGCGCGGCGGACTTTGGAAGCTTGATAAGTGCGTTTCATGATGAGATTTCCTGCTGGTTCCCCCTGATCCGCGATGTTCCCGCCGGGCCTGGAAGGCCGCAGCGGTCATGCGGGCGCTGGGAGCGTTATTCGACTCTTGTATCGAACCGGGTTCGAAGGCTCCCCGAAGAACGCAATGAGGTTTTCAGGGAAACCCGCAATTATCGCAAACATTCGGCGCACCGCCAAACTTCGATCGGGATTGCGGGCCTTTGGGTGCCCCTGCGGGGATGTGGATAAGGTTTTGACAAGTTAGAATGCAGGCCGCCTTGCAGCAGAGAATATCCACAATACATATACCAAAAAAATGGACGAGGGACGCACTACTTTTACAAGCACCCATGTCGACTGACGGCATCGGTGAAAGCCTCTGGCAGGCCTGTGTCGACCAGCTCGCCCAGGAGCTGTCGGAACAGCAATTCAACACCTGGATCAAGCCGCTGACGGCGCAGGTCGCGGACGATCTCTCGCGCATGACGGTGTTCGTCGCGAACCGCTTCAAGCTCGACTGGATCCGGGCCCAGTACGCCGGCAAGATCGCCGCCATGGCCGAAAAGATGTACGGTCAGCCCGTGGCAGTTGAGTTAGCGCTTGCTCCGCGTGAAGCCCCCGTACGCTCGGCACCGGTGGCCGTGCTGGCCGAAACCGACGTGCCCCGCGACGTGGCCGGCCCCGGCGAGGAGCCGGCCGCCGCGGGCTTCAAGAACCGCCTCAACTCCGGCCTCACCTTCGACACGCTGGTCGAGGGCACGGCCAATCGCATGGCGCGCGCCGCGGCCATGCACGTGGCCGGCATGCCGGGCCACCTGTACAACCCGCTGTTCATCTACGGCGGCGTGGGCCTCGGCAAGACCCACCTGATGCATGCTGTGGGCAACCGGCTGCTGGCCGACCGCGCGGACGCCAAAGTTCTCTACATCCACGCCGAGCAGTTCGTCTCGGATGTGGTCAAGGCCTACCAGCGCAAGACCTTCGACGAGTTCAAGGAGCGCTACCACTCACTCGACCTGCTGCTGATCGACGACGTGCAGTTCTTCGCCAACAAGGACCGCACGCAGGAAGAATTCTTCAATGCGTTCGAGGCGCTGCTGGCCAAGAAGTCGCACATCGTGATGACCAGCGACACCTATCCGAAGGGCCTGGCCGACATCCACGAGCGGCTGGTCTCACGCTTCGATTCGGGCCTGACGGTGGCGATCGAGCCGCCAGAGCTCGAGATGCGCGTAGCGATTCTGATCAACAAGGCGCGCGCCGAGTCGGCCGAAATGCCCGAGGAAGTGGCCTTCTTCGTCGCCAAGAACGTGCGCTCGAACGTGCGCGAGCTCGAAGGCGCGCTGCGCAAGATCCTCGCGTACTCGCGCTTCAACCAGAAGGAGATCTCGATCGCCCTGGCGCGCGAGGCGCTGCGCGACCTGCTGTCCATTCAGAACCGGCAGATCTCGGTCGAGAACATCCAGAAGACGGTGGCCGACTACTACAAGATCAAGGTCGCCGACATGTACAGCAAGAAGCGCCCGGCCAGCATCGCGCGGCCGCGGCAGATCGCGATGTACCTGGCCAAGGAGCTCACCCAGAAAAGTCTGCCGGAGATCGGCGAGCTGTTCGGCGGGCGCGACCACACGACGGTGCTGCACGCGGTGCGCAAGATCTCGGGCGAGCGCCAGCAGCTCACCGAGCTCAACCAGCAGCTTCACGTGCTCGAGCAGACGCTCAAGGGCTGACACGCGAATGTCATCGAAATGGCGCCTCGCAACAGCGGAGAATGGCACCTCCAGCGGATTCGAAGAGATAAAAGAGAAGAGGAAGAAGACATGATCGTTTTGAAGGCAACCCAGGACAAGGTCCTTGCCGCGCTGCAGTCGGTAGCGGGCATCGTGGAGCGGCGCCACACGCTGCCGATCCTCGCCAACGTGCTGATCCGCAAGACCGGCGGCCAGATCCAGCTGACCACCAGCGACCTCGAGATCCAGATCCGCACCACGGCCGAACTCGGCGGCGACGAAGGCAACTTCACGACCACCATCGGCGCGCGCAAGCTGATCGACATTCTTCGCACCATGCCGGCCGACCAGACCGTGAGCCTCGAGTCGAGCGCGAGCAAGCTGGTGCTCAAGGGCGGCAAGAGCCGCTTCACGCTGCAGTCGCTGCCGGCCGAGGACTTTCCGCTGGTGCAGGAAGCCGCCAACTTCGGTCCCGTCTTCAGCGTGCCCCAGAAGACGCTCAAGGACCTGCTCTCGCAGGTGTCGTTCGCGATGGCGGTGCACGACATCCGCTACTACCTCAACGGCATCCTGTTCGTTGCCGAAGGCAAGCAGCTGAGCCTGGTGGCCACCGACGGCCATCGGCTGGCTTTCTCGTCGGCCACGCTCGACGTCGAGGTGCCGCGCCAGGAAGTGATCCTGCCGCGCAAGACCGTGCTCGAGATGCAGCGCCTGCTGTCCGACGCCGAAGGCGCCATCGAGATGCAGTTCGCGAACAACCAGGCCAAGTTCAGCTTCGGCGGCATGGAGTTCGTCACCAAGCTGGTCGAAGGCAAGTTCCCCGACTACAACCGCGTGATCCCGAAGAACCACAAGAACAGCGTCACGCTGGGCCGCGCACCGCTGCTCGCGAGCCTGCAGCGCACCGCCATCCTGACGAGCGAGAAGTTCAAGGGCGTGCGGCTCAACATCGAGCCCGGCACGCTGCGCATCGCGTCGAACAACGCCGAGCAGGAAGAGGCGCAGGACGAGCTCGACATCGACTACGGTGGCGACAGCATCGAGATCGGCTTCAACGTGACCTACCTGATCGATGCGCTCACCAACATGGGCCAGGACATGGTCAAGCTGGACCTCGCCGACTCGAACAGCTCGGCACTCCTGACCATCCCCGAGAACGCGTCCTTCAAATATGTCGTGATGCCGATGCGGATCTAGACGAACAGAAGACACAGCGCCTTGCGCAGACAGCCCGCGGCCCTCCGCGGGTTTGCGCTTTCAAGAGGCAGGAAAAGCAGGCTCCCCGAGCCCGAGAAATCCCGTGAATGCGGTGAGCGACAGAGGAATATCCGAATGAGTGCAGAAGACAACAAGCCCGAAGTACCCCACACCGAACCGGTCTACACGCCCGAGATCGAAGGTGCGGTGCCGATCGAGATCACGCCCGCCGACAGCAGCTACGGCGAAGGCTCGATCACGATCCTCGAGGGGCTCGAGGCGGTGCGCAAGCGCCCCGGCATGTACATCGGCGACACCTCCGACGGCACGGGCCTGCACCACCTGGTGTTCGAGGTGGTCGACAACTCGATCGACGAGGCGCTCGCGGGCCACTGCGACGACATCGTCGTGACCATCCACACCGACAACTCGATCTCCGTCACCGACAACGGCCGCGGCATTCCCACCGGCGTGAAGATGGACGACAAGCACGAGCCCAAGCGCTCGGCGGCCGAGATCGCGCTGACCGAGCTGCATGCGGGCGGCAAGTTCAACCAGAACAGCTACAAGGTCTCGGGCGGCCTGCACGGCGTGGGCGTGAGCTGCGTGAATGCGCTGAGCAAGACGCTGCGCCTGATCGTGCGCCGCGAAGGCAAGATCCACGAGCTCGAGTTCAGCCGCGGCTTCGTGCAGAACCGCCTGCTCGAGACGGTGGGCGGCGTCGAGGTCTCGCCCATGAAGATCATCGGCGAGACCGACAAGCGCGGCACCGAGGTGCACTTCCTGCCCGACACCGAGATCTTCAAGGAGAACGCCGACTTCCACTACGAGATCCTCTCGAAGCGGCTGCGCGAGCTGAGCTTCCTGAACAACGGCGTGCGCATCCGCCTGAAGGACGAGCGCAGCGGCAAGGAAGACGACTTCTCGGGCGCTGGCGGCGTGCGCGGTTTCGTGGAGTTCATCAACAAGGGCAAGACCGTCCTGCATCCGAACTCGTTCTATGCAGCCGGCGAGAAGCCCGCCGACACCTACGGCGGCATCCCGGGCACGCACATCGGCGTCGAGGTCGCGATGCAGTGGAACAGCGGCTACAACGAGCAGGTGCTGTGCTTCACCAACAACATCCCGCAGCGTGACGGCGGCACCCACCTCACGGGGCTGCGCGCGGCGATGACGCGCGTCATCAACAAGTACATCGAAGAGAACGAGCTCGCCAAGAAGGCCAAGGTCGAGGTCACCGGCGACGACATGCGCGAAGGCCTGTGCTGCGTGCTGAGCGTGAAGGTGCCCGAGCCCAAGTTCTCGAGCCAGACCAAGGACAAGCTGGTGTCGAGCGAAGTGCGCGCACCGGTCGAGGACATCGTCGGGCGCCTGCTCACCGACTACCTGCAGGAGCGCCCGAACGACGCCAAGATCATCTGCGGCAAGATCATCGAGGCGGCCCGCGCCCGCGAGGCCGCGCGCAAGGCCCGCGAAATGACGCGCCGCAAGGGCGTGCTCGACGGCATGGGCCTGCCGGGCAAGCTGGCCGACTGCCAGGAGAAGGACCCGGCGCTGTGCGAGGTCTACCTGGTGGAGGGCGACTCCGCCGGCGGCTCCGCCAAGCAGGGCCGCGACCGGAAGTTCCAGGCCATCCTGCCGCTGCGCGGCAAGATCCTGAACGTGGAGAAGGCGCGCTACGAGAAGCTGCTCACCAGCAACGAAATCCTCACCATGATCACCGCCCTGGGCACCGGCATCGGCCGTGCGGGCGGCAGCACGGCGGGCGGCGGGGCGGACGACTTCAACGTCGCCAAGCTGCGCTACCACCGCATCATCATCATGACCGACGCCGACGTCGACGGCGCCCACATCCGCACGCTGCTGCTCACGTTCTTCTACCGGCAGATGCCCGAGCTGGTCGAGCGCGGCCACATCTACATCGCGCAGCCGCCGCTCTACAAGGTCAAGGTCGGCAAGGAAGAGCAGTACCTGAAGGACGGCCCCGCGCTCGACGCCTTCCTGCTCAAGGTCGCGCTCAAGGATGCGAGCATCGAGACCGGCGGTGCCAACTCGACCACGCTGGCCGGCGAGACCCTGGCCGAGCTGGCACGCAAGCACCAGCTGGCCGAGGCCGTGATCGCGCGGTTGCGCAACTTCATGGACGCCGAGGCGCTGCGCGCCATCGCCGACGGCGTGGCGCTCGATCTCGACACCACCGCGGCGGCCGAGGCCTCGGCAGTGGCGCTGCAGGCCAAGCTGCGCGAGCTCAACACCACCGGCGTGCCGGCCGAGGTGAGCAGCGAATTCGACACCCGCACCGACAAGCCGCTGCTGCGCATCAGCCGCCGGCACCACGGCAACATCAAGAGCAGCGTGCTCACGCAAGACTTCGTGCACGGCGCCGACTACGCCGCGCTCGCTGAAGCCGCCAACACCTTCCGCAACCTGCTGAGCGCCGAAGGCGCGGTCGTGCGCCGCGGCGAGGGCGAGCGCGCCAAGGAAGAAAAAGTGGCCGACTTCCGCGTGGCCATGAAGTGGCTGATCGGCCAGGCCGAGCACGCCACCGCGCGACAGCGCTACAAGGGTCTCGGCGAGATGAATCCCGAGCAGCTCTGGGAAACGACCATGGACCCGGCCGTGCGCCGCCTGCTGCGCGTGCAGATCGACGACGCGATCGAAGCCGATCGCGTGTTCACGATGCTGATGGGCGACGAGGTCGAGCCGCGGCGCGAGTTCATCGAGCAGAACGCGCTGAGGGCGGCGAATATCGACGTGTGATCCGCTGCGACGTGGGCGCGTGCCGCGCCCACGGCCTCAGCGCGCGCGCATCATGCCGCGCGCGCCCATCCCACCCTGCAGCAAGCGCGCCACGCGCGCCAGCCCGCCCGTGCCACTCGCCGCACGGCCGACCAGCGCACCGCCGGCCGCACCCGCCAGCACGCGCTTCGGCAGCGAGCGGCTGCGCCCCAAAGTCATCAGCAGCAACACACCCGCGCCGAGCACCGCGAGGTGCTCGCCCGGAAGGCCGGGACGCTGCGCGTCTTTCTTCTTGATGGCGTCGATCTTCGATCCGAAGTTCATGGGAAGCTCCTTTTCATGTCTGGATTGCCTCTTATCTCCGGCCGCAGCCGTGCACCGGTGTAGGCGCGCGCCTGCTGCAGTGCCCCGAAACGGGCCGACGCGGGCGTCTCAGGGTTTTCACATAGACGACTGTTACAAAAGGTTCCAGCCCCCGTCACACGGGCGTCATCAGCTATTAAAACAATAGCTCTCAACAGGTCGGCGAGGGGGGTTCCTCGTAAACGCTATGTCTAGCCCGACTCTTGCTAAGCAAAATCCTCGACGGATACCACGTCACACAAGTTCGAGGACTTCGAAGCAATGAACCTTATGCGTCTCCGGCGGCCCCTGGCTGCACTGGTTGTGGGCGGCACAGCAGCATTCCTCGGGCCGATGGCCTCGGTCCACGCGTTCTCCAATCCGCCAATCAAGATGGCCCAGGGGGTCGAATACATGTGCGGCGGCACGAACAAGGCCGAGGCCGCGTTCATGCAGATGGTGTCGCCGCGCTGGGCGGCGACCCTCGAGTTCGGCATCAACCAGAGCGGCCAGAAAGGCCAGTTCCCGGCACGTGCGAAGGTCGAGGTGCGCGAGAAATACTCCGGGCGCCCGGTGATGCAGGCGCAGTCGCACGGGCCCTACATGCTTGCCCGGCTCGATCCGGGTGCCTACGACGTGGACGTCACGCTCGGTGGCCTGACGCTGACGCAGACGCTGACCGTGATCAAGGGCGTGCCGGCCCGCGCGGTGTTCCTGTGGCCGTCGAACTTCGACATGGCCTCGGTGCTGCCGCCGCAGCCCGAAAACCAGGCGCTCGCGCAAACCACCGCCGCGGCCACGCGGTAGGCGCTCTTCCGGCGCCGCGGCGCGGCCGCGGTGCCTGCGGCACCACGCCGGCGCGTTCTTGCCCCGGCAGCGTGCAGCCGACGTTCGGCGTGCCGTCATCCACGCGGTCTAGAATCTCGAGCCCCCGGGCCCGCTGAGCGCCTGCCCTCCGGGCGCCCAGCGCTATCGAAAAAATAGCTGTGTGCGCACCGGCAGGTGCCTTGAATCCGCGGCATGCGGCTTGCAGATACCGCATCCCGGGCAGTGCCCCGTCTTCATTGCCCCGATGCCGATACGTCCCCTGAGCGTCCTGTCCGCGCTGCTGCATGTCTACATGGCGCTGCGCCTGCTGCCGGCGCTGGCCATGCTCACGCCCGCCTGGCCATTGGCGCTGGCCGCGCTGGCCGTTTCCGCCCTGACCATTCCGCTGCCGTTCGTCTCGCGCCGCGCCGAGCGCAGCGCAAGCCTCGGCCAGGTGCTTCGGTGGACCGGGCTGATCAGCATGGGCTGGTTCTCGTCGACCTTCGTGCTCACGCTCTTGCGTGACGTGCTGCTGCTTCTGGCCTGGCTCGCCGATGTGCTCGGCGGCCTCGCGCTGCCGTGGCACGCCGTGCTCCCCTGGAGCGCACTGGCGGTGCTGGCGCTCGGCACGCTGGTGTCGGTGATCGGCTTCCTCAATGCCCGCCGCACCGCGAAGGTGAAGCACGTCGAGGTGCCGATCCGCGGGCTGCCGGCCGCGCTCGAAGGCTTCACGATCGCGCAGATCAGCGACATCCACGTAGGCCCGACGATCCGCAACGGCTACATCCAGCGCATCGTCGACGCGGTGAACCGGCTCGGTGCCGATGCGGTCGCGATCACCGGCGACCTAGTGGACGGCAGCGTGGCCGAACTGCGCGCGCACATCGCGCCGCTGGCCGGGCTGCGCGCGAAGCACGGCACCTTCGTGGTCACCGGCAACCACGAGTACTACGCCGGCGCGCACGCCTGGATCGACGAACTGCGGCGGCTCGGGCTGAAAGTGCTGCTCAACGAACACGTGGTGCTGCAGACGCGCAACGTGCGCGGCGCGCAGACCGACGAGGAACTGTTCGAAAGCCAGCTGGTGATCGCGGGCGTGACCGACTTCACCGCCGGGCACTTCGATGCGGCGCATGCCAGCGACCCGCACCTTGCCCTCTTCGACGCACCCCCGCTGGTGCACACGCGCGTGCTGCTCGCGCACCAGCCGCGCAGTGCGCCTTCGGCGGCCACGGCCGGCTACCAGCTGCAGCTCTCGGGCCACACGCACGGTGGCCAGTTCTTCCCGTGGAACCTGTTCGTCCCGATGCAGCAGCCCTTCACCGCGGGCTTGCACCGGCTGCACGACATGTGGATCTACGTGAGCCGCGGCACGGGCTACTGGGGGCCGCCGAAGCGCTTCGGTGCGCCGTCCGAGATCACGCTGGTGACGCTGGTGCCGGCACGCGACTGATGCGCGGGCCGTGCGGCCGCAGCCACAGAAATCCGGCCGCGCGCCGAGGTGTTGAACAAGTCCTACCCGCCGATGTGGCGATCGCCTCGGTGTGCCGCGAGGAGGCCGACGGAAAGTAAATATTCCTACCTTTCGTCATTTGGCCTAATAAATCAGATCATGAAAACCACAAGGTCGGCGACCCTCGGGGCCGCCGTGCTCGCAGGCTTGCTGTGCCTGCCGGGCACAGAAGCGCAGGCGTTCGAAGACAGCGCGCGCGGCATCTACCTCGAGGGCGGCCGGGCCCCGCACGGCGACCAGGGGGGCACCAACTCGGCCACCCTGGGGTACACGCTGCCCTGGTCGCCGCGCCAGCCGGTGCACGCAGGTGCGCTGACGTCGTACTGGGATTTCTTCGTGAGCCAGTGGCATGCGCCGGTGATCGGCGGTGGCGGCGCGCGCAACTACACGCAGATCGGCGCGATCTACACCTGGCGCTACCGCTTCGACGGTGGCCGGTCGCCCTGGTTCGCCGAAGCCGGCGTGGGGGCCACGCTGATGGACCATCTCTACCGCACGCCGGACCGCACCTTCAGCACCGAGTTCCAGTTCACCGAAGTGCTCGGCGTGGGCCGCAGCTTCGGCGACGGCGGCCGCCACGAGCTGGCGCTGCGCGTGCAGCACTTCTCGAACGCCGGCATCAAGAAGCCGAACCCGGGCGAGAACTTCGTCCGGCTGCGCTACAGCTATCGCTTCTGAGGCGCGGGCCTGCGCATGCGCCAGCGCCGGGCGCGCAGCTCGGTGGCGAAGTACGCCACCGTGGCCACGGCCAGCGGCAGCAGGTAATAGAGCCCGCGGTAGACCAGCAGCACGCCGAGCAGCCGGCCCTGCGGCACCTCGCTGGAAAGCAGCGCGAGAAACACGGCCTCCAGCACGCCGAGCCCCGCGGGCACGTGCGTGACCACGCCCGCCACCGCCGCGACGAGCAGCACCGCGAGCACCGCGTGGTAGGCCACCTGGCCCTGCAGCAGGACCCAGATCACGCTCGCGATCAGCGACCAGTTGAGGCACGACAGCGCGAGCTGCAGCAGCGCCATGCCGAAGCTCGGCACCTTGAACGAATGGCGCCGCAGCCGAAGCTCATGGCCGCTCGCGAACGCACAGAGCAGCAGGTACGCCCCCGCCACCACCAGCAGCACCGCGCCAAGGATGCGCAGGCCCACGTTGTCGATGCGCCATTCGGGCGGCAGCACCAGCGGCCAGAAGCAGAAGGCGGCACCCGCCACCACGAGGTAGCCGAGCCAGTTGGTCAGCATGCTGAAGCCCAGCACGCGCGTGATGATGCCGTTCGACAGCCCAAGCCGCGAGTAGAGCCGATAGCGGAACGCCACGCCGCCCACGAGCGAACCGAGATTGAGGTTGAAGGCGTAGCTGATGAAGGTCACGCCCATCACGGTGCCGGTGCCGAGCCGGTGGTGCGTGAGATGCCGGCCCAGCAGGTCGTAGGTGCTGTAGACCGCGAAGCTGCCCGCCGCAAGCAGGCCCGCGAGCAGCAGCGCCGTCGCGGGCAGTGCGCGCATGGCGTCGAACACTTCCTGCCAGTCGATCGCGCGCGCCTGGCTCACGAGCAGCCAGGCGATCAGTGCGAAGAAGCCCCAGACGCCGACGCGGCGCAGCCACGGCCACCAGGGGCGCTGGCCCCCGGCCTTGCCGCGGGCCATGGCCGGTGCGCCCGGGGCAGCAGTCACGCCGCCTCCGTCGTCTGCTTCGCGCCGTTCTCGCCGGCCTCGGCGCGCTCGGCCTCGCGCTTCTCGGCCAGGTCGGTGGCTTCGGCCAGGGTGAGGCGCGGCACCTGCCGCGGCAGCCAGCCGAGCCACGACGGATACCAGCGCAGGAAGTGGAAGATGAAGAAGCTGCGCACCAGCCGCCAGCCGCTCCATTCGTGCTCGAGGTCGGCTTCGCCGATGCGCTTGCAGCTCTCGCGCATGAGCCGGTCCATGCGCTCCCAGAGCAGCTGGTTGAACGCCTTGTCGCGCACGATGACATTGGCCTCGAGGTTGAGCGAAAGGCTCAGCGGATCGAGGTTGCTCGAACCCACCGTGGACCAGCGGTCGTCCATCAGCGCGATCTTGGCGTGCAGTGGCCGGTCGCAGTACTCGTGGATCTGCACGCCTGCATGCAGCAGGTGGTGGTAGAGCATGCTCGCGGCGGTCTTGACGATCGGCATGTCGGGCTCGCCCTGCAGGATCAGCCGCACGTCCACGCCGCGGCGCGCCGCGCGCCGCAGTTCCTTGATGACGCGGTAGCCCGGAAAGAAATACGCATTGGCGATCACGATGCGCTGGCGCGCCGCGCGGATCGCCGCGAGGTACTGGCGTTCGATGTCGTTGGTGTGGCGCCGGTTGTCGCGCGTGACGAACATGGCCTCGGCCTCGCCGACCGGCGCGCGCGCCGCCGGCGGCGCCTGCTTGAGGCGGCGGCGAAACCAGCGCGGCCCCTTGTCGCCGAGCGCGATCGCGCGCAGCACGAACTGGTGGATCGGCGCCACGATGGGGCCGCCGAGTTCCACCGCGTAGTCCTGCTTGGCCTTCGGGCCGAAGTCGAGCAGGTGGTCGGCCGAATAGTTGATGCCGCCGACGAAGGCGATCTCGCCGTCGATCACCACGATCTTGCGGTGCATGCGGCGAAACACGTTGAGCCGCTGGCCGAGCACGCGGTGGCCCGGGTCGAACACCCGCACCTTGACGCCGACCGCGCTCAACCCCTCGATGAACTCGCGCGACAGGTCGGGCGATCCGAAGCCGTCGACCAGGAGGTCGACCTTGACACCGCGCTGCGCCGCGGCACGCATGGCCGCATGCAGCGCGAGGCCGACCTTGTCCTCGAACAGGATGAAAGTCTCGACGATGACCTCGCGCTTCGCCTCGCGAATGGCCTCGAACACGCGCGGAAAGAACTCCTCGCCGTTCTCGAGCAGCGTGATGCGGTTGCCGCCGATCCAGCGCGCTCTATTGCTCATGCCAAGCCTCCGGCCTTTCAGCCGCGGGCACCCGCGGAACTGGCTTTGCGAGGCCGCTGGGTGCGCCCCCCAGTGGGGGGAGGCGCCGAAGGCGCTTCGGGGGGCGTCTCATAAATCGATCGTGGCCACGAGCGGCGCGTGGTCCGACAGGTGCGACCACGGCCTGCGCGGCAACACCACGGGCGCATGCACGCCGGCGTTGCGCACGTAGATGCGGTCGAGCGGCAACAACGGAAAACGCGACGGAAAGGTCTTGGCGGCCGTGCCGTTGGCTGCTACGAAAACCTCGCGCAGCGAAGCACCTTCTTCGAGCACCCGGTGCGCACGGCCGCGCCAGTCGTTGAAGTCGCCCGCCACGATCAGCGGTGCATCGGCCGGCACCTCGTCGCGCACGATGTGGCAGAGCAGTTCGAGCTGCTGCTGCCGGTGCGCCTCGGCGAGGCCGAGGTGCGCGCAGATCGCGTGCACGTCGACGGTGCGCCCGGGCAGGCGCAGCACGCAGTGGAGCAGGCCACGCTTCTCGGGGCCCGCCACCGAGACGTCGTGATTGCGGTAGTGCACGATCGGAAACTTGGAGAGCACCGCATTGCCGTGATGCCCGCGCGGGTACACCGCATTGCGGCCATAGGCGAACTGCGGCCACATCGTGTCGGCCAGAAACTCGTAGTGCGGCGCCTCGGGCCAGTTGCTCACCTTGCGCGAGTGGCGCGAATGCGTGCCGAGCACTTCCTGCAGGAAGACCACGTCCGCCCCCACGGTGCGCACTGCATCGCGCAGCTCCGGCAGGATGAACTTGCGGTTCAGCGCGGTGAAGCCCTTGTGGGTGTTCACCGTCATGACCTTGAGCGTGGCCGGCGCGGGGGTGGCGAGTGGGATCGGAGCAGATGACATCGGTCCCGTGGTTGTACGTGGCCGCGGACGGCCTGCCTGTAGGAACGCGCCACCTTCTTCACGGCCGGCCCGCCGCCTTTCGCGCCGCGACGGCCGGCTCCTACAGCCAGGGCTGCCGCACCCCGACAAAACGCAGCCAGAGCGGCTCCTACGGTGAATCCAGGGTCGTGACGAAGACCCGCTTCCTGCCAACCTTTCAACCTCCAAGGAACACACCATGAAGCAACGAATCCTCCCGGCTGCGGCACTCGCCGGCCTGATGGCCGTGGCCGGTGGCGCCATGGCGCAAGCCACGTCGATTCCCGCCCAGCCCGATCCGGCCGTGGGTGGCGAGGCCAGCACGCAGACACCGGTCGGCGTGGCCAACCCGCCGCAGCGCCCCGACGGCAGCATGCCGGTGTCGCGTGAAGCGGTGAAGGCCGAGGCGCGCGCGCACAACCGCAACAATTTCAACAACCTCGTGCCGAAGGGCGAGGCGTCCACCGTGGTGAACGGCCAGCCCAACGCGATGCCGCAACCTACGGGCGACATGTCCCGTGCGCAGGTCGGCATGCTGGCGCGCCCGAGCCATCCCCATTTCGGCCAGCCCGGCGAGCGCCCGGACGTGCCCACCAACCCGGCCGACGGCACCGGCACGCCCAAGTAGGGCGCCGTCGCAGTTCGACAGCAAAAAGCCCGCGGCGCCTGATGCGCCGCGGGCTTTTTTTTCTTTCGCGCCGGTCAGCTCTTGGCAGGCGCGGTCGTGCCATGGCCACCATGGTGGCCGCGGTGGCCCCGATGGCCGTGCTTGCGAACCGTCTCGGCGTCGAAGGTCTTCTGCTGCTCGGGCGTCAGCGCGGCATAGAAGGACTTGGTGGCCTCGGCGCGCTTCGCGAACTGGGCACTGCGCTCGGCCTGGCGCGCCTGCATGCGCTCCAGGCGCTCGGGCGTGGTGAGCTTGGCGAATTCGGCACGGTCCAGGCGCTGCAGCCGGGCGCCGGCCGGCGGCTGCGTGGCCGACGTGAAGCTGGTCCATGCGCTTTCCTGGGTGGCGCTGAGCTTGAGCTTCTCCTTCAGCGCTGCAAGGTGCTGCGCGCGGCGTGCCTGCATGCGTTCGATGCGCTGGGCGCGGTCCATGCGCTGGTGCTTGGCCTTCGGGGCAGCGTCGGCCTGCGCCGTGGCCGCGGGCGGGCTCGACACGGTGGCAGGTGCCGCCGGGTTTTGCGCGAAAGCGCCCGAAGAGGCGAGGGCGGCCGAACCGAGCAGGCTGGCCCAGACGATGCGTTGGCGAAGAGAGATCATGAGAAGTGCTTCCTTTCGAAGAAGTCTGCCGCCACAGGGCAGCAGATGGAACGAAGTGTGGAAGCCCTCTGTATCGCCCGCGTGAGCCGACCGTGAGCCGACCGTGAGCGTGCGTAAAGAAGAATGAACGGCAGCGCCGGGGCCACGCTCACTTGGGGCGCGGCGACTTGAGCCCCCGGTCGGGCGGCTGCAGCCTGCCGGAGCGAAGCTCGCCGACCGCGAGCGCGACGGCGCGCGCCACGTTGCGCACCTCTTCCTGCACGCCGGCATCGGCATCGAGCGCATCGTGGCTGGTGGCATAGGACGCGTAGTAGCCGATGTAGCGGTCGAGCCGGGCCAGCGCGCCGGCATCGACGAGGCCCATCCAGTCGAGCCAGTCCGACAGGTTGCGGCGCACGCTCTCGATGCCGGCGACGTCACCGTGCACCACCACGCCATACACGCGGCCGCTCAGGTGCTTGGGATAGCCCCAGCCTTCGAGTTCGAGCGCCTTGGCCTCCTCGGGCTTCTTGCCGTGGGTGCTCGTCGGGTCGGGGTTGCCGCCGTCGGCACACACCAGGCGGTCGGTCATGAGCTTGAGCGGGCTCGCGGACTGGTACCAGTGCGTGGGCGTGAACAGCACCACGCCGTGCGCCGCGACCCACCGTTCGTAAATCTCGTTCATCCAGTCGCCGGTCTGGCGCATTGAATGGTTCGGATAGCAGCTGCAGGGCCAGTGGCACAGCGGCATCGCGGTCGAGACGCAGCCCTTGCACGGATGGATGTGGCGCCCGTACTCGGAGGTGAGCATGCTCAGGTCGAGCACGTCGGCCTCGATACCGCAGCCTTCGAGCACTTCGCGCGCCAGCTGCACGAGGCGCCAGGTCTTGGAGATCTCGCCGGGGCAGGTGCCGTCGTTGCGTGGCGAGCCGTTCACGAGCAGCACGCGCGAGCGCGTCTGCGGCCGGCTCCAGGCGGCCTGCGCGGCATCGATGCGCGCCCGGGCCTCGAGCCAGTCGACGGAGAGTTCGTAGTCGGGGTCGGCGTAGCCGGGGCCGGCCTTGCGCGTGACGGGCGACTTGCGCCCTTCGTCGTAGGCCTTCCAGGCGATCTGCTCGATGCGCTGCAGCGCGTCGCGCTCGGCCTGGAACGCCGGGTCCTGGAAGGGCTGCATGAAGCGCACGTGGAACGCGTCGCGCTGCAGGTGCCCGGGCGCCTGGCCCTTGCGGACCTCGGGAGCGCCGGGCGGCGGGGTCTTGCTGGAAGGCATGGCGCCCAATCTAGGCGCCGAGCCGCCGCTGTCGAGCCGCCGGGCCGCCAATCTCCGGTAGGCCGGCGACTACAGCGTCAGAACCGGCCGTGCCGGAAATCCTCGACCGCCTGCCTGACCTGCTCGGGCGTGTTCATCACGAACGGCCCGTACTGCGCGATCGGCTCGCCGAGCGGCTTGCCCGCGATCAGCAGCGCGCGCGCCGGGCTGTGGTTGGTGCTGCCCGCGCGCAGCACCACGCCGTCGCTGCCGGGATCGTTGGCGAGGATCGCCATGCGGCGCGTGGGCACCTCGCTGCCCGCGATCCAGAGCGATTCGCGGTACACGTACACCAACGCGTTGTGGTCGTCGGCCAACGGCTGCGCGAACGCGGCGCCCGGCGGCAGCGTGATGTCGAGGTAGAGCGGCTCGGTGTGCGCGCGCCGCACCGCACCCTCGACGCCGTGGCTCACGCCGGCGATCACGCGCACGCACGCGCCTTCGGCGGTCGTGTATTCGGGGATCTCCTCGCTCTGGATGTCCCGATACCACGGCTCGCGCATCTTGTCGCCAGCCGGCAGGTTGAGCCAGAGCTGGAAGCCCTCCATGCGCCCTTCCTGCTGCTCGGGCATTTCGCTGTGAACCAGGCCGCGCCCTGCGGTCATCCACTGCACGCCGCCGTTCTGCAGCAGCCCCTCGTGCCCCGCGCTGTCGCGGTGCCGCATGCGGCCCGCGATCATGTAGGTGACGGTTTCGAAGCCGCGGTGCGGATGGCTCGGAAAACCGCCGATGTAGTCGCCGGGGTTGTCGCTGCCGAAGGCGTCGAGCATCAGGTACGGATCGAGCCGCTGCTGCATCGTCTGCTGCAGCACGCGCGTGAGCTTGACGCCGTCGCCGTCGCTGGCGGACACACCGGCCACGATGTGGTCGATGCCGCGCGGCGTGGCCACGGGCTCGGTCGGATGATGGGGATGGCGGTGGGCGCTGGTCATGCCGCATCGTGGCACCAATGCCCCGACCGCGTCACGCGTGGGGATGTCGCGGCCACTGCCGCCGCTGCCAGTAGCGGTACTGCCAGCGCGTCGAGAACCCGGCACGCCGGTAGAGCGCATGCGCGGCCGCGTTCTGCGCATCGACCTGCAGGAACACGCGCTCATGGCCGCGCGCGAGCGCCGCCTCTGCGAACGCCGCCAGCACGCGTCCCGCCAGGCCGCGGCCGCGCTGCGACGGCGCAGTGCGCATGCCGTGCACGCTGGCCCAGCCATGGCCGAATGCCATCGCGCCGGCCGCGATGGTGCGGCCATCTTCGCGCACGCTGGCGTAGAGCGAGCCGCTCGCGCGCGAGAGCGCCCGCACGCGCAGGGCGCCGTCCACGGGATCGAAACCTTCGCCCAGGAACAGCGCGGCCCAGGCCTCGTCGGGCGCCGCATCGACATCGGCCAGCCGCGCGTGGGGCGTGGCAACCTCGCGCATGCGAACGGCCGACCCCACCTGCACGCAGGTCGGCGCATCCGCCACGTAATGGCGCCGCTCGAGCTCGGCGCACAGGGGCTCGAAGCAGGCCGCGTCCGCGAGCCGCAGCATCGGCACGTGCTGGCGGCGGTCATAGCGGTCTTCGATGCGGTCGAGCGTGGCCGCCGGCGCGCAATCGTGGCGAAGCGGCACGGCCGACCTGGCGCGCTTGACGCTGCCGTCGTCGAAGGCCAGCAGCCAGCCGTCGACCTCCTCGACGGCCTGCGGCGACACGGCCGCCACCGTGGCGCGCTCGATGGCCTCGACCTCGTCGTTCATGGCGTGGCCTCGGGCGCGGCGAACTTCGCGCTCGCCACCTTTTTCAGCAGGGCCTCGCGCTGGTTGCGGCTGATGCCGCGCACGCTCTCGGCGATCCATTTGACGCGCTCGGGATCGATCTGCCCGTCGCGGCGCCATTGCTCGAGCACCGCCTGCGGCTTGTGCAGCATGGCCGCGAGCCAGACCGCCTGCGCGGGATCGAGCTGGCGCGCCGGGCGCTTGAAATAGCGCCTGGCCGCCGCTTCGGCGCCGCACAGGTTGCCGCCCCAGGGCGCGTTGTCGAGGTACAGCTGGAGGATGCGCGCCTTGCCCAGGGTCTGTTCCATCTCGACCGCGTAGAGCAGCTCGCGCAGCTTGCGCTCGGCGGTGCGCTCGCCGCCGGTCACCAGCATCTTGGCGAGCTGCTGCGTCAGCGTGCTGCCGCCGCGCTGGCGCTGCCCCTCCTTCTGGTTGCCGTGCACCGAGGCGACGATCTCGGCGAGGTCGTAGCCCGGATGGGTGAAGAAGCGCTGGTCTTCGGCCGCGATGACGGCGCGCGCGAGCCAGCTGTCGTTCGCCAGCCTGGACGGCGGGCCGCAGCTCGTGCGCGCGTCCAGCACGGCTTCGGTGCCCAGGCCTTCGACGCTGAACTGGCTCACGGCGGGCTGCACGGTGAAGCTCGCCTCGGGCAGCAGCAGCTGGCCGCGCAAGGCCAGCGTGCCGCCGATGCGCGCGCGCTGCAGTTCGGGCAGGTCGGGCGCCAGCACCGCGTACCAGCGCGCGACCGGCGCGGCCTGGATGTCCGCGCCGAGCTGCAGTTGCTTGAGCGCCAGCTGACCGGTCCAGCTTCCCCGCAGCGTGGCGTCCGAGCCCGCGGCGGCACCGCGCGGCAAGGCCTCGAGCGTGCCGGCCAGCGTGTTCCCGTCGCGCCGCACCGTGGCGACCAGCGATTCGACCTGGATCGGCTGGCTGCCGAGCGCCTGGACCTCGGCGCGGCATGGCGCGCAGCGCAGCTCGAGGGCGCCCGCGGCGGACTTCCAGCGCAGGTCGACGCGGCCGAAGCGGGTGTCGAGCGAGCGTCCGTCGAGCCGCGGCGCGAGCCAGGAAGAAGTGGCCAGGCGCACCGCCGTGGGCACGCCGACATCGAAGCTCAGCGGACCGAGCTTGAGCGTTGCCTGCCACTCGCCCGCGGCGGGCGCCAGCGCAAACCGGGCGATCAGAAAGATCGCCACCAGGGCCGTCAACACCAGGGCCAGCAGCCCGAAGATCACAGAACGCAGGGTCTTGTTCACACAGCTCTCACAAGGGTCTTGCCACCGTCACGGCTTGCCACGGGCCGGCCGACCGGCCGCTGGCCGCCGCCCAGTACCAGGCTGAAGTGTCCGTGAAAGCCGTGCCTTCGGCATCGACTATGCGCTCGCAGACGCGGATCTTTGGCGTACCGTGCCGTTGCGCAACAAAACAGCGCCACAAACGCGCCTCGGCATCGCGCTCCAGCCGCGCCTGTTCGATGCGGTAGCCGAGCGCGCGGTAGCAGTCGGCCGCCGGATGCAGCATGCGCGTCGGCGTGTTCACCGCGCGCATCACGATCACCTGCCGGCCGTCGGTCATGCGGCCGATCGCGCCCGGAAAGCGTTGGGCGAAGCGCTGTTCGACCTCGCCGAGCGCCATCGGCCTGAGCGGCGCGCCATCCCACGCGCGCGGCCATTCGACCGGCGCCGCGGCCGTTTCCGGCAGCACGGGCGCGCGCAGCGCGTCGGCCGCCGACCACGCAACACAGGCCAGCATCGCTGCGGCGAAGGCGGCCTTGTGGCCGATGCGGTTGACGAAACGGTTCGCAAACAGCGTCTCAAGAAATCGTGTCGACATGGCGTCCTCCGTGTGTGGTGATCAGGCCGGGCACCGGTATTTCGGCAGCGACCGGGCGTTCGCGCGCCATCAGCCGCACGATGCCCGCACACACCGCCGCCAGCACCAGCAACCCGAGCGTCTCGTGGGCCCAGGGCGCGAGCGGCTGCCGGGCGCCCTCGAACGCGACCAGCACGCTGTTGCGCGCGATGTTGCCGGCCAGCACCATCAGTCCGACGGCGGGCAGCCGGCGCAGGAAGGCCCGGTCGCTGCGGCGTGCCCACAGCGCGACGGCGCAGGCGGTGAAATACCCGAGCCAGACCATCTGCACGCCCGAGCAGGGCGCATCGACGATCACCAGCCGGCCGTCGACCATCAGGCTGCTGCCTTCGCGCGCCACTTCGAAGCCCGGCGCCAGCAGCCAGCGGCTCGCCTCGGCCGTGACCACGCGCAGCGGATAGCCCGCGTAGAACTGCAGCGAGGACAGGAGCGGCAGCGCCAGCACCGCGAGCCCCACGACCGGCAGCGCGGCCACGCGCCGCGGCAGGAACGCCAGCAGGCCGCAGGCCAGCGCCAGCACCGCCAGCAGTCCCGCAGCGAGCGGCGGCAACGCGGGCAGCGCGCCCAGGCCGGTGCGCAGCAAGGTCGCGAGCACGGTGCCGATGCCCGCGAGCGCGAGCCATCCCAGCCGCGGCGCCGCACGCAGTTCGCGCCAGCATTGCCACGCGAGCACAGCCAGTGCGGCCAGCGCCAGCAGGCCGAGCGGATCGTCGGCGCCGTCGCGCATGCGACGCACCATCCAGGCCCAGGTGGGGGCGAGCGCGGCGAACTGCAGCGCGAGCCAGGCCGCGGCCGGCGCGCGGTCGATGTGGATGCCCCAATCCACGAGGCGAGGGTGGCGTTGGGCGAGTACAGCCAGCGTCATTTCGACTTTTCTCTTTCGCGTTCAGTTGGTGAAGCGACGCGGGTCGCTGCGCCGGGCCCGGCGGCGCAGCATCGCCAGCATCGACAGCACGAGCGCGACTGCGCCCAGCGTCTCGGGCTCGGGCGTGCTCGGCACCTCGGCGCCGAGCGCGAGCTCGCTCACGCCCTGCGGCAGCGGCAGCGGCTGCTTCACCTCGACGCCCTCCTGCGGCGCGGGATTGCGCACCACCTTGTCGACCGCGATGAAGCTCGTGTACTGCGTGAGCAGGCTGTACTTGAGGCCGAGATCGGTGATGCGTGCCTTGAAGGCGCTGCCGCCCTCGAGCGCTTCCTGGTCGCTCAGGCTCTGGATGCGGTGGCGTGCCCACAGGGTGCGCAGCGCGGCGCTGTCCTGGCGCATCTGCGGATCGACCACCAATTCGCTGCGGTAGGGGCCGCTGGCGCTCTGGCCCTCGACGATGACGCGGCCTCGGGGCTCGCCGCGCCACTTGCCGAACACGATCACCGGGCGTTCGCCGAGCACATCGGGCAGTGCCTGCGGCTCGACGTCGTACACGTCGAGTCCGCCGAAACTCAGCCTCACGTTGGTGAGCACCGGCGACTCGACCATGCGCTTGAAGCGCGCGGCCTGCTCGGGTGCCTGCACCGGGTCGGTGATGATGAAGGGCTCGCCCATGCCGGCGCGCGCGATGCCTTCCATGAGGCTGCGGTTCACCGACGAACCGATGCCGAACGCGAAGACATTGGCCTTCGAGAGGTTCCTGCGCACGAGTTCGAAGGCCTCGCGCTCCACCGTGACGTAGCCGTCGGTCACGAGCACCACGGTGCGCGACACGTTCTCTTCCTTGGGCTCGGCATAGACGCGCTTGAGCGCGGGAATCAGCTCCGTGCTGCCGCTGCCGCGGTAGTTGTGGATCGTGTCGAGCGCCTGCGTGATGTTGGCGCGCGTGGCCGGTACCGACTTCGGCGCCAGCATCCGGTTGCTGCCCGAGAACAGCAGCACGTTGAAGGTGTCGCTCGGCCGCAGGCCGCCGATCAGCCGTTCGAGCACGGTCTTGGCGGTGTCGAGCGGAAAGCCGTGCATCGAGCCCGAGATGTCGACCACGAAGATGTAGTCGCGCGGCGAGACCGCGCTCGCGGCCACGGCCTTGGGCGGCTCGATCATCGCGAGAAAGAAGTTCTCTGCGCCGCCGTCGGTGCCCTGGCCCTTGTAGAGCATCAGGCCCGACTCGATCCTGTCGCCGGCCAGGCGGTAGTCGAGCACGAAGTCGCGGTTGTCCGCAGCGCGGCCGTCGGCCGCGAGCACGATGTCGGCGTGCCGGTCCGCGTCGCGCTTCTTCACTTCGATGGCATGGCTCGGCGAGCGCACTTCCTTCAGGCCCACGGGCGTCTCGATGCTGGCCTTGAGGCTGAAGCGCGTGGTCGGCGCCACGCCTGCGCGCAGCGTGGGCTGCGCGGCCCAGCCGGCCTGCGCGTTCTCCGACTGCGGACTGTTGTAGCGCGGTCCGACGACCGTGGGGAACACGAACGCATAGTTGCCCGACTGCGGCACCAGCAGCTCGGTGTAGCGCAGTTCCACCTTCACCTCGTCACCCGGCAGGATGTTGGCGACGTTCATCTGGAACACGTTGGGCAGGTGCTGTTCGAGCAGCGCGGCGGTCTTGCCCTCTTTCTTCGCGCTGTCGTACTCGATCTGCGCCTGCTGCTTCTCGCGGATCTGCGCGGTGATCAGCCGGTCGGCCAGGCGCACGTGGAGCCCGCCGACCGCGGCCCGCGTCGAGCCCGGAAACACGTACTTCGCCTCGATCGCGCGCCGGCCTTCGTTGCGGTAGGTCTGCGTCACCGTGACATCGGCGATCACGCCCGAGATCTTTACCGCGACGTCGGTCGCCTTGAGCGGCAGGCGGTCGACCGCGGGATCGTCGCTCTTGACGAGGAAATACGGGCTCTCGGTTCGAAGCCTCGGCCCGGGCGCTTCCTGCGCATGCACGGGATGCAAGGTCAGCGCGACGAAGCCGGCCGTGGCCAGGCTGACGGTGGCCAGCCAGAGCCAGCGGCCGGGACGGGGAATGGTGTGGGCTTCCATGGCGGGGGTGTCGGTGTCCGTGCGAACTTGCACAGCCGCCACTGTCGGCAGGGCCCGAGAAGGCAATTCGAAGGCTGCTTGAAGTGCGGAATGCGCGAGGCAGCCTTGTGTGAAGTCCATGTGAAGTCCGCTGGTGCCTGCGCTTCACACGGCCTTCGGGTCGCGGCGCGAGCATCGCGGCTTCATTGACCCGGAGAGGAGAAGTTCCATGTCCCAGTTGCTCAAGAGCCTGCAGGGCTCGATGCTTTTGAAGGTGGTGGGCCTGCTGTTGCTCACGCTGCTGCTGTGCATTCCGCTGGCGCGCATCGATGCGCTCAACCGCGAACGCGGCGAAAGCCAGCGCGAGGCGGCCAACGAGTTGGCCGCCACCTATGCGGGGCCCCAGACCGTCGTCGGCCCGCTGCTGCTGGTGCCGTACGTCGAGCGCTGGCTGGAGCCGCTGCGCGATGCCAAGGGCACGGTGATCGGCCAGGAAGCGCGCAGCAAGGAGCGCGCGCATGTGGTGTTTCCCGACAGGCTGCACATCGAAGGATCGATGGCGCCGCAGGAGCGCTATCGCGGCATCTTCAGGATTCCTTTCTATACCCTCGACGCCACACTGACAGGCGCGTTCGCTGCCTTCGATCCGGCCGCCGTCGCGCGCAGCGAGACCGATTCGAGGATCGAATTCAGGACACCGTTCGTCGTCTTCAACGCCAGCGACCTGCGCGGCCTCGACGGCTCGCCGACGATCGCGATGACTGGCGAGGCGCTACGCTTCAGGCAGCGCGTGCCCGGCATCCCGGGCGATGCTGCGCTGGCCCGTGGCATCCATGCACCCCTGTCCGGCGCCGCGCTCGCCGCCTGGGAAAGCAAAGCGCCGATGCCTTTCGAGATGAAGCTCGGCCTGGTCGGCCAGGACACGCTCGCGCTGGTGCCGATCGCCGACGAAACCACCGCGCACCTGCGCTCAGCGTGGGCCCATCCGAGCTTCGGCGGCCGTTTCCTGGCGACCGAGCGCGAGGTCACGCCAGAAGGATTCGACGCGCGCTGGCGTGTCTCGTCGCTCGTGACCTCGGCGCGCGACGAGGTGCGCGCGGCACTCGGCGCTGGCAGCTGGAGGCAGGCACTGTCGATCCAGAGCTTCGACGTCTCGCTCGCGCAGCCGGTCAACGTCTATTCGATGAGCACGCGCGCAGGCAAGTACGGTGCGCTCTTCATCGGGCTGGTGATCATGGCGGCCTTCATGTTCGAGCTGTTCCGCCGCCAGCGCATGCATCCGGTGCAGTACGGGCTGGTCGGCCTGTCGATCGCGCTGTTCTTCCTGCTGCTGCTGGCGCTGTCGGAGAAGTTCGCGTTCTGGATGGCCTATGCGGGCGCGGCCGGCGCGAGCGTGCTGCTGCTCGCGATCTATTTCAGCGCCGTCTTGCAAAGCTGGCAGCGCGGCGCGGGCTTCGGGGCCTATGTCGCGGTACTCTATGGCGCGCTCTACGGGCTGCTGGCGTCGGAAAGCAACGCGCTGCTGCTCGGCGCGCTGCTGACATTCGGCATGCTCGCCGTCCTGATGCTCGCCACACGCAAGGTCGACTGGTACCAACTGTCGGCCGGGAACCCCCGCACACCGGCACCAGTCTCACCAGAGGCAGTGGCGCCTTCGGTGTAACCAATGCAACGGACTGTTTTTTCTCACTTCTGATTTCCCCATGGACGATTCCTCTTCTTCCACCGCCGACGCGGCGCGCTCTGAGCGTTCGCTGCGGCTGCGGCGCATCGCGCGGTGGAGCGCCATCACGGCCGGTTGCGCCGCGACGGTGCTGCTCGTGGCCGCCATCGTGACCGTTGCGGTCATCTACCCGCGGCTGCCCGACATTTCCGAACTCGCCGACTACCGGCCCAAGCTGCCGCTGCGCGTGTACACCGCCGAGGGCACGCTGATCGGCGAATTCGGCGAGGAGCGCCGCACGCTCACGCCTTTCGCGAGCATCCCGCAGGTCATGAAGGACGCCGTGCTCGCGGTGGAGGACGCGCGCTTCTACGAGCATGGCGGCGTCGACTACATCGGCTTCATGCGCGCGGCGGTGGCGAGCCTCAAGGGCGGGCGCCAGCAGGGCGCCTCGACCATCACGATGCAGGTGGCGCGCAACGTCTACCTGACTTCGGAGCGCACGCTGACCCGCAAGACCTACGAGATCCTGCTCGCGCTGCGGCTCGAACAGCAGCTCACGAAGGACCAGATCCTCGAGATCTACCTGAACCAGATCTACCTCGGCAATCGCGCCTACGGCTTCGCGGCAGCCTCCGAATCCTATTTCGGCAAGCCGCTGCAGGAGGTCACCATCGCCGAGGCGGCGATGCTCGCGGGCCTGCCGAAGGCGCCCGGCGCCAACAACCCGGTGGTCAATCCGCGCCGTGCGCGTGCGCGCCAGCTCTACGTGATCGACCGCATGCAGGAGACCGGCTTCATCACCGCCGAGCAGGCGGCCGCTGCCAAGAGCGAGGAACTGCAGCTGCGCGACGCGGCCGACCCGAACCGGCTGCATGCCGAGCACGTGGCCGAAACCGTGCGCCAGACGATGTACGCACAGTACGGCGACAGCATCTACACCAGCGGCATGAAGGTCTACACCTCGCTGGTGGCGGCCGACCAGGCAGCGGCGTACAAGGCGCTGCGCAAGGGCATCATGGACTACGAGCGGCGCCAGCCTTACCGCGGCCCCGAGCGCTTCGTCGCGCTGCCCGACGATCCGCAGCAGCTCGACGACGCGGTGGACGACGCGCTGGCCGAACACCCGGACAACGGCGACGTGATGGCTGCGGTGGTGCTGAAGGCCGGCAGCAAGGAGATCGAGGCGGTGCGCGCCAATGGCGAATCGATACAGATCACCGGCGAAGGATTGCGGCCCGCGCAGTCGGGCCTCGCGGCCAAGGCGCCACCCCACATCAAGATCCGCCGCGGCGCGGTGATCCGCGTGGCGAAGACGCCGAAGAACACCTGGGAGATCACCCAGCTGCCCGAAGTGGAAGGCGCCTTCGTCTCGATGGACCCGCGCACTGGCGCAGTCAAGGCGCTGGTCGGGGGCTTCGACTTCGGCAAGAACAAGTTCAACCACGTCACGCAGGCCTGGCGCCAGCCGGGTTCGAGTTTCAAACCCTTCATCTATTCGGCCGCGCTCGAGAAGGGCTTCACGCCTGCCACGGTCGTGAACGATGCGCCGCTGTACTTCGAGGCAGGCCCCAACGGTCAGCAGGCCTGGGAGCCGAAGAACTACGACGGCGGCTTCGAAGGCCCGATGCCGCTGCGCACCGCGCTCATGAAGTCGAAGAACCTCGTGACCGTGCGCATCCTGCAGTCGATCGGCGCACCTTATGCGCAGGACTGGATCACGCGCTTCGGCTTCGATCGCGACAAGCATCCTGCCTACCTGCCGATGGCGCTCGGTGCCGGTTCGGTCACGCCGATGCAGATGGCCACGGCCTACTCGGTGTTCGCCAACGGCGGCTACAAGGTCAACCCCTACCTCGTGACGCGCATCACCGACCTGCGCGACAAGGTGCTGGTCGAGACCACGCCGCCCGTGCTCGACGAAAGCCACCGCGCGATCCCCGAGCGCAATGCCTTCATCATGGATTCATTGCTGCAGAGCGTGGTGCGCGGCGGCACCGCGGCGCGCGCACACCAGGCACTCAAGCGCGACGACCTGTTCGGCAAGACCGGCACCACCAACGATTCGTTCGACACCTGGTTCGCAGGCTTCCAGCCGACCACCGTGGGCATCGCCTGGATCGGCTATGACACGCCGCGCCAACTCGGCGTGCGCGGCGAGACCGGCGGCAGCCTGAGCCTGCCGATCTGGACCAGCTACATGCAGTCGGCACTCAAGGGCGTGCCCGTGAGCAGGATCCCCGAGCCTGCGGGCGTGGTCAACATCGACGGCGAATGGTATTTCGACGACTTCACGCCGGGCCACAACATCGCGAGCCTGGGCATCGAGCCCGTCGAGGCGCCGATGCCGCCGCAGGAACTCATGCCGCTCGGTCCGCCGCCACCGCCCGAAGAGCGCAACCGCATCCTCGATTTCTTCCGGTAACAGGCGGGGGAGGGAAGCGGGAGAAAGCGCCGTGCCGGGTTCTACACTTGGCGCAGTCCGCTTCTGCCGCTGCGGCGTCCTTCCTTTCTCCTTCTGCCTGCACCCATGGAAATCCTCATCCTGGTGGCATCGATCGCCATCGGTGCGCACCTGCTCAAGTCCCGCGAACAGCGCCAGCGCATCGTGCTGCTCGCGAGCCATCTCGGCAATTTCCAGATCGAGCGGCTCATGGAGACGCTCACCGACGGCTACCTGCGCTGCCTCGGCGAGGACGATCCCGCGCGGCGCGAACAGATCTGGCGCATGCTCGACGCCACCGAGCAGAAGCTCTCGAGCGAGTTCGACCGCTTTGCCGCGGGCTTTGCACGCGTCGAGCCGGCCGATGCGCGCGTGAGCAGGCTGCCGCTCGCCATTCCGTTCGCCCACACGCTGTTTCCGGCCGCGACCTTCGACATGCGCGAGGCACTGGTCATCCATGCCCGCGGCATCGCCGAGACGATGCGCAACGAAGCGGGCCGCACCCCCAAGGCCAAGGCCTACACCATGTCGGCCGAGCTGTTCCTCATGCAGCACACCTGCCACTGGTTCTGCAAGTCGAAGGCGGTGGCCTCGGCGCGCATGCTGGCGCGGCACAAGACCTCGTACGAGCAATTGCTCGGCGCAGTGAGCCCCGCGACGCGGGCGGCCTACGGCGCACTGACGGGCCAATAGGAAAAGCGGCTTCAGCGCGCTGGCATCAGCGGCAAGGTGAGCGTGGCCACCGCGCCGCCGCGCGCCGCATTGCCGAGCTCGATGCGCCCGCCGTGCAACGCGGCGATCTCCTTCACGAAGGCCAGCCCGAGGCCGGTGCTCTTCTTGCGGCTGTGCGGCCGCGCGAGCGAGTAGAACTTCTGGAAGACCTTTTCCTGCGCGTAGTCGGGAATGCCCGGCCCGCGGTCGCGCACGGTCACGCGCGCGAGCTTCGAGGTGGCCTCGAGCGTGAGCAGCACCTCGCTGTCGGCCGGCGAGAAATCGATCGCGTTGTCCAGCAGGTTGCTGACCGCGCGGCGCAGCAGGAACGGATCGCCCTCCGTCACAGCCTCGGCGCGGATGTCGACGCGCACCCGGATGCCGCGCCGGGCCGCCGCGGGCCGGGCGCTGCCCGCGACGTCGTCGATCAGCAGGGCCAGCGCCACCGGCTCGGTGCGTTCGAGCCCGCGCCGGGCTTCGAGCGCGGTGAGTTCCATCATGCGGTCGACGATCTCCTGGATGCGCCCGGTTTCGCGTTCGATGTTCTGCAGGAAGCGCTCGCGCTCCGCTTGCGGCATCGACGACTCCTGCAGCAGCTCGGCCGCGCCGCGGATCGCCGACAGCGGGCTCTTCACTTCGTGCGTGAAGGTCTGCACATAGTCCGCCACGTAGTTGCGGCCGGTCAGCGTGTCGCGCATCTCGCTGAAGCCGGTGCGCACCGCGTCCACCGCGCGCCGCGCCATGCGCCCGATGCTGAGGCTGCGCTGCGTGCGGACCCAGGCCCAGTAGTCGGAGATCAGCCCGAAAGGGCGCACCAGCCAGACCGAGACGATCAGCGCCAGCAGCAGCAGCGCCAGGCCCGAACCGACGCCCACCCACAGCGTGCGGGCGCGGGCGTCCTCGACGAACTGGCCGAAGCTCTGCACCGGCTTGCCGACGCTGACCATGCCGACGATCTCGTTGTTCCAGCGGATCGGCGCGCCCACGTACATCACCGAGGTGCGCGGATCGGCCTCGACGTCGCGCGTGGTGCGCGCGCCGTAGATGCCGCCGAGCGTGCGCCGCACGTCGCTCCAGCCGGAATAGTCCTCGCCCAGGTGCCGGCCCAGCGAATCGAACATCACGCGGCCGCTGCGGTCGGTGACGTAGACGCGCAGCTCGACGCGGTTCTTGTGCAGGTTGTAGATCTGCGCCGAGAACTCGCGCGCATAGACGCTGCGGAACAGCGGCTCGAGCCGCGCGGTGTTGATGGCGCCCGCGATCACGTCCTGCTCGACCAGGCTGGCGAGCAGCTGCGAGGTCTCGACCAGCGACTCTTCGGCCGATTCGCGGTAGCGCGGATCGATGTCGGCGACGACGCGGTACAGCAGGAACGCGATGCCCGCCGTGTAGATCAGCAAAATCCCGATGAAGATCCGCGTTCTTCGAGACATCAGGCTCTCCCCCAGTCTTCGCGCACTTCGTGTCGCTTCGCCAACCCCCTCACCGGGGGCAACACCAGCAGCCCGGCGAAGCCGGTTCTGCGGTGTTTCGCGAAAAAGCAGGCCGGGGCCGATGTCATGCAGCTGGCGGAAGTTCTTCGTTCAGCGCATAGCCGGTGCCGCGCAGGGTGCGGATCGGCTCGACCTCGGGCGCGATCGCCTTGAGCTTGGCGCGCAGCGTCTTCACGTGCGCATCGACGGTGCGGTCGAAGCTTTCGCTCGCATCGTCCCAGACCCGCTGCAGCAGTTCGTCGCGCGTGAAGACCCGGCCCGGGCGCTGCACGAGCAGGCGCAGCAGGCCGTATTCGTAGCGCGAGAGTTCGAGCAGCCGTCCGTAGTAGCGGATCTGCATGCGCTCGTCGTCGAGCAGGAACGGCATCGCGGGGGGCTGGGAAGGCGTTGGAGGCGCCGCGGGCACATTTTGATGGGGGAGCCCGCCGGCGGGTGCTGCGGCCCCTCCAGCGCCCGTCCTTGCGCTGCGCCGCAGGATGGTGCGCACCCGGGCCACCAGTTCGCGCGGCGAGAAGGGCTTGGCCACGTAGTCGTCCGCGCCGAGCTCGAGCCCCACCACGCGGTCGATCTCGTCGCTTCTCGCGGTCAGGAACAGCATCGGCACCTCGGGGCCGCCCTGCGACTGGTTCAGCGCGCGCAGCCGCTTGAACAGCTCGAAACCGTTGAGATCGGGCAGGCCGACGTCGAGGATCGCGAGCGCCGGCGGCTCCTTGGCGAACTGCGCGATGGTCTCTTCGGCCGTGGCGCACCACACCGGCGTGAAGCCGTCGCTTCGGAGCACGTACTGCAGCGTGTCGGCGATGCCCGATTCGTCCTCGGCGATCAGGATCCGCGGTTTGAAGCTCATCCCCGGGATGTTAGCGAGGCAGCGCGGCCGGACCGTGCCCGCGTTGTGCACGTGGCGCCGCGAACACGGCGCGGCCCTTCGTGGCTTTTCTTTTGCGCGCGGCGCTGGACCCGTATCTCTTTCTTATTTCTCTTATTCAAATTAGTAGTAGTAGGTAAGGGCAGCCTCCGCCTGTGGACAGGCCGCTTTTCCCCTTGTGTGACAGGCACTTGTCACACCCGCGTCACTGTGCGCAGCTGCGCTTCCGTGCTGTCGCGCCAAAAGGAACAACATCGCGGCGCGCGCCGCGCCTGTGGATAACCGCCTGCTTGTGCCGGAAATCTCCCCAGAGTTGTCCTTTGACAGCGCCGCGCAAATCTGCGAAAGACGGTTTTCCGGCCGAGAAACCGGTTGCCACTTTATTGGGCAGACTGTAGATTTGCTTTTGGAATCAAGCACTTGCATTCGTCTTACAAAGTAGTGCGATGCTTATCCACAGAGTTGCCCAAGCTTTGTGGGGAGAACCGGCGGCGGAACCTTCGGGCGCCCTGCCGAACGAACCTTGTCCTTCAACCTGCGGAAATTAACGAACGTGACCACTTCCGAAACCAGGGCCATCCTGACCCTCAGCCTGCTGGCCGCTTTCGTCGACGGCGAGAAACACGAACGCGAACGCACCGAGATCAAGCGCATCGCCGAAGGCCTGTCGCAAGCCGACGGCGTGAACCTGCCGACGCTCTACCAGGACGTGCTGATGAAGCGCGTGTCGCTGGCCGGCGCCGCCGCCGAGCTCCAGAGCAGCGAAGCGAAGCAGCTGGCCTACGAGATGGCCGTCTGCGTGTGCGATGCGGACGGCACGCAGTCGGAGGCGGAGCGGATGTTCCTTGCCGACCTGCGCACCTCGCTCGGGCTCGATGCCGCGGCCGCGCAGTTCTCGCGCCAGGCCGAGGAGATCGCGGCGGTGCCCGTGGCCACCGGCGCGGCGGCCGCGGCGCCGAGCACGGTCGACAGTGCCGAACTCGACAAGTCGATCCTCAATGCCGCGATCCTCAACGGCGCGCTCGAGTTGCTGCCCGAGACGCTCTCGACCATGGCGATCATTCCGCTGCAGATGAAGCTGGTCTACCGCATCGGCAAGGCGCACGGCTACGACCTCGACAGCGGCCACATCAAGGATTTCCTCGCGACCGTGGGCGTGGGCCTGACGTCGCAGTACCTCGAGCAGGCCGGTCGCAAGCTGCTCGGCGGACTGCTCGGCAAAATGGGCGGCGGCCTGCTGCGCGGCATCGGCAACCAGGCCGTGAGTTCCGGCATGAGTTTCGCGTCGACCTACGCGCTGGGCCATGTGGCCAAGCGCTACTATGCGGGCGGCCGCACGCTGTCGACGCAGATGCTCAAGGACACCTTCTCGGGCGTGGTGCAGGAAGGCAAGAGCCTGCAGACCCAGTACCTGCCGGCGATCCAGGAAAAGGCGCGCACCCTCGACAGCGCGAAGGTGATGGCGCTGGTCAGGGGCGCCTGAACATCACCCGGGGCACGATGGCCTCAGTGCGCGAGGTCGTCGAGGATCGGGCACTCGGGCCGCGCGTCGCCGTGGCAGCAGTGCACCAGGTGGGCGAGCGTGTTGCGCATCGCCTGCATGTCGGCGATGCGCTGCTCGAGTTCGCCGAGGTGCTTCTGCGCGATGCGCTTGACGCTCGCACTCGCGCGGCGCCGGTTGTGCCAAAGCCCCACGAGCTCCGCGATTTCCTCCATCGAGAAACCGAGGTCGCGCGAGCGCTTGATGAAGCGCAGCGTGTGGATGTCGGCATCGTCGTACTGGCGGTAGCCGCTTTCGGTGCGCGCCACGGCGGGCAGCAGGCCGAGGCCTTCGTAGTGCCGCACCATGCGCGCCGAAACACCCGAGCGCCGCGCAGCCTCGCCAATGGAGACGTTCGCTCCAATGTTCATTTCACTGCGTAGCCGGCGTTCTCGATGGCCGCCACGAGGTCCGCGCGCGGCTGCTCGCTGAGCACGTCGACGTGGCCGGTCTCGAGATCGACCGTGACCTGCGCTTCGGGGTCGACCATCTGCACGGCGTTCTGTACGGCGCTCACGCAGTGACCGCAGCTCATGCCCGATACCTGGAATTTCTGACTCATCGTTGTGGCTCCTGTGAATGAAAGATGATGGACTGAATCGAAGAAGCCTCAGTTTGAACCCTCTCACGATGTCAATGTCCAGCGAAGGGGCACTGCGCGTTGGCGCTTGACCTTGCCATGATGTGAGGCTTTAGCCTAGGCGCATGGAAACTTTGCAACCGAACGATCTCCGCCCCGCCGTGCGCACGAGCCAACTCTCCGTGGGCGGCATGACCTGCGCTTCCTGCGTGATGCGTGTCGAGCGCGCGCTCCAAAGCGTGCCCGGGGTGCAGGAAGTCAGCGTGAACCTCGCCACCGAATCGGCGCGCATCGTGGCCGAGGGCGCTGAAGACCTCGAGGCACGCCTGCGCCGCGCGATCCGCAGCGCGGGCTATGAGCCGCGCGATGCCTGGGAGGCCGATGCCGAAGCCGCGGCGCCGTCGCGCTGGCAGGGCTTCGGGCCGGTCGCCGTCGGCCTGCTGCTCTCGATACCGCTGATGGCGCCGATGCTGGGTCAGCCCTGGGGCCACGACTGGATGCTGCCGCCGTGGCTGCAGCTGCTGCTGGCCGCGCCGGTGCAGTTCTGGCTCGGTGCGCGCTTCTACCGCGCCGGCTGGCACGCCGCGCGTGCGGGCACGGGCAACATGGACCTGCTGGTGGCGCTCGGTACCAGCGCGGCCTTCGGCCTGTCGCTCTGGCTCTGGTGGCGCGCCGCCGCCGGCGCGCATGCGGGCCATGGCGCGATGCCGCACCTGTACTTCGAGGCCTCGGCCGTGGTGATCACGCTGGTGCTGCTTGGCAAGTGGCTCGAGGCGCGCGCCAAGCGCCAGGCCACGTCGGCGATCCGCGCCCTGCAGCAATTGCGCCCCGAGGTGGCCCACCTCGTCGGGCCGCGCGGAGAGAGCGACGTGCCGGTGGCCGAGCTCATGGCGGGCGACCGGCTCGCGGTGCGGCCCGGCGAGCGCGTGCCGGCGGATGCGCGCGTGGTCGAAGGCCATTCCGAGGTCGATGAATCGATGCTCACCGGCGAGCCGCTGCCGGTGCCGAAGGGACCGGGGCAGGCGCTCACGGGCGGTTCGGTCAACGGCGACGGACGCCTGGTGGTGGAGGTCAGCGCGGTGGGTGCCGAGAGCGTGCTCGCGCGCATCATCCGGCTGGTCGAGGATGCGCAGGCCGCGAAGGCGCCGATCCAGCGCCTGGTCGACAAGGTGGCGGCGGTGTTCGTGCCGGTGGTGCTGGTCATCGCGCTCGCCACCTTGGCGGGATGGCTGTGGATGGGCGCGGGCATCGAAGCGGCGCTGGTCCATGCGGTGGCGGTGCTGGTGATCGCCTGTCCGTGCGCGCTCGGCCTTGCGACGCCGGTGGCGGTGATGGCCGGCACCGGTGTCGCGGCACGGCGCGGCATCCTCGTGAAGGATGCGCGCGCGCTCGAAGTCGCGCACCGCGTCGACACGGTCGCCTTCGACAAGACCGGCACCCTAACCATCGGCCGGCCGGTGCTCACCGCGCTGCTGCCGGCCCCAGGGGAGGGCCGGCGCAGCGAGTCGGAACTGCTGGCGGTGGCGGCCAGCCTGCAGGGCGGCAGCGAACATCCGCTCGCGCGTGCGGTGCTCGCCGCCGCGGCCGAGCGCAGTGTGCAGGCACCGCCGCTCGGCGCGATGCAGGCGATGCCGGGCCGTGGCGTGCGCGCCGAGGTCGATGGGGTGCAGTGGGCCATCGCGAGCCTGCGCTGGTGCGCAGAGCTTGGCGCCGTGCCCGATACTGCGCAGGTCGACGGCCTGCATGCGCAGGGGGCGACGGTGTCGGCACTGCTGCGCTTCGATGCCGCTGGCACGGCGCAGGTCGAGGCGCTGCTTGCCTTTGCCGACGAGCCCAAGCCCGAGGCCGCCGAAGCGGTCCGCACGCTGCGTGCGCGCGGCCTGCGCGTGGTGATGATCTCGGGCGACAACCGGCGCGCGGCCGAAGCCATGGCGGCGCGGCTCGGCATCGAGGCGGCCGATGTGCGCGCCGAAGTGCTGCCCGGCGACAAGGCGGCGCAGGTCGCGGCGCTGAAGCGCGACGGCCATGTGGTCGCGATGGTCGGCGACGGTGCCAACGACGCACCCGCACTGGCCGCGGCCGACGTGGGCATGGCGATGGCGCCCGCGGGTGGCGGCACCGACGTCGCGATGGAAGCCGCAGGCATCACGCTGATGCGCGGCGATCTCGCGCTCGTGGCCGAGGCGCTCGAACTCTCGGCGCGCACGGTCGCGAAGATCCGGCAGAACCTGTTCTGGGCCTTTGCCTACAACGTGGCCGGCATTCCGTTGGCCGCACTCGGCTGGCTCAGCCCGGTGGTGGCCGGTGGCGCCATGGCGCTCTCGAGCGTCAGCGTGATGGCCAATGCGCTGCTGCTGCGGCGCTGGCGACCGCGTCAATCGATCAGCAGTGCGAGCAGGTGATCGTCGACGTAGTCGGCTTCGCCCGCGCGCTTGTAGAACTTGCGCAGCACGCCTTCGCACTCGAAGCCGAGCTTCTCGTAGAAACGCAAGGCCCCCGTGTTGTCGGCCTCGGCATAGAGCTCGATGCGTTTCACGCCCTCGGCCGCAAGCCGCTCGATCGCGTCGCGCACCATCGCCTGAGCGATGCCCCGCCCGTGCAGTGCCGGGTCGCGCGATAGAAACCTGCGACGCACCCGTCCACTTCGTACACGTAGAAGCAGCCGCAGTCGACCAGTTCGCCGAAGATCGGACGAAAGGCACCGAGCGGCATCGGGTCGTAGCCCAGGAACGGCACAACGCGCTCGTGCATGTAGATCGCGAAGACCGCTTCGAGATCCTGGGGCCGGGCGAGCCTGCGCATGGTGTTTGTGTGTGCAGCCCCGCGCGCCGCGTCACTCGAGCGCGGGATAGTCGATGTAGCCCTTGGCGCCGCCGCCGTACATCGTCGCCTTGTCGACGCTGTTGAGTGGTGCGTTCTCACGCAGGCGGCGCACCAGGTCGGGGTTGGCGATGAAGGGCTTGCCGAAGGCCACGAGGTCGTCGCCTTCCTTCACGGCCTGTTCGGCGAGCGGCTTGTCGTAGCCGTTGTTGACCATCCAGGCCGCCTTGCCGCCGGCCGCGCGGTAGGCAGCCTTGAGCGCTTCATAGTCGAACGGGCGGTCCTCGATCTCGCGCGGGCCGCCGGTGGCGCCTTCGATGACGTGGATGTAGGCCAGCCCGAGCGGTGCGAGCTGCTTCACCACATAGGTGAAGAGCGGCTGCGGATCGGTATCGTGTGCGTCGTTGGCCGGCGTGACGGGCGACAGCCGGATCCCGGTGCGCCCGCCGCCAACCGCGTCGACCACCGCACGCGTGGCTTCGAGCAGCAGGCGGGCGCGGTTCTCGATGCTGCCGCCGTAGTCGTCGGTGCGCTTGTTGCTGCCGTCCTTCAGGAACTGGTCGAGCAGGTAGCCGTTGGCGCCATGCAGTTCCACGCCGTCGAAGCCCGCGGTTTCGACGGCATTGCGCGCGGCCGCGGCATAGGCGTGGACGATGCCGGGGATCTCTTCGGCATCGAGCGCGCGCGGCTCGGAGGTTTCGACGAAGGTCGGCACGCCGTCCTTGATGAGCACCGTCTTCGTCCTGGCTGTGATGGCCGAGGGCGCGACGGGTTGGCCGCCATCGGGCTGCAGTTCGTTGTGCGAGACGCGGCCCACGTGCCAGAGCTGCACCACGATCTTGCCGCCCTTGGCGTGCACCGCATCCGTCACGCGCTTCCAGCCGTCGAGCTGCTCGGTGCCGTAGAGGCCAGGCACGTCCGCGTAGCCCTGGCCCTGGTGGCTGATCGCCGTGGCCTCGGTGATGAGCAGGCCGGCCGAGGCGCGCTGTGCATAGTAGGTCGCGGCCATCTCGGTCGGGATCGCGTTGGGCGACCGGTTGCGCGTGAGCGGCGCCATCACGATGCGGTTGGCGAGTTGCAGGTCGCCGGCTTGCACGGGATCGAAGAGGGTGAGCATGGATATCAACCGGAAAAAGTGGAAACAGGCGCGAGGCTAAACCCGCACCCGAACCCGTGCTTTCGCACGGTTGTCTGAATGATGCTAGGTGGCGCGGCTTACTTGAGCAGGCCTTCAGCCTTCATGGCTGTCTGCACAGCGGGACGTGCGCCCACGCGGGCATGCCAGGCCTGGAGGTTCGCGAAGCCCGAGATGTCGACACCGGTGGGCTTGGTCCAGTTGGTGACGGTGAAAAGATAGCCGTCGGCCACGCTGAAGTGCTCGCCCATGAGGTACTGCCGGTCGGCGAGCTGGCCGTCGAGCCACTCGAAGCGCGACTTGAGCTTGTCCTTGAAGATCGTCTTGGCTTCCTCGGGCATCGCGGCGTTGAACAGTGGGCTGAAGCCCTTGTGCATCTCGGTGCCGATGAAGGTCAGCCATTCCTGCAGGCGGTAGCGCTGCAGCGTGCCGGCGGCGGGCGCGAGGTTCTTGGTGGGCGCGAGGTCGGCGATGTACTGCACGATCGCCGGGCCTTCGCGCAGGCGCGTGCCGTCGTCGAGCTCGAGCATCGGCACGTAGCCCAGCGGATTGATGCCGTAGTAGTCGGTGCCGTCCTGCAGCTTGTGGCTCTTGGTGCTCGCGAGCACGGGTTCGAAGGCGATGCCAGCTTCGTGCAGCGCGATGTGGGGCGAGAGCGAACAGGCGCCGGGCGAGTAATACAGCTTCATGCGAGGAATCTCCAAACGTTGGAATGGTGAATGTGAAAGGACCGATGACCGCGCGATGCTAGCGGGTTTGGGCCGCGCGCGTCCCGGGCGCGCACGGGCTGCGTTTTTGTCCTACGGGTGCACGCGCAGGCCGACTATCGGTGCGGCGCACCTGCACTCCTTAAGCTTCGCCGCAAGGTGGGCACGAGCCTGCCATCAGGAGAATCAGATGTTGAAGTACGCCATCATTTTTGCCGTCATCTCGCTCGTCGCGGCCCTCTTGGGCTTCGGCGGTATCGCAGCCGGTGCGGCCGGTATTGCGAAGCTGCTGTTCGGCCTGTTCCTCGCGCTCGCACTGCTGTTCGTGGTGCTCGCCGTGCTCGGCGTCGGTGCGGTCAAGAAGGCCATCGATTGACGATGTCCCGGTCGCTACACCGCTGGGCGCGCATGCCGTCGCTCGGCCAGTTGCTGCAAAGCCCCGCACACCGTGTGGTGCGGGTGCTGCTCGTGACCCAGGCCTATTGGGAACTGCCTCGGCGCGGGCAGGGTGCCTGAGCATCCATCGCTATTAATTTGATAGCATAAGTTCGTTGACAGCAAAGGCCGTTCGGCCGAAGAAGGGCAGGCAGTTCGCTTCCGCCGATTGCCCGCACAGCGCGCGCAGGCCGGTACCCCCGATTAAAATCGGTGCCCCTTTTGCGCAGCGCACGCGTCAGTGGTGCGCCCCCTTTTTCTCATGCTGTACCCTGAAGAATTCGATGTGATCGTCGTTGGCGGTGGCCATGCCGGCACCGAGGCCGCGCTCGCGTCCGCCCGCATGGGCGCCAAGACCCTGCTGCTCTCCCACAACATAGAAACGCTGGGGCAGATGAGCTGCAATCCGTCGATCGGCGGGATCGGCAAGGGCCATCTGGTCAAGGAGGTCGACGCGCTCGGCGGCGCGATGGCCATCGCGACCGACGAGGCCGGCATCCAGTTCCGGATCCTCAATTCGAGCAAGGGACCGGCGGTGCGCGCCACGCGCGCCCAGGCCGACCGCATTCTCTACAAGGCGGCGATCCGCCAACGGCTCGAGAACCAGCCCAACCTGAGCCTGTTCCAACAGGCCGTGGACGATCTGATGGTCGAAGGCGATCGCGTCGTTGGCGCGGTCACGCAGGTCGGCATCGCGTTTCGTGCACGCGCGGTGGTGCTGACTGCGGGCACGTTCCTCGACGGCCGCATCCATGTGGGGCTCGACAATTACCAGGCCGGACGGGCGGGCGACCCGCCGGCGGTCAGCCTGTCGGCGCGGCTCAAGGAACTCAAGCTGCCGCAGGGCCGGCTCAAGACAGGCACGCCGCCGCGCCTCGACGGCCGCACCATCGACTTCTCGAAATGCACCGAACAGCCCGGCGACGGCATGCCGGGCGGGGCAGGGCCGATGCCCGTGTTCAGCTTCATGGGCCGCACCGACATGCATCCGCAGCAGATGCCGTGCTGGATCACCCACACCAATGCGCGCACGCACGAGATCATTCGCTCGGGCTTCGACCGCAGCCCGATGTTCACCGGCAAGATCGACGGCGTCGGCCCGCGCTATTGCCCGAGCGTGGAAGACAAGGTCAACCGCTTCGCCGACAAGGAAAGCCACCAGATCTTCCTTGAGCCCGAAGGGCTGACGACGAACGAGTACTACCCCAACGGCATCTCGACCAGCCTGCCGTTCGACATCCAGTACCAACTGGTGCGTTCGATGCCCGGGCTGGAGAACGCCCACATCCTGCGGCCGGGCTACGCGATCGAATACGACTACTTCGATCCGCGAGAACTCAAGAGCAGCTTCGAAACGCGCTCGGTCCAGGGCCTGTTCTTTGCCGGCCAGATCAATGGCACCACCGGCTATGAGGAGGCCGCCGCACAAGGCCTGTTCGCCGGCATCAATGCCGCGCTGCAATGTCGCGGTGAGGCGCCCTGGCTGCCGCGCCGCGATGAGGCCTACCTGGGCGTGCTGGTCGACGACCTGATCACCAAAGGTGTGACCGAGCCCTATCGCATGTTCACGAGCCGCGCCGAATTCCGGCTGCAGCTGCGCGAAGACAATGCCGACATGCGGCTGACCGAGACCGGGCGCCGGCTCGGCCTGGTGGACGACGCCCGCTGGGACGCATTCAGCCGCAAGCGCGATGCTGTTTCACGTGAAACAGAGCGGCTCAAGTCCATCTGGGTCAACCCGCGCAATCTGCCTGCAGCCGAATCCGAACGCGTACTCGGCAAGGCGATCGAGCGCGAATACAACCTTGCCGACCTGCTGCGCCGGCCCGACGTGGACTATGAGACCTTGATGTCGCTCGACGGCGGCAAGTACGGCGCCAAGCAGGCGCTCAGCGAGACCGAGATCGAGCAGATCGAGATCTCGGCCAAGTACTCCGGCTACATCGAGCGCCAACACGGTGAAGTGGAGCGTGCCGCGCACTTCGAGAATCTCCGCCTGCCGGTCGACTTCGACTACAGCCAGGTCCAGGCCTTGAGCTTCGAGGTTCGGCAGAAGCTGGCGAAGCATCGGCCCGAAACCCTCGGCCAGGCATCGCGCATCTCCGGCGTCACCCCGGCGGCCATCTCTTTGTTGATGATCCATCTGCGCAAGGGCGGGCACAAGGCGTTCAGCCGCGACGCCGCTGCCGATGCTGCGGCGGAAACGCCCGTCGCATGAGCGCGCCGATCGACACGCTGCGCGCGGGCGCGGCAGCCCTGGGCACGAACCTTTCGCCAGCCCAGGCCGAGCAACTGCTGGCCTACGGCAGCCTCATGCTCAAGTGGAACAAGGTCTACAACCTCACGGCGCTGCGCGATCCGGCGAGCGTGCTGACCCACCATCTGCTCGACAGCCTCGCGGCAGTGGCACCGTTGCAGCGTGAATGGGCAGGGCAGGGCAGGCTGCTCGACGTGGGTTCGGGCGGCGGCCTTCCCGGCGTCGTGATCGCGATCCTGCGCCCCGACCTGGAGGTGAGCTGCCTCGATGCGGTGGCCAAAAAGGCCGCTTTCGTCCAGCAGGTCGCGGCCGAGTTAGAGATCCGGAACCTGCGCGGCCTGCATGCCCGCGTGGAGTCGCTGTCGGGCAGCTATGAACTCATCAGCAGCCGGGCGTTCGCGTCGCTGCCGGATTTCTTCCGCGGCTCGATGCACCTCCTTGCACCCCAGGGCCTCTGGCTCGCGATGAAGGGCAAGGTGCCGACCGAGGAACTGGAAGCGTCGCCGCCCGAAGTCGATGTGTTTCACGTGGAACAACTGACCGTGCCGGGCCTCGAGGCCGAGCGCTGCATCGTCTGGGCCCGCAAACGGGTGGGTTGATCGGCAAAAAAGGCGTGGCGCCGGCCGCAAAAGCCGGGCGCGGGCGGTCTTGCCGCAGCGCGCTGCCTTAGACTCGACGCCTCCCCCTGGCTCTCCTTCTTCGAGGCAAATCCCATGTTCGGCATCGCTGACTACGGCGCATTCGTCGCCGCCATCGTCCTCTTTCTCCTGATTCCCGGTCCGGGCAACCTGGCATTGATCACCTCGACCAGCAAGGGCGGCATCAAGGGCGGCCTCGCGGCCACGATGGGCGTGATCCTCGGCGACCAATGCCTGATGTGGGCCGCAGTGGCCGGCGTGTCCGCCGTGCTGGCCGCCTATCCGGCCGCATTCATCGCGGTTCAGTGGCTCGGCGCGGCTTATCTGGCCTGGCTCGGCGCCAAGATGCTGCTCGCCAAGCCCGGCTCTGCGCCGATCCTCCACATCCGTCCGACCCATTTCCTGCGCCAGGCGTTCGCGATCACGCTGCTGAACCCCAAGGCCATCGTCTTCTACATGGCCTTCTTCCCGCTGTTCGTGGACCCGGCGCGCCACCAGGGCGTGGTCACCTTCGCTGCGATGGCGTTGACCATCGCGGCATTGACCTTTCTTTATGGCCTGACCTCGACCTTGCTGACGCACTTCCTGGCCGAGCGCATCCGCGCCAATCCGCGCATCTCCGGTGCGCTCGAGAAGCTCGCGGGGGTCTTTCTGATTGCCTTCGGCGTCAAGCTCGCTATTTCCCGCTGAGAACCGATGGCCAAGATTTTCTGCATTGCCAACCAGAAGGGCGGCGTCGGCAAGACCACAACCACCGTCAATCTCGCGGCCGGACTCGCCAAGGTCGGCCAGCGCGTGCTGATGATCGATCTCGATCCCCAGGGCAACGCCACCATGGGCTCGGGCATCGACAAGCGCCAGCTCGAACTCACGGTGTACGACGTGCTGCTCGAATCGGCCTCCGTCGCCGAGGCGCGCGTCAAGGCCGACAAGCTGGTCGAGGGCGGCTGCGGCTACGACGTGCTCGGTGCCAACCGAGAGCTCGCCGGCGCCGAAGTCGAAATGGTGGCGCTCGACCGCCGCGAGAAGCGGCTGCGCACCGCGCTGGCTGCCGTGGGCGCCGAATACGACTTCGTGCTGATCGACTGCCCGCCGAGCCTCAGCCTGCTGACGCTGAACGGCCTGTGCGCAGCGCACGGCGTGATCGTGCCGATGCAGTGCGAGTACTTCGCGCTCGAAGGGCTGACCGATCTCGTCAACACCATCAAGCAGGTGCACGCCAACCTCAACAAGAACCTGCAGATCATCGGGCTCCTGCGCGTGATGTTCGATCCGCGCATCACTCTGCAGCAGCAGGTCAGCGAGCAGCTCAAGGCCCATTTCGGCGACAAGGTGTTCGACACCGTGATCCCGCGCAACGTGCGCCTGGCCGAGGCACCGAGCTACGGCCTGCCGGGCGTGGTGTTCGACCCCGCGGCGCGCGGCAGCCAGGCCTTTGTCGCCTTCGCGAGCGAGCTGGTCCAGAAGATGCCGCCTGCGAGCGCCTTCGCCTCCATCGCGCCGGCCCCGCCGGCCGCCGCCGCAGCGGGCGCATCGGCGCCGCTTTCCCTGCCCGAGGATGTGCTCGCGCCTGCGGCCGCACCCGGCGCGGCCAGCGAGGAGGGCGCGTGAGCACCCACATCGACACGCCTCCCGACGCCGCGGCTCCCCGCATCCTGCTGCTGCCCGGTTGGCAGAACAGCGGCCCCGGCCATTGGCAGACGCGCTGGGAGTCGGTGCACGGCGACCGCCGCGTCGAGCAGCACGAGTGGATGCGGCCGCTGCGCGGCGACTGGTCCGCACGGCTCGAGGAAGAAGTGCTGGCCGCCCCGGGCCCGGTGGTGTTTGCGGCGCACAGCCTGGGCTGCATCCTCGTCGCCGCATGGGCTGCGCATTCGCGCCACACGCACAAGGTGCGCGGCGCGCTGCTGGTGGCGCCGGGCGACCTCGAGCGCGACGACCTGCGCCAGCTGATCCCGGGCTGGGCGCCGATCGTGCGCCAGCCGCTGCCTTTCAAGGCCGTGCTGATCGCCGCCAATGACGATCCCTACTGCGATGCTGCACGCTCGCGCCAGCTGGCCACCGACTGGGGCGCACGCTTCGTCGACGCCGGCCCCGGCGGCCACCTGAATGCCGAATCCGGCCTGGGCGACTGGGCCGCGGGCCGGCACCTCCTGAACGACCTCTCGAAAGACACGCACTGATGGCGACCAAGAAACCCAAGGGACTCGGGCGCGGCCTCGAAGCACTGCTCGGCCCGACGGCCGCACCTTCGCCGACCGACACCGCCGGTGCGGGCGAGGGCGGTGCCGCGCAGGCGCCGCACACGCTGATGCTCGACCAGATGGTGGCCGGCGTCTACCAGCCGCGCACCCGCATGGACGAAGGCGCGCTCTACGAACTGGCGGAAAGCATCAAGGCCCAGGGCATCATGCAGCCCATCCTGGTGCGCCGCCTCGATGCGGAATCGGCCGCGGCCAAGAACGCCGAGTACGAGATCATCGCGGGCGAGCGCCGTTTCCGCGCCGCCAAGCTCGCGGGCCTCGACCGCGTGCCCGTGCTCGTGCGCGATGTGCCCAACGAGGCCGCGGCGGCCATGTCGCTGATCGAGAACATCCAGCGCGAAGACCTCAACCCGCTCGAAGAGGCGCAAGGCCTGCAACGCCTGGTTGCAGAGTTTGGGCTCACTCACGAACAAGCGGCGCAGGCCGTGGGCCGCTCGCGCAGCGCGGCCAGCAACCTGCTGCGCCTGCTGAACCTGGCCGAGCCGGCGCAGCAGATGCTGATGGCCGGCGACATCGACATGGGGCATGCACGCGCACTGCTCTCGCTCGACCGCGGCACGCAGATCACGGCCGCCAACCAGATCGCGGCCAAGAAGATGTCGGTGCGTGAGGCCGAGGCCCTGGTGAAGAAGCTGGCCGCCGAATTCACGCTCACGCCGTCGCGGCGCAGCAACGACGCCGAAAAGTCGCGCGACCTGCAGCGCGTCGAAGAAGAACTGGCCGACCTGCTGACCGCCGAGGTCGAGGTGCGCATCAAGAAGCGCAGCAAGCGCGGCGGCAAGGTCGAGGAGAGCGGCGAGCTGGTGGTCCATTTCGGCTCCATCGAGGCGCTGAACGGACTCATCGAGCGCATCCGCCGAACGGCATAGGCGCCTGCCGCCGGCGCACCGGCCTTTCGCCGGATTGCCGCGGGTGCTTTGGCGCCCGTATCCTCCCTCGTTTACAGCTGTACCCGGCTCACGGAGAGAGGAAGCCATCATGAAGTTCACCAGGTTCACCGGCATCGCCGCGGCCGCGCTGGTTCTGGGCGGTTGCGCAACCACGGACATGCAAATGGGCAGTTCGTCGGCCAAGACCATGGCCACCGGCAGCGCCGCGGGCTCGGCCACTTCGGGCGAGAGCGGCCAGCTCGAGCGCTGCGAAGCGCCGCTCGGCACGGTCTCGCTGATCGAGAACGTCAATGCCGGCTGGTACACCGTGCTCACGGGCGAATACCGCCTGCCGCCCACCTCCAACCTGCTGCGCCTGCTGGTGCAGCAGTCGAACTGCTTCGTGGTGGTCGAGCGCAGCGCGCCCGGCATGAACGCCATGACGCGCGAGCGCGCGCTCATGCAGTCGGGCGAGATGCGCAGCGGCAGCAATTTCGGCCGCGGCCAGATGGTGGCTTCGGACTACGGCCTTTCGCCCGAGATCGTTTTCAGCAACAGCGACGCGGGCGGCATCGGCGGCGCGCTCGGCGGCCTCGTGGGCGGCGGGCGCGGCCGTGCGCTGGCGGCGGTCGGCGGCAGCCTGCAGACCAAGGAAGCGTCAGCGCTCCTGACGCTGATCGACAACCGCTCGGGCGTGCAGGTGGCCGCTTCGGAAGGCAGCGCCTCCAAGACCGACTTCGGCGGCTTTGGCGGCCTCGGCGGCTCGCGTGGTGCAGGCGGCCTTGGCGGCTACACCAACACTGCGCAGGGCAAGGTGATCGCGGCGGCCTTCATGGACGCCTTCAACCAGATGGTTCGTTCGCTGCGCAACTACAAGGCGCAGACCGTGCGCGGCCAGGGCCTCGGCGGCGGCGGCCGACTGGGCGTGGATGGCGGTGCGGCGCCATCGCAGACCTATGTGCCGGCCGAGCAGCCGGCGCCGGCGCGGCGCCGCAGGTAGCCGTGCAGACCCCGGGGTGGATCAGAGACTGAAGATCTTCCCCGGATTCATGATGTTCTTCGGATCGAGCGCACGCTTGATCGTGCGCATCATGTCGATCGCGCCGACGCCGGCTTCGGTCACGAGGAAGTCCATCTTGTGCAACCCCACGCCGTGCTCGCCGGTGCAGGTGCCTTCGAGCGCGAGCGCGCGGCTCACCAGCGAATGGTTCAGCGCCTCAGCCTTCACGCGTTCTTCGGGAATGTTCGGGTCGAGCAGGTAGCCGAAGTGGAAGTTGCCGTCGCCCACATGGCCGACGAGGAAGTAGGGGATGCCGCTCGCGTCGGCCTCGGCCACCGAGTCGAGCAGGCAGTCGGCCAGGCGCGAGATCGGCACGCAGGTGTCGGTGGAGATCACGCGGCAGCCCGGGCGCGACTGCACGGCCGCGAAATAGGCGTTGTGCCGCGCGGTCCAGAGGCGGGTGCGCTCTTCCGGCGTGCTGGCCCATTCGAAGGCATTGCCGCCATGGCCGCTCGCGAGCTCCTGCACCGTCTCGGCCTGTTCCTTCACGCCCGCGGGCGAGCCATGGAACTCCATCAGCAGCATCGGTTCTTCGCGCAGGCCCAGCTTGGCGTAGGCGTTGACCATGCGCACCGTGTTCACGTCGATCAGCTCCACGCGCGCGATCGGCACGCCGAGCTGGATGGTCTCGATGGTGGTGCGCACCGCGGCCTCGATGCTCGGGAACGAGCAGATCGCGGCCGACACCGCCTCGGGCAGCGGATAGATGCGCAGCGTGATCTCGCTCACCACGCCCAGCGTGCCTTCGCTGCCCACCATCAGGCGGGTCAGGTCGTAGCCGGCCGACGACTTCTTCGCGCGCGTGCCGGTGCGGATCACCTCGCCGCTGGCCGTCACCACTTCGAGCGCGAGCACGTTCTCGCGCATGGTGCCGTAGCGCACCGCGTTCGTGCCGCTCGCGCGCGTGGCGGTCATGCCGCCGATGGAGGCGTCGGCGCCCGGGTCGATCGGGAAGAACAGGCCCGTGCTCTTGATCTCCTCGTTGAGCTGCTTGCGCGTGACGCCGGGCTGCACCGTCACCGTGAGGTCGTCGGCGTTGACCGACAGCACGCGGTTCATGCGCGAGACGTCGATGCTGATGCCGCCCTGCACCGCGAGCAGGTGCCCTTCGAGCGAGGAGCCCACGCCGAAGGGAATGACCGGCACGCTGTGCTCGGCCGCGAGCTTCACCGCGTCGGCCACGTCCTGCGTGCTCTCCGCGAAGATCACGGCCGAAGGCGGCGGCGCATCGAATGAGGACTCGTCGCGCCCGTGCTGCGTGCGCACCGCCATGGCGGTGGAACAGTTCGCGCCGAAGCGCGTCTTCAGCGCCTCGATCAGGGCTTCGGGCACGTCGCGCAGATGAAGCGCCGGCAGCAGGTGCGAGGGGGTGGTCGGGGCGTTCATCGCGGTCTCCTGGATCTAAGAATGGGGGCGGGGGCAGGACCGGCCATTTTACGGAGCACGCACCATAATGCGCTTCGGCAAGCGCCATCCACCCAACGAACCGCAGGAACGACAACCATGGGCAACCGACTCTCGCAGATCGCCACCCGCACCGGCGACGACGGGACCACCGGCCTCGGCGACAACACGCGCGTGCCCAAGGACCATCTGCGCGTGCATGCCATGGGCGACGTGGACGAGCTCAATTCGCAGATCGGCGTGCTGCTCTGCGAGCCCATGCCCGAGCCCGTGCGCGAACTGCTCGTGGACGTGCAGCACCAGCTCTTCAACCTGGGCGGCGAGCTGTCGATGCCGGGCTTCACGCTCCTCAAGCCCGAGGCACTGCTGCAGCTCGACGACGCGCTCGCCCAGCACAATGCCGTGCTGCCGCGGCTGGCCGAATTCATCCTGCCCGCGGGCACGCGCGCGGCCTCGCTCGCGCATGTGTGCCGCACGGTGGCGCGCCGGGCCGAGCGCGCCGTGGTGGCGCTCGGCGCCGTGGAACAGCTCAACGACGCGCCGCGCCAGTACCTCAACCGGCTCAGCGACCTGCTCTTCGTGCTCGCGCGCGTGCTCAATCGCATGAACGGCGGCGACGACGTCTACTGGAAGAGCGAGCGCATGGCGCGTGCCGGCGCCGCCGCGCTCGCTGATGAACAAGGAGGTTCCTCATGACCACGATCCATACCTCATCGAAGATCCGCAGCCGGGCTGGCGCGCTGGCGGCTGCAGGCACCGCGTTGCTGTTGCTGCTGCCCGCCATGGCGGCGCAGGCGCAGAGCGCCGACAACCCGCCCCGTGCACAGCGCGCACAGACGCTCAAGCCACCGCCGCAGGGCAGCAAGGTGGTCAACAGCGTGCAGCGCGGCACCAACGCCGCCGGCCGCGGCATCGACCGGGCCGAGAACGCCACGCGGCGCGGTGTCAACAACGTCTCGGAGAAGGCCAGCAGGCCCGTGCGCCGCGTGGGCGAGGCCTTCGGCCGCAAGCTCGCGCCGGGCTCGAGCGGCCGGGCCGCACCGCCGCCGGTCGGCCCGCAAGGCGCTGCGCCCTGATGGCGAGAAACATCGAGGTCAAGGCCCGCATCGACAGCATCGAGCGCGTGGCGCAGCTGGCGGCGCGGCTCGCCGACCAGGGTCCGGTCGAGATCGCGCAGGACGACACCTTTTTCCGCTGCCACGACGGCGCCGACCGGCTCAAGCTGCGCACCTTCGCGCCCGACCGCGCGGAGCTGATCTTCTATCGCCGACCGAACGGCAGCGGCCCGAAAGCGTCGTTCTACCTGATCTCGCCCACCACCACGCCCGATGCGCTGCGCGAATCGCTCACGCTCGCCTGGGGCCAGGCCGGCCGTGTGCGCAAGCAGCGGCTGCTGTTCATCGTGGGCCGCACGCGTGTGCACCTCGACCGTGTCGAAGGCCTCGGCGAGTTCCTCGAACTCGAAGTGGTGCTCGAAGACGGCGAGGCCGACGAAGCCGGCGTTGCCGAAGCGCATGCGCTCATGGCGCAACTGGGCATCGATGCCGGCCAGCTCGTCGAGGGCGCCTACGTCGACCTGCTGCAGGCGGGTTGAGGCGCGCGCGGCAGCTCAGCGCCAGCCCGCCGCCGCGAGCCGCTCGGCGAGCCGCTGGGCAATGCGCGCATAGCCTTCTGCATTGGCATGGATGCGGTCGGCGCGCAGCGCTGCGTCCGAGAGCACTTCCGAATACACGTCGGCGATGAGCAGCACCTGCTGCGCCTGCGCCACCTCTGCATAGAGCGGTGCATCGCTCAGCGCGCCGATCGCCGCGCGCATCGCGTCGGGCGCGGGCGTGGCCAACAGCGCCACATGCGGCGTGTGCGCACGCGCCTGGTCGACGAGCGCCGCGAGGTTGTCGCGCGTCGCGGCGGGCGGCACGCCGCGCAGCATGTCATTGCCGCCGATGCCGATCAGGATCGCGTCGTAGGGTTCGCCCGCCAGCAGCGCGGGCAGGCGCGCGAGCGCGCCGGCGGAAGTGTCGCCGTTGATCCCCGCGTTCTCGACCTGCCAGCCCGTGAGCTCCGCCAGCCTCGCGGGCCAGCCGGCCTGCGGCGCGGCGCCGTGGCCGAAGGTCAGGCTGTCGCCGATCGCCAGCACCCGCGCATCGGGCGCGAGCGCGGCGGCCTTGCGCCTGCCGCAGGCGGCGAGCAGGGCGGTGGCGGGCAAGGCGCCCAACAGGTGGAGAAGGTGTCGTCGCTGCATGTGTGTGGGATGTGCGTGCGCGAGCCTAAACGCCTTCCATGAAGGACGGCACGCCGCCCGGATACTTGCGCTTACGGTATTTCACCTCGCCGCGACCGGATGCGCTCGGGCCAGACACAAGCGCCACTCAGAATGGAACCCGTCAACAACGCATGAAGGAGTTCCAGATGATCATCAATTCAAAGCGCATGGCCACCGCTGCGGCGGCGGCACTCGCGATGTGCATGGCAGCGGGAAGTGCCTTCGCGCAGGACCGGGGCCACGGCGGCCATGACCGCGATCGCCGCGACGGCCACAACCGCTACGAGCAGCGCGACCGCGGCCATGGCCAGGACCGCTACGACAACCGCCGCGGCGGCCGCGGCTGGGACCGTGACGACAATCGCCCGGGCCGCCACTTCGACCGTCCCGGCCATCCGCATCCGCACGCCGAGTGGCGCCGCGGCGGGCGCGTGCCGCCCCAATACCGCGGCCGCAACTACGTGGTGAACGACTGGCGCGCCTACCGCCTGCAGCAGCCGCCGCGCGGCTACCAGTGGGTGGGCGTGGGCGGCGACTACGTGCTCGCCGCCATCGCCACCGGCCTGATCGCGCAGATCATCGTGGGCAACCAGTAACCGGGCAATTCCGGCGACGCCGCCCTTCGCGCACCCACGCGACAAGACCGCCGCATCCTGCGGCGGTTTTTTCTTTGAGGCGGTGCCGCGTGGGCGTTCAGGCCGCGACGGTGGGCAGCGACTGGGCGCAGACGTTGCGGCCCGTGATGGTGAGCCGCAGCCCGCCGCCATGCCATTCGAGCCAGTTCAGGTTCACGTAGGCGTCGATGTCACGGTCGTCGATGCGGTCGGCCTGGCGGCTCTGCAGCAGTTCCACGGTGGCGGGCAGCGCCCGCCGGAGTCGTTCGCGCTGTTCGGCGGCATTGGCGGCCCTCTGGGCCCTTGCCTGCTGTATCTGCTGCTGCTGGATAGATGCCATTGCTGATCCGTTCCGGGAAAGCCAAGGAATTAGTCCGAATGTACGCTCCCTGTGTGAAGCTGCATGCTTCTTTTTGAAGCTGTGACCCCGGCGCATCGATTCCGTGCCTGAGGGCCTGCTGGAGCGGCTCCGACGGCCTTCTTGCAATTTCGCACGACAGTGCTAAAGTAATGCCATGGACGCGAAGACCCAAAAGGCCGAACTGACCCGCACCGCCATCGTCGGCGCGGCGGTCGACCTCGCGCTGGCCGAGGGCCTCGAGGCGATCACGCTGCAGGCGGTCGCGAACCGGCTCGCCTTGTCCAAGAGCGGGGTGTTCTCACGCGTGGGATCGCGCGAGGCGCTGCAGAAGGCCGTGATCGAGGAATACGGCCGCCGTTTCCTGGCCGACGTGTTCGTGCCGGCCATGCAGAAGCCCAAGGGTCTCGCGCGGCTCGAAGACATCGTCGAGCGCTGGATCGCGCGCATCCGCGACGTCGAGGCGGAAACCGGATGCATCTACACCGCGGGTGCGTTCGAGTTCGACGACCGCGAGGGCGAACTGCGCGACCTGCTGTTCGACGAGATCACGCGCTGGCGCGCGGCACTGCGGCGCACCGTGCTGCAGGCCGTCGACAGCGGCGAGCTGCGCGCCGACACCGATGCCGCGCAGGTGGTCAGCGAACTCAGCGCCATCATCATCGGCCTGCTGCACGACGTGCGCTTCCTGCGCGATGCCCAGGCCGCCGACCGCGCCACGCGAACCTGGCAGCGGCTTCTTTCCAGCTACCGCGCCTGAGCCACGGGGCAGGGTGCTTTCGTCTCGTCTTTCTTTGATCGAATTTCGCACAACCGTGCGATAAAAAGGAGAAGCACCATGCTGATCATTGCCCTCTGCCTGGCCGTCTATGCCGGCGCCATCGGCACCGAAGCCGTCCGCGATGCGCTGCGGAGCCTGCCGCGCAGCAACGAAGACTGGGTCTGGTACTGAGCCCGGGAGCCCCTGCATGACGAGCACCACCACCTCTTCCGCGGCCGCGCATGCCGCGCAGTCGAACTACTACCGTCCGGGCCGCACGCTGCGTGCGCTGCGCTTCGGTCTGACCGCGTCGCAGCGGCTCTGGCCCGCGCTCGGCGTGCGCGCGGCCTACCGCCTGTTCGGCACGCCGCTGCCGCCCAAGTGGCTCTACCGCGGCCAGGCGCCCGGTGCGGGCTGGCGGCGCGAGGGCTGGACCTTCGAGGATGCGAGCCTCGGCATCTACCACCTGGCCGCGCAGGATTCGGCGGCCGAATCGGCACCGCTGGTGCTGCTGGTGCACGGCTGGGGCGGCCATGCGGGGCAGCTGCTGGCACTCGCCGACGCGGTGGCCGCTGCGGGCCTGCGCCCGGTGCTGCTCGAACTGCCTGCGCACGGCAGGAGCGCGGGCACCATGAGCAACTCGCCGCAGTTCGCGCGCGCCATCGCCTATGCGGCGGCCCGGCTCGCGGCCGACGGCCATGCGTTGCGCGCCGCGGTGGCGCATTCACTGGGCGCCAACGCGCTCGGGCTCGCAGCGGCCCAGGGGTTGGCGGTCGAGCGGCTGGTGCTGCTGGCGCCGCCCGCGTCGCCGCGCGAATACACGCGCTACTTCGCGCACACCTTTGGCCTGAGCGAGGCCACGCGGTCGGCGATGCAGCGGCGGTTCGAAGCGCGCGAAGGGGTGCTGATGCAGCAGCTCGAGCCCGCGGCGGTGGGCCCGCGCATCGCGCAGCCGACCTTGATCGTGCATGACCGCGACGACCGCGTGAACCGCTTTGCCGACGCCGAGGCCTACCGCGATGCGATCGCGCACGCGCAGCTCGTCGCGACCGAGGGGCTGGGGCACCGCCGCATCCTCAAGGACGAGGCCGTGGTGCACCAGGTGGCGCGCTTCGTCTCGCGCGCCTGACCGGGCTCAGCGCGCGGCCGTGGGAGAGGGATCGGGCAGCTCGATCTTGATGTCGAGCACCTCGAGGTCGTCCTGCTTCTCCAGGTGGACCTTGATGTCCTCGGCGTTGATCGACACGTACTTCGAGATCACGGCCATCAGCTCGCGCTGGAGGTCGGGCAGGTAGTCGGGGCGCCGCTTGCCGCTGAGGCTGGACCGCTCGTGCGCGAGGATGATCTGCAGCCGCTCCTTGGCGACGCTGGCCGTCTTCTTCTTTTCGCCGAGCAGGAACGAGAAAAAGGACATGGCCTACTTGCCTCCGAAGATTCGCTTGAAGAAGCCGGGCTTTTCCGCGTCGACGAAGCGCATCGGGCGGTCTTCGCCCAGGAAGCGCGCCACCACGTCGCTGTAGGCCTTGGCCACGTCGGTGTCCTTGTCGTGGATCGCAGGAATGCCCTGGTTCGAGGCCTGCAGCACGGTTTCCGACTCGGGGATCACGCCGATCAGCTTGATGCGCAGGATGTCCTGGATGTCTTCCAGCGAGAGCATCTGGCCGCCGGCCACGCGGTTGGGGTTGTAGCGGGTGATCAGCAGGTGCTCCTTGATCGGATCGCCGCCTTCCTTCGCGCGCTTGGTCTTGCTGCTGAGCATGCCGAGGATGCGGTCGGAGTCGCGCACCGAGGACACCTCGGGGTTGGTCACGATCAGCGCCTCGTCGGCGAAGTGCATGGCCATCATCGCGCCGGTCTCGATGCCCGCGGGCGAATCGCAGACGATGTAGTCGAAGTCCATCGCGGCCAGGTCGGCCAGCACCTTCTCGACACCTTCCTGCGTGAGCGCTTCCTTGTCGCGCGTCTGCGAGGCCGCAAGCACGAACAGGTTGTCGCACTGCTTGTCCTTGATCAGCGCCTGGCTCAGGTTGGCCTCGCCCTGGATCACGTTGATCAGGTCGTACACCACGCGCCGCTCGCAGCCCATGATCAGGTCGAGGTTGCGCAGGCCCACGTCGAAGTCGATCACGGCCGTCTTCTTGCCTGCGAGCGCCAGGCCCGACGCGAAGCTGGCGCTCGTCGTGGTCTTGCCGACGCCGCCCTTGCCCGAGGTCACCACCACAATTTTGGCCATTCCCATTCCTTCTATTTCGATTCGGTTGTTCGTTCGTTTGTCGATTGTCGGCGCTGCGTGTCCGGCTTACGGAATCGCATCGATCGCCAGCTTCTGGCCGTCCAGCCGCACCTGGGCCGCCTTGCCGAGCACGGGCTCCGGCAGCGGCACTTCGTTGGTGCGGTAGATGCCCGCGATGGCGACCAGCTGCGCCTCCATGCAGGTCGAGAAGATCCGCGCCTCGGTGTTGCCGCGCGCGCCGGCGATGGCCTTGCCGCGCAGCGGCGCATAGACGTGCACGTTGCCGTCCGCGATGACTTCCGCACCGAAGCTCACCACCGCCGTCACCACCACGTCGCCGCCGCGTGCGTACACCTGCTGGCCCGAGCGCAGCGGCTTGTCGATCAGCAGCGTACCGTTGGCGGGCACCGGCACCTCGCGCACGATCTGCGGCGCCGCGCTCGCGGGGGCGCTGGCAGGCGCCGGCGGCGCGGGGCTGCGCGGCGCCGGCGCCACCGGCATGGTGGTCAGCGAGAGGCCGGCGGCGCGCGCGGCCGCGTTCTGCGCGTCGCTGCCGCCGCGCACCGCGATCGGCTGCGTCTGGTGGCGCGCGAGCAGGTTGCGCAGCGCGGCAAAGTCGATGACGTGCGCCCGGGCGCCGTCCTGTTCCTCTTCCTGGAGCAGCGAAAGGTCGATGACCACGGGCTCCTGGTCGAAGAAGTCGGGGGAGTCGGCCAACTGCGCATCGAGCGCCTCGGCCAGCACGCCCAGGTCGGACGTCTTGAGGATCACTGCGATGAGCGGCAGCGTGGCGCTCTTGAATTCGAAAACCGCCTTGGTGCGCGCGGCGGAGACATCGGCCATTGGAAAACGTCGGTGCGAAAAGCGTTGAAGTCTAACGGGCGAAGGGTTCGAGCCCGTCGCCGGGCCCCTCATGGGGCCCGTGGGACAACATTTCTTTCACTGCGTTGCACTTTATTGCGCGGCGAAAGGGAGGCAACCGGTCTGCACGTGGGCACCCGCGGATCGGGCTCTGCCCGGCCGCTGGGTGCGCCCCCCAGTGGGGGGAGGCGCCGCAGGCGCTTCGGGGGGCGTTCACGTTCAGGCGTTACGCGATCGCCCTAGAAGTGCGTAGAGGATGATTGCGCCGAAAGTGGCGGTACCGATGCCGCCGAGCGCGAAGTCGCCGAACTTCAGCGTGAAGTCGCCGGTGCCGATGATCAGCGTGATCGCGGCCACGATCAGGTTCTTGTTCTGCGAGAAGTCGACCTTGTTGTCGACCCAGATCTTGGCACCCGCGATGGCGATGAGGCCGAACACCACGATGCTGACGCCGCCCATCACCGGCAGCGGAATGGCCTGGATCAGCGCGCCGAACTTGGGGCTGAAGCCCAGCACCAGCGCGATCAGCGCCGCCACCACGAACACCGCCGTCGAGTAGATGCGCGTGGCCGCCATCACGCCGATGTTCTCGGCATAGGTGGTCACGCCCGTGCCGCCTGCGGCGCCGCTCACCACGGTGGCGATGCCGTCGCCGATGAAGGCGCGGCCCATGTAGGGGTCGAGGTTGCGCCCGGTCATGGCGGTCACGGCCTTCAGGTGCCCGAGGTTCTCGGCCACGAGGATGATGGCCACCGGCGCGATCAGCAACATCGCGTTGGCGCTGAACACCGGCGCGGTGAAGGTCGGCAGGCCGAACCAGGCCGCGTTGGCGATGCCGCTCAGGTCCATCGGCTTGCCGAGGCCCATGCCGTTGGTCAGCACCGCATAGACCACGGTCGCGAGGATCAGCCCGACCAGGATCAAAAGCCGCTGCAGCATGCCGCGCGTGAACACCGCGACCAGACCCACGCAGAGAAAGGTCACGGCCTGCATCCAGGCGTCGAAGTTGCCGGCCGCCATGTTCTTGATCGGCACGTTGGCGAGGTTCAGTCCGATCACCGCCACCACCGCGCCCGTCACCACCGGCGGCATGAAGCGTTCGATCCAGCCGGTGCCGATGGCCTGCACGATGGCGCCGATCACGATGTAGAGCACCCCGCAGGCGACGATGCCGCCGAGCGCCACCGCGATGTTGGCGTTCGGCCCCTTGCCCGCGTAGCCGCTCGCCGCGATCACCACGCCGATGAACGCGAAGCTCGAGCCCAGGTAGCTCGGCACCTTGCCGCCGGTCACGAAATAGAAGATCAGCGTGCCGATGCCGCTCATCAGGATCGCGATGTTGGGGTTGAAGCCCATCAGGATCGGCGCCAGCACCGTGGCGCCGAACATCGCGATGACGTGCTGCACGCCCATGGCGCCGGTCTGCAGCCAGGGCAGGCGTTCGTCGGGCGCGATGACCGCGCCGTCGGCCAGTGTGGACACCGGCTTTTCAGTCCAGTTGAACATTGTTTCTTCTCCTCTTGTGATGGGGCGTGATTGTGGGGCAGAGAAGCAGAAGCAAGAACGAAGCCGCGCGCCGCCCGCCCGGCGCGCGGCCGGGGCTCAGCGCGGCTGCAGCACCGCCATCGTGATGCGCGACACGCAGGTCAGCTCGCCCGCTTCGTTCGTCAGGTCGATCTGCCAGACCTGGGTGGAGCGCCCGCGGTGCACCGGCCGCGCCGTGCCCGTGACCCAGCCGCTGGTGGCCGAGCGGATGTGGTTGGCGTTGATGTCCAGGCCCACGGCGCGGTCGCCCTCGGGCGCGCTGTAGTGCGCGCCGCAGGAGCCCAGCGTCTCGGCCAGCACCACCGACACCCCGCCATGCAGGATGCCGTGGGGCTGGCGGGTGCGTTCGTCCACCGGCACGCGGGCGCGGATGAAGTCGTCGCCCACCTCGAGAAACTCGATGCCGAGCGCGGACACGGCGGTGCCGACGTGGTTGCGGGTCAGTGCCTCGACGGAGATGTCCTTCTTCCAGATGCGCATTCGGTTCTTTCGGCTGAGGGGAAGCGCAAAACTATAGCGACGGCGGCTGACAGGCCGTGTCGCCTTGGCGTGCTAAGTTGCCGCGATGAAACGCGCGCTCCGCCCCTGGCTGCTCGGCATCGCCGCGGTCCTGCTGCTCGCCGCCGTGGCGCTGGTGGGGCTCGTCGTCTCGCGCCTGCCGAGCGACGAGGAAGCCGCCGTGCGCATCGCCGAGGCCTTCGAGAAGCGCTTCGGCGTCGGCCTCGAGGTGGGCGGTGCGCACTGGTCGCTCTGGCCCAGCCCCGTGCTGGTGCTTTCCGACGTGGCCACCGTGCAGCCGCGGCCGGTCACGCTGCGCCGCGTCACGCTCCAGCTCAGGCTGCGCGAACTGCTGCAGCGGGTGGTCGCCGTCGATGAACTCGAGGTCGAGAGCCTGGTGCTGCCGCGCGAGTCGCTCCAGGCATTCCGCGGCAAGGGGCCGCGCCCGGGCGAGGGCCGCGGTGCGTTCACGCTGCCCGCGCCCTGGACGCTGGCGCCCGTGCCGATCGAGAACATCCGCTGGCGCGACGTGGTCTGGATCGACCGGCGCGGCATCGCGCTCGCCTACGACGGGGAGATCGCCTTCGACACCCTGTGGCGCCCGCGCGAGGCGCGCGTCGAGCGCGCCGGCGCCTCGCCCCCCGCGCGCCTGCGGCTCGAGCGCGAGCCCGGGCAGGACCGCTGGCGCACCCGCATCGACGTGGGCGGCGGAAGCTGGAACGGCGTGTCGGTGTTCGAGCTGCGCCCGAACGATGCGCTGCGCGTGTCGGCCGAACTCGAGGCGCGCGACATCGACCTCGCGGGGCTGCTGAAGGCCTTCGACCGGCGCGCGGCCGTGGCCGGCAAGGTCTCGGGCCGCTCCACGCTCGAGGCCGAGGCGGGCGAGCTCGGCGCGCTGCTGCGCAGCCTGCACACGCGCACCACCTTCGCGCTGCGGCCCGCGACGCTCGTCGGCCTCGACCTCGCCAAGGCGGTGAGCACCGCCGGCGTCAGCCGCGGCGGCACCACGCCGCTCGACGAGCTGACCGGCACCCTCGACACCCAGGGCGGCGAGGACGGCACCGTGATGCGCTACACCAACCTGAAGGCGCGTTCCGGCGTGCTCACCGCGAGCGGCCAGTTGCGCTTCTTCAACCGCAAGCTCGACGGCGCGATCGCGGTCGACATCGTCGATGGCGTGGTCGGCGTGCCGCTCAAGATCGGCGGCACCGCGAGCGATCCCGAGGTCTCGCTGACCGGCGGCGCGCTGGCCGGTGCGGCGGTCGGCTCCGCGGTGCTGCCCGGCGTGGGCACGGCGATCGGCGCGCGCCTGGGGCAGGAGGTCGAAAAGCTGTTCGGCACCGAGGCCCCCAAGGCAGAGAAGAAGAACGCGCCGTCCGCCCCGCGGCGTTAGGCGTCGCGTCCCGGCATTACAGAATCAGCACTCACGGAGGAGCTCCCATGAAGTCGTCACCACTGGCCCTGGCCACCGTCATCGCCGCCCTGGCATCGAGCGCGGCCGTCGCACAACCGGGCGCCGGCGCGACCTGCGCGGACAAGCGCGAGGCCATTGCAGCCGAGATCGAAGCAGCGAAGGCCGAAGGCCAGCCCCGGCGCGTGCGCGGGCTGGAACGAGCGCTCGCCGAAGTGCGCCGCAACTGCACCGACGAAAAGCTGGCCGCCGAACACCGGCAGCGCGTGCGCAGCCATGAGCAGAAAGTGATGCAGCGCGAGCGCGACCTGCGCGAGGCTCGGCGCAAGGGCGATGCCGACAAGATCGCGCGCCGCGAAGACAAGCTGCGCGAGGCGCGGGCGGAGCTCGAGCGTGTCAGGGCGCAGCGCTGAAACCGGCGCTCACACCCCCAGCAACTCTTCCAGCACCCCCGGCTCGGCCAGCAGATCGGCCGAGGCGCCGTGCCGCACGATCTGCCCCTTCTCCATCACCACCGCCAGGTCGGTGTGCGCGAGCACCTTGCGGTAGTCGCGGTCGACGATCAAGGTGGCGATCCCGGTGCTGCGGATCTCGGCGATCACGCGCCAGATCTCGGCCACGATCAGCGGGGCGAGCCCTTCGGTCGCTTCGTCGAGGATCAAGAGCCGCGGGTTGGTCATGAGCGCGCGGCCGATCGACAGCATCTGCTGCTCGCCGCCCGAGAGCTGCTGGCCGCCATGCGAAAGCCGCTCGGCGAGCCTGGGGAAGGTCGCCATCACACGCTCGAAGGTCCAGGCGCGGCTGCCGTCGATGCCGGCGCGCTCGCTCATCACGAGGTTCTCGCGCACCGACAGGTTCGGGAAGATGCCGCGGCCCTCGGGCACGTAGCCGATGCCGAGGCGTGCGATCTTCTCGGGCGGCAGGCCGGTGACGGTGCGGCCGTCGATCTGCACCTCGCCCGAGGCGGGGCGCACGTAGCCCATGATGGTGCGGATCAGCGTGGTCTTGCCCATGCCGTTGCGCCCGAGCAGGCCGACCGAGGCGGCCTTGGGAATGGCCGCATGCACGCCGCGCAGGATGTGGCTGTTGCCGTAGTAGGTGTTGATGTCGCGGACGGTGAGCATGTCAGTGGCCTTCCGCCAGGCCGCCCCAAGGGAGGCCAGCGCCCCCTCGGGGGGCAGCGAATACACGAAGTGATGAGCGTGGGGGCATCAGTGTTCCTCGCCGAGGTACGCGGTGCGCACTTCGGGGTTCTCGCGGATCGACGCGGGATCGCCCGTGGCGATGACGGTGCCATTCACCATCACCGTGATGCGGTCGGCGATGCGGAACACCGCATCCATGTCGTGCTCCACGAGCAAGATCGCATGCGTGGCCTTGAGCCGCGCGAGCAGCGTGAGCATGCGGTCGGTTTCCTCGGCGCCCATGCCGGCAAGCGGTTCGTCGAGCAGCAGCACGCGCGGCCGGGTGGCCAGGCACATCGCCACTTCGAGCTGGCGCTGCGCGCCGTGGCTCAGCGTGCCTGCGGTGCGCGATGCCATGTCGGCGAGGCCGGCCGCATCGAGCGCCGCGTCGGCGGCGGCGTTGCTGGCCGCGCAGCGCGCGGACGATTCCCACAGCATCCACGGCCGCGCGCTGGCGGCCTGCGCCGCGAGGCGGCAGTTCTCGTGCACGCTGAACTCCGGGAAGATGGTCGTGCGCTGATAGCTGCGGCCCACGCCGGCGCGCGCGCGGCGCCACTGGGCGCGCCGCGTGATGTCGTGACCGTCGAGCGCGATGCGGCCTTCGGAGGCCTCGATCTCGCCCGACAGCATGTTGATCAGCGTCGACTTGCCGGCGCCGTTGGTGCCGATCACGGCATGCACCTCGCCGACGTGCAGGTCGAGCGTGACGGCGTTCACCGCGGTGAGGCCGCCGAAGCGGCGCGTCAGTCCTTCGACCGAAAGCAGTGTGTGGGTGTTGCTCATGGTCTTGCTCCTTTCCCTTTTGGGGGAAGGCTGGGATGGGGGCGGGCAGGGCGCTCGACGGGCACGCCGCTGGCCCCCACCCCGGCCCTCCCCCGGGAGGGGAGGGAGAAAGTCAAAGTCAGGACGTGTGTCATGCGTGCCCCTTCGCCGACAGCCGTTTCGCCAGTCCGATCAGCCCCTTGGGCAGCAGCGCAACGAACGCAATGATCGCGATGCCCAGCGTCAACTGCCAGTGGTCGGCCAGCGGCCCCATCACCGCATGGGTCGAGAAGATCTCCTTGAGCAGCGTGAAGGCCACCGCGCCGATGACCGCGCCGCGCAGGTGGCCCAGGCCGCCGAGGATCACCATCAGCAACACCTCGCCCGAGTTGTGCCACGCCATGAGCTCGGGATTGACCACGCCGTCGCGCGACGCGAGCAGAAAGCCCGCGAGCCCGGCCAGCGCCCCCGCGAGCACGAAGGCCGCGAGCTTGTAGCCGTACACCGGGAAGCCCGCCGCGCGCATGCGCTGCTCGTTCACGCGGATGCCCGCGAGCGCCGCGCCGAAGCGCGAGCGCTTCACGAGCGCCAGCAGCCCGTAGGTGAACACCAGCGCGCCGAGCACCACGTAGAACAGCACCGTGCGGTTCTCCATGTCGAGCGCGCCGATGGCAGGCCGCACGTAGAGGTAGATGCCGTCGCTGCCGCCGCCGACGGCGGTGTCGTGGAACACGAAGAAGGCCATCTGCGCGAAGGCGAGCGTCACCATGATGAAGTACACGCCGCGCGTGCGCAGGCTCAAGGCACCCACGAACAGCGCATACAGCGCCGCCACGCCCATCGAAGCCAGCATCAGCAGCACGAGGTTGCCGCCTTCATTGCCCGAGGCCAGCACAGTGACGTAGGCACCGAGGCCGTAGAACGCGGCGTGGCCCAGGCTCACGAGGCCGGTCGTGCCCACGAGCAGTTCCAGGCTCAGCGCGAAGATCGAGAGGATCATCACCTTGACGACGAAGTCGGAGGCGTAGTTGCCCAGCATCGGGCCCGCGATGCCGACCGCCACGGCCACCGCCACCGGCAGCAGGAAAGAAAGCGAGGAGCGCTTGCTGGCGTTCAAATTCGTGTTGCTCGTCATGGCCGCTTCCCCATCAGCCCTTCGGGCTTCCAGATCAGCACGATCGCCATCAGCAGGTAAATGCCGATGCCGCTCAGGTCGGCGAAGAACACCTTGCCGAAAGTGTCGACGAAGCCCACCAGCAGCGACGCGACGAGCGCGCCCGTGATCGAGCCGATGCCGCCGATCACCACCAGCACGAAGCAGATGATCAGCACGCTCGCACCCATGTTGGGATACACCGACGACATGGGCGCGGCGATCATGCCGGCCAGTGCCGCGAGCGCCACGCCCGCGGCGAACACGATGCGGTAGAGCCGCTTCACGTCGATGCCCAGGCCGCGCACCATGTCGCGGTTGCTCGCGCCGGCGCGGATCATCATGCCGAGCCGCGTGCGGTTGACCACCCAGTAGAGGCCCGCCGCCAGCACGATGCAGGCCGCCGATGCGAAGAGCCGGTACCACGGATAGCTCATGATGTTGCCGAGCGCGAAGCTGCCCTCCAGCCACGGCGGTACGCCGACCCCGTGCACGTCGTTGCCCACCAGGATCGAGCGCAGTTCCTCGAACACCAGGATGAGCCCGTAGGTCATCAGCACCTGCTGCAAGTGGTCGCGCTGGTAGAGGTAACTGAAGAAGGCCCACTCGAGCAGGTAGCCGAAGATCGCCGCCAGCACCACGCCGGCCACGAGCATCAGGAGGAACTGGTCCCCGAACAGCGGCGACAGCGTGAACGCCATGTAGGCGCCGATCATGTAGAAGCTTCCGTGCGCCAGGTTGATGACGCCCATGATCCCGAAGATCAGCGTCAGCCCCGAGGCCACGAGGAAGAGCAGGAGTCCGTACTGAACCGAGTTCAGGCACTGGACGAGAAAGGTGCCGAAATCCACGTTGAATGATCCCGAGAGCGCAAGAAAGAGGAGTGCGGCGCGAAGCGCCCACGATGTTCGCGAGACACCGCGGAACCGCCTTTGCCGGGCCACAGGTGTCGCCCCCTTGAGGGGGAGGCGGCTACACGAAGTGAGCCGCTTCGGGGGTGGGTCTTTACATCCTGCAGCCGCGCGCGGGATCGGCCAGGCCCTTGATCGCGGTGCTCACCATCTTGTTCTCCTTGCCTTCGACCTTGCGCAGGTAGATGTCCTGCACCGGGTTGTGCGCCTTGCTCATCGTGAACGTGCCGCGCGGGCTGTCGATCTTCGCCTTCTCGATGGCGGCGGTGAACTCGCCCTTCTTCGAGATGTCGCCCTTGGTGGCGGCCAGGCCCACGCCGAGCATCTGCGCCGCGTCGTAGCCCTGCACCGCGTACACGTCGGGCTGCATCTTGAACGCCTTGGCGTAGCCGGTGCGGAAGCCGTTGTCGCGCGGCGTGTTCAGCCCGTCGGCGTAGTGCAGCGTCGTGAGCATGCCCTGCGCGGCTTCGCCCTGCGCATCGAGCGTGCCGTCGGTCAAAAAGCCCGGGCCGTAGAGCGGAATCGTCTTGTTGAGGCCTGCGGCCTGGTAGTCCTTGACGAACTTGACCGCGCCGCCGCCCGCGAAGAAGGCGTACACCGCATCGGGCTTGGCCGCCGCGATCTCGGTCAGCAGCGCCTGGAACTCCACGTTGGGGAAGGCCAGCGTGAGCTGCTTGTCGACCTTGCCGCCGTTCTTCTCGAAGCCTTCCTTGAAGCCCGCGACGGACTCGTCGCCGGCCGCGTACTTCCAGGTGATGGTGATGGCCTTCTTCTTGCCCTGCTGCTTGGCGGCCACCACGCCCATGGCGTAGGCCGGCTGCCAGTTGCTGAACGAGCTGCGGAAGATGTTGGGCGCGCACATCGGGCCGGTCACGGCGTCGGCGCCGGCATTCGGCACGATCAGCACCGTGCCGCTTTCCTTCGCGGCCTTGGCCATGGCCATCGCGACGCCCGAGTGCACGGTGCCGACGATCACGTCGACGTTGTCGCGCTTGATCAGCTTGTTGACGTTGTCGGTGGCCTTGGCGGGGTCCGATTCATCGTCGACCTTGAAGTACTCGATCTCGCGGCCGGCGAGCTTGCCGCCCTGTTCGTCGACGTAGAGCTTGAAGCCGTTCTCTATGGCCACGCCCAGCGCGGTGTAGGTGCCGCTGTAGGGCAGCATCAGGCCGACCTTGAGCTTGGCCGAGCCCTGCGCGGCGGCGGCCGATGCGAGCGCGGCAAAGGCGATCGCGGTGAGCGCGAGGCGGGCGGTGCGAATGGTCATGGGTTCTGTCTCCGATGGTGGGTGGTAATGAAATGGGTGGCCGCGACGATGACACGATCCGGCTGATCGCGATGCGGGGAATGCCCGCATTCCGGGATTTCAAGCAATTCGCATGCCCCGCCGACGCGCGCCGCGATGCCGCGGATCTGCGCGAGCGTGCCATATTCGTCGTCGATGCCCTGCATCGCGAGCACGGGGCAGCGGATCGCCTCGAGTTCGGCCTCGATGTTCCATTGGCGAAAGGGCGGATGCAGCCAGATGCGGTTCCAGCCCCAGAAGGCCGAATCGGCGCTGTCGTGGTAGCGGCCGAGCTTCTGCGGCAGGTCGGTCGAGAGGTACGCGCTGCGGGCCTTCTCGATGTTCGCGACGGTCAGGTCCTCGACGAAGATGTGCGGCGCGAGCACCACGAGCCCCGCCACGCGCTCGGGAAAGCGCGCCGCGTACAGCAGGCTGATCGAGCCGCCGTCGCTGTGGCCGAAGAGCCATGGCGTCTCGCCGTCGAGCCGCAGCGCGGTGAACAGCGCGGGCAGCACCTCGTGCGCCTGGCGGTGCATGAAATCGACGTCCCAGATTTCGTCGTCGCCGCGCGGCGTCGAGCGGCCGTAGCCGGGTCGCGAGAACACCAGGCCGCGCACCTGGGCGGCGTCGCACAACTGCGCGGGAAAGTCCTTCCACATCGCGACCGAGCCGAGGCCTTCATGCAGGAAGACGACGAGCGGCGCATCGCTGCGTTCGGGGGCGATCCACTGGCACTCGATCTGCATGGCGCGGCCGCGCCAGTCGATCGTCGCGAAGTCGGTGGTGTTCATTGCATGGCTCCTTCCCCCTTTGGGGGAAGGTTGGGATGGGGGCTTGCGGCGGTGGCACGGGCCATGCCTTCGCGAAGGCCGCTTGCCCCCACCCCCACCCTCCCCCGGAAGGGGAGGGAGCAAGACCGGCAACCGCTCATGATTGCCTTTCCTTCTCGCGCAACCTGAACCGCTGGATCTTCCCCGTCGCCGTCTTCGGCAGCTCGGGCACGAACTCCAGGAAGCGCGGGTACTTGTACGGTGCGAGGCGTTCCTTCACGAAGGCCTTGAGCTCGTCCTCGGTCGCCGCGGCGCCGTCCTTGAGCACCACGAAGGCCTTGGTCTTGGTGAGGCCGTCGCTGTCTTCCTTGCCGATCACTGCGGCCTCGAGCACGCCCGGGTGCTGCATCAGCGTGGCCTCGACCTCGAACGGCGACACGTAGATGCCGCTGACCTTCAGCATGTCGTCGCTGCGGCCTGCATAGGTGTAGTAGCCGTCGGCATCGCGCGTGTACTTGTCGCCGCTCTTGGTCCAGCCGCCCTGGAAGGTCTCGCGCGATTTCTCGCGGTTGGCCCAGTACATCAGCGCCGCGCTCGGCCCGCGGATGTAGAGATCGCCGACTTCGCCGTCGGCCACGGGCCGGCCGTCCTCGCCGCGCAGCTCGACCTCGTAGCCCTCGACCGGCCGGCCCGTGGTGCCGTAGCGCACGTCGCCCGGGCGGTTGCTGATGAAGATGTGCAGCATCTCGGTGGAACCGATGCCGTCGATGATCTCGCAGCCATAGTGCGCCTTGAAGCGCTGCGCGATCTCGCCGGGCAGCGCCTCGCCGGCCGACGAGCACATGCGCAGCGCCACGGCCTCGCGCGGCGGCAGCTTCGGCGACGCGAGCATGCCCGCGAAGCCCGTGGGCGCGCCGAAGAAGACGGTCGGCTTGTGATCGACCCAGCGGCGGAAGGTGGCGTCGGGCGTCGGCCGCTCGGCCATCAGCACCACCGTGGCGCCGACCGAGAGCGGGAAGGTCAGCGCATTGCCCAGGCCGTAGGCGAAGTACATCTTCGCGGCCGAGAAGCAGACGTCGTCCTCGGTCAGGCCGAGCACCGGCTTGCCGTAGAGCTCGGCGGTCCACCACAGGTTGGCGTGCGTGTGGACCGTGCCCTTGGGCTTGCCGGTGGAGCCCGAGGAATAGAGCCAGAAGCCCGGATCGTCCGACGCGGTGGGCGCCGCCGCGGGCATCGGCGCCACCTCGGCGAGCGCGGTCTCGAAGTCCTTCGCGCCTTCGGGCAGCGTGCCGGTCGGCTGCGAGACGAAGAGCGTGTGCACTTCATGCGGCGCGCGGTCCATCGCCTCCTGCAGCACCGGCAGCAGCGCACCCGAAACCAGCGCGGCCTGCGCGCGGCTGTGGTCGAGCATGTAGGCGTAGTCGTCACAGGTGAGCAGCGTGTTCACCGCGACCGGCACCACGCCCGCATGGAGGCAGCCGAGGAAAGCCACGGGCCAGTCGCTGCTGTCGAGCATCAGCAGCAGCACGCGCTCTTCGCGCCGCACGCCGGCCGCCTTGAGGGCCGCCGCGAGCCGGCGCGCGCGGTCTTCGAGCTCGCCGTACGAAAGTCGGCCGCGATCGTCGATGTAGGCGGTGCGGTCGGCGCGGCCGCGGTTGAGGTCGAACAGGTGTTCGGCGAAATTGAATCGTGGTGGGGGCAGCGTCATGTTCATTCTTCCTGGAGGCCCAGCGCGGCCAGCACGCCGGGGCTCGCCTGCACGGCGCTCCGGCGGTGATAGAAGTCGAGCGCGCGCAAGCCGCCGAGCTCGGCACCGCCGCCGGCACGGCCGGGGCCGCCGTGCAGCGACATCGGCATCACGTTGCCATGGCCGGTGTGGGCCTGCGCCACCTCGGGCGTCACCACGTGCACGCGGCCGTGGCTCGGCGCCACGTCGAGCGCCGCCTTCGCCAATGCCGCGTCGTCGCTGCCGTACAGCGACATGACGAGGGAACCCTGGCCGCGATGCGCCAGCGCCGTGGCGTGGGCGAGGTCGCGGTAGGGCAGCAGCGTGGCGACGGGCCCGAACACCTCGACGTCGTGCACGCGCGCGGCGGCATCGGCATCGCGCGCGCCGAGCAGCACCGGCCCGATGCAGGCGGCGATGGCGGGGTCGGCATCGACCAGCGGCGCCTTGCGGCCATCGTGCAGCACGGTGGTCTGGGTGGCCAGCGCCTCGAGCCCCGCGCGCACCGCATTGAGCTGCGCGCGGCTCACGAGGGAACCCATGCGCACTGCCTCGTTGCGCGGATTGCCCACGGTGACGGCTGCGAGCTTCGCGCCGATGGCCTCGGCCGCGGCGTCGTACACCTCGGCCGGCACCAGAATGCGGCGGATCGCCGTGCATTTCTGCCCCGACTTGACCGTCATCTCGCGCACCACCTCGCGCACCAGCAGGTTGAAGGCCTCGCTGCCGGGCGCGGCGCCGGGCAGCAGCAGCGCACTGTTGAGGCTGTCGGCCTCGATGTTCGTGCGCACCGAGCGCGCAGCCACCGCGGCATGCGAGCGGATCACCGCGGCCGTCTCGGCCGAGCCGGTGAACGACACCAAGTCGAACGGCTGCAGCGCATCCATCAGGCCGGCCGAGCTGCCGCACACCACCGACAGCGCGCCCGCGGGCAGCACGCCCGCATCGACCACGTCCTTGACCATGCGCTGCGTGAGCCAGGCGGTCGCTGTGGCGGGCTTCACGATCACGGGCACGCCCGAGAGCAGGGCGGGCGCGGCTTTTTCCCACAGCCCCCACGAGGGGAAGTTGAAGGCATTGATGAACAGCGCCACGCCGCGCGTGGGCAATTGCAGGTGCTGCGACTGGAACACCGGTTCCTTGCCGAGCTTCACGGTGCCGCCGTCGCGCAGCGCGCGCGTGTCGCCGAGCGCATCGCCCCACCTGGCGTACTGGCCGAGCGTGAAGATGGCGCCGTCGATGTCGACCGCCGAGTCGTTCTTCACGGTGCCCGAATTGGCGGTGGCGATCTCGTAGTAGCTGTCACGGTTCGACTGCAGCACCTTGACGATGGCCGCGAGCAGCCCCGCGCGCTCGCGGTAGGTCAGCGCGCGCAACGCGGCCCCGCCGCGTTCGCGCGCGAAGGCGAAGGCTTCGGGCAGATCGAGGCCGGTGGCATCGACGCGCACGAGTTCGGTGCCGAGCACCGGGTCGAAGAGCGGCGTGCCGGCGTCCGAGCCGCTTTGCCAGCGGCCGGCGACGAAATTGGCGAGGCGTTCGGTCATGGCGTGAACTTGATCTGCCCTTCGGGCAACAGGTAGAGAACGAGCGCGCGGCCCTGCGCGACGGTCGGGCGGTGGGCGCTGCCGGGGCCGTAGACGCACCAGCCCGCGGGCCGTCCGTCGAAGGTGGCGGCGCTGCCGTCGAGCGGCATGATCAGGTCGATCTCGCCGTTCGGATGGGTGTGGTGCGGACCGGCGATGTCCTGCATGTCGACCACGTCGACCGAGAAGCGGTGCAGCGCGTCGTCGGCCTTGAACACGCGGCCGTAGCGGATGCCGCCGCCTTCGCGTTCGCAGAGCCAGCCTTCGGCCACGCCGCCGATGCAGGCTGCGCGCAGGCGCTCGAAACTCGCGCTGCCGGCGCCGTGATGGGTGTTCAGCCATGCCTCGAGCCCGGCATCGAGCGGCCGGCCGGCGATCTCGGCGGTGAGGTTGGCGATCAGTTGGTGAAAGGCTTCCTTGCTGGACATGGCGGGCTTCCTGTTGGAGGCTGGCTGAGGGGTGGCGCCGCGGCAGCGAACTTTTGGGTTCACTTGCGCGATGGCGGCGCGTGCAGTATCTTGCTTGTGGCCGAACGATAAGCACCGAGACAAAGGGTGTCAAGCAATATAGTGCATCTATGGTGTTTACCCTGAGCGCGCACAATCCTGGCCAGGAACGAGGACTTGCATGAACGAGCATGGAGACGCGGTGCTGGCCACCGCGCCGGAAGGCGGCACCCAGACCGCGCCCGCCGGGGAGGCGAAGCATCCGCTGCTGGCGGCGCTGGGCGAGCGCGTGCGCAACCTGCGCGCGCAGCGCGGCCTCACGCGCAAGGCGGTGGCCGTGGCGGCCGACGTCTCGGAGCGGCATCTCGCCAACCTCGAATATGGCATCGGCAATGCCTCGATCCTCGTGCTGCAGCAGGTGGCGGGCGCGCTGCACTGCTCGCTGGCCGAATTGGTGGGCGACGTGACGACCAGCTCGCCCGAGTGGCTCTTGATCCGCGAGCTGCTCGAGAACCGCAGCGAGGCCGACCTGCGGCGCGTGCGCGTCGCGCTCGGCGAACTGCTCGGCACCGCCTCGGTCGACCCGGCGCGGCACCGGCGCATCGCGCTCGTGGGCCTGCGCGGTGCGGGCAAGTCGACCTTGGGCCAGATGCTGGCCGACGACCTCGAACTGCCGTTCGTGGAGCTGAGCCGCGAGATCGAGAAGCTCGCGGGCTGCAGCGTGCGCGAGATCCACGACCTCTACGGCACCAACGCCTACCGCCGCTACGAGCGGCGCGCGCTCGAGGAGGCGGTCCAGATCCACAGCGAAGTGGTGATCGCCACGCCGGGCGGCATCGTGTCCGACCCGGCCACCTTCAACGAACTGCTCGCGCACTGCACCACCGTCTGGCTGCAGGCCATGCCCGAGGAGCACATGGGCCGCGTGGCCGCGCAGGGCGACACCCGCCCCATGGCCGCGAGCCGCGAAGCGATGGAAGACCTGCGGCGCATCCTCAACGGGCGCGCGGCCTTCTATTCGAAGGCGGACCTGTCGGTCGACACGAGCGGCAAGACGCCGCAGCAGGCGTTCGAGGATCTGCGCGCGCGGGTGCGGGCCGTGCTGGCCTGAAAAAACGCCGCGTCAGAACGTGATCTTTGCCCGCTTCGGCGGGTTGCAAGTTGCAGCGAAGCTAAGACGAAAAGCTACAGTCGGAACGCGGTTGAGAACCAATCTCATTCCGTCTGTGCCGCGCGCCTTTTTGTCGGTTTGGCAGCGGCGCAGTCGCCCTCCAACAAAGTTTCTTCGCTGTCACACATGCAAAATTTTTCAAGCGCTCGCGCTCCGGGCGCCCGCACATCCCTGCACCGCCGCCGCCCCATTGCGCTCGCGGTTCGGCTGGTCGTCGTCACGAGCGGCCTCGCCGCGCCTTGGCATGCGGCGCTCGCGCAGGTGCGCGCGCCCTCCAATGCCCTTCCGGCCGTCACCGTGACCGAGGAACAGGACCGGGGCTACAGCGCCACCCGGAGCAGCACGGCCACCAAGACCGACACGCCGCTGATCGACACACCGCAGTCGATCGCGGTGGTCACGGAGGACCAGATCCGCGACCAGGGCTCGCAGGGCATGGCCGAGGCGCTGCGCTACGTGCCGGGCGTGGGCTTCCAGCAAGGCGAGGGCAACCGCGAGACGCCGATCCTGCGCGGCATTGCCACCACGGCCGACTTCTACATCGACGGCGTGCGCGACGACGTGCAGTACTTCCGCGACCTCTACAACATCGAGCGCGTCGAGGTGCTGCGCGGCCCGAACGCCGTGACCTTCGGCCGTGGCGCGACGGGCGGCCTGATCAACCGCGTGTCCAAGCAGGCCCACTGGAGCCAGGCGCGCAGTGCGTCGGCCACGCTCGGTTCCGACAGCAACAAGCGCGTCGCCGTCGATCTGAACCAGCCGGTCAGCGAGCGCGTGGCGTTCCGCCTCAACGCGATGTACGAGGACTCCGACAGCTTCCGTGACGGCGTCTGGCGCCGCCGCGGCGGCATCAATCCGACGCTGTCGTGGAAGCCGACGAGCCGCACGCTGGTGACCGCCGGCTACGAGCACTTCCGCGACGACCGCGTGGCGGACCGCGGCTTTCCGTCGTACCAGGGCCGGCCCTTCAATGCCGACCGCGCGACCTTCTTCGGCGACCCCTCCAACAGCCCGACCTGGTCGCGCCTCGATGCCTTCAACCTCACCGTGGAGCACGAGTTCGAGCGCGGCATCACCTTGCGCAACCGCACGCGCGTGGCCGACCAGGACAAGTTCTATCAAAACATCTATCCGAGCGGGCTGAATGCCACCGCCACCCGCGCGAAGCTCTCTGCCTACAACAGCGCCAGCAGCCGCAAGGGCGTGTTCAACCAGACCGACCTGACCTACGACCTGCAGACCGGCGCCGTCAAGCACAAGCTGCTGGCCGGCATGGAACTGGGCAGCCAGGAGTCGACGAACTTCCGCACCACGGGCTTCTTCCCGGGCGACAAGAAATCGATCGAGGTGCCCGTGTCCAACCCGGTCACGCATCTGCCCGTCGCCTTCCGCCCGGCCGGCACGGACAGCAACAACAGCGGCACCGCCAAGGTGGCCTCGTTCTATGTGCAGGACCAGATTGAACTGAGCCCGCAGTGGCAGCTGATCGGCGGCCTGCGCGCGGACCGCTTCCAGGTCGACTTCACCGACCGGCGCAAGCCGAACGGCGACGTGTTCGACGTCTCCAACAACCTGGTGTCGCCGCGCCTGGGCCTGATCCACAAGCCGATGGCGAACCTGTCGCTGTATGCGAACTACAGCGTGGCGTACCAGCCGCGCGCGGGCGATCAGCTGTCGTCGCTGTCGCTGTCGAACGCCGCGCTGGAGCCCGAGAAGTTCAAGAATTACGAACTCGGCGCCAAGTGGGACGTGCATCCCCACCTGGCCCTGACCGCGGCGCTGTTCCGCCTCGATCGCGACAAGGTCGTGGTGCTCGATCCGTCCGATCCGGCCGGCACGCGCACCATCCTCGGCAAGGGCCAGCGCACCGAAGGCCTCGAACTGGAGGTGAGCGGCCACCTCACGCCCGCATGGTCGGTGGCCGGCGGCTACGCCTACACCGATGCCAGGTTCGTGGCCGACACGTCGGACACGCTGCGCGCGGGCGCCGCCGTCGCCCAGGTGCCGAAGCATTCGCTCTCCCTGTGGAACCGCTACGACTTCACGCCCCAGTGGGGCGCGGGCCTGGGTGCCATCTACCGCACCAAGTCGTTCGCGACCAACGAGCAGGTCGCCACCAAGACATCGCCGATGCCCAATGTGGTGCTGCCGGGCTATCTGCGCTTCGACGCCGCGCTCTACTACAAGGTGAACGCGGCCATGGACGTGCAGCTCAACGTCGAGAACCTGTTCGACAAGAAGTACTTCGCCAATGCGCACAACGCCAACAACATCAGCCCCGGCGCGCCGCGTGCATTCCGAGTGACGCTCAACGCCGCCTTCTGACGCGGGGCGCGGGCACACCGCCGCCGCTCACAACCCGCCAGCCGCAGTCATGCGGCTGGCGGGTTTTTTTCTTGGTGGACGGCACCCGCCGCGCCGGGCGGCTTGACACGCCCTCGAATATGCATAATGATGCATGTCACCGCATCGACTGATGCAGTATTCTTCTCATCACACTCCTTGGAGACGGTATGGCCGACAGCACTCCCGCCAACACTTCCGCCCCGCGCGTGGACTACCGCACCGAGCCCAGCCGCTACCGGCACTGGAAGCTCAGCGTGGAAGGCAGCGTGGCCCGCCTGGTGCTCGACATCGCCGAGGACGGCGGCATCCGCCCGGGCTACAAGCTCAAGCTCAACAGCTACGACCTCGGCGTGGACATCGAGCTGAACGACGCGCTCAACCGCGTGCGCTTCGAGCACCCCGAAGTGCGCAGCGTGATCGTCACCAGCGGCAAGGACCGCATCTTCTGCTCGGGCGCCAACATCTTCATGCTCGGCGTGTCGAGCCACGCATGGAAGGTGAACTTCTGCAAGTTCACCAACGAGACGCGCAACGGCATCGAAGACTCGTCGAAGCACTCGGGCCTCAAGTTCGTCGCGGCCGTGAACGGCGCCTGCGCCGGCGGCGGCTACGAACTGGCGCTGGCCTGCGACCAGATCGTGCTGGTCGACGACCGCTCCTCGTCGGTGTCGCTGCCCGAAGTGCCGCTGCTCGGCGTGCTGCCCGGCACCGGCGGCCTGACGCGCGTGACCGACAAGCGCCACGTGCGCCATGACCTGGCCGACATCTTCTGCACCAGCGTCGAAGGCGTGCGCGGCCAGCGCGCGGTCGACTGGCGCCTGGTCGATGCGATCGCCAAGCCCGCGCAGTTCGCCGCCACCGTGCAGGAGCGCGCCGCGCAGCTGGCGGCCAGCAGCGACCGCCCGGCGGGCGCCAAGGGCGTGGCGCTGACGCGCATCGAGCGCACCGACAGCGCCGATGGCATCGCCTACACCCACGTCGACGTGAAGCTCGACCGCAGCAAGCGCACCGCCACGCTCACGGTGAAGGCGCCCACCGGCGCGCAGCCGGCCGACATCGCCGCCATCGAGGCCGCGGGCGCTGCCTGGTGGCCGCTCGCGATGTGCCGCGAACTCGACGACGCGATCCTCAACCTGCGCACCAACGAGCTCGACATCGGCATCTGGCTGCTCAAGACCGAAGGCGATGCCGACGCGGTGCTCGCGTCCGATGCGGTGATGCTGGCCCACAAGGACCACTGGCTGGTGCGCGAGACCCTCGGCGCGCTGCGCCGCACGCTGGCACGGCTCGACGTGTCCTCGCGCAGCCTGTTCGCGCTGATCGAGGCCGGCTCCTGCTTCGCGGGCACGCTCGCCGAACTGGCCTTTGCGGCCGACCGCAGCTACATGCTCGCGCTGCCCGACGACGCCGAACGCGCGCCGAAGCTGGTGCTGAATGAATTCAACTTCGGCTTCTTCCCGATGGTCAACGACCAGAGCCGCCTGCAGCGCCGCTTCTACGAAGAGGCCGCGCCGCTCGACGCCGTGCGCGCTGCGGCCGGTCAGCCGCTCGATGCCGACCAGGCGCACAAGCTCGGCCTGGTCACCGCCGCGCCCGACGACATCGACTGGGACGACGAGATCCGCATCGCCATCGAGGAGCGCGCCGCGATGTCGCCCGATGCGCTCACCGGCCTCGAGGCGAACTTGCGCTTCGCGAGCCAGGAGAACATGCTGACCCGCATCTTCGGCCGGCTCACAGCCTGGCAGAACTGGATCTTCAACCGCCCCAACGCCGTCGGCGAGAAGGGCGCGCTGAAGGTCTATGGCACCGGCGAAAAGGCCGGCTTCGACTTGAACCGCGTGTGAACTGCCCGCCCGTACAACCCAAGGAACAACGATGAGCACGATCAACTACAGCGAGAAGATCCCCAACAACGTCAACCTCGGCGAAGACCGCACGCTGCAGCGCGCGCTCGAAGGCTGGCAGCCCAACTTCATCAACTGGTGGGACGACGTCGGCCCCGAAGGCTCGACCAACCACGAGGTCTACCTGCGCACGGCCGTGAGCGTCGATCCGCAGGGCTGGGCGCAGTTCGGCCACGTGAAGATGCGCGACTACCGCTGGGGCATTTTCCTGAACCCCGGCGACGCCAACCGCGAGATCCACTTCGGCGACCACAAAGGCGAGAAGGCCTGGCAGGACGTGCCCGGCGAGCACCGCGCCAACCTGCGCCGCATCATCGTGACGCAGGGCGACACCGAGCCGGCCTCGGTCGAGCAGCAGCGCCACCTCGGCCTCACCGCGCCGTCGATGTACGACCTGCGCAACCTGTTCCAGATCAACGTCGAAGAGGGCCGCCACCTCTGGGCCATGGTCTACCTGCTGCACAAGCACTTCGGCCGCGACGGCCGCGAGGAAGCCGAAGCGCTGCTGCAGCGCACCTCGGGCGACCAGGACAACCCGCGCATCCTCGGTGCCTTCAACGAGCGCACGCCCGACTGGCTCGCGTTCTTCATGTTCACCTACTTCACCGACCGCGACGGCAAGTTCCAGCTCTCGGCGCTGGCCGAGAGCGCGTTCGATCCGCTCGCGCGCACCACCAAGTTCATGCTGACCGAAGAGGCGCACCACATGTTCGTGGGCGAGAGCGGCGTCTCGCGCGTGCTCGCGCGCACCGCGCAGGTCATGAACGAGCTCAAGACCGACGATGCGCAGAAGGTGCGTGCCGCCGGCGCGATCGACCTGGGCACGATCCAGCGCTACCTGAACTTCCACTACAGCGTGACCATCGACCTGTTCGGCGCCGACCAGTCGAGCAATGCCGCCATCTTCTACAGCTCTGGCCTCAAGGGCCGCTACGAGGAAGGCAAGCGCACCGATGACCACGTGCTCAAGGGCCAGACCTACAAGGTGCTCGAGGTGAAGGACGGCCAGCTCGTCGAGAAGGACGTGCCGATGCTCAACGCGCTCAACGAAGTGCTGCGCGACGACTTCATCAAGGACTCGGTGGCCGGCGTCGGCCGCTGGAACAAGGTGCTCGAGAAGGCCGGCATCCCGACCCGCCTGGTGGTGCCGCACAAGGCGTTCAACCGCCAGATCGGCGCGCTCGCGGGCATCAAGATGTCGCCCGAGGGCCGCGTGGTGAACGAGGCCGAATGGGCCGCCAAGCGCGACGAATGGCTGCCGAGCGCCGAGGACTTCGCCTTCGTGGCATCGTTGATGGGCCGCGTGGTCGAGCCCGGCAAGTTCGCGGGCTGGATCGCGCCGCCGGTGATGGGCATCAACCGGCAGCCCGTCGACTTCGAGTACGTGCGTTTCGGGTAATTGGTATTGCTCCTTCCCCCTTTGGGGGAAGGCTGGGATGGGGGCCGGCAGCGTGACCACGACCAACGCCGCTGGCCCCCACCCAACCCTCCCCCGGAAGGGGAGGGCTTCAGGAGAAACAACATGGACATGGCCGTCGAAGCCGGGATCATCAAGCAGCACCTGATCGATCCCGAGATCTGCATCCGCTGCAACACCTGCGAGGCCACCTGCCCGGTCAACGCGATCACGCACGACGACAACAACTACGTCGTGCGCGCCGACGTCTGCAACGGCTGCATGGCCTGCATCTCGCCGTGTCCCACGGGTTCGATCGACAACTGGCGCACGGTGCCCGTGGTGCGTGCCTATTCGATCGAGGAGCAGTTCGGCTGGGAGTCGCTGCCCGACGAGCTGCCGCCCGAGGAACTCGAGGCCGCGGGCGCATCCGCCGCGGTGGACGAGAAGCCGCCGCTCGCGTCCGCCGCGCCCGCCGAGAGCACCGCCGCGGTCGATTCCGTCGAGCCGGTTTTCAACTCCGCGCAATACGGCGCCACCGTGCCGCCCTGGTCGGCCGCGCACGCCTACACCAACCTGTTTCCACCCAAGACCCCGACCACCGCCACCGTGGTCGGCAACTTCAACTGCACCGAGGCCGGCTTCGACAGCGAGACGCACCACATCGTGCTCGACTTCGGCGTGGTGCCGTTCCCGGTGCTCGAAGGCCAGTCGATCGGCATCGTGCCGCCGGGCACCGACGCGCTGGGCAAGCGCCACCATGCGCGGCAGTACTCGGTGGCGAGCCCGCGCAACGGCGAGCGCCCCGGCTACAACAACGTGTCGCTGACCGTGAAGCGCGTGACCGAGGACCACCAGGGCAATCCGGTGCGCGGCCTCGCCTCGAACTACGTCTGCGACCTCAAGGTCGGTGACACGGTGCAGGTGGTCGGGCCCTTTGGCGCCTCGTTCCTGATGCCGAACCATCCGAAGTCGCACATCGTGATGATCTGCACCGGCACCGGCAGCGCCCCCATGCGCGCGATGACCGAATGGCGCCGGCGCCTGCGCAAGAGCGGCAAGTTCGAAGGCGGCAAGCTCATGCTGTTCTTCGGCGCGCGCACGCAGCAGGAGCTGCCGTACTTCGGCCCGCTGCAGTCGCTGCCGAAGGATTTCATCGATATCAACCTCGCGTTCTCGCGCACGCCGGGGCAGCCCAAGCGCTACGTGCAGGACCTGATGCGCGAGCGCGCGGCCGACCTGGCGGCGCTCCTGAAAGACGGCGCGAGCCACTTCTACGTGTGTGGCCTCAAGAGCATGGAAGAGGGCGTGGTGCTCGCGCTGCGCGACATCGCGAAGGACGCGGGGCTCGACTGGGAGACGGTCGGTGGTGCGCTCAAGCGCGAAGGCCGGTTGCACCTCGAAACCTACTAAGCTGCGGCGAATGAAATTCGCCGACTTCCATGCGGGCCAGGTCATCGAGGCCGGGCCGCATGTGCTCACCGAAGCCGAGCTGGTCCGTTTCGCAAAGGACTACGACCCGCAGTGGTTCCACACCGACGCCGAAGCCGCCGCCCAGAGCCCCTTCGGCGGACTGATCGCGAGCGGCTGGCACACCTGCGCGATCGCGATGCGCCTCGTCGTCGGTGCCGCGCTCGAGGGCTCCGAATCGTTCGCGTCGCCGGGGCTCGAGCATGTGCGCTGGCCCAACCCCGTGCGGCCCGGCGATGCGCTGCGGCTCGTCGCCGACGTGATCGAAGTCCGGCGCTCCGAGAAGCGGCCCACGCTCGGCATCCTGCGCTGGCGCTGGCGGTTGCTCAACCAGCGCGGGCTCGTGGTGCTCGATGCCGAGGTCACGAGCCTGTTCAAGCTAAACACGCCCCCCGAAGCGGCTCACTTCGTGTAGCCGCTCCCCCCACGGGGGGGCGCACCCGGTGGACGGGCGGAGCCCGATCCACGGGTGCACTGGGTTGCGCTGCTGCGTGTTCTGGCCGCAGTTACTTCTTGATATCGACGCCGCCCGAGCCCTGGGCCTTGGCGCCGGCCTTCGCGCCGACCGCGGGCGCCTTCACCGCGCCGCCGGCCGAGCCGACGGCGCCGGTCGCGCCATTGAGCGTGCCGCCGACCGTGTTGGTCACGCCGCCTGCGGCGTTGGTGGCGCCGCCGACTGCGTTGGTCGCGCCACCCACCGCGCCGGTCGCGGTGTTTGCCACCCCGCCCACGGCACCGGTGGCGCCGCCCACGGCATTCGTGGCCCCGCCGAGCATGCCGCCGACAGCGTTGCCCACGCCGCCGACCGCATTGCCGGCCGCATCGGTGGCGGCGCTGCCGCTGCCTCCGGTGGTGGCGTTCGCGCCCGCGGCCGTGCCGCCGCGCGCGTTGGCGCCTGCCGCGGTGGTGCCTTGGCGCGCGCCGGTGGCGCTGCCGGAGGCATTCACGTCGGCATTGACGCCGACACCGACGCCAACGCCCTGTGCCTGCGCAAAGCCGCTGGCAGCGAGAAGACCGGCGAGCAGGGCGCCGAGGACGATGGTCTTGTTATGTTTTTGTTGTTGCTTCATGGGTGACGATTCCTTTCGTAGCTTTTGGGAAAGAACCGACCGCGTTCGATCGATTCGGGTGCCACCATCGCCACAACCCCGTTTGTCGCCATGTGCGCCGCCGTCGCGCATTGCTGTGGGCGCTCTCCGTCGTCGAAAACGGCCGCTCGAACGTTAGGCGCGCCGCTGCATCAAGGCAGAAGATGGCGTCGGAAGAAGGCGGATATCGCCCTGTTCACGTCCGGTACCACCGCGGCACGGTCGAAGCCCGGTGGATCGTTGAGCAGGTCGCCGATCAGCCCATCGAGACCTGGCACCAGCGGCGACAGCAGCGCGCCATGGCCGCCCCGGGGCAGGTCGGCGAGCAGTTGGCAGCGCGGCAGACAGGCGGCCAGCACGCGGTCGCTGTGGAAGCGCGGCGCCAGCCATCGGTCCTGGCGCGCCGTGATCAGGCCGAGCGGCACACGCGGCGTCACCAGCGAGGCCATGTCGAAGTCGGCCGCCGCGGGCACACCGGCCACCACCGCGGCAATGCGCGGGTCATGGTGCGCGCGCGGCGTGGCATCGTCGAAGCGCCAGCGGATCACCAGGTGGGCGGCCACCAGCTTGATGCCATCGGCCCAGCCGCCGGTCAGCCGCGTGGTGAGTCCCACGCAAGCATGGAATTCTTCCGCGAGGTGGGCGTCGCAGTGTTTCGCGAAGGCCGCCGGCGACCAGCGCCCGCCCGCGAGGCTCAGCGCGGTGTGACCGCCGGCCGACATGCCGTACATGCCGACGCGGTCGAGCGCGAGCAGCGGCGCGAAGCGCGCATCGGCCGCCACTGCATCGATCGCGCGCGAGACCTCGGCCGGGCGCATCGTCCAGCTGTCCGGGCCCGGATGGCGGTCGTCGCGGTGATTGTCGCCCTTGTGCTGGGGCAGGGCCACGATGAAGCCGGCGTTCACCAGTTCACGCGCGAGGTCGGACTGCGGCCACGGCGAGCCGCCCGAGCCGTGCGAGATCACCACCAGCCGGCCGTTGCCACGCTCGACCGGCCCCTGAGGCGCGACCTGCAGCGTGAAGGGGCCGCGCCGCAGCGCCTCTGCCTCGCCGCTCGACGGATAGAACACCGTGACCGGGCCGTCGCCCGCCATGCCCGGTATCTCTGTCAGTCCGACCGCAGCCTGGGCCGAGGAAGCCGGGGACGCCAGCACCAGGGCCAGAAACACAGACACGACGCTTCTCATCACATCGACCTCCCTTGGCTTGTTCTTGCCGATGGCAGCCCTTGCCAGCGGCTGGCCGGATGATGCTGTGGCGCGCGTGCCGAAACACATCGCCGCGTGCGCATTTCAGGAAATAGGTCCGCTTTCGGGTCCCAATGACCGTGCCGCGCACAGGGTCTGCCGTGCCTTGCCCGAACGGCCGCCATTTCATGCAACTCATAATGTTGCATGAAACGAGACAGCAAGCTTTCCGGCGTCCTCCACGCACTGCTGCACATGGCCGAGATGGAAGGGCCCGTCACGTCCGACACACTGGCCATGGCGATGCAGACCAACCCCGTCGTGGTGCGGCGCGTGATGGCCGGGCTGCGCGAGGCGGGCTTCGTGAGTTCGGCCAAGGGGCATGGCGGCGGCTGGGTGCTGTCGTGCCCGCTCGATGCGGTGACGCTCGGCGACATCCACCAGGCGGTGGGTTCGCCGGCGCTGCTGGCCATCGGCAACCGCACCGAAAGCCCGGGCTGCATCGTCGAGCAGGCCGTGAATACGGCGCTCGACGATGCCTGCCGCGAGGCCGAGGCGCTGCTGCTCGAACGTTTCAACAGCATCACGCTGGCCGATCTCTCCAGGGACTTCCATCGCCGCATGACGCGCGGCGGCTTCAACCTCAAGGACTTCCAACATGCACCATGACGCATTGATCGTCGGCGGCAGCTTCGCCGGCCTTTCTGCTGCCCTGCAGCTTGCGCGCGCGCGAAAGAAGGTCTGCATCGTCGATGCGGGCGCGCCGCGCAACCGCTTTGCCGACGCCGCGCACGGCTTCTTCGGACAAGACGGCACGCCGCCGCTGAAGATGATGGCCGACGCGCGCGCCAAGGTGCTCGCGTACCCCACGGTCAGCTTCATCGAAGGCCGCGTGACCGAGGCGCGCGCCGACGGGTCGGGCGGTTTTGCCGCCACGCTCGACGATGGGCGGCAGCTCTCGGCCGCGCGCATCGTGCTGGCCTTCGGCGTGGAGGACGGCTTTCCCGACATCGCCGGCGTGCGCGAACGCTGGGGCCGGAGCGTGCTGCACTGCCCGTACTGCCACGGCTACGAGGTCAGCGGCCGGCGGCTCGGCGTGCTGATCGAGCCGCCGCACGCGCACGATCACGCGATCCTGTTCACCGAATGGGGGCCCGCCACGCTGTTCCTGCACGGCGGCAGCCCGCCGGACGCGGAGACGCGCGCGAAGTTGGCGGCGCGCGGCGTGGCGATCGAGCCGGGCCGCATCGCGGCGCTCGAGGGACCGTCGCCCACCGAACTCTCGCGCGTGCGCTTCGAGGACGGCCGGCGCGTGCCGCTCGACGCGATGTTCATCGTGCCGCGCACGCGCCTCGCGAGCCCGCTCGCCGAACAGCTCGGCTGCGTGATCGACGCGGGCGGCTTCGGCCCGGTGATCCGCACCGACGCCATGAAGATGACCACCGTGCCCGGCGTGTTCGCGGCCGGCGACGCGGCCATGATGTTCCACAACGCCACCATGGCCTCGGCCGACGGCGTGATGGCCGGCATCTCGCTGCACCGGACATCGGTGTTCGGCGGCTGATCGAATCGGCCCGAAAATCAGGCTATAATCCAAGGCTCGAAATGCGGGAATAGCTCAGTTGGTAGAGCGCAACCTTGCCAAGGTTGAGGTCGAGAGTTCGAGACTCTTTTCCCGCTCCACATTTCATGCAAAAGGCCACCCCTGCGGTGGCCTTTTGCTTTGGCGCGTTACCGTTGGCGCAAGCCGTTCTTCAGCCTTTGGCCGGCAGCACCATGCCGCGGCTCTCGCCGAAGCCGATGCGCGCATGGCCGGGCTTCTCGCACCAGCCGCGCAGCAGCACCGCGTCGCCATCCTCGAGAAAGCCGCGCTGTTCGCCGTGCGACAGCGTGACGGGGCTTTGCGCCGCGCGCGTCAGCTCGATGATCGCGCCGGCCTCGCCCGGCCCCGGCCCCGAGATCGTGCCGCTGCCGAACAGGTCGCCCGGGTTGAGCTGGCAGCCGCCCACGGTGTGGTGCGCCACCATCTGCGCCACGCTCCAGTACTGGTGTTTGAAGCTCGTGCGCGACAGGCGCGAGGGACCATGGCCGCCGCTGCGCGCGCGCTCGCTTTCGAGCCAGACTTCGAGCTGGATGTCGATCGCGCCGCTGTCGCGGTTGTGCGCGTCTTCCAGGTAGGCGAGCGGCTGGGGATCGCGGGGCGCGCGCGTCCAGGCCTGGCGGTAGGGCGCGAGCGCCTCCATCGTGACGATCCAGGGCGAGATCGTGGTCGCGAAGTTCTTCGCGAGGAACGGGCCGAGCGGTGCCATCTCCCAGAACTGGATGTCGCGCGCCGACCAGTCGTTGAGCAGGCCGATGCCGAAGATGTGGTCTTCGGCATGCGCGAGCGGGATCGCCTCGCCGGCCGCGTTGCCCTCGCCGATCCAGATGGCAAGTTCGAGCTCGTAGTCGAGCCGCGCGCAGGCCTGGTAGGTCGGCGCCTTCGCACCGGGCGCCATCGCCTGGCCCATCGGCCGGTGGAAGCGCTGGCCGCTGACGCCGATCGTCGACACGCGCCCGTGGTACGCGGTCGGGATCCAGCGGAAGTTGGGCGTCACGTCGGCGTCGGGGTTCATGAGCCGGCTGATGTTCAGCGCATGGTCGATCGAGGTGTAGAAGTCGGTGTAGTCGCCGATGCGCGCAGGCACGGTGTACTCGACCTCGGCCTGCGGCACCAGGCAAGCGCGCATGGCCTCGACCGTGGTGGCGGGCGCATCGTGCCGCAGCAGCGCGAAGAGCGCATGGCGCAATGCCTGCCATGCGCTGCCGCCAAGCGCGAAGAAATCGTTCAGCGCGGGCAGCGCCGCGGCGCGCGCGGCATCGAGCGCGAGGCCGTCGAGCAGCGGCTGCGTCGCGAGCGCGGCCATGTCGACCACCTGGTCGCCGATCGCCACGCCGCCGCGGAACGGCTCGGCGCTGCCGACGCGGCGGAACACCGCATGCGGCAGGTTCTGAATCGGGAAGTCGCTGCCCGCGGCATTGGCGCTGGCGACCCAGCTGCGCGCAGCGGCATCGTGCGTGTGGTTGAGCGCGATCATGGTTTCTTTGCCCTCTCGCGCGTCAGGCCGACGCCATCAGCGCGTCGTCGAAGATCGCCACCGCGCGCGTCCAGCCGGCCGAGGCGCCGCGGATCTTGTGCGGGAAGCAGCTGATGAAGAAGCCCGTGGGCGGCAGCACCTCGAGGTTGTGCAGCTTCTCGATGTGGCAATAGCCGATGTCGCGGCCGGCCTTGTGGCCTTCCCAGATCAGCGAGGCGTCGTTGGTCTCGCCGTACTTCTTGGCCGTGTGCACGAAGGGCGCGTCCCAGCTCCATGCGTCGGTGCCCGTGAGGCGCACGCCGCGCTCCAGCAGGTACATCGTGGCTTCGTAGCCCATGCCCGCGCCGGCCGAGACGTAGTCGGGATTGCCGTAGCGCGAGCCGGCGCGCGTGTTGACCACCACGATCTCGAGCGGGCTCAGCGTGTGGCCGATGCGCTGGAGTTCGGCCTCCACGTCGGCCGCGGTCACGACGTAGCCGTCCTCGAAGTGGCGGAAGTCGAGCTTCACGCCGGGCTGGAAGCACCACTCGAGCGGCACGTCGTGGATCGCGATCGCGGGCTTCTTCTCGCCGAGTGCCTTGTCCATGGTCGAGTGGAAGTGGTAGGGCGCATCGAGGTGCGTGCCGTTGTGCGTCGACAGCTGCACCAGCTCGACCGCCCAGCCCTCGCCGTCGGGCAGGTCTTCTTTCTTGAGGCCGGGAAAGAAGGGTTCGATCTGCTCGTAGGTCTGTTCGTGCGTGAAGTACTGGATCTTCGGCGCGAAGGCAGGCGGGTCGGAGAGCACGTCGTTCTCGAGAAAGATCGACAGGTCGACGAATTTGCGTGGCATCGGGGGGCTCCTTCTTTGGGGTTTCGGGTGAATGCGGGTACCGGACGCAGAGGACGCGAAGGTTTCGCAGAAGACGCAAAAGATTCAAATCGAAATTTTTTAGGTTTTCCTTCTGCGCCCTCTGCGAAACCTCTGCGCCTTCTGCGTCCGGAAGTCCGATTTCTAAGGCTGCTGCCACCGCAGCAGCCTGCGTTCAGCCAACGCCAGCAACGCATTGCTCACGAAGCCGATCAGCCCGAGCAGCACGATGCCGGCGAAGAGGTCGCTCGCGCGGAAGGCGCGCGCCGCGAGCAGGATGGCCTGGCCGAGGCCGCTCTGCGAGGCGATCATTTCGCCCACCACCGCCACGATCAGCGCGATGGTCAGCGCGAGCCGCATGCCGGCCAGGATGTCGGGCAGCGCATTGGGCAGGCCCACCTTCCAGACGAAGGCGGCGCGCGACATCTGCAGGCAGCGCGCCACCTCGGCGAGCCGCGGCTCCACCGCCGCGAAGCCGTGCACCGTGGCGAGCAGCACCGGCCACATGGCGCCGAAGGCCACCACGAACAGCACCATGTTCGGGTTCAGCCCGAAGATCGAGATCGCGAGCGGCAGCAGCGCCGAGGCCGGCAGCGGCCGCACGAACTCGAGCGTCGGCTGCACCCAGGCACGCACCGCGGGCGAGACGCCGATGGCCGCGCCCAGCACCACGCCGAAGAGCGACGCGAGCAGCCAGCCCTGCACCATGCGGCCCACCGTCGCCTGCGTGAAGGCGAGCAGTTCGCCGTTGCCGCCGTCGCCCTTCAGGTTGAGCCCCTCGAGCAGGCTCGCGAAGGTGGCCTGCGGCGTCGGCAGGAACACGCGGCTCACCCAGCCCGCGTTGCTCGCGGCCCACCAGAGCGCGACGAGCGCGCCGAACACGGCGAGCGGGCCGAGCCAGTCCGATGCGGTGCGATGTTTCACTGCGCTCATGGCAGCACCCCCATGCGCCGCGCGACCACGCGCTGCAGCAGCACCATGCCCGCGTTGACCGCGAAGCCCACCACGCCGATCCAGCCGAGCCAGGCGAGCATCAGCGCGGGATCGAAGCTCTGCTGCGCGATCATCATCGCGTAGCCCATGCCGTGCGGATTGGCCGCGATCTCGACCGTGACGGCCACCACCAGCGCCACCGCCACGCCCAGGCGCAGCGCGACGAAGAGCCGCGGCACGATCGCGGGCAGCACGATCTTGAAGGCGCGGTCGCGCGCCGAAAGACCGAGCACGCGGCTCACTTCGAGCAGCCGCGGTTCGACCTGCTGCACCGCCGACTGCACCAGCACCAGAAGCGGCCAGAAGGTGGCGAAGCCGACGATCGCCACTTCCATGCGCACGCCGAAGCCGAAGGCCAGCATCGCGAGCGGAATCAGCGCCACCGACGGCACGGGCCGCAGCACCTCGATCGACAGCGAGCCGAGCCGCGCCGCGCGCCGCGACAGGCCCAGCACCAGCCCGAACGCAATGCCGAGCACCGCGCCCAGCAGCAGCCCGAGCGCCGCGGTGCCGAGCGTGAAGCCCGTGGCCTCCCACAGCGAGCCGTCGAGCGCCGCACCGACGAAGGCGCCGGCCGCGGCACTCGGCGGCGCGAGCGCATCGCTGCCCAGCGCCGCCGCACGCCGCGCGTACCATTCGAAAGCGCCGATCAGCAGCGCCGGCAGCACCCACGGCCGCAGCCAGCGAAGCAGGCGCGGATCAGTCATGGCTCTGCTCGATGAAGGCGAAGAGCTCGCGCCGCAGCCGCAGGTAGTCGGGGTGCTCCTTGGTCGTGAGCTGGTCGCGCGGGCGCGGGATCTTCACGTCGATCATGCGCGCGAGGCTCGGCCGTCCCGGCCCGGGATTGGCCTGCAGCGCGATCACGCGGTCGCCGAGGTAGATCGCCTCTTCGAGGTCGTGCGTGACGAACAGCACCGTCAGCCCGTCGTCGCGCACCAGCCGCGCCAGCTCGTCCTGCAGGCCCTGGCGCGTGAGCGCATCCAGCGCGCCGAAGGGCTCGTCCATCATCATGAGTTCGGGCTTCTGCGCGAGGCAGCGCGCGATCTGCGCGCGCTGCTGCATGCCGCCCGACAACTGCACCGGGAATTTCTGCGCATGCTTCGCGAGGCCCACCTTCGCGAGCACCTCGGCGATGCGCGGCGCGCGCGCGGCCGCGGGCACGCCGGCGGCTTCGAGCGCAAGGCTCACGTTGCCTTCGACCGTGCGCCACGGCAGCAGCGCGCGGCCGTAGTCCTGGAACACGAAGGCCACCTCGCGCGACGGCGCCGTCACTGCCACGCCATTGCGCCGCACCTCGCCCGCGCTTGCCGCCACCAGGCCGCTCGCCGCGCGCAGCAGCGTGGTCTTGCCGCAGCCGCTTGGGCCCACGATGCAGACGAACTCGCCGCGTGCCACGTCGAACGAGGTGGGCGACAGGATCTCGCGCCCGCCGAGGCGGATCGCCACGCCGTCGAAACGAAGGAAGTCGGCCCCGGCGCTCACTTGGCGATCAGCTTCGCGACGTCGATCGGGGTCTTGAGCATGTCCTGGTCCTTCATCAGGCCGACCCAGTAGCCCAGCTGCTTCTCGCTCACGGTCGGGCCGGGCGGCGAGATCTGGATCTTCGCGAGCACCTCGGGCGGCAGCTTGATGTACTTGCCGATGGCCGCGCGCACCTTGGCGTCGTTCTTCGGCTGCTGCATGAAGGCGGCGGCCTCGACCAGCGATTCGCGGAACGCGCGCGCCGCGCCCGGATGCTTCTGCACCCACTCGCGCTTGGCCGCATGCACGATGGTCTGGTTGTTCTCGGGCAGGAAGGTCGAGTAGTACGAGGCCACGTAGCCCGCGCCGCTCTCGGTGATGCGGCTCATGAACGGATCGGCCGACACCACCGCATCGACCGAGCCGCCGCGCAGCAGGTCGGCATGCTGCGGGAACGAGGCCTCGACGAAGTTGACCTTGCGGTGGTCCACGCCGCTGTCCTTGAGCCAGGCGCGGAAGGTCACGTGCAGGAAGGCGCCGAGCCCCGGCACGCCGATCTTCTTGCCCACGCAGTCCTGCGCGGTCTTGATGCTCGAGCCCGCGCGCGCCACCAGGCCGAAGCCGGTGATGGTCTTCGACGTGAGGCCGCCGCCGGCCACCAGCACCAGGTCGAGCCCGCCATCCACGGCCTGCAGGAACACCGAAGGCGTGGGTCCGCCGATCTGCAGCGAGTCGGACTGCAGCGCCGCGGGAATGGTCGAGTTGAGCGGAATGAACTTCAGCGCCACATCGAGGTTGCGCTTCTTGAAGTAGCCCTCTTCGGCCGCCACGAAGACCGAGGCGAAGTCGGACACCGCCGTGTAGCCGAACACGATCTTGGGGTTGTCCTGCGCGCGGGCAGGCAGTGCCGCGGCAGCCGATGCGGCGCCCAGCGCCGAAAGCAGGGTGCGTCGATTCATCATGTCTTTTGTCTCCTTGCGGTGGTTTTCTTGCGGGGGGCCTTGGGTCGCGGTAGCGCGGCGCGCAGCCCGCCGACGATGAAGTTGACGAGCAGCGGCCCCACGGCCGGATCGCTGCGCCGGTTCTCGCCGCGCGACAGCCGCTCGATGCGGGTGTCGCTCAGGTGGTGCAGCAGGGCACCGAGCGCGAACTGGTAGCCCCATGCGGCCTGGCCGCGCGTGGCATGCGGCAGCGCGAGGTGCAGCGCGTCGATGTAGGCCTCGGCCAGCGGATCGAAGTAGCCGCGCAGCACGCGGTCGGCTTCCTCGGTGGCGTGGTAGAGCTCGCGCGCCACCAGCAGCGCGTAGTACTCGCCCTCGGCGCTCGCGCGCAGCGCCAGCACGGGCGCGGTGAAGGCCTCGATGATGCGCGGCAGCGTGCGCGTGTCGTCGGGATCGACGTCGACCGCGGAAAGCCTCGCGAGCCGCTCCTCGATGCTGCGGCTCCAGTGCTCGAAGATGGCATGGAAGAGCTCGTGCTTCGGACCGAAGTAGTAGCCGACGAGCGCGAGCGGCACGGCGGCCTCTTCGGCGATCTGGCGGATCGTGACCGCGTGGTAGCCGTGCTGCGCGAAAAGCTTCTCGGCGGCCAGCAGGATGGCCTGCCGGCGGTCGGGCCGCGGCGCCTCGGCCGCCGCGGGCGGATTTCTGCGGCTGCCTCGGCGGGCAGTGGGGGTGCGCGCATCCATGGCCGGTATTGAACGTCTGTACAAAACTGTTGAACACACGTGCAAACCCTGAGGCCCATGCCTCTTGAGCCCTGCGCGGCGCGGCATTACGCTCGTGCCATGCCCGCCCCCCACCTTCCCGCCCCGAACATTCCCCAGATCCGGCTCTACCAGGACTGGCTGCGCGACCAGCGCGGTCTCTCCTTCGACAGCTACGACGCGCTCTGGCGCTGGTCCGTGACCGACCTCGACGCGTTCTGGCAGAGCATCTGGGATTACATGGGCATGCGCTCGCCCACGCCGCACACGGCCGTGCTGGCCGAGGCGCGCATGCCCGGCGCGAAGTGGTTCCCCGGCGCCCAGGTCAACTATGCGCGCGAGGTGCTGCGCCATGCCGATGCGGCGCATGCGGCCGGCATGCCCGCGATCGTGAGCGACGACGAACTCGGCCAGGTGCGCGAGATGTCGTGGCCCGAGCTGCGCCGCCAGGTGGCCTCGGCCGCGCTCACGCTGCGCGCGCTCGGCGTGCAGCGCGGCGACCGCGTGGCCGCCTACATGCCGAACGTGCCCGAGACGATGGTGGCATTTCTCGCCTGCTCGAGCATCGGCGCGGTGTGGAGCGTGTGTGCGCCCGACATGGGCACCGCGGCGGTGGCCGACCGCTTTCGCCAGATCGAGCCCACACTGCTGATCGCGGCCGACGGCGTGCACTACGGCGGCAAGCCCATCGACCGCAGCGCCGTGGTGCAGGAACTGCGCGACGCGCTGCCGAGCGTGAAGAAGCTGCTGCTGGTGCGCACGCCGCATGCCGCGCGCCAGCTCGCGGCCGACGCCGACTGGCTCGGCGCCATCGCACGCGACGACGCCGAGGTGGCGTCCTTCGAGCCCGAGTGGCTGCCCTTCGACCACCCGATCTGGATCGTCTATTCGAGCGGCACCACCGGCCTGCCCAAGCCCATCGTGCACGGGCAAGGCGGCATCATCCTCACGATGTACGCCTGCGGCCTGCACAACGACGTGGGCGCGAGCTACGGCGCCAACAACTTCGGCGAGCGCTTCCACTGGTACAGCTCGACCGGCTGGGTCATGTGGAACTGCCAGCTTGGGGGCCTGGCCTTCGGTGCGACCGCGGTCATCTACGACGGGCATCCCGCAGGCAGCAAGGAAAAGCCCGACTGGGCCGTGTTGTGGCGCTTCGTCGCCAGGCACCGCATCACCTTCTTCGGCGCGGGCGCGGCCTACTTCACCAACTGCATGAAGGCCGGTGTGGTGGCCGCCGAGTGCGGCGATCTTTCGCGCGTGCGCGCGCTCGGCAGCACGGGCTCGCCGCTGTCCGAAGAAGTGCAGCGCTGGGGCTCGCAGCAGATCCTGGCCGCGGGCGCGAAAGAGGTCTGGTGGTGCAATATTTCCGGCGGCACCGACTTTTGCGGCGCCTTCATCGGCGGCAACCGCGAGCTGGCCGAAGTGCCGGGCCAGATGCAGTGCCGAGAACTCGGCCATGCGGTCGAGGCCTGGAACGAAGCGGGCCAGCCCGTGATCGGCGAAGTCGGCGAGCTGGTCTGTACACAGCCGATCCCGTCGATGCCGCTCTACTTCTGGGGCGACGAGGGCAACGCGCGCTACCTGTCGAGCTACTTCGACACTTACCCCGGTGTCTGGCGCCACGGCGACTGGATCCGGATTGGCGAGGACGGCGGCTGCATCATCTACGGCCGCAGCGACGCCACCATCAACCGCCAGGGCTTGCGCATGGGCACGAGCGAGATCTACAGCGCGGTCGAGGGCCTCGACGAGGTGCTCGACTCGATGGTGGTCGACCTCGAATACCTCGGCCGCGACAGCTACATGCCGCTGTTCGTCGTGCTGCGCCCCGGCGTTGCGCTCGACGACGCGATGCGCACCAAGATCCACAACGCGATCAAGACCTCGCTCTCGCCGCGCTTCCTGCCGAACGACATCTTCCAGGTGGCCGAGATACCGCGCACGCTGTCGGGCAAGAAGCAGGAGCTGCCGATCAAGAAGCTGCTGCTGGGCCAGCCGATCGAGAAGGTGGTCAACCGCGAGGCCATGGCCAACCCGGCGTCGCTCGACTGGTTCGTCGACTTCGCGGCGAAGCGGGCGGCCGCCTAGTTTGCGTCGTGGAAGATGATGCCGAGCGTGTGCCGCCGTCCCGAGCGCACGCGGCTCACGCCGTGGCGCATGGTCACGCGGTAGGTGCTGCGCGTGCCTGCCACCGGCCGCTGGTTGACCGCGAAGACCACCGCTTCGCCCTGCGCCAGCGCGACCACCTCGGCGCGTGACTGCATGCGCGGACGCTGCTCGGTCAGCACGAACTCACCACCGCTGAAATCCTCGCCGGGCCGGCTCAGCAGCACGGTGAGCTGCAGCGGGAACTGAAGCTCGCCGTAGAGGTCCTGGTGCAGGCAGTTGTAGTCGCCCTCGCCGTAGCGCAACAGCAGCGGCGTGGGCCGCAGCTGGCCCGCTGCATGGCAGCGCGCAAGGTACTCGGCATGGTCGGCAGGCAGATCGGCCGGCTGCCCCATGGCCGCACGCCATGCGTTCGCGAGCGGCACGAGCCGCGCATACAGGGCGCTGCGCCACGCGGTGAGCAGCGGCGGCAGCGGGTTCGCGAAGTACTGGTATTCGCCCTGGCCGAAGCCGTGGCGCTGCATCACGACGCGGCTGCGAAAGCGGCCCGGCGCGTCGTACATCGCGGCCAGCGCGCGGCATTCGTCGGGGCTGAACAGCACGCCGGTGTTGGCGCAGCCGCGCGCGGCGAGTTCGCTGTCGATGCGGGGCCAGTCGAGCGCGGCGACGGTGCTGGCGGGCGACGAAGCGGAAGAAGAAGAGAGTGAAGAAGACGTCGGCATGCCGCCAGTCTCGCGCCGTCACGGCGGCGCTGCTGGCCGTTTCCGGACTTCGGTTCTCGGCGTGGTGGCTACAGCCAGGTCCCGCCGGTCGGCATCTGGATCGTCGTGGCGGGGTCGCCGCTGTTGACAAGCGAATCGATCGCGATGCTCAGCACCGAGATGAAGATGCTCGCGAAGAACGCCGTCCAGAAGCCCGAGAGCTTGAACCCGCGCACCAGCGCCGCCACGAGCATGATCATCAGCGCGTTGATCACGAGCAGGAAGAGGCCCAGGGTCAGCAGCGTCAGCGGCAGCGTGAGAACGATCAGGAGCGGCTTGACGATGGCGTTGGCCAGGCCCAGCAGCAGCGCCGAGACCACGAGCGCGCCGGTGGTCTCGAACTTGAGCCCGCGAAAGATCAGGCTCGCGACCCACAGCGAGAGCGCCGTGATGGCCCAGTGCACGAGGAAGGGGGCGATGTTGTTCAGCATGGCGGCCCATCATATCGGCCGCATGCGGCTCCGCCTTGTCAGCCGCCGCGCCGCGCCTCGGCCAGCAGCCATTCGCTGAAATGCCGGAGCAGCGGGCGCTGGTCGGCGCGCTCCGGCATCACCAGGTAATAGCTGCGCTCGCCCGAGAGCGGCCGCGCGCAGGCCACCACGAGTTCGCCGCGCGCGAGTTCGTCGGCCACCAGCATGGTCGGTATCAGGGCCACGCCGAACCCGTGCGATGCGGCCGCGGCCAGGATGGAGAACAACTCGTAGCGCGGGCCGCCGCGCGCGGTGGGCGCATCGATGCGCTGGGCGTCGAACCACTGCCGCCATCCATCGGGCCGCGTGCTCTGCTGCAGCAGCGGCATCTTCGCGATGGCCGCAGGTGCCACGGGCCGGCCGCGCGGCAGCAGCGACGGGCTGCACACCGGCACCACGTCTTCGTGCATCAGCAGCAGCGCGCGCGTGCCGGCCCAATTCTCGACCTGCGCCGGCGTGCCGGCGTAGAGCGCGGCGTCGAACTCGGCATCGGCGAACAGAAAGGGACGGGTGCGCGTCTCGATGTGCACCACCACGTCGGGGTGCAGCGCCGCGAAGTCCTTGAGGCGCGGCATCAGCCAGCGCGTGGCGAAAGTCGGCACGGCCGCGAGCGAGAGCGAGCCGCCCTCGCCCTGGCGGGCCATGGCGTCGAGCGTGTCGCGCTCCATCGCTTCGAGCCGCCGGGCCGTCTGGCGCGCATAGGCCGCGCCGCTCGCGGTCAGTGCCACGCCATGGCGCGTGCGGCGGAACAGCGCCACGCCGAGGAAGGCCTCGAGCGTGCCGATCTGGCGCGACACCGCGCTCTGCGTGAGCGCGAGTTCCTGCGCCGCGCGGGTGTAGCTTTCGTGCCGTGCCGCGGCGTCGAAGCACACGAGGGTCTGCAGGGGCGGTATCTTGCGGCGCATGTATGCCGCAAGTGTATGACTGGCAATGCGCTGTTACCAGTAGAACGGCCCTGTACTCTGCACCAGATGTGCGTTGTACGCATATCTGGGTGAGGATTCATCGTTTGCGCATGGCCTTGAGCGGGGCTAGGATCGGGCGATTCCCGGCCTTTTCGCCTTTTCTTTTCTTCCCCTTCTCCGGAGACAGCCACATGGCCGCCAAAGCGCAATTCCATTGGGACGACCCCTTCCTGCTCGACCAGCAACTGACCGACGACGAGCGCATGATCCGCGACGCGGCCAATGCCTACTGCCAGGAACGCCTCGCGCCGCGCGTGCTCGAAGGCTTCCGCACCGGCGAGACCGACCCCGCCATCTTTCGCGAAATGGGTTCGCTCGGCCTGCTGGGCCCGACGATTCCCGAGCAGTACGGCGGCCCCGGCCTCAACTACGTGGCTTACGGCCTGATCGCGCGCGAAGTCGAGCGCGTCGACTCGGGCTACCGCTCGATGGCCAGCGTGCAGAGCTCGCTGGTGATGGTGCCGATCTTCGAATTCGGCAGCGAAGGCCAGAAGCAGAAGTTTCTGCCCAAGCTCGCCACCGGCGAATGGATCGGCTGCTTCGGCCTGACCGAGCCCGACCACGGCTCCGACCCCGGCAGCATGGCCACGCGCGCCAAGAAGGTGCCGGGCGGTTATTCGCTCAGCGGCTCGAAGATGTGGATCAGCAATTCGCCGATCGCCGACGTGTTCGTGGTCTGGGCCAAGGAAGTCAGCGAAAGCGGCGCCGTCGGCCCGATCCGCGGCTTCGTGCTCGAGAAGGGCATGAAGGGCCTGAGCGCACCGGCGATCCACGGCAAGGTGGGCCTGCGCGCCAGCATCACGGGCGAGATCGTGATGGACGGCGTGTTCTGCCCCGAAGAAAACGCGTTCCCCGAAGTGCAGGGCCTCAAGGGCCCGTTCACCTGCCTCAACAGCGCACGCTACGGCATTTCGTGGGGCGCGCTCGGCGCGGCCGAAGACTGCTGGCACCGCGCGCGCCAGTACACGCTCGACCGCAAGCAGTTCGGCCGCCCGCTCGCCGCGAACCAGCTCATCCAGAAGAAGCTCGCCGACATGCAGACCGAGATCACGCTGGGCCTGCAGGGCAGCCTGCGCCTCGGCCGCATGAAGGACGAGGGCACGGCCGCGGTCGAGATCACCTCGATCATGAAGCGCAACAACTGCGGCAAGGCGCTGGACATTGCGCGCATGGCACGCGACATGATGGGCGGCAACGGCATCAGCGACGAGTTCGGCGTGGCACGCCACCTGGTCAACCTCGAGGTGGTCAACACCTACGAAGGCACGCACGACATCCACGCGCTGATCCTGGGCCGTGCGATCACGGGCATTGCGGCGTTCGCGAACTAAAAACCCACACGGACTTCCGGACGCAGAAGGCGCAGAGATTTCGCAGAGAGCGCAGAAGAAAACCAAATCTTTTGCGTTGAATTTTTTTGCGCCTTCTGCGAAACCTTCGCGTCCTCTGCGTCCGGTACCCGAATCCGATCTCCGCATCACCATGACAGCAGCAGCCCTCGACGGCATCAAAGTCCTTGACCTTTCGCGCGTGCTCGCGGGCCCGTGGTGCACGCAGATCCTCGCGGACCTGGGTGCCGACGTGGTCAAGATCGAGCGCCCCGGCGTGGGCGACGACACCCGCACCTGGGGCCCGCCGTTCGTCAAGGACGCGAACGGCAACGACACCGACCAGGCGAGCTATTTCACGGCCTGCAACCGCAACAAACGCTCGGTCACGGTCGACATGGCCACGCCCGACGGGCAGGCGCTGCTGAAACAGATGGCCGCGCAGGCCGACATCGTGGTGGAGAACTTCAAGACCGGCGGCCTGGCGCAGTACGGGCTCGACCACCAGAGCCTGCGCGCGGCCAACCCGCGGCTCATCTACTGCAGCGTGACCGGCTTCGGCCACGACGGCCCCTACGCCGAGCGCGCGGGCTACGACCTGATGATCCAGGCCATGACCGGCATGATGAGCATCACCGGCCGCCCCGATGGCGAACCCGGTGGCGGTCCGCTGCGCGTGGGCGTGGCGCTCACCGACCTGTTCACCGGCGTCTACGCGAGCACCGCGATCCTCGCGGCGCTGCAGGTGCGCGACCGCACCGGCGAGGGCCAGCACATCGACATGGCGCTGCTCGACGTCGGCATGGCGATCCTCGCCAACCAGGCCAGCGCCTTCCTCAACACCGGCCATGCGCCCGAGCGCCAGGGCAACACGCACCCGAGCCTCGCGCCCTACCAGGACTTTCCGACGGCCGACGGCGCGATGCTGCTGGCCGTGGGCAACAACGGCCAGTTCGCGCGCTTCTGCGAGGCGGCCGGCCATCCCGAATGGGCCGCCGATGCGCGTTTTGCCACCAACACGCTGCGCGTGAAGCACCGCGGCGTGCTGATCCCGATGATGGAAGCGCTCACGCGCACGCGCAGCACCGCCGACTGGGTCGCGCTGCTCGAGGACAAGGCCGTGCCCTGCGGCCCGATCAACGACATCGCGCAGGCCTTCGACGACGCGCAGGTCAAGGCGCGCGGCCTGGCCGTCACGCTGCCGCGCGACGCGGGCGACGGCATCGCGAGCATCACCGGCGTGGCGAGCCCGCTGCGGCTTTCGGCCACGCCGCCCGTGCTGCGCCATGCGCCGCCGGCGCTCGGGCAGCACACGCGCGAGGTGCTGGCCGAGTTCGGCATCGACGCCGGGCGCTTCGAGGCATTGCGCGCGGCCGGGGTGGTCTGACACACTGGCGGGCATGCCCACCCGCCCGCTGCCAAGTCCGCCCGCCGCACCGTTCGCGCTGCTGCGCATCGACCACGTCGTGCTGCGTGTGCGCGACACCGAGCGCGCCATCGGCTTCTACTGCGGCGTGCTCGGCTGCACAGTGGAGAAGCGCCGCGACGACCTCGGCCTCGTGCACCTGCGCGCCGGTGCGAGCCTGATCGACCTGGTTTCGCACGACGGCCGGCTCGGCCGCCAGGGCGGTGCGCTCGCGGGCGCGGAGGGGCGCAACGTCGACCATCTCTGCCTGCGCATCGAACCCTTCGACGAAGCGGCGATCCGCGCGCTGATGGCGCGCAATGGCGTGCCGGTGGACGGCGAGGTGCAGAACAACTTCGGTGCCGAGGGCGACGGGCCCTCGATCTACGTCACCGATCCGGACGGCAACGGCGTCGAGCTGAAAGGGCCCGCCTGATCTGCCTGCTCAGCCGGCGCGGCCGACGATCGCGACCGCGAACACCGCCACGCCAAGCGCGAGGTTCAGGCTCACGAGCATGCGCACCGTGCCGAGCCGCGCGCCCGCCTCGGGCCACGCGCCCTGCGCAACCGCGCGGCGCAGCGCCGGGAACACCGCGGCGCGGATGTAGACGTAGACACCGGCCATGACCAGCGCGATGCCCATCATCGCCTGGATGCGCCAATGCACGCTTCGGAAGCCGCCCGTGAGCATGATCATCGCGAAGCCGCTCGCGAACAGCAGCGTGACGGCCGCGTCGACGCCGACGAAGAAGCGCCTCAGCACCGCCGCCATGGTCGGCAGCCGCAGCGGCGGCTCGAGCGTGGCGGCCACGGCGGGGCGCACCGCGAAGTGCAGGGTGGCCATGCCGCCGACCCAGAAGGCGGCCGCAAGCAGGTGGATGAGAAGCAGGATGACGTAGGGCATGGGTGCCGATCAGAACACCGAAACGTGCGCGCACGCAATGTTTCGCGCCGTGGGTTAAAACGCCTTCCTCTCTCTCTTCTCCAGAAAGCCGAGACCACATGACCCGTACCGTCGCCCAGAAACGCGCCGATTTCCGCGCGCTGCACGCACAAGGCTGCTTCATTCTTCCGAACCCCTGGGACGCGGGCAGCGCGCGCTACCTGCAGGGCCTGGGCTTCAAGGCGCTGGCCACCACCAGCTCGGGGCATGCGTGGTCCCAGGGGCGGGCCGACGGCGCCGAGACGCGCGACGCCGTGCTCGCTCACCTGCGCGAGATCGTGGCGGCGACCGACCTGCCGGTCAACGCCGACTTCGAGAACGGCTTCGGGCGCGACGCCGAGGGCGTGGCCGAGAGCGTGCGCCTGGCGGTCGAGACCGGCGTGGCAGGCCTGTCGATCGAGGACTCGACCGGCGATGCCGCCGATCCGCTGTTCGCGATCGACGTGGCGGTCGAGCGCCTGCACGCCGCGCGCCGGGCCATCGATGCGGCCGGCGGCGACACGCTGCTCGTGGGCCGCGCCGAGAACTTCATCGTCGGGCGGCCCGACCTCGACGACACCATCGCGCGCCTCAAGGCCTATGACGCGGCCGGCGCCGACTGCCTCTATGCGCCGGCGATCCGCACGCGTGAGCAGATCGAGGCCGTGGTCGCCGCAGTCGCGCCCAAGCCGTTCAACCTGCTGATCGGCTGGTCGAGCGAGCTCACGCTGCAGGACGTGGCCGCGCTCGGCGTGCGCCGCATCAGCGTGGGCGGCGCACTGGCCCGCGCGGCCTGGGGCGGTTTCGACCGCGCGGCGCGCGCCCTGGCCGGCGAAGGGCGCTTCGACTTCGAAGGCGCCGCCTCGGGGGCCGAGCTCAACCAATTCTTCAAGCCGTTCGCCGCATAGGCCCGCGCGTGGCCGGCCGCCGCATCGACCTGCTGCTCGCGGAGATCCGCGCCTGCAGCGCCTGCGAGGCCCACCTGCCGCTCGGCCCGCGGCCGGTGCTGCAGGCGAGCGCGGGCGCGCGGCTCTTGATCGTCGGCCAGGCGCCGAGCATGACGGTGCATACGACCGGCGTGCCCTGGGACGACCGCAGCGGCGAGCAGCTCCGGCGCTGGCTCGGCATCGACCGCGAGGTTTTCTACGACGCGTCACGCATCGCGATCATGCCGATGGGCTATTGCTATCCGGGCCGCGGCGCGAGCGGCGACCTGCCGCCGCGGCGGGAATGCGCCGCGCTCTGGCACGCGCGGCTGCTCGCGCAGATGCCGCAGATCGCGCTGACGCTGCTGGTCGGCCAGTATGCGCAGCGTCACTTTCTCGGCCCCGCGCGCAAGGCCGGTCTCACCGAGACCGTGCAGGCCTTCGAAGACTACGCGCCGCGCTTCATGCCGCTGCCGCATCCGTCGCCGCGCAACACCGGCTGGTTCAAACACCACCCGTGGTTCGAGCGCGACGTGCTGCCGGTGTTGCGCGAGCGCGTGCGCGCGGCGCTCGAGGGCTAGCTTCGAGATGGGGTCGCCCTGCGCGCCGCAGGCCGGCGCGGCGGCCGCGCCTCAAGCACGAGTTCGGCCGGCAGCGTGTCGTTCCACGACTCGGTGAAATAGGCGCGGTCGCTCGGCACCAATTGCGGCAGCGCCTCGCGCAGCTGCGCGAGTGAGCCTTCGGCCGCCTTCAGGTCGCCGGCCTGCGCCGCGTACCAGGCATGTTCGAACAACAGGCTGCCATGCTGCAGCCCCGGGTAGCGGCGGCGCCCGGCCTGGTGGTCGGCGAGGCGGGCCGCCGCCACGTCGACCCAGCGCGCAGGCCAGTGCGCCGGGCTGTCGAAAGCATCGGCCAGCGGCCCGGCCAGCGCCGATATCGCGGCCGGATCGAGCGGCATCTGCGCACGGAACTGCGCGAGCGACGGCTGCGGCCCGGTGCGGCAGTGGCCGCGCGCGATGCGCATCAGGTAGATCGCATTCCACGCCGAGCGCCCCTGGCCGTCGGTGTGGCCGCAGAGCCACTCGCTGAACGCGATCCACTGCACCGCGCGGCGCGTCGTGTCGGCATGGCCGTCCTGCGCGAGCGCTGGCAGGTCGGAGAGCCCGACGCGGTCGAACAGCCAGGCCGCCATGCCCATGTTGGCCGCCACGTGCTGGGCTGCGTCGAAGGAGTGCGATTCGAAGGCCGCCGCCAGCGCCTCGCCAAAGCGCTGCAGCGATTCCTCCGCGAGCGCCGCGGCGGCCTGCGGCTCGCCGGCCGCCAGCCCGAGCGCGCGCGAGCGGCACACCAGCGCCCAGAGGTTGCACCATTCGAAGCGCACGTCGGGATGGTGGCGCAGCACCAGCGCCCGCGCCGCGTCGCTGGCCATGCCGCCGAGCAGCGACTCGGCGAGCGGCAGGTCGCGCGCGGTGTAGGCGCACCAGGCCGAGACGATGCATTCCATCGCCCCGAGATAGTCGTTGCCGGCCACGTGGTGGGCCAGGCGCTGCTTCTTCAGCGCCTGCAGCCGCCGGCGCGCCTGCTCGTTGTCGCCGAGCCGGCGCCACAGCATCGCCTCGTTCAGCGTGACGAGCGCGCGCTGGAAATCGGTGGCGGCCAGGCCGCCGGCCAGGCGGATCGAGGCGAGCGCACTGCCGCCGCCATCGCCCGCCACGGGGGCCATGAGCCGGCCCTGGCGCGCGGCCTGCTGCGCAGCGACCAATTGCTTCCAGAAGGCCGCGTCCTGCAGGTGCACTGCGTCGGGCGGCGCCGAGCCGGCCTCGGCCGCGGCGCGCCGCCGCGTGCGCAGGCCCAGGAACGAAGCCACCTCGGCGGCCGTGGCGGCGCGGCCGTCGACCTGCAGGCGCACCCGCGCGGCCTCGCCGGCGGGCAGCCAGAACGGGCCCTGGCTGCGCCGCTCGGCGTTGAGGAAGCGCGGCTCGCGCTGCGTGTCCTCGCCCCAGCCGACGTCGAGCTGCCAGCCCTTGAAATCGCGGAAGGCGCGGCTCACGACCATGCGCAGCGTGCTTGCGTCCGAGACCTCGCCGCGCAGGTCGGCCAGGCGCACCAGTCCGCCCTCGGCGTCGTGCGCATGCTTCATGCGCACCACCAGCCAGAGCGACTGGAACGCCGCGCGCCGTCCGTCGACGGTCTGCGGCGAGGTGAGTTCGATCGAAAGCGGAGGAAGGGAGGCTGCGGTGGAGGGGGGCACGCCCCGCATTGAACCTCAAATTCAGCGGTAGCGATCCATCAGCGCCGGCAATTCGCTGCGCCCGATGCCCAGGTCGCGCAGCTCATGGTCGCTCATCGACACCAGGTGGCGCTGCGCGTCGCGTGCGCGGCGGCCGTCCACCACGCGGCGGCGCCAGCCGCCGAGGGCATGGATCAGGCGTTGATGGAAGGACGATGGCTTGGGCGCGGTCACGGGGGGCTCCTTGGTTGGAGCACCGATCTTCTGGCGCCGCGTGCTATTGTGGAAGTTGAGAATGCTGACAGCGCCGATCAGCTTTGCTGATACACAGAACCCCACCGCGCCACACCGATGCGACACCTCAACCTCGACCAGCTGCGCACGCTCATCGCCATTGCCGACCTCGGCAGCTTCTCGGCCGCGGCCAAGGCGCTGCACCTGGCGCAGCCCACGGTGAGCCTGCACATCAGCGAGCTCGAAGCGCGTCTCGGTGCGCCGCTGGTGGTGCGCGGCAACCGCCGCATCGCGCCCACGGCCGCGGGCGCGGCGCTGGTCGAGCGCGGCCGCAAGCTGCTGCGCGACACCGACGACGCCATCGAGGCCGTGAAGCGACAGGCCGAAGGCCGGGTGGGGCGCGTGCGGCTCGGCACCTCGACCGGCGTGCTCGTCGACCTGCTGCCGCAGGTGCTCGAGGCGCTGGGCGCCGAGCATTCGGGCATCGACGTCGAGGTGAGCATCCGCGGCTCGTTCGAGGCGATGGCGCGGCTGGCCGCGGGCACGCTCGACATCGGCCTGGTCGCGGTGCCGCAGCCGCCGATGCGCGGCATCGTCGTCACGCCCTGGTGCGAGCAGCCGATGATGGCTTTCGTGCCGCAGCGCTGGAAGGCGCCACGGCGCGTGACGCCGGCCTGGCTCGCGGCGCAGCCGCTGATCTTCAACGAGGCCACCACGCACATGTACCGCCTCACGATGGAGTGGTTCGCCGCGGCCGGCTTCGCGCCGCGCGCACGCATCGAGCTCAACTACGACGCCGCCATCCGCAGCCTGGTGTCGGCGGGCTACGGCGCCGCGCTGCTGCCGCTGCAAAAGAGCACCGACCTGCCCGGCAACGGGCGCATGCAGATCCTTCCGGTGAGCCCGAAGCTCACGCGGCGCGTGGGCATTGCGCACCGCGAGCCCTCGATGCTCGACGGCGCGACCTTGCGCGTGCTGGAGGTGCTCGGCGCGTTCCGCCCGAAGTGACGGCGCTCCCGCACCTCAGTGCCTCAGCGCCTTCGCGGCTCAACGCGGCCGCGCGTAGCCCGATTCGATCCAGGCGGCCGCGCTCGACGCGGTGAGCCGGAACGCGGGCGACACGCCCACACTCGCGAGTTCGGTGTCGTCCGCCGCATCGTGCGCAGTGAGCGTGGCCGAAGGGTTGTCCTCGTCGGGCACGATCGCCAGTGAAACGCGCACGCGGCGGTCGTCGCGCGCGGTCACCGTCACGTGCTTGTTGAGCGTGGCGTGCAACTGCTGCTCGTGCCGGCGAATGACCTCGGCCGCGGTCTTCACGAGCGTGGAGAACGCCGGGCCGTCGAGCGGCTTGGGGTTCTTCTTGTCGCGGCCCATGGTCCAGGGGCCGACGAGCGCGGGCTCGGGGTCGCCCTGGCGCGTCATCTCGACGGCCCAGCCGTCGTCGTCCTCGTTCTTGATCACGCGCGCGGTCCAGAGGCCGTCGCGCCACAGGCGGGGTTCGTGCAGGGGCGGGGTGTCGTCGGTGTCGTCGCCGTCGTCGATGTATTCGGTAGGGGTCGGTTCGGTCATTCGGGGCATGCGTGATCTTGCGCGGCCATTGTCGCCTGCGTCCGATCGCGCCCGGCGCGCGTCAGAACACCGACAGCCCGGTGCGCGCCACGAACAGTTCGAGCGCCTTCATGCCGAGCAGCGAGTTGCCCGACGCGTCAAGCGCGGGCGACCAGACGCAGAGCGTGAGCCGGTCGGGCACCACCGCCACGATGCCGCCGCCCACGCCGCTCTTGCAGGGCAGGCCGATCGAGAAGGCCACATCGCCGGCCGCGTCGTAGGTGCCGCAGGTCAGCATCAACGCGTTGATGCGCCGGGTCTGCCGCTCGCCCGTGACCGCGGCGCGGCCGTCGATCGGATGCGCGCCGTCGCGACACAGGAAGGCGGCGGCGCGCGCGAGCTGGCGGCAAGTCATGCGCAGCGCGCACTGGTGGAAGTAGGTGCCGAGCACGGCGCCCACGTCGTTGTCGATCTTGCCGAAGCTCTTCATGAAGTTGGCGAGCGCGACGTTGCGGAAACCGGTCGCGGCCTCCGACTGCGCGACTTCGCTGTCGAATGCGATCGGCTCATCGCAGAGGCTGCCCATCAGCGCGAGGATGTCGGCCTTGGCGCTGCCGCCCGCCTGCAGCGCCTGGCTCACGAGCCGGTCGGCCACCGCGATCGCGCCCGCATTGATGAACGGGTTGCGCGGCTTGCCTTGCTCGTTCTCGAGCTGCACCAGCGAGTTGAACGGATTGCCCGAGGGCTCGCGTCCGATGCGCTCCCACAGCGCCTCGCCCATGCGCTGCATCGCGAGCGTGAGCGTGAAGAGTTTGGAGATGCTCTGGATCGAGAACGGCGTCTCGAAGTCGCCCGCGCCGGCTTCCTCGCCGTCGCAGGTGCGCAGCGCGATGCCGAGCTGGCGCGGATCGACCGAGGCGAGCGCAGGGATGTAGCTTGCGACCGTACCGCCCTGGCCGAGCTGCGGCCGCAGGGTGGCGACGATTTCGTCGAGCACCGGCTGGAACTTCATCGGGGCGCCCATCGCGTTCATCAGGCCGTGCGCCGCACCGCGGTCCGGCGGTTCACGAGCACGATGCCGACCGCCACGCCCGCGAGCGCCACGATCAGCTGCGCCGTCAGCGGCTCCTTCAGCAGCACCACGCCGAACACCAGCGCGAACAGCGGCGTGAGGAAGGTGAACGACGACATCTGCGTGGCCGGGTAGTGCCGCAGCAGCCACATCCATGCGAGATAGCTCGCGAACGCGCCGACCACGGTCTGCAGCGCGATCGAGGTCCAGGCCCAGGCCGAGTACGACAGGCCCCACGGCTCGCCGAGCACGAGCGACAGCAGCGGGCACACCACGGCGGTCACGGCCACTTGGTAGAACAGCGTCTTCTCGGCGCTGGCCGTGGCCAGGCGCGTGGTGCGCAGCGTGATCGTCGTCAGGCCCCAGAGCATGCCGGCCGCGAGTGCCATCGCGTCGCCGATGAGCTGCGTCGAACTCATGTGACTGAAGCCTTCGCTGAAGGCCAGCACCACGCCCGCGAACGCGATCAGCAGGCCCAGCCACTGGAAGCCGCGCAGCCGCTCCGACGGCACCCACCGCGGCAGCAGCAGCGAGACCCAGAACGGCGCGGTGTAGAGAAACACCGTGAGCCGCGACGCGCTGGTGTTCTGCAGCCCCAGGTAGATGCCCGCGAATTCGCCCGCGAACAGCAGCCCCGCGAGCAGGCCGCCCGCGAGCGTGCCGTCGCGCTCGAACAGCGGCACGCGGCGCCACACGCACCACAGCCACAGCAGCAGCACCGCACCGGCCATGCGGATCGAGGCCTGCCAGAGCGGCGGCACTTCGGAGACGGTGGTCTTGATGAGGATCTGCTGCAGCCCCCAGAAGGCACAGCAGGCGATCAGCAGGCCGATGGCCAGGGAGTCGAGGTGGGTCTTGCGCTGGATCATTGGTTTTTTTCTTGTACGCCGCGGCAGGGGTCGGTTACAGCGGATGCTCGGTGTAGAAGCGCCCGCCGTGGAAGAGCAGCGGCGATGCCGTCTCGTCGTGCGTGCAGCGCTCGACCTCGCCGACGAAGATCACGTGGTCGCCTTCGTCGTAGCGGCTGCGGTTGAAGCACTCGAAGCTCGCCGCCGCGCCCGCGAGCACCGGCGCGCCGCCGAGCCCCTCGGTGAAGTCCACGTCGACCCAGCGGTCGATGTTCTTGGTGGCGAAGCGCTCGGCCAGCGCTTTCTGGTTGGCGGCCAGGATGTTGACCGCATAGTGCGAGCCCGCGCTGAGCGCCGGCATCGAGGCCGCGGCGCGCGAGAGGCTCCACAGCACCAGCGGCGGCGCGAGCGAGACCGAATTGAACGAATTGGCGGTCAGGCCGACGAGCGTGCCCTGAGCCGAACGCGCGGTGACGATGGTCACGCCGGTGGCGAACATGCCGAGCGCCGCGCGGAACTCGGCGGGCGAGAAGGTCGGGGGCTGGGCCCGGCGGGAGGTGGTCACGGAGGAAGCGGCACGTTGGAAGGCAGGGAAGGGCTATTCTGGCTCAGCTGCCGGCGGCGTTGCTGGCGTGGCAGTCATTTCCTCGGTCACGCACGGGGTGTAGATCGGTCGCCTGCACTGCAGCTCACGCATGGCTTCCCCATGTTCACGACTCCCTCAGTTCCTCTATCGCCTTGTGCAGAAACGCCGCGATCTCTTCCTTCTCTGGCAACTGCACCTGGTATCGCGACACAAACAACTGATTGCTCATGCCCGCCAGCGCGTACTCCACGAGTTCGACGTTCTTGCGCGTGCACAGAAGAATGCCGATCGGCGGCTGGTCGCCCTCGCTCATTTCATGGTGCTTGTAGTACCCCACGTAGCTGTTGAGCTGCCCCAGATGTTCATGGCGGAAGGCGTCGTTCTTGAGCTCGATGAGCACGTGGCATTTGAGGACGCGGTGATAGAAGACCAGGTCCACGAAGAAGTGCTCGCCGCCTATCAGGAGGCGCTTTTGCCGCGCCTCAAAGCAGAAGCCGTGGCCCAGTTCCAGAAGGAAGCCCTGAAGCTTGTCGAGCAGCGCATCCTCGAGTTGACCTTCAGTCATCACTTCCTGGGGTTTGAGGCCCAGGAACTCGAACACGTAGGGATCGCGAATCACCTGCTGCGGCGCGTGCTGCTCCGCGCCCGAATGGGCGCGTTTCGAAAGTGCGACTTTGTCGATGGACAGTCCGCTGCGCTGCCAATACTGGCTCGCGATCTGTCGCTTGAGTTCGCGCACGGACCAGTTCCCGCGCAGTGCTTCGGCTTCGTAGAAGGTACGCTGCGGCGCGTCGTCGAGTTCGACCAACTGCTCGAAGTGACTGTAGGAAAGTCGAGTGACGAGCAGGTCGGGGTCGGTTGAGAAAACGGTGGTGGGCGATGGTGCGGACGCCGTCCGCACTTTTTCTTCCGATGGCGCGGGCGGTCGCAGCGCCGCATATTGTGCGGACACTGCCCGCACAATCTGCGGATAGGCCCTGTAGAAGGCCAAGTAGCCGTAGAGCTGGCGTTTGCCGCTGTTGCTCACACCTTGCGTACGCAAGGCGTCGGACAATTCGGCAAGCAGCTTGTCCCCATAGCGGGCGCGATCGGCACCCTGCAGTTCGTAGTGGTGGATATGGGAGCCGATCAACCAGTTGCGCCACGTGAGACTGATGTTGACGGCGCGGGTGGCCCGAACGGCGCACTCCTCGTGCACCTGGCGAATACTGGTTACCAGTGCGGCAAATCCTGTGTCCGGCGGCGTTGTTGCAGGGCTGCGCTCAGAGGGCATGTGCAGGAGCTTACCTCGGCCAGCGCGCTGCGAGCGCCATCGTCGTCAACAGGTGCGAAGTCAGGCTTGCCGCGTTCAGCCTCAGCCGAAGAACCAGTAGCAGACCGCAACCGCCGCAGCCACGCCCGCTGCTTCGGCCGCGAGGGCGCAGGCGACCGCATGCCGCGCGCGCTGGATGCCGACGGCGCCGAAGTACACCGCGAGCACGTAGAAGGTGGTCTCGGTGCTGCCCTGGATGGTGGCGGCCACCAGCGCCGGAAAGCTGTCGACGCCCTGGCTCTGCATGGTCTCGATCAGCATGGCGCGGGCCGCGCTGCCCGAGAAGGGCTTGACCAGCGCGGTCGGCATGGCGTCGACGAAGCGCGTGTCCCAGCCGCCCATCTCGACCAGCCAGCGCAGCCCCGCGAGCGCGGCATCGAGTGCGCCCGAGGCGCGCAGCACCCCGACGGCGCAGAGCATCGCGACCAGGTAGGGCAGCAGGCTCTTCGCGATCTCGAAGCCGTCCTTCGCGCCTTCGATGAAGCATTCGTAGACCTTGATGCGGCGCACCGCGCCGGCCACCAGGAAGGCGACGATCACGCCGAACAGCACCAGGTTGCCCATCAGCGACGACAGCGCCGCGATCGCCGCCGCCGACAGGCCGCCGAGCAGCGCCATGAAGCCACCGAGCAGCAGCGCGCCCGGCACGAGGTAGGCCAGCACCACCGGGTCCCAGAGCCGCAGCCGCTGCACCGCCGCGACCGCGAGCAGGCCCGCAAGCGTCGAGGCGCTGGTGGCCAGCAGGATCGGCAGAAACACCAGCGTCGGGTCGGCCGCGCCCTGTTGCGCGCGGTACATGAAGATGGTCACCGGCAGCAGCGTGAGCGACGAGGCGTTGAGCACCAGGAACAGGATCTGGGCATTGGTGGCTACTACCGGATCGGGATTGAGCCGCTGCAGTTCGCGCATCGCCTTCAGGCCGATCGGCGTGGCGGCGTTGTCGAGCCCGAGCGCGTTGGCCGCGAAGTTCATCGTGATGAGCCCCAGCGCGGGATGGCCCGCGGGCACGCCCGGCATGAGCCGCCGGAACAGCGGCCCGAGCAGCCGCGCGAGCCAGCCGACCAGTCCCGCCGCCTCTGCGATGCGCAGGAAGCCGAGCCACAGCGTGAGCGTGCCGAACAGCAGCACCATCACCTCGACCGCGAGCCGCGCCATCGCGAACAGGCTCTCGACGATGGCCGCGAACACGCCCGGGTCGCCGCCGACGAGCCAGCGGCCGAGCGCGGCGAGCGCCGCCACGAGAAAGAAGCCCAGCCACAAGCCGTTGAGCACGCGCGATTCTTTCGTCAGGAAATATCAATGAGCAGGTGCGGCCGGAAGCCTTCCTGTTCGCCCTTGCCCTTGTAGCCGAGCGGATTGGCGACCACGCGGCAGCCGTTCTTCACGTAGTCGAAGGGGCAGTGCAAATGGCCGTGCAGCCAAAGCTGCGCATGCGCGAGCAGCGGGTCGAGCGCATTGCAGAAGCCGGCCGTGCCGGGCGTGAGGCCGTAGCGCGGATCGGCGCTCGCGAGGCTCGGCGCGAAGTGGGTAATCGCGACCGTGGTGCCGTCGAACGGCTCGGCCAGCGCCTTCTCGAGCCAAGCCTGGCATTCGAGTGCCTGCGCGCGCAGCTCGGCCGCCATGAAGGGCCGGCCGTGTCGCACGGTCGCGGCCTTGGCCAGATAGAAGTCGGCCGCGCGCATCGCCTTGCCGCGCTTCTTGAGTGCGTCGGCCAGGCCGTCGACCGCGGGATCCACCAGCGCGTCGAAGTCGGCCCAAAGCGTGGTGCCGACGAAGCGGACGCCTTCGATGACGGCGGTCTCGCGCTCGAGCCAGCGGATGTCGAGTTCGTCGCAGAGCGCGCGCAGCCGCGCATGGGTCTGGTCGAAATCGGTGTTGTCGTACTCGTGGTTGCCCGGCACGTAGACCACCGGCACCGGCCAGCCGCGGCGTGGCGAGAAGCGGCCCAGGCCGAAGTCGGTGTCGGCGAGCCGCGAGCCCTGCTGGTACGACCCGATGTCGCCCGCGAGCACCAGCATGTCGGCACCCGTCACCGGCGCCGCCTGGAAATGCGGATGAGACTCCAGGTGCAGGTCGGACAGCAGTTGCAGCTTCATCGTCGAATCAGTCTAGAGGAATCGGCCCATGCACAAAGCGCATAACGACAGGGGTTTAAATACTAGGGATAACCCTTATTCTTGAGGCATCAACCACTCCGCGCCGCCAAAAGCAGCGCAACCGTCATGTTCAGCCTTTTTGCCCCCGTGGCTCAATTCTTCCGTTCTGCGCCGGCCGACAGCCTGCCCGCCAGCCCCGCATCCGTCCTGATGGAAAGCGCCGACATGCGCGCCGGGGTCGATGCGCGCCAGGCGCAGGAACTGCGCATCGCCGCCAGCGCCTGGCTCAGCGTCATCCGCTGACCGGCCCGCCAGCGGCCTTGCGCCCCAGCGCGGGATCGGCGAAGGCCGCCGCGGCGGAGCGCAGCAGCGCGGTGCGCAGCCATTCGTGCGCATGGCCGTGCTGCGCGCGGCGGTGCCAGATCGCATCGACGTGCACCATCGGCTGGTCGAACGGCAGCTCGCGCAGCACCAACCGGTCCTCGATGCCGGTCACCGTCACGAAGTGGCGCGGCAGCACCGTCAGCAGGTCGGAGTTGGCCACCACCCGGCCGGCCGTGAAGAACTGGTTCACCGTCACCACCACGTGCCGCTCGCGCCCGAGGGCGCCGAGCGTCTGGTCGATGAAGCCATAGGGCCGGCCCGAAAAGCTCACGAGCAGGTGCCGTGCGGCGCAGTAGTCGTCGAGCGTGAGCGGCCTGTCCGCCAGCGGATGTCCGCGCCGCATCACGCAGACGTACTCGCCGAGGTAGAGCCGCTGGGTCTCGAAAGCCACGCCCGCGCCCGACTGGCCGCGCGCCGCGAGGCTGGCGATCACGGCCGGGAAGTAGCCCACGGCCATGTCGACTTCTTCCTGCTCGAGCATGCGCCGCGGATCGCGCGTGGTCAGCGGCAGCACGCGCAGCGAGATGGCAGGCGCTTCGTTCTCGACGATCTTCACCAGGCCCGGAATCAGCTCGGCCGCAGTCGCGTCGGCCATGGCCAGGATGAAGGTGCTGTCGGCCGATGCCGCGTTGAACTCGCCCGGCGCCAGCGTGTGCTGCAGCTGCCGAAGCGCATCGCGCACCGTGGGCCAGAGCGCCAGTGCGCGCGGCGTGGGCTCGACGCCGGCGCCGGCGCGCGTCACGAGGTCGTCGCCCAGGGCGTCGCGCAGCCGGCGCAGGGCATTGCTCACGGCCGGCTGCGTGATCGAGAGGTTGCGTGCGGCGCGCGTGAGGTTGCGCTCCGCCATCACTTCGTCGAAGACGCGCAGCAGGTTGAGGTCGAGGGTGCGGAAATTGACGTCCATCAGCGTTGTGAATGATAAACATCAGAAAGATAAAGTGGCAAAACACTAGGGCAAACCCTAATATCACTCCATCGACACCAGCCATTCATCCCAAGGAGGGATCCATCATGACCAGCTTCGTCCACGTTGACCAACCCACTTCCCACCCCGGCGTCGATCGCGCCGAGGTTCTGTTCGCCCAGCTGAAGGCCGCCCGTGCGGGCGCCAACGGTTCGCGTCCCCTGATCGTCCTCTTGATCGTCGCTGCGCTGGCCGCCGCGGCGGTGGTGGCCGACAACCTCGTGACCCACTGGGACGAGGGCGCGCTGCTTGCCGGCTGGGCCGTGCTCTGCGGCGCCGTGTTCGCCGGCATCGCGCTGTATGCCGGCTCGCTGCGCGACATCGTCGCAGGCACCTGGAACGCGGCGGCCCACCGCCGCGCCGCGGCCCGTGCCGATGCCCGCTTCATCCAGGCCGCCAAGAACGACCCGCGCATCATGCAGGAGCTGCAGGCCGCCACGTGGCGCCACGAGTCGGAAGGCAAGGTTCCGGGCGCTGCCGCCGCCAAGGTCGATGCACTGGCCCGCATGGCCGAAAGCGCCCAGGAAGCCCGCATGCCGACGATCTACGACGCCATGCGCCGCATGAACAGCTCGCGCTACTATTGATCGGCCGGCCCTCGCGGCCCCAATGAAAGAGCCGCCCTGCGAGGGCGGCTTTTTTTTTGCCTTTCGCAGGTCAGGCCGCGAGGCGCTGCTCGATGGCGGCCCGGGTCTCGGGCAGCTCCTTCGGCAGGTGGTGCTTGAGCTGCTCGAAGAGTTCGGCGTGCAGCTTGAGTTCGGCTTCCCAGGCGGCCTTGTCGATGCTGGTGACGCTCTTGAACTGCTCGGCGCTGAAGTCCAGGCCGGTCCAGTTGAGTTCTTCGTAGCGCGGGCTCACGCCGAACACGTGGTCCGTGCCCTCGGCCTTGCCTTCGATGCGGTCGATCATCCACTTGAGCACGCGCATGTTCTCGCCATAGCCGGGCCAGACGAACTTGCCGTCGGCGCCCTTGCGGAACCAGTTGGTGGTGAAGATGCGCGGCTGCTTCGCGCCCGAGGCCTCGAGCTTCTTGCCGAGGTCGAGCCAGTGCTGGAAGTAGTCGCTCATGTTGTAGCCCATGAAGGCCAGCATCGCGAACGGATCGCGGCGCACCACGCCGACCTGACCGACGATGGCCGCGGTGGTTTCCGAGCCCATGGTGGCGGCCATGTAAACGCCTTCGGTCCAGTTGCGGCCTTCGGTCACCAGCGGCACGGTGGTCGAGCGGCGGCCGCCGAAGATGAAGGCGTCGATCGGCACGCCGGCCGGATCGTCCCAGGCCGGGTCGAGCGCCGGGTTGTTGGTGGCGGCCACGGTGAAGCGCGAATTGGGGTGCGCGGCCTTGGCGCCGGTTTCCTTGGCGATGGCCGGCGTCCAGTCCTTGCCCTGCCAGTCGATCAGGTGCTCGGGCAGCTTCTTGCCGGGCACGTCGTCTTCGAGGCCTTCCCACCAGACGTCGCCGTCGTCGGTCAGCGCCACGTTGGTGAAGATCACGTCGCGGTCCAGGCTCTTGAGGCAGTTCGGGTTGGTCTTGAGGTTGGTGCCGGGAGCCACGCCGAAGTAGCCGGCCTCGGGGTTGATGGCATACATGCGGCCATCCTTGCCGGGCTTGATCCAGGCGATGTCGTCGCCGATGGTGGTGACCTTCCAGCCCTCGAAGCCGGCCGGCGGCACGAGCATCGAGAAGTTGGTCTTGCCGCAGGCCGACGGGAACGCGGCCGCCACGTGGTATTTCTTGCCCTCGGGCGAGGTCACGCCGAGGATCAGCATGTGCTCGGCGAGCCAGCCTTCGTCGCGGCCCATGGTCGAGGCGATGCGCAGCGCGAAGCACTTCTTGCCGAGCAGCGCGTTGCCGCCGTACCCCGAACCGTAGCTCCAGATCTCGCGCGTCTCAGGGTAGTGGACGATGTACTTCGTCTTGTTGCAGGGCCAGGAGACGTCCTTCTGGCCGGCTTCGAGCGGCGCGCCCACGGTGTGCACGCAGGGCACGAACTCGCCCTCGGCGCCGAGCACGTCGTACACGGCCTTGCCCATGCGGGTCATGATGCGCATGTTGACCGCCACGTAGGGGCTGTCGGAGAGCTCGATGCCGATATGGGCGATGGGCGAGCCGAGCGGGCCCATGCTGAACGGCACCACGTACATGGTGCGGCCCTTCATGCAGCCGTCGAACAGCGGCTGCAGGGTGGCGCGCATCTCGGCCGGGGCGACCCAGTTGTTGGTGGGGCCGGCGTTTTCCTTCTTTTCGGAGCAGATGAAGGTGCGGTCCTCGACGCGTGCAACGTCGCTGGGGTCGGACAGCGCGAGGAAGGAACCGGGGCGCTTGGCCGGGTTGAGCTTCTTGAAGGTGCCCGCGTCGACCAGCTTCTGGCAGAGGCGGTCGTACTCTTCCTTGCTGCCGTCGCACCAGTAGATGGCCTCGGGTTTGCAGAGCGCGGCCATTTCGGCCACCCAGGCAATCAGTTTCGCGTTCTTGACGTATGAGGGTGCCTGAATGGCGAGGCCCTGCATCGTGGGTGCGTTCATCGGAGATCTCCTAAGTTGAAAAATCGTCTTTCCGAACGGGACGCCGCGCCGGCATGGCACGGAGGTCCGTTTGAGAAAACGTTTCGCCTCGCGGAGACTGCGTCAACGTGGGCCGCCAGGCCCACGGACGACGACGCGGCTGGCTGTCAGGCCAGGTATACGGCGATCGATGCCAGCAGGAGCATCAGCACCCCGCCGGCGATGGGAAGCACGATCGGCATCAGGTGCACGACCGATTCGACGGCGTCTGCTTCAACGGCGGCGGCATGGCCGGGCTCGACGGGAGTGGTGTTGGACATGGGAATACCTCGAATGCACAAATACGGGAAAACTGCGGGCATTTTACAGATGGCACCCGGCAAACCGGTCTAGGGGGTTCCGAGCCCCCTTCTTCAGTGCTGCTCCTCGGCCTCGAAGCCGGCCTCGTGCAGCGCGCCCAGCACGCTCGCGAGGTGGGCCCGTCCGCGGGTCTGCAGCACCAGCTCGATGTCGACGTTCTGCGCCGCCAGCATGGTGAAGGCGCGCTGGTGGTGGACCTCGTCGACGTTAGCGCCCGCTTCTGCCACGGTGGCGGTGATCTGGGCCAGCGAGCCCGGCACGTCGCGCGCGCTCACGCGCACCCGGGCGAGCCGGCCGGCGCGCACCATGCCACGCTCGATGATCGCCGCGAGCAGCAGCGGATCGATGTTGCCGCCCGAGAGCACCAGGCCCACGCGCTGGCCCTTGAAGCGCTCGGGGTGCCGGATCAGCGCCGCCAGGCCGGCCGCGCCCGCGCCCTCGACCAAGGTCTTCTCGATCTCGAGCAGCATCAGCACGCCCTGCTCGATGTCGCCCTCGTCGACCAGCAGCAGGTCGTCGACGTGGCGCGCGATGATCTCGCGCGTCAGCACGCCAGGCGTGCCGACGGCAATGCCCTCGGCGATGGTGCTCTTGCCCTGCAGGTGCTGCGTGCCCTTGATCGCATTCACCATGCCGGGGAAGCGCGTGGTCTGCACGCCGACGATCTCGATGCCGGGCTTGCGGTGGCGCGCCGCCACGGCCATGCCCGCGATCAGCCCGCCGCCGCCGACCGACACCACGAGTGCATCGAGGTCGGGCACTGCATCGAGCATCTCCAGGGCCACGGTGCCCTGGCCCGCAATGATCGCCTCGTCGTCATACGGATGCACGAAGGCGAGGCCTTCGCGTTCGCCCAGTTCGAGCGCATGCGCGCGCGCGGCGTCGAGCGAGTCGCCATGCAGCACCACCTCGGCCCCGAAGCCGCGCGTGCGCTCGATCTTCACGCCTGGCGTGAAGCGCGGCATCACGATGAGCGCGCGCAGGCCCAGGCGCTCGGCGTGGTAGGCCACACCCTGCGCATGGTTGCCGGCCGACATCGCGATCACGCCGCGCGTTCCGCTCTCCGACAGATCGACCAGCTTGTTGCAGGCGCCGCGCTCCTTGAACGAGGCCGTGAACTGCAGGTTCTCGAACTTCAGGAACACCTGCGCGCCCACGATCTGCGAGAGCGTGCGCGACTCGACGCAGGGCGTGTCGAGCACCTGGCCTTGCAGGCGTGCCGCGGCACGCTGGATTTCTTCGATTCCGACCATGGCGGGCATTGTGGCTGGAATCGCACCATCAGGGTTTTTACCGTTCCAGTATCTTCCCGAAGCCAAAACTCTGCGCTATGGTCGCTTCAGTAATTTCCTCATGCCAGGAGGTCGGTGGATGGTCAAGCGCGCGGGTGTCGATGTGGTGGCTGCTGCGGTACGCGGGCAGGCATTGCCGTCGCCCGGGCTCAAGGGGGCGCCGGTGCTGGAGCTCATGTGCTCGCACTTCGTGCTCACGCTGGCCGCCAAGCAGGGCCCGCGCTTCAACGTGCGCCGCGACATCAACGGGCTGCTCTCGCTGACCGGTCGCCATCTGGTTTGGCCCGCCGCGGTGCTGCAGCGGCTGCGCGAGTTCCTCGGCCGGCGCTGCGCGGGCAACGAGGCCTGGAAGGGCGTTGAAGAGCTCGACGGCCGCACGCTGCTCGAGCGGCATGGCGTGTGGCGCGGCCCCTATGAGGAAGGCACGCTGTTCTTCTACCTCGACGAATACGCCAAGGACCATCCCAAGGACCTGCTCTCGGTGCTCGCGGTCACGCGCGACTGGCTCACGCATGCGCTGCGCAAGCAGTCGACCTTGGTCGAGAAGAACATCGATGCGCTCGCGGGCCTGCTGCAGCTCAACAAGGCCGAGCGCGCGCTGCTGCTCTACGGCACGCTCGCGCGCTACCAGCGCGACCTGCGCTCGCTGCTGGTGGAGTTCAAGGTCAACAACGCGCCCGAGGCCTATGCGGCCATCGCCGACATCGCGGGCGTCAATGCGAGCGAAGTGGGCGAAGCGCTGCGCGCCGGGTCGCGGCTCGAGCGCATCGGGCTGGTCGAGAACCTGATCTCCGAGCACAACATCACCGACCTGGCCGACCTCATGAAGGTCAGCGAGAAACTGCCGCCCGTGCTGATGCGCGAGTACCGCGACCACAACGAGCTCATGGCCGTGTTCACGCGGCCCTCGGCCAAGAGCACGCTCACGCCGCACGATTTCTCCTTCGTCGAGGAAGACGCGCAGATGCTCGTCACGCTGCTGCGCGCGGCCGTGGCGCGCAAGGAGCCCGGCGTCAACGTGCTGCTCTACGGCCCGCCCGGCACCGGCAAGACCGAGCTTGCCAAGGTGGTGGCGCAGGCCGCGGGGCTCGATCTGTTCGAGGTCGAATACGCCGACCGCGACGGCAACTCGCTGTCGGGTCGCGACCGCTACCGTTCGCTGCAGATCGCGCAGGTGTTCCTCAAGGGCAGCGCCCAGGCGGCGCTGCTGTTCGACGAGGTGGAAGACGTGTTTCCGCCCATCAGCACCGAGGCCGCGCAGTTCATGGCGCGCGCCGAGCAGGTGCCGGCGCCGCCGAGCGGCAGCGTGAGCGGCAAGGCCTGGGTCAACCAGATCCTCGAGGCCAACCCGGTGCCCACGCTGTGGGTCACCAACCGCATCGAGCAGATCGACCCGGCATTCCGGCGCCGCTTCGCCTACCACCTCGAGCTCAAGTCGCCGCCGCCCGGCGCGCGCGAGCAATTGGTCAAGAAGACGCTCGACGGCATCGTCGTGTCCGAGGCATTCACCGCCAAGCTGGCCGAACGCAAGGGGCTCACGCCCGCGCAGATCCGCACCGCGGTGCGCTTCGCGGGCCTGGCCTGCACCGATGGCGCGTCGATGGAGGCGCTGATCGAACGCCAGCTGCGCAATGCCGACCTCGCGCTCGGCACCGTCGATGCGGGGCACGGCGAGCGGCGCAACGTCACCACCTACGACCTCGACATGCTCAACGTCGAGACCCGCTTCGAAGTGCCGCGCATCGTGGCGGCGCTCAAGGCGCGCGGCCACGGCACGCTGTGCTTCTATGGCGCGCCGGGCACCGGCAAGACGGCGCTGGCCGAGCACATCGCGCGCGCCATCGGCCGGCCGCTCATCATCAAGCAGGCCAGCGATCTCATGAGCAAGTACGTCGGCGAGACCGAGCAGAACATGGCCGCCATGTTCCGCGAGGCCGAGGCCGAGAAGGCCGTGCTGCTGCTCGACGAGGCAGACAGCTTCCTGCAGGACCGCCGCGGCGCCCAGCGCACCTACGAGGTGACCGAGGTCAACGAGATGCTGCAGGGCATGGAGCGCTTCAACGGCGTGTTCGTGTGCACCACCAACCTGCTCGACCGGCTCGACCAGGCGGCGCTCAGGCGCTTCACCTTCAAGATCAAGTTCATGCCGCTGACGGCGCAGCAGCGCGAGCGCATGTTCGTGACCGAGGCGCTCGCGGGCGATGCCGCGCTGCTCACGGGCGACATCAAGGCGCGGCTCGCGCAACTGCGCCAGCTGTGCCCGGGCGACTTCGCCGCGGTGAAGCGGCAGACGGACATCCTGGCGGTCGAATTCTCGGCCGCCGAATTCCTCGACCAGCTCGAGGCCGAACACCGCATCAAGCCCGAGGTGCGCGAATCGCGCGGCATGGGTTTCGTGCAGTAGGCGGGCAGTGGGCGGGCGCCGGCGGAGGGCCGGCTGCAACGCAGAACAAGAAGAAAAGAACACAGGGAGCGCAGCGACAACGAGGAGGCGCTCGATGACAGAGGGCAAGATGCATGCCGCAGAGGCAGCGGGCATGCCGCGTTCCACCGCATGGCGGATTGCGGCATTCGCGGGGGCGGGTCTGCTGTGCGGCGCGATCGCCGCATGCGGCGGCGGTGGTGGAGGAGGCGGGGGCGGCGGGTTTCCGATCATCGCGCCGGGCGCGGGCATGCCGCCGCCGGTCGACGGCGGCGATGAGCCCGGCGATCCCGATGCGATCGTGGCCTCGTCCACCGTGGCCGGCCTGTGCGCCGCGCCGCGCGGCGGCATCAACCCGGCGACCGGCATCGCCTACCCCGACCGGCCCGGCACGCTGACCGACGAGAAGCGCTGGGTGCGCGGCTGGATCGACGAAACCTACCTCTGGTACCGCGAGGTGCCGGCCACGCTCAAGGCCGCCGACTACGCCACGCCGGTCGCGTACTTCAGCGTGCTCAAGACACCGGAGCTCACCGCCTCGGGGCGCGCGAAGGACCGCTACCACTACGTCTACGACACCGAGCGCTATCGCCAGCTCTCGGAGGCCGGCATATCGCCGAGCTACGGCATCGAGCTGGCGGTGCTGCGCAGCTCGACGCCGCGCAACATGCGCATCGCCTTCGTCGAGCCGAACTCGCCGGCCGGCAGGGCCGGGCTGCCGCGCGGCGCGAGGCTGGTCGAAACCGACGGCGTCGACGTGGTGCGCGCCACCGGCAGCGCGAACGTCAACACGATCAATCGCGCGATCTCGCCGCAAGCGGCCGGCGAGTCGCACACCTTCGTCTTCGAGGTGGACGGCGTGCGGCAGGCGCCGCTGCAGCTCACGGCCGAGCAGGTCCGGCGCACGCCGGTGCAGTTCGTCAAGAGCATCGACACCGGCAGCGGCCGGGTCGGGTACATGCTCTTCAACGACCACATCACCACCTCGGAGACGCAGCTCATCAATGCGGTCAACCAGCTGCGCAACGAAGGCGTGCAGGACCTGGTGCTCGACATGCGCTACAACGGCGGCGGGCAGCTCAACATCGCGAGCCGGCTCGCCTACATGGTGTCGGGGCCGGCCGCGACCAACGGCAAGGTCTTCGAGCAGCTCGTGTTCAACGACAAGAACCCGTTCCGCCTGACGCCGGCACAAACGCTGATTCCGTTCCATGCCACCAGTCGCAACGGCGCGCCGCTGCCGCGGCTCGGCCTGTCGCGCGTCACGGTGCTCGTCGGCCCCGACACCTGCTCGGCCAGCGAGTCGGTCATCAACGGCCTGCGCGGCGCCGACGTGAGCGTCAACCTCGTCGGCGGCACCACCTGCGGCAAGCCCTACGGCTTCTCGCCGCAGGACAACTGCGGCACCAGCTATTTCGCGATCCAGTTCCAGGGCGTCAATGCCAAGAACTTCGGCGACTATGGCGACGGCTTCCGGCCCGACTGCGTCGTGGCCGACGACTTCGCGCATCCGCTGGGCGACCCGTCCGAGGCGCGGCTCGCCGCGGCGCTGGCGATGCGCAATGGCGGTGCCTGCCCGGCAGCATCGTTCTCCAAATCGTTGCGCAGCTTCGAGAAGCCCAGCGTGTCCGAAACGGAGCCTTATCTGCGCAATCGCACGCCGCTGCGCGAGATGCGCGTGCTCGACATGCCGGGCTGAAATCGCGCGCTGCCTAGAAAGCCGCGCAAACGCGCAGCACCTCGCTGCCGTAGGCCTCGAGCTTCTTCGTGCCGATGCCGCTGATGCCCTGCAGGTCTTCGAGCGTGGCCGGTGCGCGCTCGGCGATCGCGGCCAGGGTGGCGTCGTGGAAGATCACGTAGGCCGGCAGGTTGTGCTCGCGCGCCACCTCGGCGCGCCAGGCCTTGAGCGCCTCGAAGCGCTTCTGGCCCTCGGCGTCGAGCGCGGCCGCGGCCGGCGAGGGCGCGCCGCGCGCGGTTTTTTCGCGCCGGGCCTTGCCGCTGCGCGCGGCCGGTGACGAGATCGATTCGCGCAGCGACACCGGCGTCTCGCCGCGCAGCACCGCGCGCGAGGCTTCGGTGAGCTTGAGCGTGTTGTAGGCCTCGGCGTCGACCGCCACCGCGCCGATCGCGATGAGCTGGCGCAGCACGCCGCGCAGCTGCACCTCGCTGAACTCCGCGCCGAGCCCGAAGGTGCTGATGCGCTCGTGCCCGTACTGGCGGACCTTGTCGGTCTCCTTGCCGCGCAGGATGTCCATCACATGCCCCGCGCCGAAGCTGATGCCGCTTTGCTGCTGCACCCGGTACACGGTGGACAGCAGCTTGCGCGCCGCGTCGGTGCCGTCCCAAACCTGTGGCGGCGCGATGCAGTTGTCGCAATTCCCGCAGGGCGTGCTCTTCTCGCCGAAGTAGCCGAGCAGCCGCACGCGCCGGCAGTCGCTCGCCTCGGCCAGCGAGAGCAGCGCGTCCAGCTTGCCGCGCATGACCTGCTTGAACTCCTCGCCCGCGGGGCTCTCGTCGATCATGCGGCGCTGGTTGACGACGTCCTGCAGGCCGTAGGCCATCCAGGCGTCGGCGGCTGCGCCGTCGCGGCCCGCGCGGCCGGTTTCCTGGTAGTAGCCCTCGATGTTCTTGGGCATGTCGAGGTGGGCGACGAAGCGCACGTCGGGCTTGTCGATGCCCATGCCGAACGCGATGGTCGCGACCATCACGATGCCTTCCTCGCGCAGGAAGCGGTCCTGGTGGCGCTGGCGCACCGCGGCATCGAGCCCTGCGTGGTAGGGCAGCGCGTTGATGCCGGCGCCCTGCAGCATCACCGCCACGTCTTCCACGCGCTTGCGTGACTGGCAATAGACCACGCCCGCATCGCCTTCGTGCTCGCGCTCGATGAAGCGCAGCAGCTGCGTGGTCGCGTCCTTCTTCTCGACGATGGTGTAGCGGATGTTCGGCCGGTCGAAGCTCGAGACGAACTGGCGCGCGTCCTCCAGCTGCAGCCGCTCGACGATGTCGGCCCGCGTGAGCGCGTCGGCCGTGGCCGTGAGCGCGATGCGCGGCACGCCCGCATAGCGCTCGTGCAGCACCGTGAGCGCACGGTATTCGGGGCGGAAGTCGTGGCCCCACTGGCTCACGCAGTGCGCCTCGTCGATCGCGAACAGCGAGAGCTTGCCGCGCGCGGCCAGCGCATCCATCAGCTCGAGGAAACGCGGCGTGGTCACGCGTTCGGGCGCGGCGTACAGCAGCGTGATCTCGGCACGCGCCATGCGGCGCTCCACCTCCTGCGTCTCCTGCCAGTCGAGCGTGGAATTGAGGAAGCACGCGTCCACGCCGGCCTCGTGCAGTGCGCCGACCTGGTCGTGCATCAGCGCGATCAGCGGCGACACCACGACCGTCACGCCCTTGCCGGCGCGCCGGCGCGCGATGGCCGGAATCTGGTAGCACAGCGACTTGCCGCCGCCCGTGGGCATCAGCACCAGCGCGTCGCCGCCGCCCACCACATGCTCGACGATGGCCTGCTGCGGCCCGCGGAACTGCGCATAGCCGAAGACCTCGTGGAGGATGTCGGCGGGCGTGCTCGGCGTGCTTCGGTCGGCGTCGGAGGGGAGGGGGGCAAGCGAGGACACGGGCGGCAGGCGGGTGGAACGGAACGGGAAAGAGGGAACGGGAGCGCGGCCGTGGATTGTCCCCCAGCCACCAGGAAATGACCGTGGCACGAGGTTTGCAATCGCAACGCCAGCCTCGACGCCCTTCTTGTATAGACAGCAAAGCGGTGCGCTTTCACCGTACCATGCACCGAAATGGTGTTTTTCGGGTTATCCTGTATATACAAGTAGGGGCGCCTGGCAACAATGCGAGGCGCGCGCCATCCGGTCCACGGAGCGCCGCCGAGCCAACGCTTACTCAAGAACGGAACCAGGAGTCCCCATGGTCAAGACGGTAGTTGTGAAGATCTCCCCGCTGCTGGCAGCGCTCGCCTGCGCGGCGGGCCTGGCCGGCCCGGCCGCCGCGCAGGAAACGAAGATTGCGCTCGGCATGTCGGGCTGGACCGGCTTTGCGCCGCTCACGCTCGCCGACAAGGCCGGCATCTTCAAGAAGAACGGCCTCGACGTCGAACTCAAGATGATCCCGCAGAAGGACCGCCATCTCGCGCTGGCGGCCGGCGCGATCCAGTGCGCCGCCACCACGGTCGAGACCCATGTGGCCTGGAACGCCAATGGCGTGCCGATCGTGCAGATCTTCCAGATGGACAAGTCCTACGGCGCCGACGGCATTGCGGTGCGCAACGACGTGAAAAGCTTCGCCGACCTCAAGGGCAAGTCGATCGGCGTGAGCGCGCCCGGCACCGCGCCGTATTTCGGGCTGGCCTGGATGCTCAGCAAGAACGGCATGACCTTGAAGGACGTGAAGATCGTCTCGCTCGAGCCGCAGCCCGCCGCGCAGGCCTTCGTGGCCGGCCAGAACGACGCCGCCATGACCTACGAGCCGTACCTGTCGACCGTGCGCGCGAACCCGGCGGCCGGCAAGATCCTGGCCACCACGCTCGACTACCCGATGGTGATGGACACCGTGGGCTGCGCGCCGACATGGCTCAAGGCCAACCCCAAGGCCGCCGCGGCGCTCACCAAGTCGTACTTCGATGCGCTCGAGATGATCAAGGCCGACCCGGCCAGGTCGAACGAGATCATGGGCTCGGCCGTGAAGCAGAGCGGCGAGCAGTTCGCCAAGTCGTCGGCCTACCTGCGCTGGCAGGACAAGGCCGCGAACCAGAAGTTCTTCGCCGGCGAGCTGACGAGCTTCATGAAGGAGGCCGCGGCGATCCTGCTCGAGGCCGGCGTGATCCGCAAGGCCCCTGACGACTACGCCGCGACCTTCGATGCAAGCTTCGTCAAGTAAGGCGCTGGCGCCCCGGCGGCGCCGCGCGTTCGCACCGCTCGAGCCCATCGGCGCGCGTGCGCGGGTGCTGCTCGGGTTGGGCTTCTTCGTGCTGTTCGTGCTCGCGTGGGCCATGGCCACGCTCGGCGGCTTCGTGTCGCCGACCTTCCTCGCGAGCCCGCCGACCATGCTCAAGGAAGGCTGGCTGCTCTTCACCGAGTACGGCTTCAGCCTCGACGTGGGCATGACCGTCTGGCGCGTGTTCGGCGGCTTCCTGCTGGCGGCCGTGTTCGCGGTGCCGCTGGGCATCGCGATGGGCACGTGGAAGACGGTCGAGGCCTTCTTCGAGCCCTTCGTGTCGTTCTGCCGCTACCTGCCGGCCTCGGCCTTCATCCCGCTGCTCATCCTCTGGGCCGGCCTGGGCGAGATGCAGAAGCTGCTCGTGATCTTCATCGGCTCGTTCTTCCAGATCGTGCTGATGGTCGCCGTCACCGTGGGCGGCGCGCGGCGCGACCTGGTGGAGGCGGCCTACACGCTGGGCGCCAAGAGCCGCGGCATCGTTGCGCGCGTGCTCATTCCTGGCGCTGCGCCCGGCATCGCAGAGACGCTGCGCCTGGTGCTCGGCTGGGCCTGGACCTACGTGATCGTGGCGGAGCTGATCGGCTCTTCATCGGGTATCGGCCACATGATCACCGACAGCCAGGCGCTGTTGAACACCGGCCAGATCATCTTCGGGATCATCGTGATCGGCGTCATCGGGCTGCTGTCCGACTTCGCATTCAAGGCGCTCAACCGACGTCTCTTCGCATGGGCGGCACTGTGACGACGACGATGACCATGAACAACCAGCTTTCGATCCAGGGCGTCTCGCGCGTCTTCACCGGCGCCAAGGGGCAAAGCACGCAGGCGTTGCTGCCGATCGACTTCGAGGTGCGCGAGAACGACTTCGTCACCATCCTCGGGCCTTCGGGATGCGGCAAGTCGACCTTGCTGCGCATCGTCGCGGGGCTCGACTTTCCGACCACCGGCCAGGTGCTGCTCGACGGCCAGCGCATCGAGGGGCCCGGCGCCGACCGCGGCGTGGTGTTCCAGAGCTACACGCTGTTCCCGTGGCTCACGGTGGCCCAGAACATCCGCTTCGGCCTGCGCGAGCGCGGGATGGGCGAGGCCGAGCAGAAGGAGCGCAGCGCGTTCTTCATCGCCAAGGTCGGCCTGCGCGGCTTCGAGAACCACTTTCCGAAACAGCTCTCGGGCGGCATGCAGCAGCGCACCGCCATCGCACGCGCGCTCGCCAACGACCCCAAGATGCTGCTGCTCGACGAGCCCTTCGGCGCACTCGACAACCAGACCCGCGTGCTCATGCAGGAGCTGCTGCTCGGCATCTGGGAGTCGGCGCAGAAGACGGTGCTGTTCGTCACGCACGACATCGACGAGGCCATCTTCATGGCCAACCGCGTGGCCGTGTTCAGCGCGCGGCCCGGCCGCATCAAGACCGAGATCGCGGTCGACTTTCCGCATCCGCGCAAGTACACGATCAAAACCTCGCCCGAGTTCATGGCCATCAAGGCGCGCCTGACCGAAGAGATCCGGGCGGAATCGATGGCAGGGGCGGAGCATTGAAATGAACACGGCCGGCCGAATGCAGAAGAAAGACAAAAGAAGCGCAGAAGTCGCCGAAGGAGAAATCCAATTATTTTTGGTGTTCTCTTTTTTGCGACTTCTGCGAAACCTTCGCGACTTCTGCGTCCGGAAGTCCGCCTTCGGCAGCCTTTCATGACCCCCCCCACCCGCCACCGCCCCGACCCCTCGCTCGCGCTCTACGCGCAGGTCAAGGACCACATCTCGCGCAAGATCCAGGACGGCACCTGGCCCGCCGGCCATCGGCTGCCGTCCGAGAGCGAGCTGGTGGCGCAGTTCGGCATTTCGCGCATGACGGTGAACCGCGCGCTGCGCGAGCTCGTGGCGCAGGGGCGCATCGTGCGCATGGCCGGCGTCGGCAGCTTCGTGGCCGAGACCAAGCCGCAGTCGACGCTGCTGCAGATCGCCAACATCGCGAGCGAGATCCGCCAGCGCGGCCACGACTACCGTTGCAAGATGCTCGCCGTCGAGCGCCTGCCGGCCTCGCCCGACGTGGCCGCCTGGCTCGACCTGCGCGCGGGCAGCTCGGTGTTCCACAGCGCCTGCCTGCACCTGGAGAACGGCACGCCGGTGCAGCTCGAGGAGCGCTACGTCAATCCGCAGGTGGTGCCCGACTACCTCGCGCAGGACTTCGCCGCGATGCCGCCGAGCGAATACCTCGTGCGCCACGTGCCCTTCGACCAGATCGAACATGTCGTCGATGCCGTGCTGCCCACGCCCGAGCAGGCCGGCCATCTCGCGATGGCGCCTGCCGACCCCTGCCTGCTGCTGACGCGCCGCACCTGGACGCGCAACATCCCCGTCACGTGGGTGCGCTGCCTGCACCCGGCCTCGCGCTACAGCCTGGGCAGCCGCTTTCGCGCCGACGGCAATCCGTCCTTCGGCTGAGCGCCTGCCAACGCCTCGAAACCGAAGTTTTCTCACGCAACTACTTGTATAGACAGGTTCACATGGCTTCAGCCTCCACCCCCGAAACCCTGATCCTCACGCCCGGCCAGGTCGATCTGGCCATGCTGCGCCGCATCCACCAGCACGGCGGCTTGCGCCTCGCGCTCGATCCGTCGGTGCAGGAAGGCATGGCGCGCGCCGAAGCCGCCGTGCGCCGCATCGTCGAGAACGATCAGGTGGTCTATGGCATCAACACCGGCTTCGGCAAGCTCGCCAGCACGCGCATCGGCAACGACCACCTCGCCGACCTGCAGCGCAACCTGGTGCTGTCGCACAGCGTGGGCACGGGCGAGCCGCTGGCCGCACCGGTGGTGCGGCTGGTGCTCGCGACCAAGGCCGTGAGCCTGGCGCGCGGCCACTCGGGCGTGCGCCCCGCGCTGGTCGATGCGCTGCTGGCGCTCTTCAACGCGGGCGTGCTGCCGCGCATTCCGTGCAAGGGCTCCGTCGGCGCCTCGGGCGACCTCGCGCCGCTCGCGCACATGGCCTGCGTGCTGATCGGCGAAGGCGAGGCGACGCTCGCCGACGGCCGCGTGGTCGGCGGTACCGAAGCGATGCGCAGCGTGGGCCTCGAACCTTTCGTGCTCGGCCCGAAGGAAGGCCTCGCGCTGCTCAACGGCACGCAGGTGTCGACCGCGCTCGCGCTCGCCGGCCTGTTCGGTGCCGAGAACGTGTTCGCTTCGGCCTTGATGTCGGGCGCGCTGTCGCTCGAGGCGATCCAGGGATCGATCAAGCCCTTCGATGCGCGCATCCATACGGCGCGCGGCCAGCCGGGGCAGATCGCGGTGGCGGCGGCGGTGCGCATGCTGCTCGACGGCAGCGAGATCGTGCCCTCGCATGCCGACTGCGGCCGCGTGCAGGACCCGTATTCGGTGCGCTGCATTCCGCAGGTGATGGGCGCCTGCCTCGACAACCTCGCGCATGCCGCGCGCGTGCTGGCGATCGAAGCCAACGCGGCATCGGACAACCCGCTGGTGTTCTGCGACACCGGCGAAGTCATCTCGGGCGGCAACTTCCACGCCGAGCCGGTGGCCTTCGCGGCCGACATCATTGCGCTGGCCGTGAGCGAAGTGGGTGCGATCGCCGAGCGCCGCATCGCACTGCTGCTCGACACCGGCTTGTCGGGCCTGCCGCCGTTCCTGGTGCGCGACGGCGGGCTCAACTCGGGCTTCATGATCGCGCAGGTCACGGCCGCGGCGCTCGCGTCGGAAAACAAGTCGCTCGCGCATCCCGCGAGCGTCGACAGCCTGCCGACTTCGGCCAACCAGGAAGACCATGTCTCGATGGCCACCTTCGCGGCGCGCCGGCTCGGCGACATGGTGAACAACACGGCGGTCGTCGTCGGCATCGAAGCGATGGCTGCGGCACAAGGCATCGAACTCAAACGCGGCGGCGTGGCCCCCAAGAGCTCGCCGCTCGTCGAAGCCGAGTTCGCGCGCATCCGCGAGCAGGTCGCGTTCCTCGAGACCGACCGCTATCTCGCGCCCGACATCGAGGCCATGCGCCAGTGGGCGCTCGCGGCCGACATGCCGCGCGCGCTGCGCGACATCCTCCCCAGCCATTCCTGAACCTCCAAGGAGACCGACCATGAACGCGCCCGACAAACTCCCGCTGCAACCGAACGCCGACCCCCGCCACGATCCCACGCGCGTGATCCGCGCGCCGCGCGGCAGCCAGTTGAACTGCAAGAGCTGGCTCACCGAAGCGCCGTTCCGCATGCTGCAGAACAACCTCGATGCCGAGGTCGCCGAGCGCCCGCAGGACCTCGTGGTCTACGGCGGCATCGGCCGCGCCGCGCGCAACTGGGAGTGCTTCGACCAGATCCTCGCATCGCTCAAGGAACTGAACGACGACGAGACGCTGCTCATTCAGTCGGGCAAGCCGGTGGGCGTGTTCAAGACGCACGAGAACGCGCCGCGCGTGCTGCTCGCCAACTCCAACCTGGTGCCGAAGTGGGGCACCTGGGAGCACTTCAACGAACTCGATCGCAAGGGCCTCTTCATGTACGGCCAGATGACCGCGGGCAGCTGGATCTACATCGGCAGCCAGGGCATCGTGCAGGGCACCTTCGAGACCTTCGTCGAGGCCGGCCGCCAGCACTACGGCAACAGCCTCGCGGGCAAGTGGATCCTGACGGCCGGCCTCGGCGGCATGGGCGGCGCGCAGCCGCTTGCGGCCACGCTCGCGGGGGCGGTGTCGCTCACCGTCGAATGCCAGCAGTCGAGCATCGACTTCCGCCTGCGCACGCGCTATGTCGACAAGCAGGCGCGCGACATCGACCATGCGCTCGAACTCATCAAGCAGCATTGCGATGCGAAGGAGGCGGTATCGATCGCGCTGCTCGGCAATGCGGCCGACGTGCTGCCCGAACTGGTGAAGCGCGCGCGCGTTGGCGGCCTGAAGCCCGACCTCGTGACCGACCAGACCTCCGCGCACGACCTGATCAACGGCTACCTGCCCGCGGGCTGGAGCGTCGCGCAATGGCAGGCGGCAATGAAGGACCCGTCGCAGCACGACGCCCTCAAGAAGGCCGCCGCGGCCTCGTGCGCGGTGCATGTGCAGGCCATGCTCGACTTCCAGGCCATGGGCATTCCCACGGTCGACTACGGCAACAACATCCGCCAGGTCGCGTTCGACGAGGGTGTCGCCAATGCCTTCGACTTTCCGGGCTTCGTGCCGGCCTACATCCGGCCGCTGTTCTGCGAGGGCAAGGGCCCGTTCCGCTGGGTGGCGCTGTCGGGCGACCCCGAAGACATCTACAAGACCGACGCCAAGATCAAGGAACTGTTCCCCGACAACACCCACACCCACCGCTGGCTCGACATGGCGCGCGAGCGCATCGCCTTCCAGGGCCTGCCCGCGCGCATCTGCTGGCTCGGCCTGGGCGAGCGCCACCGCGCGGGCCTGGCCTTCAACGAGATGGTGAGGAACGGCGAACTCAAGGCGCCCATCGTCATCGGCCGCGACCACCTCGACACCGGCTCGGTCGCAAGCCCGAACCGCGAAACCGAAGCCATGAAGGACGGCACCGATGCGGTGTCCGACTGGCCGCTGCTCAACGCGCTGCTCAACACCGCGGGCGGCGCGACCTGGGTCAGCCTGCACCATGGCGGCGGCGTCGGCATGGGCTACTCGCAGCATTCAGGCGTGGTGATCGTCTGCGACGGCACCGATGCGGCGGCGAAGCGCATCGAGCGCGTGCTCTGGAACGACCCCGCCAGCGGTGTCATGCGCCATGCCGATGCGGGCTACGACATTGCCGTCGCCACCGCGAAGAAGCAGGGGCTCCAGCTGCCGATGGTCCGCTGAGAGCGCGCCGCCGCGGGCCACAAAGGTAAGCCGAAGGTAGGAAGAAAAATCCAGTCCATTCCCATTCAATGGGAATCAAGGCTTGGACATGGGAACGGCCGGCCAGATACTGCAAGCCGAAACAGCCCGCCCCACCCGACGCCCACGACCCCTTCGATGACGCCGCCGACCGATCCCGCCACCCACAACGACCGCGCGCTGCGCGTGCTGTCGGTGCTGGCGCAGCGCAATTCGGCCATGACCGCAGCGCAGCTGGTGGAGGAAACCGGCTTGTCGAAGAGCACGCTCTACCGGCAGATCGCGATGCTGCGACGCTGGGGCTTCGTGATGGAGTCCGACGGGCGCTATTCGCCGGGCCCGGTGAGCGTGCAGCTCGCGAGCGGCTTCGACGGCAACTCCGACCTCGTGATGGCCGCGCGCGCCGACATGCGCGCGCTCGCGCAGCAGAGCCACGAGAGCGTCGCGCTGGTCACGGCAGTGAACGACCGCGTGGTGTGCCTCGAGATGATCGACAGCGAGCATTCGCTGCGCTGCTCCTTCGACCGCGGCCGCAGCGTGCCGGCGCGCGACGGCGCGAGCGCCAAGTGCCTGCTGGCCCACATGCCGGCGGATCAGCGCGATGCGCTGCTCGACGCCCTCGGCGAAGGCCCCGAACAACGCGCCCGGCGCGCCAGCGAGCTCGACGCGATCCGCGAGGCCGGCTTTGCGGTGACGCAGGGCGAGGTCGATGCCGGCGTCTGGGGTGCGAGCGCACCGCTGCTCGCGGCCAACCGGCGCCTGCGCGGCGCGATCACGCTGATGGCGCCGCTCACGCGCGTCGAAGGCATGGAAGCTGCATTGCGCCACATGGCCGTCGTCACGGCGGCGCGCATCTCGCGCGCGCTGCAGTAGCCGCAGCGCACGCATCCCTCGTCTTTCTTTTTTTCTCACCACGGAAGCTCCTGAACATGAACACCCGTCGCACCCTCGTCGCCGCCGCACTCTCCGGCCTCGCCTTCTTCGGTCTTGCCGGCGCTGCACAAGCCCAGGGCGAGCCGCTGCGCGTGGCCACCGATGCCACCTTCCCGCCGATGGAGTTCGTCGAGAACGGCAAGCGCACGGGCTTCGACGTGGAGCTGGTCGAGGCCATCGGCAAGACGCTGGGCCGCAAGATCGAATGGATCGACATCGACTTCAAGGGCCTCGTGCCGGGCCTGATCTCGCGCCGCTTCGACATGGCCGTGTCGGCCATCTACATCACCGACGAGCGCAAGAAGGTCGTCGACTTCACCGTGCCCTACTACGCGGGCGGCCTGGTCGTGATGGTGAAGGAGGGCAACACCGCCATCCAGAAGCCGGCCGACATCAACGGCAAGAAGGTCAGCGTGCAGGTGGGCACCAAGTCGGTCTCTTTCACCAAGGAGAAGTACCCGCAGGTGCAGCTGCTCGAAGTCGAGAAGAACCAGGAAATGTTCAACCTCGTCGACATCGGCCGCGCCGATGCCGCGGTCACCGGCAAGCCCGCCGCGTTCCAGTACGTGCGCACGCGCGGCGGCCTCAAGGTGCTGCCCGAGCAGATCACTACCGAGGAATACGGCATGGCCATCCGCAAGGACACGCCCGAGCTCACCAAGGCGGTGAACGGCGCGATCGAGAAGCTCAAGGCCGACGGCACCTATGCGCAGATCGTGAACAAGTGGTTCAGCAGCAGCGCGAAGTAAGCGCGCCATGGATCTCGATTTCTCGCCGGTCTGGCAGGGCTGGCCCGCGCTGCTTCGCGGTGCGCTCGTCACCGTGGAGATCACCGCCTGCGCGCTCGCGCTCGGCTGTGTGCTGGGCCTGCTGGTCGGCATCGGCCGGCTGAACCCGAAGCGGCGCTGGCTCTACGGCATCTGCACCGCCTACGTGGCGGCCATCCGCGGGACGCCGCTCCTGGTGCAGCTGTTCATCCTGTTCTTCGGCCTGCCGCACTTCGGCATCCTGCTGCCGGCCTTCCTGTGCGGCGTGCTGGGGCTCGGCGTGTACTCGGGCGCCTACGTGTCGGAGATCGTGCGCGGCGCGATCCAGTCGATCGACAAGGGCCAGACGATGGCCGCGCAGTCGCTCGGCATGACGCCGGCCGTGGCGATGCGCGAGATCGTGCTGCCGCAGGCGGTGATCCGCATGATCCCGCCGCTCGGCAACGAGTTCATCGCGCTCATCAAGAACTCGGCGCTGGTGTCGCTGCTCACCATCCACGACGTGATGCACGAAGGGCAGAAGATCATCAGCGTGTCGTACCGCTCGCTCGAGGTCTACCTGGCCATCGCGCTCGTGTACTTCGTGCTCACGGGCACGATGACGCTGGTGCTCAGGCACTTCGAGCGCAAGCTGGGGCAGGGCGGGCTGGTGCGATGAGCGGCGCGTCGGGCTCGGTATTTCTCCCTCCCCTTCCGGGGGAGGGCCGGGGTGGGGGCACGACGGCTTCACCGTTCGCGCGGCGCTCGTTGGGCGCTGCCCCCATCCCAACCTTCCCCCGGGAGGGGAAGGGGCAAGAGGGCGGGTCATGAAGGGTGTGCAGCGCTTCTCCCGCGCCACGCTCCCCGCCATGCCCTGGAAGAACGGCGGCGGCACCACGCAGGAGATCGCGAGCTGGCCACCGGGCGCGGGGCTCGACGCCTTCGGCTGGCGCGCGAGCATCGCGACCATCGCGCAGCCCGGGCCGTTCTCGGTCTTCGCGGGCATCGATCGCCAGATCATGCTGCTCGAAGGCGACGGCGTGCGCCTCTTCACGCATGACGCGCGCATCGACCACCGGCTCGACGTGCCGCACCGGCCGTTCGCCTTCAGCGGCGACGAGGCCATCGACTGCACGCTGCTCGGCGGCGCCTCGAACGACTTCAACCTGATGGTGCGGCGCGGCCAGTGGCGCGCCGAGCTGCAGGTGCTCGATGCCCCCGCCGCGGTCGCGCCCGCGCCGCATGGCGTGCTGCTCGCGCTGCGCGGTGCCTGGCGCCTTGGCGGCGAAGTTGATTGCGCCGAAGGCGAGGGCCTGTACTGGACCGACGAGGGCGCGGCGGCGTGGCAGGCCGAGCCCGCTGCGCCCCACGCCCAGCTTCTCGCGGTGCGCATCCTGCCGGCGTAAGCTGCGCAAAGACAACCCATGCCCATGACATCCGCCCACAGTTTTCCCTCGGCCGACGGCCTCTGGACCGCGCTGCGGCTGGCACCGGGCGCCGTGCCCGGCGCTGCGCCGGGAATCCATGCCGAAGCCGCGATCGCCGTCACCGACGGCATGGTGCGCTGGGTCGGCGCACGCGATGCAGTGCCGGCCGAGTTCGCTGGCCTGGCGCCGCACGATGGCGGCGGCGCGCTCGTCACGCCCGGCCTCGTCGATTGCCACACGCACCTCGTCTACGGCGGCCAGCGCGCCAACGAGTTCGCGATGCGGCTCGCGGGCGCCAGCTACGAAGAAGTGGCGCGCGCCGGCGGCGGCATCGTGTCGTCGGTGCGCGCCACGCGCGAGGCCGACGAAGACACGCTCTTTACCGCGGCCGCCGCGCGCCTCGAGCAATTGCTGGCCGACGGCGTCTGCGCGATCGAGATCAAGTCGGGCTACGGCCTCGCGCTCGAACACGAGCGCAAGCAACTGCGCGTGGCACGGCGCCTCGGCGAAGCCTACGGCGTGACCGTGCGCACCACCTTCCTCGGCGCGCATGCGCTGCCGCCCGAATACGCGAACCGCAGCGGCGACTACATCGATGCGGTGTGCCGCGAGATGCTGCCCGCGCTCGCGGCCGAAGGGCTGGTGGATGCGGTCGACGTGTTCTGCGAGCGCATCGCCTTCTCGCTCGCCGAGACCGAGCAGGTGTTCCGTGCCGCGCAGGCGCTCGGCCTGCCGGTCAAGCTGCATGCCGAGCAGCTCTCCGACATGGGCGGCGCCGCGCTGGCCGCGCGCTACGGCGCGCTCTCTTGCGACCACATCGAGCACCTGTCGGCCGAGGGCATCGCGGCGATGCGGCAGTCGGGCAGCGTGGCCGTGCTGCTGCCTGGCGCCTACTACACGCTGCGCGACACGCACCTGCCGCCCATCGAGGCGCTGCGCGCCGCCGGTGTGCCGATGGCCGTGTCCACCGATCACAACCCCGGCACCTCGCCGGCATTGAGCCTGCTCTTGATGATGAACATGGCCTGCACGCTGTTCCGCCTGACCGTGCCCGAGGCGCTGGCCGGCGTGACCGTGCATGCGGCACGTGCGCTCGGCCTGGAGGCCACGCACGGCGCCATCGGGCCCGGCATGCCCGCCAACTTCGTGCTGTGGAACGTGCGCGATGCGGCCGAGCTCGCCTACTGGTTCGGCCAGCGCCCGGTGAAGTGCGTGGTGCGGCAGGGGCGCATTTCTTTTCCCTCTCCCGCCGGGAGAGGGCAGGGTGAGGGCCTGCGGCCATGAACACGAGCCCTCACCCCAACCCTCTCCCAGAAGGAGAGGGAGCAAGACGAACGCTCTTCGCAGCCGATGCGCTGCTGCCCGCGGGCTGGGCCAGGAACGTCCTGCTGACGTGGAACGACGCGGGCCAGCTCACGCAGGTGCAAGCCGGTGCGCAACGCAGCGCCGACACGCCGGTCGCCCACGGCCCGGTGATCCCCGGCATGCCCAACCTGCATTCGCACGCCTTCCAGCGCGCCTTCGCGGGCCTGACCGAACACCGCGCCGAGGCCACCGACAGCTTCTGGAGCTGGCGCACGCTGATGTACCGCTTTGCCGCGCGCCTCGGCCCCGCGCACATGGAGGCCATCGCCACCTGGCTCTATGCCGAGATGCTCGAGGCGGGCTACACCAGCGTGTGCGAATTCCAGTACGTGCACCACGACACCGACGGCCGGCCCTATGCCGACGATGCGGCGCTGAGCCTCGCGCTGCTGCGCGCCGCGCAGAACGCCGGCATCGGCTTCACGCTGCTGCCGGTGCTCTACCAGGCGAGCGGCTTCGGCAGCCAGCCGCCCAACGAAGGCCAGCGCCGCTTCATCCGCAGCACCGATTCGATGCTGCGCCTGCTCGAGGTCCTCAAACCCGCCTGCGACGCGCAGGGCGCGCGCCTGGGCCTCGCGCCGCATTCGCTGCGCGCGGTGCCGCCCCAGGGCCTCCGCGAGGCGCTCGCGGGGCTCGACGCGATCGACCGCACCGCGCCGATCCACATCCACATCGCCGAGCAGACCAAGGAAGTCGACGACTGCATCGCCTGGAGCGGGCAGCGCCCGGTCGCGTGGCTGCTCGACCACGCCAAGGTCGATGCGCGCTGGTGCCTGGTGCATGCCACGCACATGGACATGGCCGAATACGAACGCGGCGCCAAGAGCGGCGCGGTCGCGGGGCTGTGCCCGACCACCGAGGCCAACCTCGGCGACGGCATCTTCGACTTCACGGCCTGGCGCCGGCACGGCGGCGCCTGGGGCCTCGGCTCCGACAGCCATGCCACGGTCAACGCCGCGGAAGAACTGCTGATGCTCGAATACAGCCAGCGCCTCGCGCGCCGGCAGCGCAACGTCGGCGCCGAGCCCGCGCAGCCGCACGTGGCCACCGCACTCACGCTCGGCGCGGTGCAGGGGGGTGCCCAGGCCTCGGGCCGTGCGATCGGCGGGCTCGCTGCGGGGCAGCAGGCCGATTTCGTCGTGCTGGCTGCCGCGCACGTCGCGCTGCAGGGCCTGGCCGCGCCCGATGCGCTGTCGGCCCACGTGTTCGCGAGCCACCGCACGTCCGCGATCGATGCGGTCTGGGTGGCGGGCCGGCCGCGCGTCGCGGCCGGCCGCCATGCGCTGCACGCCGATGCCGCCGCCGCCTTCACTGCGGCGCGCAGCCAGTTGCTGAAAGAAAATTGATCCCATGCCCTTCACCACCACCGAACCCGCTTTCCGCTTCCGCCAGGGCACGCGCCCGCTGCTGATCTCCATGCCGCACGTCGGCACCCATGTGCCGCCCGCGCTGGCCGCGCGCCTGACCGACGAGGCGCGCCACGTGCCCGACACCGACTGGCATCTCGAGCGCCTCTACGACTTCGCCGACGAACTCGGCGCCTCGGTGCTCGTGGCCACGCATTCGCGCTACGTGATCGACCTGAACCGTCCGCCCGACGGCGCGAGCCTGTACCCGGGCCAGAGCGTCACCGGCCTGTGCCCGGTCGACACCTTCGACGACACGCCGGTCTATGCCGCGGCCGACGACCTGCCCGGCGACGCCGAAGTCGCCGAGCGCCGCGACGCGATCTGGCAGCCCTACCACCAGCAGCTGCAGGCGGAACTCGCACGCCTGAAGGCCGCGCACGGCACCGTCGCGCTGTGGGACGCGCATTCGATCCGCTCGGTGCTGCCGCGCTTCTTCGACGGCAAGCTGCCCGACCTGAACCTGGGCACCGCCAAGGGCGCGAGCTGCGACGCGGCGCTGGCCGCGCAGCTGCTCGCGATCGGCCAGTCGGCCCCGGGCCTGACCGCGGTGCTCAACGGCCGCTTCACGGGCGGCTACATCACGCGCCAATACGGCAACCCGGCCGCGGGCGTGCATGCGGTGCAGCTCGAAATGACGCAGTCGAGCTACATGCAGGAGCAGCTGCCCTTCGACTACCTGCCCGACGTGGCCGCGCGCGTGCAGCCGCATGTGCGCCGGATGATCGAGGCCGTGCTGGCGTTCGTCGAGAAGTAGCTGAAAGCGGGAGCGGACAGCCGGACGCAGAGGACGCAGAGGTTTCGCAGAGGACGCAAAAAAGAAGAAGAAAAAATTCTTTTGTGTATTACTTTTGCGTCCTCTGCGAAACCTTCGCGTCCTCTGCGTCCGGAAGTCCGATCCCGCATCCCAGCAAGGTCCAAAAGCGCAAGCGACAATCGGCGCCTATGAAGCCCCCCGTCTACACCCGCGGCCAGGCCCTGGCCGGCATTCTCGAAAAGCGCATCGCGATCCTCGATGGCGCCATGGGCACGATGATCCAGCGCTTCCGACTCACCGAAGAACAGTACCGCGGCGAGCGCTTCAAGGACTTCGAACGCGACGTCAAGGGCAACAACGAACTGCTCTCGCTGACGCGGCCCGACGTGATCCGCGACATCCACGAGGGCTACCTCGCCGCGGGCGCCGACCTGGTCGAGACCAACACCTTCGGCGCGACCACCATCGCGCAGGAAGACTACAGGATGGCGCATCTCGCGCGCGAGATGAACTTCGAGTCCGCCAGGCTCGCGCGCGCGGCCTGCGACAAGTTCAGCACGCCCGACAAGCCGCGCTTCGTCGCCGGCGCGCTCGGCCCCACGCCCAAGACCGCGAGCATCAGCCCCGACGTGAACGACCCCGGCGCGCGCAACGTGAGCTTCGAGGAACTGCGCGCGGCCTACTACGAGCAGACCGAGGCGCTGGTCGAGGGTGGCGCCGACGTGCTGCTGGTCGAGACCATCTTCGACACGCTCAACGCCAAGGCCGCGCTGTTCGCGGTCGACGAGTACTTCGAGGCGAGCGGCGAGCGCCTGCCGCTGATCATCAGCGGCACCGTCACCGACGCCTCGGGCCGCATCCTCAGCGGCCAGACCGTGACCGCGTTCTGGCACAGCGTGCGCCACGCCCAGCCGCTGGCCGTGGGCCTGAACTGCGCGCTCGGCGCGGCGCTCATGCGACCCTACATCCAGGAATTGGCCAAGGCCGCGGGCGACACCTTCATCAGCTGCTATCCGAACGCGGGCCTGCCCAACCCGATGAGCGACACCGGCTTCGACGAGACGCCCGACGTCACCTCGCGGCTCCTGCACGAATTCGCGGCCGAGGGGCTGGTCAACATCGTCGGCGGCTGCTGCGGCACCACGCCCGAGCACATCGCGGCGATCGGCCAGGCCGTGGCGCCGATGGCGGTGCGTCCGTTGACGAACAACGGCTTCTACCGCGAAGCCGCATAGCTGGCCCACCCCCGAAGCGGCTCACTTCGTGTAGCCGCCTCCCCCTCAAGGGGGCAACACCAGCGGCCCGGCAAAGCCGGTTCCGCGGTGTCCCGCGGAGGGCGTGAGGCACGCGCCGTCGGCTGATTGACGATGGCGGGGGCTGCGCCTAGGCTGGGCGCACACCACAAAGAAGAAAGCCCTTCGCCATGAACGACGACAAGCACGCCTTCTCCCTGCGCTGGCTCGGCATCGGTGCGCTGGCCTTCGCGCTGCCGCTGGCCGCGGCGGCGCAGCAGGCCTACACGCGCGCATCGGCCAACCTGCGCGCCGGCCCCTCGGGCGACTATCCGCTGGTGGCGCGCCTCGCGCCGGGCCAGCCCGTCGATGTGATCGGCTGCACCAACGGCTACGGCTGGTGCGACGTGGTGCTGCCCGACGGCGGCCGCGGCTGGCTCTGGTCGCGCAGCCTCGACTACGCGTGGCAGGAGCAGCGCGTACCGCTCGCGACCTATGCCGCCACGATCGGCGTGCCCGTCGTGACCTTCGTGATCGGCAACTACTGGGCCAACTACTACCGCGACCGGCCCTGGTACGGCGAGCGCCGCTGGTGGGGCCGCAGGCCGCCGCCGCCGCCCGTGGCCGGCTGGCGTCCGCCGCCGCCGGTGCGCCCGGCCTGGCAGCCGCGGCCCTGGCCGGGGCCTGGCTTCAAGCCCGGCCCGGCACAGGGCGTGCGCCCCCCGCACGCGCCGGGCTATCCGCGCCCGCAACCCGGGCCGGGCTTCCGCCCGCCCGGCGATCCCGGCTTCAAGCCGCCGCGGCCCCAGCCCGTGCACCGGCCCGGGCCGCCATCGCGCCCGCCGCAAATGCAGCAGCCGGGCGGCGGGCGGCATGAAGGCGGCGGTGGACGTCCTGCAGGGCGCGGCGAGGGCAGAGGGGGCGGCAAGGGCGGCGGTCACGGTGGCGGCGAAGGCGGCCGGGGTGGCGGCCACGGCAACCGCAACTGAGCGCGTCCGCGTTGCCTTTCAGTCGCCGGTCGGGAAATCCGGCGTCTTCAGTTCAAGGTTGGCGCTCAGGTTATCGAAGCTCGCATCTCCAGCATCGGGAAGGCTGTCCATCAGCGCGAGCAGCGAAATGTCCGGCTTGCCGTGACGCCGACCGTTGCCTCCGATGCGCTGCAACACATATCGGGGCACGCCGCGGTTGGTGATGTAGATCGGCCCTTCGTCCGCCGCCCGCATGGCCCTCGCAACGTTGCGGCTGAAATCTCGGCTCGAAATGACGGTGACGATCATGGCGGCTCCCTCGGCGGTTTGCCTGACATTGTGCAATGCCACGTCAACCGCCGGCAGCCACCTTGCCCGCCTGCCGGTCCCGCGCAATCAGCGCCACGAAGCGCTGCGCGCCCAGCCCCAGCGGCCGCTCGCGCGACCACACCACGTCGACCCACAGGTCGAGCCCGTTGCTGAGGTTCTCGAACGGAATCTCGACCAGCGCGCCCGCCGCCACGTGCGGCTTGGCGAAGTTGCGCGGCAGCCAGCCCCAGCCGAGGCCGGCGGTGATCAGGCTCAGCGCTGCGAGCGCGTTGTCGGTGCGCCAGACATGGCGCGCGAACACGAAGCGCGGGTCGCTGGTGGCGAGGTCGCGCCCCGCCACCACGATCTGCCGCGTGTTGGTCAGGTGCTCTTCGCGCAGGCGCTGGTCCGCGGCGGCCTGCAGCACCGGATGGCCCGGCGCCATGACGGCCACCATGGTGTCGCTGCCCACCTCCTGAAAACCCTCGCGGCCGTCCAGGCTCGGGCGCTCGAACACCAGCGCCAGCTGCGCCCGCCCGCTGTGCAGCAGGGCCAGCGCATCGGCCTGCGGCGCGGCCAGCACCTCGACCTGCAGCAGCGGGTATTCGCCGGCCAGCGCGGCGAGCGGGCCGCTCCAGGGCGCCGCCAGCAGCTCGGGCGCGATCGCCAGCGTGAGGCGGTCTTCGAGCCCCCGCGTGAGCGCGAGCGCCTGCACCTGCAACTGCTTGAGTTGCGCCGCGAGCAGCCGCGCCTGCGGCTCGAGCGAGCGCGCCGCGGCGGTCGGCTGCGGTTCGCGGCCGCTGCGGTCGAACAGCGGCAGCGCGAGTTCGGCCTCGAGGTTGGCGATCGCCATGCTCACGGCCGACGGCACCTTGTGCAGCGCGCGCGCCGCGGCCGAGAACGAGCCGTGGTCGATCACGGCCAGGAAGACTTCGACGTTGTCGCTGGAGAAGGCCATGGCCGGTCCGATCTATCAACAAAACTGAAACAAGTTAACTTTTTATATCAGCAAAGCGCAAATAAAGTCCAGGCATTGCTTCATTCATTTGCCAGAGGAACAGGTCATGCAGGGCATTCAACGCCGGGTCGTCTACATCACGCTTTACGAAGGCATCGCCATCGTGGCCGCCAGTGCCGGCTTGGCGCTGATGACGGGCGCCGGGCTCGGCCATTCGGGCGCGCTGGCGGTCGCGGCGTCGGTGGTTGCGGTGATCTGGAACCTGGTGTTCAACGCGCTGTTCGAGCGCTGGGAAGCGCGCCAGCCCGTGCGCGGGCGCAGCCTGCGCCGCCGCATCGCCCATGCGATCGGCTTCGAGGGCGGGCTGATCGCGGTGCTGGTGCCGCTGTTCGCCTGGGGGCTGGGCGTGTCGCTCTGGGAGGCGCTGGTGATGGACCTGGGCCTGGTGGTGTTCTTCCTGGTCTACACCTTCGTCTTCAACTGGGGCTTCGACCGCGTGTTCGGCCTGCCGGCCTCGGCGGCGCCGGCACCGGCCGACCGTATGGCCCGGCAGGGCGCTTGAACATCCCTGGGCCCCGCGGCGCCCGCCGCAGCCAGTAAAATCGCGCTCTCTTCCAAGGAGCGTTGCAGCGGCGGCCCATATGACAAGCGGCCCGCCGTCAGGCTTGGAAGGCGCCCTGCCGACGGGGCGCAAGCCGCCAACGACGCTCACCTGCCGTTTTTCCCTGCACAGGTGAGCCCCCGATGAGCGAAGTTTCCACGTCCCCCGTTCCCGCCATGAAGCTGTCCGGCCTCGAGCCGGTCGCGATCGGCGCCGGCTCGCTGTTCGTCAACATCGGCGAGCGCACCAACGTCACGGGCTCGAAGGCCTTCGCCCGCATGATCCTGAACGGCCAGTTCGAAGAGGCGCTGGCCGTGGCGCGCCAGCAGGTCGAGAACGGCGCGCAGGTGATCGACATCAACATGGACGAGGCCATGCTCGACAGCAAGGCCGCGATGGTGCGCTTCCTGAACCTGATCGCGAGCGAGCCCGACATCGCGCGCGTGCCGGTGATGGTCGACAGCTCGAAGTGGGAAGTCATCGAGGCCGGCCTGCGCTGCATCCAGGGCAAGGGCATCGTGAACTCGATTTCCATGAAGGAGGGCGTCGACAAGTTCAAGCACGAGGCCCGGCTCGTGAAGCGCTACGGCGCCGCGGCGGTGGTGATGGCCTTCGACGAGAAGGGCCAGGCCGACACCTTCGAGCGCAAGATCGAGATCTGCGAGCGCGCCTACCGCATCCTGGTGGACGAGGTGGGCTTTCCGCCCGAGGACATCATCTTCGACCCGAACATCTTCGCAATCGCCACCGGCATCGAGGAGCACGACAACTACGCGGTCGACTTCATCAACGCGGTGCGCTGGATCAAGCAGAACCTGCCGGGCGCCAAGGTGTCGGGCGGCGTCTCCAACGTGAGCTTCAGCTTCCGTGGCAACGACCCGGTGCGCGAGGCGATCCACACCGTGTTCCTGTACCACGCGATCCAGGCCGGCATGGACATGGGCATCGTCAACGCGGGCATGGTCGGCGTCTACGACGACCTCGAGCCGACCCTGCGCGAGCGCGTGGAGGACGTGGTGCTGAACCGCCGCCCCGATGCGGGTGAACGCCTCGTCGAAGTGGCCGAGACCGCCAAGAGCGGCGCCAAGGACGACAGCAAGAAGCTCGAATGGCGCGGCACGCCCGAGCAGCCGGTGCACGTCAACCAGCGCCTCTCGCACGCCATGGTGCACGGCATCACCGACTTCATCGTCGAGGACACCGAAGAGGCCTACCAGCAGATCCTCGCGAAGGGCGGCCGGCCGCTGCACGTGATCGAAGGCCCGCTGATGGACGGCATGAACGTGGTGGGCGACCTGTTCGGCCAGGGCAAGATGTTCCTGCCGCAGGTGGTGAAGTCGGCGCGCGTGATGAAGTCGGCCGTGGCCCACCTCATTCCCTACATCGAGGAAGAGAAGCGCCAGGACGAGGCCGCTGGCCGCGACGTGCGCACCAAGGGCAAGATCATCATCGCCACCGTGAAGGGCGACGTGCACGACATCGGCAAGAACATCGTCACCGTGGTGCTCCAGTGCAACAACTTCGAGGTGGTGAACATGGGCGTGATGGTCCCGTGCCACGAGATCCTGGCGCGGGCCAAGGTCGAGGGCGCGGACATCGTCGGCCTCTCGGGCCTGATCACGCCGAGCCTCGAAGAGATGCAGTACGTGGCCGGCGAGATGCAGAAAGACGACCATTTCCGCATCAAGAAGATCCCGCTGATGATCGGCGGCGCCACCACCAGCCGCGTGCACACCGCGGTGAAGATCGCGCCGCACTATGAAGGCCCCGTGGTCTACGTGCCCGACGCCTCGCGCAGCGTGAGCGTGGCGCAGTCGCTGCTGTCCGACCAGGCCGCCGCCTACATCGGCGAGATCAACGCCGACTACGACAAGGTGCGCACGCAGCACGCCAACAAGAAGCAGGTGCCGCTGTGGCCGCTGGCCAAGGCGCGCGCCAACAAGACGCCGATCGACTGGTCGAGCTACGTGCCGCCAACGCCCAAGTTCATCGGCCGGCGCCTGTTCAAGAACTTCGACCTGACCGAGCTCGCCAAGTACATCGACTGGGGCCCGTTCTTCCAGACCTGGGACCTGGCCGGGCCGTTCCCCGCGATCCTCAAGGACGAGGTCGTCGGCACCGAGGCCGTGCGTGTGTACGCCGACGGCCAGCGCATGCTCAAGCGGCTGATCGAAGGGCGCTGGCTCACGGCCAGCGGCGTGGTGGGCTTCTGGCCCGCCAACACGGTGAACGACGACGACATCGCGCTCTACACCGACGAATCGCGCAGCGAAGTGGCGCTCACCTGGTACGGCATGCGCCAGCAGGCCGAGAAGCACGTGATCGACGGCGTGATGCGCCCGAGCCGCTGCCTGGCCGACTTCGTCGCGCCGAAGGAGAGCGGACTGAAGGACTACGTGGGCGTGTTCGCGGTCACCGCGGGGCTGGGCGTCGAGAAGAAGGAGAAGTACTTCACCGACGACCTCGACGACTACTCGGCCATCATGCTCAAGGCGCTGGCCGACCGGCTGGCCGAGGCCTTCGCCGAGGCGCTGCACCACCGCGTGCGCACCGACCTCTGGGGCTATGCGCCCGACGAGGCACTGGGCAACGACGAGATGATCGCCGAGAAGTACCGCGGCATCCGGCCGGCGCCGGGCTACCCGGCCTGCCCCGACCACAGCGTGAAGCGCCCGATGTTCGACCTTCTGAACTGTGCGGACATCGGCATGACCCTCACCGACAGCCTCGCTATGATGCCCGCCGCCAGCGTGAGCGGCTTCTACCTGAGCCACCCCGACTCGACCTACTTCAACGTCGGCAAGATCGGGCACGACCAGCTGCAGGACCAGGCCGCGCGGCGCAAGCAGAGCGAAGCCGAGCTCGAGCGCCTGCTGGCGCCCAACCTTTGAAATCCGCCGGTCGGCCCGTGAGCTGACCGGCACCGGGAGTCGTTATTCAGAAGCTGATGTTTGCAGCCGCGCAGTACGCGGCATGGGCGGTCTTCGTGGTCGCCTGCTGGGGCGCGGGACGCGCGCTGCTCGCGCGCCTGGCGCCGCCAACGCGCCGTGACGCCTGGCTCGAGGCGGCCATGGCCGCGGCGCTCGGCGTCGGCTTCTTCATCTGCGCGTTCCAGCTGCTCGCGATCTTTGGCCTGTTCAAGGCGCAGGCCACGGCGGCGCTGGTCGGCGCGGGCGTGCTCGCGGCCGCGCTGCAGGCGCGGCCCTGGCGGCGCGAGCTGCGCGGATTGCGCGGCGGCGCGGCCGTCGCCGCCAGGCTGCCCTGGACCCGCAACGAGAAGATCGCCGCCATCGCGCTCGCGCTGGTGGCGCTGCCCTCTATCGTCGCGCCGCTCGCGCCGCCCGCGGCTTTCGACGAGCTGATGTACCACCTGCCCTATGCGCGCCTGGTGGCCGACGAGGGCCGCCTCGGCATCCACGAGTGGCTGCGCTACCCCTGGTTTCCGTACAACTACAACCTGCTCTATGCGGCCGCGCTGCAGCTCGGCGACGACGTGCTGCCGCACCTGCTCAACGGGCTGGCCGGCGCGCTGTCGGTGCTGATGGTCTTCCGCCTCGGCATGCTGCATGCGAACCGGCTCACCGCCTGCATCGGCGCCGCGATCTGGCTCGGCATCGGCGACTATTCGAATGCGCTCATCGACATGGGCGTGGCGCTGTTCGTGCTCACGGCCTGCGTGGCGCTGTGGTGGTGGCGCGAATCCGAGCCGGTGGCGGGCGGCATGCGCTGGCTCGGTGTGGCGGCCTTCGCGCTCGGCGTGGCCGCGGGCTCCAAGTATCAGGCGCTCACCTTCCTGCCACTGGTGGCGCTGTTCGTCGTGTGGCACGAGCGGCGACCCCGGGCCTGGGCGCTCGCGCTGGCTTGCTTCCTCGTGCCGTGCATCTACTGGTACGCGCGCAATGCCGTCATGACCGGCGATCCGTTCAACCCGATCGGCGCGCGCGTGTTCGGCTTCACCGACTGGATCCCGGCCGACTACGTGCAGCAGGTCGCCGACGTGCGCGACCATGCCGCGCGGCCCAACGTGCTGATCTGGGCCGTGTTCCTCGCGCCGTTCAGCATGCTCTGGAAGCGCTCGCCCGCGCTGCGCGCCGCGGGCTGGTTCAGCTTCTACTCGGTGGCCGTGTGGCTCGCCACCTCGCGCTATCCGCGCTATCTCACGGCCTCGTACCCGCTGATCGCGCTGATGGCCGCGATCGGCTGGCAGGTGCTGTTCGGCTGGATCGGCCACGGCCTGCGCCGGCTCTTCGGCCGCCGCGGGCTGCCGGCCGGCAGCGGCGCGGCGGTGGCATCACCGGGCCGCTTCGGCCTCGTGGCCGACTGGGCGGCCGTGCTGCTGCTCGCTGCGCTGGCCGCGGTGTCGATGCGCCAGACCGCCGAGAAGATCGCGATGATCTCGCCCACACAAGAGACGCGCGAGGCCTTCCTGCGGCAGAACGTGCCCGGCTACGGCGCCATGGACTACCTGCGCCGGCATGCCGACGGGCGCGTCTACCAGATCGCGCTCAACGAGGCGATCTACTACGGGCCCAATCCGGTCTGGGGCGACACGCTCGGGCCCTGGCGCTATCGCGACTTCCTGCTGCTGCCGCCCGCCGACATGGCGCGCAAGCTCGCCGGGCTGGGCTTCACCGCCATCGTCATGCCGACCTCGCTGGTGCCCACGCTCGCGACCCGGCCGGGCTTCGACGCGCACTTCGCCCTGCTGTACGAACAGGACAGCGGACGGGCCTACCGTATCCTCTCGACCGCACCATGAACGAGCCCCAGACGCCAGCCACTGCCATGCGCATCGCCGCGGTCATCCCCTGCTACAACGAGGCACTCTCCATCGCGCAGGTGGTGGCCGAGTTCCGCGCCGCGCTGCCCGAGGCCGAGATCCACGTCTTCGACAACAACTCCACCGACGACACCGCCGCCATCGCGCGCGCGAGCGGCGCCTGGGTCACGCACGTGGCCGCGCCCGGCAAGGGCAACGTGGTGCGCCGCATGTTCGCCGACGTCGAGGCCGACGTGTACGTCACCGTCGATGGCGACGCCACCTACGACGTCGCCAGCGCGCGGCGGCTGGTCGATGCGCTGGTCGAAGGCAACCTCGACATGGTGGTCGGCAGCCGCGTCGACGACGGCCAGAACGCACTCACCTACCGCGCCGGCCACCGCTTCGGCAACCGGCTCCTGACCGGTGCGGTGGCGCAGCTCTTCGGTGGCGGCCTGACCGACATGCTCTCGGGCTACCGCGTGTTCTCGCGCCGCTACGTGAAGTCGTTCCCCGCGCTGTCGCAGGGCTTCGAGATCGAGACCGAGCTCACCGTGCATGCGCTCGAGCTGCGCATGCCCTATGCCGAGATCGCCACCGCCTACAGCACGCGCCCCGAGGGCTCGCACAGCAAGCTCTCGACCTACCGCGACGGCTGGCGCATCCTCCGGACGATCTGCAAGCTCTTCATCAGCGAGCGGCCGCTGCAGTTCTTCTCGATCTTCGCGGCGCTGCTGGGCATCGCCGCGATCGCGCTGGCGATCCCGCTCTTCATCACCTACATGCACACCGGCCTGGTGCCGCGCCTGCCCACCGCGGTGCTCGCGACCGGCGCGATGCTCGCGGCCATGCTGTCGATGGTCTGCGGCGTCGTGATGCACGCGATCCGGCTCGCGCGCCGCGAAACCAAGCGGCTGCGCTACCTCGGGGTGCCGGGCGTCGGGCTGTTCCGGCGCAAGGCATGAAGCAACCCGGCCGCGAGTTCCTGCTGTTCGCCGTGGTCGGCGCGGCGGGTTTCGTGGTCGACGTGGCGGTGCTGTACCTGACGGCGCCATGGCTCGGCTGGTACGGCGCGCGCGTGCTGTCGTTCCTGGTGGCGGCCAGCGCGACCTGGGCACTCAACCGGCGCTACACCTTCGCGGCGCGGCCGTCGGGCAGCTCGCTGCTGCGCGAATACCTCGGCTATCTCGTCACCATGCTCGGCGGCGCGGCCGTGAACTACGCCGCCTACGTGGGGGTGCTGCATGCGTTCGAGGGCGCATGGGTGCCCGCGCTCGGCGTGGCCGTCGGCAGCTGCGCGGGACTTGCGGTGAACTTCGTCGCCGCGCGGCACCTGGTGTTCAAGGCGCGGCGCTAGTTCAGCCGGCGCGGTCAGTGCGCCGCCTGCACCACCACAGGAATCTCCGTGGCCGGCGGCGTGTTGCGGCTGCGCCCGCAGCGCACGATGCCGTCGATCATCACCATGCCCACGCCCGGGATGTCGCCGAGCTGCACGCTCTCGAGCAGGCCCTGCGCGGGCGAATGCTGGGCCCGGTCCATGAACACGAAGTCGGCAGCGCGGCCCACTTCGACCAGGCCGCAGTTGAGCTTGCGGATCTTCGCGGTGTTGCCGGTGGCGAAGCAGAACACCAGCTCGGCCGGGATGTTCGCGATCGACGACAGCATCGCGACCATGCGCAGGATGCCCAGCGGCTGCACGCCCGAGCCCGCGGGCCCGTCCGTGCCGAGGATCACGCGGTGCGGGCACTTGAGTTCGAGCGCCGCCTTCGCGGCCGCGATCGCCACCTTCTCGTTGCCGTTGTGCACGATCTCGATCGCGCGCGAGCTCTTCTCGCAGAGTTCGCACACGTGCGCCTCGGGCAGCGAGGTGTGGCCGCCGTTGATGTGGCCGATCACGTCGGCGTCGGCCTCGAGCACCACGTCCTTGTCGATCAGGCCCGAGCCCGGGATCGACGGGCCGCCGGTGTGGATCGTGCTCTGGATGCCGTACTTGCGCGCCCAGGCCACCATCTCCTTGGCCTCGTAGCCGGCCTTGACGGAGCCCAGGCCCACTTCGCCGAGCAGGCCCACGCCGGCTTCGGCGAGTTCCTTGAAGTCGCTCTCGACCATGCCCTTCTCGATCACCGGCGCGCCGGCCAGCACCTTCACGCCGCCGGGTCGGAAGTTGTCGAACGCGCGCTGCGCGGTGATGGCCAGCGCCTTCAGGCCCACGATGTCCTTGGGCCGGCCCGGCAGGTGCACTTCGCCGGCCGAGATCATGGTGGTCACGCCGCCGTGCATGGTCGAGTCGATCCAGCCGAGCTGCCCCTGGCGCGGTGTCCAGTCGCCGAACACCGGGTGCACGTGGCTGTCGATCAGGCCCGGCGCCACGCAGGTCTTCTTTGCGTCGATGACGGTTTGCGCGCCTTCGAGGTCGCAGTCCTTCTGCTTGCCGACCGCGACGATCAGGCCGTCGTTCACCACGATGGTGTCGGCGTCGAGGATCGGCCGGTCGATGTCGCCCGAGAGCAGCAGACCTATGTTCTGGATGACGACCTTGCCCGACTTGCCGCCGGTTGCGATTTCTGCCATTTGCTTTTGTCCTCGTCGTGGGGTGGGGTGTTGCTTGCGTTGTCCTGCGCCTCGTCCGCCCGCACCGTGCGCAGCAGCGTCTCGATCACGAAGTCTTCCCAGTGCGCGATCGCCTCGGGCGACTCCAGCGGCTCGCCGAGAAACGCCGTGAGCGTGTGCCGGTTCGAGGTGTAGAAGTAGCCGGTCGAGGCGATCAGCAGGTAGATGTCGCGCGCCACCAGCTCGCGGCGGAACAGGCCTTGCGCCGCGCCGCTGGCGAGGATCTCGGCAATGATCGACACCGCGCGCGACGAATACTCGCGTGCGCGCAGCGACTTCGAGATGTGCCGGCCCTTGTGCAGGTTCTCGGTGTTGAGCAGCGTGACGAACTCGGGGTTCTTGCGGTAGTAACCGAGCACGAAGCGGATCACCTCGGTGAGCGCCTCGACCGGGCGCGAGGCATCGAGCGCGATCGCGGCCTCGGCATCGTCCATGCGCTGGTAGATGCCTTCGAGCACCGCGATGAACAGGCCTTCCTTGCTGCCGAAGTAGTAATAGATCATGCGGTCGTACGACTTCGCGGCCTTGGAGATCTTCTCCACACTGCCGCCGTCGTAGCCGTATTTCGCGAAGACCTTGGTCGCCGCCTTCAGGATGCTGTCGCGCGTGGCCTGCGCCGCGGCCTCGCGCACGCCGGTGCGGCGTTGGGGCTTGGCGGTTGCGGTGCTGCGGCTGTCGGCCATCGTTCGCGCGGCGGGGCCTGGCTACTTCTCAGCGAAGGCGCGCTCGACCACGAAGTCGCCGGGCGTGCTCGTGTTGCCTTCCTTGAAGCCGCGGCCCTCGAGGATGTGCTTCAGGTCGACCAGCAGGCCGGGGCTGCCGCAGAGCATGACGCGGTCTTCGACCGGATTGATCGGCGGCAGGCCGAGGTCGTCGGTGAGCTTGTTGGTCTCGATCAGGTCGGTGATGCGCCCCTGGTTGCGGAACTCCTCGCGCGTGACCGTGGGGTAGTAGAGCAGCTGCTTGGCGACCATCTCGCCGAGGAACTCGTGCTTGGGCAGGTGGTCGGTGACGAGGTCGTGGTAGGCCAGCTCGTCGACCTGGCGCACGCCATGCACCAGGATGACCTGCTCGAACTTCTCATACGTGTCGGGGTCGCGGATCACGCTCATGAACGGTGCCAGGCCGGTGCCGGTGCCGAACAGGTAGAGGCGCTTGCCGGGCAGCGTGTAGTCGATCAGCAGCGTGCCCGTGGGCTTGCGGCCCACGATGATGGTGTCGCCGACCTGGATGTGCTGCAGCCGGGAGGTGAGCGGGCCTTCTTCGACCTTGATGCTCAGGAACTCGAGGTGCTCCTCGTAGTTCGGGCTCACGATGCTGTAGGCGCGCAGCAGCGGCTTGTTGTTGACCTTCAGGCCGATCATCGTGAAGTGGCCGTTGGAGAAGCGCAGCGCCGGGTCGCGCGTGGTGGTGAAGGTGAACAGGCGGTCGGTCCAGTGGTGGACGCTCAGGACGCGTTCTTCGCTGAATGCACTCATACGGAACTCAAGGGTTGGGTTGTGGACAGTGAGGGTGGCTGAGCCGGAATGCACCTTTGGGGGGCGGCAAGCACCGGCCGGCTGCGAACCCTCCATTGTCGTTGCTCGGAAAAACCCCGACGGACACCGCGAGAAAACACCATTGCAAGCATCGGGCCTGTTTGCTACATTGACCTTCAATGTAGTGAATGCAACATGAAAGTGTAGGGAATGCTACACAAACGGCCGACGGCGCACAAGCGGGTGGACGGCACGTTTGTTGCAAACCCCACCGGACCCGATGCCCACGCACACTGCCCACGAGATCGCCCCGATGACCGAACACACCAAGACAGACGGACTGCCCGGCATGGACGTGCCGGTGGCCTTCGAGGCCGGCGCCAGCGCCTTCGGCAAGGCGCCGCTGCGCAACGAGAAGATGAGCGCCGCCAAGGTCGAGTGCAACGCCTGCCCGGTGCTGTGCCAGATCTCCGAGGGCCGCACCGGCGCCTGCGACCGCTACGCCAACCGCGAAGGCGTGCTGGTGCGCGTCGATCCCGTGGTGCTGCTGCGCCGCGAGCTCGCGGCCGAGGCGCCCGTGCTGGTGCCCTTCGACCGCCCGGGCGCTGCGGCCGCCGAAGGGGCCGAGCCCGCGGCCCCCGACTGGAACGGCGACCTGCTGCATGCCGACCAGGTCTTCGTCACCGGCGTGGGCTCGTCCACCACCTACCCCGACTACAAGCCCGCGCCGTTCATCGTGGCCTCGAAGGCCGAGGGCGTCGACATGGTCACCGTCGTGACCGAAGGCATCTTCAGCTACTGCAGCTTCAAGGTGAAGATCGACACCGACCGCTTCCTCGGCCCCGAGCAGGCCAACGTGCGCTACCGCGGCGAAGTGGTGGGCCACGTCACCACCGCCGAGTACGGCTCGCAGATGCTCTCGCTCGGCGGCGTGCACCACCTCACGGGCGGCAGCAAGAAAGAGGGCCGCATGACGGTCGAGCTGATGCAGCTGCTCGGCAACAAGAAGGCGGTGGAATGCACGATCGACGGCGGCTCCACGCTGGTGATCCAGGCCGGGCGCGCGCCCATCGTCAACGGCGTGGAAGAGCAGCGCATGCGCGTGGGCTGCGGGTCGGCCGCGGTCGGCATCTTCGCGCGCCAGTTCGCTGGCGTGGCCGACGAGGTGGTGGTGGTCGACGACCACATCACCGGCGTGCTGACCGAGCACCAGGCCGGGCGCTGCCTCGACATGCCGCCCTCGGGCATCCAGATGCTGGGGCGCAAGTCGACACCGGGGCGCTATTTCCAGGTCGCGAACCCGGGCAACGGCTGGGGTGGCACCGACATCGCCGATCCGCTCGCGATCATCGAAGGCTGGGAGGAGGGCGTGGCGCGCCCGGGCCTGCGGCTACTGATGACATCGACCACGGGCGAGCATGCGCAGTGGTACGTGCTCGACGATGCGCTGAAGCCCGTCGAGCAGCCGATGCCGGCCGAGGTGCGCCGCATCGTCGACCGGATCGGCGAGAACTGCGAACCATCGCTGTGCACGGTGCTGTTCCTCGGTGGTGCGGGCGGCAGCTTGCGCGCGGGCGTGACCGAGAACCCGGTGCTGCTCACGCGGGCCATCAAGCGCGCGCTCGTCAACGTGACCTGCGGCGGCGCGCCGGCCTATGTGTGGCCCGGCGGCGGCATCACGGTGATGGCCGACGTCATGCGCATGCCCGACAACAGTTTCGGCACCGTGCCCACGCCGGCCATCGTGGCGCCGATCGAGTTCAGCATGCGGCGCACCGACTACGAGGCCCTTGGCGGGCATACCGCGAGCATCTTCTCGCTCGAGCAGGCGCTCGCGCGCGGTGCGTGGCAGGACGATGGCGCACCGCTCGCGCGGCAGTGGCTCACGCTGGACGCGGCCAACCCGTGGCCGCTCGGGCATGCGCCGATGCTGGGGTGACCATGCGCGTGTCGATCTCCGCGAAGGCTGTTGCTCCTTCCCCCTTTGGGGGAAGGCTGGGATGGGGGCCGGCAGAGCGGCCCATGGATGCGCCGCTTGCCCCCACCCCGACCCTCCCCCGGAAGGGGAGGGAGAAATACCTGCCATGACCGCGCAGCGCGCCGCCCTCGACAAGGACCGCTGGCACTTCAGCCACGGCCCGATCGACATCGTCGCCGAGGCCTATGGCGACCCGTACGCCGTCGCGGCCGCCCATGACGCCGCATGGGCGCGCTTCGTCCATGTGCTCGACGAACTCGTGCGCGAGCTGCCGCTGCTGCGCCTGCCCTCGAGCGACGGCACGCGCCCTTCGGGTGCCGTGGCGGCGCGCATGTGGCAGGCCTGCGCGGCGTTCTCGCCGATGTTCCTCACGCCGATGGCGGCCGTGGCCGGCGCCGTGGCGCAAGAGCTCATCGCCTTCTACGAACGCCCGGGCATCGAACGCGCGTGGATCAACAACGGCGGCGATATCGCGCTGCACCTGGCGCCGGGACAGTCGGCGCGCGTCGGTGTGTTTGCCGACCTCGCGCGTTTCGACTGGCGCAGCCACGCGCGCGAACAAGGCGGCCTTCTTCTCACCACCGACGGCCAGTTCGAGATCCGCGCCGGGCAGCCCGTGCGCGGCGTGGCCACGAGCGGCTGGCGCGGGCGCAGCTTCTCGCTCGGCATTGCCGACAGCGTGACCGTGCTCGCCGCCACTGCCGCCCAGGCCGATGCCGCCGCCACCGTGATCGCCAACGCGGTCGACGTCGACGACCCCGCGGTGCTTCGCCGGCCCGCCAATCAATGCAAGGACGACAGCGATCTCGGCGAACGCCTGGTCACGGTCGAGGTGCCGGCGCTCGCGCCCGCGCAGGTGCGGCGCGCGCTCGACAGCGGTGCACTGCGCGCCCGGGCGCTGCAGAAAAGCGGCCTCGCGTGGGCGGCCCTGCTCGTTTGCCAGGGGCAGTTCCGCCTCGTCGAGCCCTTATGCTCCGAGTCGCTGCCCGGTGCGCAGGCCGATGCAGTTGGTTCAGTATTTGCTTAACGAAAAGCAAGCAAGGTTCTTTCCCATGATCGATATACGCCGCGTCTTCACCCAGGTCGAGCACATCCACCACGAGTTCGGTCCGCGCGCCGAGACCCCGCTGGTGCGCGGTGCCATCGGCGCGGTGCTGACCAATCCGTTCGCGGGCCGCTACGAGCCCGACATCCTGCCGATGATGGCGCTGCTCGATCCCGTGGGCGTGGACATGGCGCACCGGCTGCATGCCGCGATGGACGTGCCGCTCGCGCAGATCGCCACCTACGGCAAGGGCGCGATCGTGGGCGCCGAGGGCGAGCTCGAGCATGGCGCGCTCTGGCATGTGCCGGGCGGCTATGCAATGCGCGAACTGCTCGGCTGGAAAGGCGACCGCGCGGCCTACACCGCGGGCAAGGGCGAAGCCAAGACCGGCCAGCCCGGCAATGCGCTGTCGATCGTGCCTTCCACAAAGAAGGTCGGCCCGCCCGGCGCGGCGCTCGACGTGCCGCTCACCAACATCAATGCCAGCTACGTGCGCGGCCAGTTCGACGCCATCGAGGTGCGCGTGCCCGGCGCCCCGGCCGCCGACGAGATCGTCTTCATCCTCGCGATGAGCACCGGCTATCGCGTGCATGCGCGCGTGGGCGGGCTGCTGGCCGAGAACATCAGCAAGTGGGACGGACTGCGATGACGGCATGGCACCTTGTGGGCTGCGGTTCGGGGGGCGATCCCGCCGACGGGGTACCTTTCTCCGCGAATGTCCCCCGCCCTTCGGGCTCCTCCTTTATTTCGCTGCGCAAGGCACCCCATCGGCGTGATCGCATCAGAGCGGTCGTTGATCGGCGATGCACAACGAGCGTGCTCGGCGCCCAGGGTATCGGGTGCTCCCCGCAGCGAAATAAAGGAGGAGCCGAAGGCGGGGGACATTCGCGGAGGGGAGTACCCGGTGGCCTGGGCGCACGCCCTGAACATCACAGTTATCCCACCCCCACAGCAGCCCTGTAATCCAGAGACAGAGGAATCGAAACAATGACCGCCAACATCCGCAAGCTCGTCATCCAGGTCGACGAAACCCGCAAGGAAATGGGCCGCGACATCACGCCGCCCACGCGCCGCGCCGTGGCCATCGCCGTGATCGAGAACCCCTATGCGGGCCGCTACAGCGAGAACCTCGACGAGCTCATCGCCATCGGCGAAGAGCTCGGCGCGCTGCTCGGCCAGAAGGCCGTGAAGGCGCTCGGCATCGAACCCGGCCAGGCGCAGAGCTACGGCAAGGCCGCGATCGTCGGCGAGAGCGGCGAGCTCGAGCATGCGGCGGCGATCCTGCATCCCAAGCTCGGCGCGCCGCTGCGCGTGGCGGTCGAGAAGGGCGCTGCGCTCGTGCCCTCGGCCAAGAAGCGCGGCACGCTCGGCACCGCGATCGACGTGCCGCTCGGCCACAAGGACGCGGCCTTCGTGCGCAGCCATTTCGATGCGGTCGAGGCGCGCGTGTCCGACGCGCCGCGCGCCGGCGAAATCGTGGTCGCCGTGGCCGTCACCGACAGCGGTCGGCCGCTGCCGCGCATCGGCGGCTTGCAGGCCAGCGAGATCAAGGGCGAAGACGGGTTGCGATGAGTACGCCCCAGTCTTCGCGCACTTCGTGTCGCTTCGCCAACCCCGTAAACACCTCGTTTTTCTTGTCCCTTCCAGGAGCTTCCCGATGACCTCACTGCGCCATGTCTTCTGCGCCGCTTCCGCCCTCACGCTGGCCACGGCGGCCCTCGTTCCTGCGCACGCCCAGGGCGTGATCAAGATCGGTGAGATCAACAGCTACAAGGCGCAGCCGGCCTTCCTCGAGCCCTACAAGAAGGGCATGGAACTCGCGGTCGACGAGATCAACGCCAAGGGCGGCGTCAACGGCAAGAAGATCGAGCTCATCAGCCGCGACGACAACGCCAACCCCGGCGACGCCGTGCGCGTGGCCGAAGAACTGGTCTCGCGCGAGAAGGTCGACGTGCTCGCGGGCGCCTTCCTCTCGAACACCGGCCTGGCGCTGACCGATTTCGCGAAGCAGAAGAAATTCTTCTACCTCGCCGCCGAGCCGCTGACCGACAAGATCGTCTGGAGCAACGGCAACAAGTACACCTACCGCCTGCGTCCCTCGACCTACATGCAGGTCGCGATGCTGGTGCCCGAGGCGGCCAAGCTCAAGAAGAAGCGCTGGGCCGTGGTGTACCCCAACTACGAATACGGCCAGTCGTCGGTCGCCACTTTCAAGCAGCTGCTCAAGGCCGCGCAGCCCGACGTGGAGTTCGTCGCCGAGCAGGCGCCGCCGCTCGGCAAGGTCGATTCGGGCAGCGTGGTGCAGGCGCTCGCCGATGCCAAGCCCGACGCGATCTTCAACGTGCTGTTCGGCGCCGACCTGTCGAAGTTCGTGCGCGAGGGCAACACGCGCGGCCTCTTCAAGGGCCGCGAGGTGGTGAGCGTGCTGACCGGCGAGCCCGAGTACCTCGACCCGCTGAAGGACGAAGCGCCCAACGGCTGGATCGTGACGGGCTACCCGTGGTACGGCGTCAAGACGCCCGAGCACAAGGCTTTTCTCGATGCCTACCAGGCCAAGTTCAAGGACTATCCGCGCCTGGGCTCGGTGGTCGGCTACAGCGCCATCTACTCGATCGCCGAGGGCGTGAAGAAGGCCGGCGGCACCGACACCGAGAAGCTCGTCGCGGCCTTCAAGGGCCTGCAGCTCGACACGCCGTTCGGCAAGATCAGCTACCGCGCGCAGGACAACCAGTCGACCATGGGCGCCTACGTGGGCAAGACCAAGAACGACGGCGGCAAGGGCGTGATGATCGACTACGTCTATCTCGACGGTGCCAAGTTCCAGCCGAGCGACGACGAAGTGAAGAAGATGCGCGCTCCCGATTGATCGTTGCTGCGCGGCACCTGCACCGCGTCCGTAGCCACTTCTGCATGAAGGCGCGGACGCGGATGTCTCCCGTTTTCTCAGGGTCCTTATGAGTTTTTCAGGCTTCGTTGTTCAGTTGCTCAACGGATTGGCCGGCGCGTCCTCGCTCTTTCTCGTGGCGGCCGGGCTCTCGCTGATCTTCGGCGTGACGCGCATCGTCAACTTCGCCCATGGCTCGTTCTTCATGGTGGGCATCTACGTCGCGTACACGCTGGTCGACAAGCTGGGCGCAAGCCTGGGCTTCTGGCCCGCGCTGCTGGTGGCGGCGCTCGCGGTGGGCGTGCTCGGCGCGCTGATCGAGGTGCTGCTGCTGCGCCGCATCTACAAGGCGCCCGAGCTGTTCCAGCTGCTCGCCACCTTCGCGCTCGTGCTCGTCATCAAGGACGCGGTGCTGTGGCTCTGGGGCCCCGATGAACTGCTGGGCCCGCGCGCACCCGGCCTCAAGGGCTCGGTCGAGATCCTCGGGCGGCAGTTCCCGTCGTACGACCTGTTCCTGATCGTGGTCGGGCCGGTGGTGCTCGGCCTGGTCTGGCTGCTGCTCACGCGCACGCGCTTCGGCACGCTGGTGCGCGCGGCCACGCAAGACCGCGAGATGGTCAGCGCGCTCGGTGTGAACCAGGCCTGGCTCTTCACCGCAGTGTTCGCGCTCGGCGCGCTGCTCGCGGGCCTGGGCGGCGCGCTGCAGTTGCCGCGCGAGCCCGCGACGCTCGAGATGGACCTCAACACCATCGGCGCCGCGTTCGTGGTGGTGGTGGTCGGCGGCATGGGCTCGCTGCCCGGTGCCTACGTGGCCGCATTGCTGATCGCCGAGATCAAGGCCGTGTGCATCTGGCTCGGCGTGGTGGAGATCTTCGGTGTCGACGTCTCGTTCTCCAAGCTCACGCTGATGGTCGACTTCCTCGTGATGGCCGCGGTGCTGGTGTGGCGCCCGTGGGGCCTGTTCGGCCGCGCGCAGTCGCCGAGCCGCTACGTCGGCATGCAGGAGGCGCCGCTGCGCCGCCCCGGCAATGCCTACATGGCGGGCGCGGCCGTGCTCGCGCTGCTGCTCGCCGGGCTGCCGCTGCTCACCGCCGATTCGCCGTACACGCTGGTGCTCATGATCGACCTGATGATCGCGGCGCTGTTCGCGACCAGCCTGCACTTCATCATGGGCCCGGCCGGCATGCATTCGTTCGGCCATGCGGCGTACTTCGGCCTGGGCGCCTACGGTGCGGCGCTGCTCGCACGCTCGCTGAACCTGCCGATGGAGCTCACGCTCGTGGTCGCGCCGCTCGTCGCCGCGCTCGGCGCTTTCGTCTATGGCTGGTTCGCGGTGCGGCTGTCGGGCGTGTACCTGGCCATGCTCACGCTCGCGTTCGCGCAGATCACCTGGGCCATCACCTACCAGTGGGACAGCTTCACGGGCGGCAGCAACGGCCTCACCGGCGTGTGGCCGTCGGACTGGCTGTCGGACAAGCGGGCCTATTACTGGCTCACGCTGGTGCTGGTAGGCGCGGGCGTGTGGTGGCTGCGGCGTGTGCTGTATTCGCCGTTCGGCTATGCGCTGCGCGCGGGCCGCGACTCGGTGCTGCGCGCCGACGCGATCGGCATCGACGTCAAGCGCATGCAGTGGGCCGCCTTCGTCATCGCGGGTGCGGTGGCGGGGCTCGCGGGTGCACTGTTCGCGTTCTCGAAGGGCAGCATCTCGCCCGAGACGCTGTCGGTGGGGCGCTCGGTCGACGGGCTGGTGATGGTGCTGCTCGGCGGTATCCAGACGCTGGCGGGGCCGGTGGTCGGGGCGGTGACCTTCACGTGGCTGCATGACACGGTGGCGCGCAATACCGACTATTGGCGTGCGATGCTGGGAGCGATCATCCTGCTGCTGGTGCTGTTGTTTCCGCAGGGGATTGCGGGGGGGATGAGGCAGTTGTGGGGGCGGTTTTCTAGTTCTTCTTCTTCGCGTGAGGCCGGGGAGGTGCGGGCGTGAGGGATGGTTTTGTGTTTCGGGGCCGGGTTTCGCCCCGGCGGGCGAGCTGCTTTCTTTTGCTTCGCCAAAAGAAAGTAGCCAAAGAAAAGGCGACCCTGCTGTCTGTGTCCCTGCGCTTCGCTGCGGGCAACCTGCGGTGCTCGGCTGCGGCGGGGGTCCGCAGAACTCGCTTCGCTCAAACAGCTG